>Ga0209581_1000580_pt1 | contig 69196 bp, 71 predicted proteins | sample Coa_R2_FD_187160 | JGI IMG/M metagenome (GOLD analysis project Ga0209581, IMG submission 187160) | Surface soil microbial communities from Centralia Pennsylvania, which are recovering from an underground coalmine fire - Coalmine... | ecosystem: Environmental > Terrestrial > Soil > Unclassified ...
GGATGGGCAGGATCACCTCCTGGCGGAACGAGCTCGTCTTGGGCAGCGTGAAGTAGGTGTTTTGCCACCAGGCAAGCAGTTCGGCGTGCCAGGGATCCGCCGGGTTGAGCTGGCGCAGCACGAGGGTAGCGAAGTCCGGGTACTGGAGCAGAGGGTTCACGTCGAGCAGGGTGTATTGCTCGGCCGCCCGTCCAGCGGCGACCAGCAGCTCGTTGAGCGTGTAGAGCGTGAGGAAGACGTAGCGCAGGAAGAAGGCCATGCGGGGGCCGTAGTAGTCTTTCCACACACGCGCGACGATGGACGACAGGTTGCCGACGACCTGGTCGCGCGTGAAGCCCATACTGGCGTCGAGCGGGTTGATGCCCGGAGGATGGCCCTTGTCGGTCAGGTCCACCAGTATCACAGCGCGCTGGCGCTCGGGTGGGAGCGCCGCGGTCATGGTGAGAACATCCTCGACCAGGTCGTGATGCGGATCGAGGACGAAGACGCCTGGTTGGGGGATACTGCTGTCCCGCACCGGTTGCATCACCGCCCACAACAGCAATTGCATGAGCGTACTCTTACCGTAGCGCGAGCGCGCTGCCAGGAACATGTGCGAAAAGAGCGCTGCGAAGGGCAGGTAGACCGGAACGGCGTGGCCGCGATGGCGCGAGTGTCCGAGCAGCGCTGGCGGCTGGGGCGTGGGTGCCTGCTCGATCTCGTGCATGATTTCAGGAGAGGCCAGCAGGTGCTTGACGGAAATCCTACGGATCAGCGGCAGGTCCGCCATTTCTTGTACCAGGTGAAAGAGGCCGCCCAGTTCGAGCGCGTTCAAGACATCAGGACTGAGCGCCCCCAGGTGGAGCAGGCGCGGAAGCCACCCGCGCCAGGTGAAAGCGTGCTGCGGGTGGCAGAGCCGGGCCGCTTGTTGGCTGTCGGCCTTGACGGTGAACATGCGCGCGAGACGCCAGCTATTAGCGGAAGCTAGTGTGTACTGGCGGTAGGCTGTTTCCAGGCGTCGCACATGCTGCGCGAGGGCAACCTCGCTCGACGTGTGTGCTGGACCGATGGCGATGACGCGCAGTTGCGTATAGAAGGCCTGGCGGGCCAGCTTCTCGGCCACCAGCTCCATGTTGTAGAGCGGGCGGCTGTCCTGTCGTAGCCACCAGGCGAGCGCCCCGCTGCCAGCAAGGAGCATGACGAGGACGAGGGCGGCCAGGATGAGCAACTGGTGCGCCAGGTAGAGCCGGTAGCCTCCCAGGACGACCAGTGCAAGCAGGACGAGCGCGGCGAGCCGCAGGCCCTCGGCCAGGTCTGAGCGCGAGGATGCCTGCCTCTGGTCGCGTGCGGCATCGCGTTCGGGTTGCAAAGGGTGTTCCAGCGCTTTGCGCAGGTTGGGGTCGATCCAGGAATCCGGGGCGCGAACCAGGGCTAGTTGACAGATCAGGCGCTCTGCGTGTCCGAGTGGTTCCATCGCAGCGAAGATGCCGTGAATGGGGTCGCCCCCCGGCAAGGCCAGCGCCTTGCCAATGAAGGTTTTAATCGGCATCCAGGAGGGCCGGGCGAGCCGAAACAGGCCGACGACCGCGTGTTCTCCTGGGGCCAGCAGCAATGGATCTGTTTCAGCCGCCAGGTGCTGTACTTCGGCCTGTGGGTACTGGGCCTCGAACTGCTTGGTCAACAGGGTGAGCTGGGCCTGGTTTGAGGCGCGCAGGACAAAGCCCTGATCACGCCGGGTTCCGACCAGTTCGAGCGCAAAGGGGTCGTCGGTGGCGCAGGCCTGTAACCAGGTCTCGGTGGCCGCCGCTTCACGCTCCCCCTCTTCGTAAGGGACAATGCGCACCAGGTGGGAACAGCCCTGGCGCTGGGGGGCAAGCGGGACGGTAGGAGCCGAGGCCAGATCTCCCCTAGAGGAGGTGGGCGCGCTGTTGGTGGTCATACAAAACTATCTCCCGCAGCAATTCCCATCCCTATCAGGGTTGCCACCCGCAGGTGTTCTGGCTGTCCAGCAGGGGAGGCGAGCCAGCAGGCCAGGAAGAGCCAGCCGAGAAGCGAGGCGAGCAACAAGGACAGCAGCAGCACTAGGCGGACGAGCCGAGGCGTTGCTGCCCAGGCGAGGAGAGCGGCCAGCATGGTTGGCCACCTCCCTGGATCAGCCTGGTGTTCGAGATGACACACGCACTTTCGTTCTTTTCTCATGTCTTTCTCCTTTTCCTGTTCCGACACAAGCCCCACGTATTCTGCCAGCTCCTCTCCTTCGCCGCGCTAGGCAGGCTGGTCGCTGCTAGAAGCCTTGCTATATCGCCTGCGCTCCTGGGGGCTGGTAGTAAACAGGCGACGATGTTGGCGGCTGGTCACAATCTGGATTGGACCGTACTCGTTGCCACAACGCAGCACGCCCTGGCCGGGTGAGGCCTGGGTCACTGTTTGTTCCAGTTCAGGCGGCAGGTCGAGCAGGCTGGCCGCATTCGGCTGCATGCCGAGGAACAACGCCGTTCCGGCATTGGAAAGGACGACTGCCCCTTCGGCAAGGAACTCGCGTGGATGCTGCGAGAGCGTGATTTGGGCGATGCCTAGCTTACGGAAGCCGCGGCTCCCCGTTTCCAGATATTTCCGCCCTGCCGGGTGTCTGAGAAGATAGCTCGCTTCTTCAACGATATAGGCCAGGTAGCGCTTGTCTTGATGCAGGGCGCGGTGACGCAGCAAGAACTGCTGTACCACGAAGGTCATGAACGGATACCACTTTTCATCGAGTTCGCGGATGTTGAAGATGGTGAGCGGCGTGTCGATGCTGGCGCTCGTTTGCCCTGAGAAGAGGTACGCGACCTTTTCCAACCGTTCGAGCAGCGCCCGCTGCATCTCGCTGCTCGAGGCGGGCGTCTGTTTCATTATCGCGATGTAATCGGCCAGGGTTGGCATTGGACCCAGCAACAGAGATGGCCTGGCACGGATACCTTCGCTCGTCAGGCCAAAGGCAGCGAAGGTACGCCTGCCGACGAGCATGAGGTAGGCATCCTCGCTTTGTGAAACGTGTTCGTGTGCGGCGTATAAGAGCAGGTGCAGGCCTGGCAGGAACTGGTTGTCGAGAAACTCCCCCACGAAGTCCGCTGGGTCCTCAGGGTCGATGTGTTCTGGGGCCAGGGGCAGCGCGAGGAAATTGAAAGGACAACCGCGTGCCAGGTTGTAACGCTGGCTCTCGCACTGCGCGTACTGGTGGAGGAGCAGGTAGTCGTCGTCACGGTCCAGCACCACCACGTCCGCGATCCCGAGGGCGATCAGCCCGCTGGTGATCACCTTGCCGGTAAGCGATTTTCCCTGGCCCGAATCGCCAATGATGACCAGATGTGGGTTGGCCAGCTGGCCGTTCTCGGGCCAGGGATGCCAGTAGACGGGGCGGCGCCCCAACTCCTTGCCCGTCCAGCCCAAAAACACGCCATCAGGGGTACCAAGCGTGCCAGTACGCACATTGAGCAGCGTCGAGACGGCATCGGTTGGCATACGGATCACGCTGTCAGCGCGTAGAGGCTGGCAGGAGGGGAGCATCGACTGCCAGCAGGCATCATGCATGCGATGGGCGACCCGCACGCGCAGCCGCATGCCTTGCAGGCGCGAGAGCAGGTAGCGCGTGCGGTCTCGCAGGCGGGAGCGGCTACTTGCATGTACGAGAAACGTCATCTGCACGGCATCTATGCCGATGTGCTTGTTGGCGAGTTCTCTGCAGGCCTTGCTGATGCGCTCGGCCAGGGTCTGGTATCTGGCGGAGGTGAGCCGCGCTTGCCTGGCGTCGGTCACCTTGAGGCTTTCCACCTTGACCTGTTCCTTTTCAAGCTGCTTGAGGCTCGCTTCTGGGTCGAGCGGTTCGATGGTGGTGGACATCACTAGGGGCAAGCCAAGCCCTGTGATGTCCTCTAACCATCCGCAGCGCCGCTCGCCCTCGATTTTTCTCACCTTGATGGTACGGCTGTAGCGCAAGACCTGGTTGACCTCGCTTTGCAGGCAATCGTTGGCGAGCCTGATGCTGGAAGGAGCGAGCAGATCCGCGAGGCGGAGCATGCCGGGTTCGAGCCGCCTGTCCGGTCGTGTACTCGTATAGGTGAGGGAGCCGTGGACACCTCGCAGCTGCTTGCGATAGCGCCTGCGAGTGGTACTGGAGCCTCCGGCAGTTCGTCTTTGGTGTGGGGAAGTTGCCTCGGTGACTTGCTCGTTTTCACACGCGGATACCACCTCGGGGATGAAGTCAGGAGGTCTGTGTCCGGGATTCAGACACGAGGCGAACAGGGTGAGCAAGCCCTTATCGTCAAGCAAGGTCGCGCGCACGTTGAGTTCCTGAAAGAGCTGGCGCAGCGTAGCCAGGCGTGTGCGTAGTTGTGCTAGCACGAAGTCGTCCGAGATGGCGGGCGTGTCCGGGGAGAGAACGTACTGCAAGAGGAATGCGGGCAGCCCACCTCTGGTCTTGCCCTGCTCGCGCCTGGCGCGGTACGCCTCTTCCCGGCGCGAGGCGCTCACAACGACGAAGTGGCGGACCTGCGTCGTCGTGAGCAGTTCACGCCGCTGCATATCGAGCGTCGCCTGGTGCAGGCGAACGAAGCGGGGGGCTTCCTGCCTGCGTTTTGAGAGCGCCTGCTCCTGTGCTACCAGGGGTGGGAACGAATCGACGGTCGTGGGTTCGCAGAGGGTGAGAAACTGCAGGCGGAAAGGCAGTCCGATGAGGAAGCGCTCGAAGCGCCTGAAAAAGCGAAGCTGCTCGGTCTGTGGCAGCAGGGTAATATTGCGGCCTGCCAGCTCGAAGGCGGCCCAGTAATACCCGGAGCTTGCTCCCCGCGCCCCTGTTCCTGTGTATCCGGCGATTCCTTCTGAGAGCGTGTCCAGCGGCACCCAGGTGGTTTGGACCGCGGGCGGACCATGGTTGCGCCTGCGCCTGGGACTTGCTCCAGGCGCAGGCTGCCAGGTGGTGTACCTGGGCAGGGTGAGTGAGCGCAGGACCAGCCACAACCAGATCACGGTTGGCTGGTCCTGCACCGTTCCGTGAATGAGCAGGTAGCCGGTAGCCGCGAGGAGAGCACAGACGACGAGTCGGAGAGGGAGTGGCAGGGGACCGCTGACGCTCACGATGAACAGCCCGGCCCCGATATCGGCCAGCAACTGCTGCAGGCGCATGCCGAAGATAGTCTCCTCGAAATCGAACAGGTCGTCGCGCATCTCTTTGAGCAGGGGGTCATGCTGTTCATCGTGGTGCTGCTCTGAGTAGCTCATGGTGGTCGCTCCGCTTCTTCGCTGGGTGCGAACTACAACTGGCCGCCCAAAAACTGCGCCAGTTTGATCACGGCCACAAACCCCGTGATGAGGAAGGCGCAGAGAAAGGCGCGTCCAACCTTGGCCCAGCGCTCGCTCCGGGCTGCCGGACTCTGATCGTGGTCGAGCAGGACGCGCAGGACGTAGATGACGAAGACCAGGCCACAGAGCGTGATGCCGATGGTGACAGCATTTTGCTGCAAGATCTGGATAATGTGGTTCAGATTGTTGAACGTATTCATACGAAACGTACTCCTTTCAAGAGGTGCATGATGACTTAGAACAGCAGGCGCGAGGCAATGATGCCGTTGCGCAGGAGCGAGCCGACGCCCCCGACCGAGGCCGAGGCCGAAGTCGCGAACCAGGAGAGCAGGGTGGGAATTTCTGCCGTCAGGTTGAGCGCGGCGATGGCCAGAATGGTGCCAATCGGCCCGTTGTGCTGGGCGGCGGTCCAGAAGGCGATCCCCATACCCAGCGTCACGTACTGTAGGAACTGCGAGGCGGCAGTGGTGACGAAGGTGCGCGCCCAGAAGGCGAAATACGCGGTCGTTTGCGGGTGAAACGCCAGCACGAAAGCTGGCCCGGACAGGATGAACAGGACGTCGAAAAAGACGATGCGCCGCACGGCCTGAAAGACGACGCGTAGCAGGCTCGCGCCAAAGGCAATGGAGAGGCCGGCCGCTATGACCACCTGCTGGTTGCTCGCCGCTGCCTGCCCGCCGTTGGCCTGCCGGATAAAGTCGGCTACGTTGGCGGTGAGGATGCCGCTCATCTCATTCATAAGAATGAGCAGGTCCTGGCCAAGCAGGTGCGAGAGGTGGATCAGCACTGCCGACAGGAACAGTCGGCCGAGGAGCTGGGAGAGCGGCAGTGAGAGCCTGCCCGTAAATTCTCCGTAGAGCTGCTGGATGAGCGCGAGCAGAAAGGCGAGTCCGAGCAGCGTATCGGCGAGGATGACCATCAGTCCCCAGAGCGTGTTGACGACGGGGTTGGCAGTGGCATCCTCGAGCGGTGTGTTGCCGATCAGGCTGACGAGCGTGCGTGTCTGCTCGGCCAGCTGGCTGCCGATTTGCAGGATATGCATGGCGATTTGTGTGCCAATGTCCATAGGGCTGGTCCTCCTCGTTCTTTATGGCCTGTGCGTGTCCTGCCTCTTGTATGGAGAAAGGAGCAATACGGTCGGCAGGACACGCATGCGACGATTGCCAGGGTAGCAGGCAAAGCTGGACTCAGGCAGGGCTGACGCGAGGATCGGGAGAGAATGCGCAGGGAACTGAGCGGGGTGGCAGGTGGAAATGGGCGGGACGCGGAGAGCGGGTGAGGAAAAGCGCGACGACGCGGGGTCATCAATGCCCTCTCTGGCGAAGGGGGAAGGGAGAAAAGGGCCAGATACCTTCCTCCTGCATGCTGGCTTCGAGGCATGTACCACTTCGGTGAGGCAGGTGCGTCGACGGACCACGTCTCTCTCTCCCCGCATACCGTGCTGGGGCGGACTGTTGCCTGCCGGTGAGCCGTCTTGTGTGCTTGAGGCGGTATCGACGACGAACGGTTTTCAGTCGCGGTGTGGAGCAGAAGAGGGAGATCTGGCTGAGGAAAGCTCCTTTTTTTAGCAATGGGCGTGTGGGGAGATCGTCACGCAACGACAGGAAAAAAACCGCGTCTTTTCGCTGGGGCAGCTCTCTCTGGTACGCTCTGATCCCTGCTGTTCTGCTGTCCGCTCGAGCGCAGGTTGCCGCCCCTGGGGTGAGATACGGGAGGGAAGACCGGCTGGTTGTTGTTTGGCTGAGAGGGCGTGCCGGAGTGCAGATCGTAGGGCGCGAGAAACGCGTGTTAACGGCATGCTCTCAGCGATCAACAGACGGCTTCTACACAAACCAGTTCTGGCGTGTCGCTTGCCTGGCCAAAGAATGCCCATGCTGAAAATAGCGCTGAGACGAGCGGAGACGACTTCTCTGAAGCGGGTTCAACACAGGTGTCGTCGTTGGCACTCCCTTGTTTTGTGTCTTTTCTTTGTGAGTGCCACCTGGCGGCAAAGCTGCACGTGTTCTGAAAGACCACCTGTGCAGCTTGTACGCATCCAACCAGCGTGTGCTCATGGCCAGATATCTCGTATCAGGTGTGGCCCTGCTGTGTGCGCACACAGCAGGGCCACACCATCTCACAGCCGGTTCGCGAACGACGGTTTTCCTGCTCGCGCGAGCAGGAATGCGATCAGCGGCATGCTGGGGCTGTGGAGAGGAGCATTGCACTATCGCCGAGCAGAGCAGAGAAAGATGGTGGATGATCTGCATGGCGAAGCAGCAGCAGCATCCATGCAGGAAAGTCCCCCAGCGTCTCGGCGGCATGGTTCGCCATTTTCCCTCGCGTTTCCCTGGGTCTTCTCCTGCCTTCCCTTTCTTTGTCACACGTACTCCCGCGCTCGTTCGCAGCGCCGCAGGTATGCTGTCATCATCCTCATGAGGATAACCATGTTTGTTTGTTGTTGACTATGTCCACCTGGCACAGGGCTTGGGAGAAAGGCTTCCTGTACCGGGTGGAAACGCCTGTGTGCCTGGAAGGCTCCTTTCGAGACGTGTGCAGCGTGGAAAAGGAGTATTTTCCATGAACGCACAACCAGCAGTTCGTGTTCCGCAGGCCGATCTCGTTCCAGTCTGGAGGGTGTTCCTCCAGACCATCGACGCGGCTCAGCGTCGCTCTGAGCCTCTGGCTTCTCTACAGCAGGTGAGGCGAACCTGTCTTGACCGCCTCGACCAGCAGTGGGCCACTCTGCGTCAGGTGGCCTTCGGGGGAGCTATTCCCCGCATTGGACCTTTGCTTGCCTGCTTATTGCAGGAGTGGGCGATCAAGGAGGCGCTTGACGTGGTCATTCGATTTCATGGGTCAGTCGTTGACCCGAATGACATCGGCCTGCAGGAGGCGTTCTGGCACAAACTGCTGCGTGAGGAACTCACGCTTGCAGCGGAACTCGAACAGCTCTTCAGGCAGGGCGAACAGGAGCGTGCGGAAGCTGAAGAGCGCCGCTTGCGGGAGCGTGCGGAAGCTGAAGAGCGCCGCCAGCGTGACTGGCAGCGCATTGCCTTCGAGTTCCAGCAGGAGCAGCGCCTGTTCTGGCGCGAGGACCATCACCTCGCCCAGGACTGGGCTGCACTTGCACAGGAGCAAGCGGAGCAAACCCGCGAGGCGGGTGAGTTGTTGCTGAAAACGGCGACGCGCCTGACCGATGCGGCGGTGGACATGACGAAGTCCACCGCGAGCTACCAGGAAGCGTTTGTTGCTACCAGCAAGCGCAGGTGGGGCTTGGGCTGCCTGCTGGATTTCCTTATCGTTGCACTTGTGGTGGCAGGAATAGTATACCTGCTCATCCACATGCTGTAGAGGCCGACGGCTATGAGAGGTCCCGTTGGTCCGGCGTCGTTGCGGTGATGCAGGGGATGGTCGAGTGATGGAGAAGCGCTCCTCGGTGGAAATACCATCTGGTAGTATGAGCTTGCTTCTCTTGTGCGCTCCCTTCCTTCGTCAACGCGATACCTCTCAAAACCACGCGAGCTGAGGACGGACCCCCCCGGGTTCTTCCTCGCTCATTCCTATTTTCTGGGTGCTGTGAGGAAGGGCTGTGATAAGTAGGCGTCACTCTTCCGTCCGTGAAGACCTCATGGTGCAGATGGTGAAAAACCTGGCCTCTGCGAAGAGAAGCGAGGCGAAGATTGCCAGGAGTACCAGACAGTTGTATGGAGCATCATCCTGCCAGGCAAGTGGGCTGAGAGCAGCTTCCCCTTTCACAAAATGCGCGCATTGATTCTTGTGTTCCACACGTTCCCAGATATCTCAGTTTCGATGGCCAACGAGTATCGTAAGAAACAAAAAATCGCTCCTCTTGGCAGAGATGGCATGTCCACCCCATTTTCCCGTCGAATCCCCGCTCGTTTCCCTCGTTTCGAGAGGGACAACATGTATGCTAACAGTGTAAGTAGTAATGAATGGATCCACCCGGATCCACAGCAGGTCGCAATTCCTGCTGCAGGTATCAACAAGGATACCACCATACAGCATCATTGCCTCTTTTTGATGGCGTGGCTGTATGACCATCACGATCATCTCCGCTGAGATCATTCCGGCAGTATGATCGCGTGATGAGAGCGCCGCATCGGGATAAACAGGGATGGAACCCCTGTCGCGTAGGGCTCTCGATCTGAGAGAACTCTCCTGGTCGGCGTCGGGAACCGAATTGTTGTGTGCGTAGTGTGTTCATTGTAGGCGCGTTCCTGGAGTGCGTCGTTCGTATGTCATTGCATAGAGGCTTTGCGCGTAGCGCGTGAGGTAGTGCGTCTTGTAAAGCTCTCCCTTGAAAGCATCCCGCGTAGGTCGTTGCTTTGTATGTTTGCGCTCTGTATGTTGTGCGGCGCTCTTTTTGCGCCTCGTCGGCTGATGGTAAAGAACGAGCGGAGCATCTTCCGCTCATTCATCTCTACCGGGAACCCAATGAAGGGTAAGCGGCTCACGTAGCTGCTCTTCCTTTTTACATGAGTACCAACACGGCTCAGGATATTGTCTGGTTTTACGGCAAGCCAGGCATACGGGGGGCTTTTTTGTGCTTTTTTCCGCCGCTAGCAGATCTAGAACAGGAACCAGGAGTTCCTTTTGCGCTTTCGGAGGACCCAAGACAGAGGAGATCCTACGATGATTTCGATGCCTGTATCACACACTCCTCATACTTTTGCCTTCTTCCACCTGAGCGTCCTTACCTAGAAAGGTGATCATCATGGCTTCTGATCAACAGGTTGATCTCGCCCTTGTCGGAGCATACCTGCACAATCTGCAACTGGCCCTAGTCAACGGCCAGGCGCAACACGCAGAACTTCTGCTTGCCCACGCCCTGGATCTGATGTCCCCTGCACTGACCGGCCAATATCCGGCGCTTTTGCCTTCCGATCTCCCCATCCAGTTCTCAGCGGGAGTTAGGCTCGACCCTGGCAAAAAGAGGCAGGGCAAACCCAACGAAGATTGTGTGTTCGTGTCCCAGGGCATCGTTGCCCCTGCCCAGGTGCCTTTTGGCCTGTTTGTGGTTGCGGATGGCATGGGGGGACATGCCAACGGTCAGGAGGCCAGCCTCCTGGCTATCGAGACCACCGTGGATGAGCTCCTGCCACGAGTGCGGAAGGGGCAGACGGATGGTGACTCGTGGGGCGAATTGCTCAGGCATGCCGTGGAGCAGGCCAACCTTGCCGTCTACCAACGCAGCCGCCAGAAACAGGCCGATATGGGTACCACGCTCACTGCCGCTCTCATTGTTGGAAACATTGCCTTTATCGCGAATGTCGGCGATAGCCGCACCTACCTCTATCGCCAGGGCAAAGGGCTTGAGCAGATAACGCAGGATCATTCCATTGTAGCGCGTCTCGTCGCCAACGGAACCATTGCCCCTGACGACATCTACACGCATCCTGATCGCAACAAGGTCTATCGCGGCCTGGGCGCATCCCTTTCCATTGAAGTGGATATTTTCCGCGAGACGCTGCAGAACGGCGATGCGCTGCTCCTCTGCTCGGACGGCCTGTGGGAAATGGTTCCTGACGAGCAGCAGCTCGCGGCCGTGCTGTCCACGTCGTGGGCGTCAGCCGACTACATGGCCGAGAGACTGTTGCAACTGGCCCTTGCCGGTGGCGGGCGGGATAACATCGGTCTGGTGGTCGTGCAGGTGCGCATCCAGGATATCACGACGCTGCAGACGATCATCACTCCATACAGGGGAGCTCAGCTGCCTGTCTGATTACCCCTTTCACTCCCTAACGAATCGAGGCATGCGAGTGCCAGAGGCGCTCTGTATGCTGTTTTGTGTGCTGTACGACGAGCCTGCTTCCTTCTGCAAAGGAAGCAGCGAACGGAGGAACCTGCATGTTACTACTTCTTCTTACTCTCGCGCTCATCCTGCCACTCCTCGCGGCGATGGCTGCGCAGGCGCTGCTGGATCTCTTCAAACGCGATGCTACGCCGTTTCTTGCGCCGGCGCTTGTCTTATTCCCGAGCGGGGAGAATCGGTACATGTCCGCCGGTGTATGGCAGGTCTATCGTCTGGCGGCAACGTACCGCGTCTCATCGTCTGACAGCGAGGGATGCGCATGGTGGTAGCGCAGCGGAGCATGCCAGCGTATCACTCGCCTGTGTACCAGGTGGCGCTGGCCGCGCTTGAGGCTGGCCTAAGCGTTCTCCCCATCCGTTCCGACGGGTCAAAGCAGCCCGCGCTGGTAGGATGGAAGCGCTACCAGCAGGAGAGGCCGACCGGGGCCCTGGTGGAAGAGTGGTTTCGCTCTCCACAGCGCGGCCTGGCGCTCGTCACCGGCTACATCAGTGGCGGGCTGATCGCGCTGGATTTCGACGACCCGGCCACGTTTGATGCCTGGCGCAAGCGTATCCGGGCTGAGCAGGCCTTGTATGCCCTGTATGAGTTCGTTGCCTCCGGATACGAGGAGCGGACCCCGAAGAACGGCAGGCACCTGCTGTTTCGCTGTCCTGCGGCGTTCAGGGGAGACCAGAGGCCTGGGAACCAGCGGCTCGCGCTGCGACCTGCACCAGAGCCACAGCGCATCCAGGTCCTGGCCGAGACACGAGAGGAAGGCGGCATCATTATCGTTGACCCCTCGCGCGGCGGTGTGCATCCTACGGGGAAGCCATACGTGCGCATACGCGGCGGAGTCACGACGATCAGAGCCATTTCCGCAGAGGAGCGCACCCTACTCTACGACTCGCTACGGACATTCGATGAGATGCCTTCTCCACCACCACGTGAGCCTGCCGCAGCGCAGCCGCATGGTCCCACGTTCCACTACTCTGGAATGTCTGGCGCAGGCGAACGCCCGGGTGACCTCTTCGATCACGATCCCACGGTCACCTGGGAAGCGCTCCTCCTGCCGCTCGGCTGGCAACTGGTGCGCACCGACGGAAAAGGAGAGGGCTACTGGCGGCACCCCGGGAAGGTCGGACCGGCGCACAGCGCCACGACCAACGCCGATGGTACCAATAGGCTGTTCTGTTTTTCGGCGTCGGCAGGACTGCCGGTAGAGCGCTACCTCACCAGGTTTGAGTTTTACGCCTACTGGTATCACGGGGGTGTTTTCTCGGCGGCGGCTAAAGCCCTGGCCGCACGGGGGTATACCACTGCCAGATGGGAGCAGGCGAGCCGCTGAAGGCTCGCCTGCCCGCTTTCCCGCTGAGGCAAGCCCTTGCCTGCAGAGAGGAACGGGCTACGCTGGTTCTCCCCCGCTGGCAACCATCCCTGTGGAACGAATAGAAAGAGGAGAAAGGCGAACAATGAATCGGGACAATGAACAGGCTCGTCTCTCCTGGGCGCTCGTACAGCTGCCAGCTGGTCAGGCGAAAAAAGCCGACCAGTTTATGCAGTGTCTCGAGCGACTGCTGCGCTTCAACGAGGTGGAACGCATGCTGCTCTTGCCCGGGTCGGCAGCGCTGCTGTTGCACTTGAAACAACTGTATGCAGGTTGGGGGTCGCGTGAGGGGAAAACCAGGCTCTGCGAACGCTACCCAGTGCAGGAACCCTCCGCTGCAGAGGACGCCTCTGGTGCGTCCGTTTGGATTGCGTCCCTACGTCAGGCGCAGCTGCGAACCAGCGGAGCCAACGCACTTCCACGCCGGGCCTTTGACGCGATCCTTGTCTATGATATCGCTGGGACCTCGCCCGTGTGGAAAGCGGTGCTGACCTACTTCGAAGCTCCCTATCGCATTGGCTTCAGCCAAGGAAGGAACCCGCAGCTGGTGCAGCTGTTTGGCGGCCGCCTGCTGAGCAGCCAGGCTTTCACTGCCGTTCGCCCAGGTTCCTGGCTCTTTGACATGCCGACGAGGGCAAGCGAAGAGTTGGACGGAAAGAAAGGAGGTGGTTCGCACATCTTGTAGCGTAGCACGCTGTTTTGTAAAGGCTGTTTTGTAAAGAAGGCAAGCATTACTTGCCAGTGAATACGAATAAAAGGAAGGAGAACTGCATGCTGAACAAAATCATGCTGATCGGGAATCTTGGCAAAGATCCAGATTTGAGTGTCACACCTGATGGCACTCCTGTCACAAAATTTTCGCTGGCCGTCAATCGCGTTATTAAAAGCAGTTCCGGCGAGCGAAAAGAGGAGACCGAATGGTTCAACATCGTGGCATGGCGGCAACTGGCAGAAATTTGCGACAAGTATCTGCACAGAGGCTCAAAGGTGTATATCGAGGGCCGCCTGACCCAGCGCAAATACAACGACAAAGATGGCAATCCACGGGTGATGGTCGAAGTGATCGCTTCTGAGATGAAGATGCTGGATTCCAAGCCACCATCCAGCACTTCCGACAGCTATTCGGCGGGTTCCTCGGACGATCCATTTCTCCCCGATTTCCCGGAGGAATAGCTTTTCCCCTCGCGATACAGATCGCGAGGGGATTTTTATGCCTTGGAAAAGGGCGATACCATCACGATTTTCGTCGTGGTATCCAGCAAGGGACGACTCCCAACAAGTCAATGTCCCCAGGGGAACCGGGAACGCTTTTCAGCAGGTGGAATGAAGGAGGCGGGGAGATATTACCTGCATGGTAGAATCTGAGAAAACCAGGTTTTGACGACGAAACAGATTCCTACCTAGTACTACAGTGACACTTATGAACCTCAGGCGGAGGAGGAAAGAGGACCATCTTGCTCCTGCAACACCTGCAGAATGAGCGTCCATTTCCCCTCTCTGCACCACCGGTAATACCGCTCGGCGACGCTGGACCAGGGACCAAAGCGTTCTGGAATCTCGCGCCAGGATGAGCCCGTTCTCATAACCCAGACAATCGCTTCAATGATCAGACGAGGCTCACTCACCTGCCGTCTCGCCTGAAACCGATACGGTGGGAGCAGCAGACGAATTTTCTCCCACTGGGCATCGGTCAGTTCAGACACCCCTGCCAATCGAATGGGCGAAAGTGCTTGCGGTGGCTTCAAAGGCGCTTGACGCTCCCAGCGCTGCCAATGGCAGCGTTTGGCTTCGGCTTGATGGCGGCGGCGAAAGCGCGACCACCACAGCCGCTTCTGGCGTTGTTCTGCTGGCTCATCCAGTCCCTCAAGTAGCCGACGCACCTCTGCCACACTCAGCTCGACAGATCTTTCATCGCTTCCTGTTTTTTTTCCTGCGCATTGCCCTTCTCGCGCAGCACCACCAGGATGGCGTGAGCGAGCAATGCGAGCGTCACAAAGCGATACCAGGCCCGAAAGCCTCGCACTTCATACTGATCCAGCCCCACTTCTCCTTTGGCCTCTTCCAGGCCTTCTTCGATCTTCCAGCGACTGCCTGCCACCCGGACTAGCTCGGCAAGGGTCGTACCGACTGGGCCTGCCGCCCGATAGTAAGCGCGCTCACTCGGATCGCAGAGATTGCGGCGCACCAGCAGCCATCGTGCTCGATCGCTTGCCACCTCGCTTTGTGCCGGTAACTGCATCCAAGCCCACTCATACAGCCTCTCACCTTTGCTTCCTTGCCCTGCTGAGAGGACCGTCCAGGCCTCGGGTGGCAGGAGTGCAGCCACATAGCCGATGGGCTGATGTTGCCCAGCTACCCACACCAGATGCGTGTCAGGAACCGCCAGCACATAGTTCTTTTGCTGCTCGTCGAGCCACAGCCGCAACTCCTCGTAGCCATAGACCGTATCGCCAACCACCCACTGCGCCGACACCCCTGCGGCAAAGGCACGAGCCAGCATCTGTCTGGCGAGTTCTCCTTTCGTGGCAAATGCCACGTCGTCAGCAATGCCGGCTTCCCGACAGCGCACCCGGTCCGTCGTCCATTCTTCTGGCAAGTAGAGCGCCCGATCCAGGAACGCTGCCCCTCGGTTGCTGGCGTAGAGCAGAAAGACGCCCACCTGGCTGTTCTCGCGCCGCCCAGCGGTTCCACTGTACTGCCGGGCGACTCCTGCCGATTTCTTCCCCTTCTTGATAAAGCCGGTTTCATCGAGAGCGAGGACTGCATTTTCCTCACTCAACTGCTCCACCACATACGCTCGCAGGTCATCACGCACCGCCTCTTCATCCCAGTCTGCTTCCGCCAACAGCCGTTGCACGCCACGCGGACCATGCTCGCCCAATTCCTCAGCCAATTGCCAGCCGTTCTTGCGTTCCACTCCTGAGAGCAATCCTTGTAGAAAGCGACCGACACGCTGGCGCACTTCCGCTCGTCGGAAATGTGGCCCAATGCGCTGCTGCATGTGGGCCAGTTCCTCTGCCGCTCGCAGGTACAGATCGCCTTTCTGCTCGGGTTGTGCTTGTTCTTCCTCAATGTTGGTCAACTGCTTCACCCTCCTGAAGCAGTGTATCACTTTTCTCAGCTAAGTGTCACTGTAGTACTAGAGGTAAAGCGTGATCTGTACACGTCCACAGGAGGATTCATGAATCGAAACAAACAATTGCTCACCTGCGAGAATGGCACCATCGTCCGGCTGCCCGATGGCAAAGTGGGCTATATCTCGCGTTTTCGCGAGGCGATCTTTGTTGTGTTCACAAACAAGAAAGCCCAGGAGAAGGCGGGAGGTATGATGGTAGAAGTCCTGGCGACGGTGGAGGAGGCAGCGCGCCTCGCTTTGCAACACTTTGTGTAAAGGAGAAACATGTCATGGACATTTTACGTGGCGAAACCTGGGGTGGATCGACCTTACGAGCTGGTTGATACGCTTGACTACTACGATGGATATGTTGCTCCCAAGCGAGAAGGTGAAGCAAACCTCTATCCCACTCTTCAGCGAGAGGCGATAGAGGAGACACGGAAGAAATGGCAGGATCGTTTTGAGGGCTTCGAATGGGATGTTGAGCATCCCGTTGAAGAAGAGGAACGGTTGATATTCTTTGAATTAGCCCGAACACATTTCTACGTCACTCCAGAAAAGCATTACGGAGCGACGTTCAATGAAAATCCAGGCGACCTGGAGAATTTTTCTGGGTTTGCTGAGAAGCAGGCCTACTATCTTTTCCCGCCAGACGTGCGAACTCTCCCCCAGCTTCTCAGTTGGGCACGGAACTACTTCAAGGAAGGTATCCGTACCCTGGAAAGGACACAAACAGACAGCGAAGCAGACGGAAGATAGGGTACCTCGTCGGCGATCCCAAGGGGATTGTCCAGGTGTTCTGTGACTGGTTGACCGTCCTTTCCGATGAGGAATGGTTAGCGCAGCTTGCCTTGAGTCTGGGGTGGTACCATGAGGCTGATCCCCACCGCGCGAGCTTCCAGCAGATGGTTGTCTTTTGCGTCGATTGTCGGAAGGATCGTCAGTGACGCAAGAGGTGGTGTATCGCACTACTTGTCAAGAAACGAACGCCTGCTCATCAGAAGCATCTCTGAGAAAAATCAGAGGGCTTTCTGATGCCTTCCCGGTGTTCTCCAGATATACTGGAGGAGGAACCGGAATCTCATAAAACTTTGGTTGAAAGAAGCAAACAGAGAAAGGCCCAGATAACGCAGAGGTATTCGCTCCTGCATCACCTGGGCCAAAGCTAAGGAGAAAGAAGATGTCGGAGTCGAAACAAAAGACGCTGCATGGAATGCAGATGGAGGGGTACGCAGCCCTGAAGGTCTATGACATGGGGAGTAAAGGGTATCCAGAGATGGACCCGGAAAAAATCGCTAAAATTCTTGGTCCGTTGACAACAGGGGACTGGTTCCCCTATGGAGATGACTCAAAGACCGGCATGATTATGCTGGTCGACCGGAAACACGAGACGCTCGTTGAGGCGGTCCGCCGCCTCAACGCAGCAGGCTATGAAACGGATGAGGATGATGCTGCCAAGTGGTAATACAGGTAGCGTCCTCGACAAAAACGATGGAATCAAAAAACTACCGAAGCCTGGAGCGAGGAAAGCGAGACGAGATGTATACTGTGAGTATCGTTGAGCCAGGTGATAGGCGTGTTCAACGACTGAAAGAACACTTATTGAACATGCCTGCCCTTACCGCTCAAGGGGTGGTCCTCTTTGAGGGAGGGCGGTGGTACGATGTGGAAGCCGTGGCTCTTCTCGAGGTCTTTAACCACGCTGCTGGCATGGCCACTTTAGCCCCTACAAATGAGCTGGGTGCAGGTGGTCCCCACCTCATCGCCTTGTGGATCGATCCGGAAATCAGCATTTCGGATCGCGTCTCCTACGGCATATCGATGTTGCGCTCTCTCGCTGAAGAGGCGCAACGCAGGTATGGAGCGACGACCCTCACCTGGGTGACAGCCACCCAGACGGAACGGATGGTTGCCCGTGAGGGGCAAGCGCAGGGCATTGTTTTCATCTGGCGTGATGGAGGGGGCAAGTTTGCCCCAGCATGGTAGGTAAGGGAATTGCCCTCGTGGATACCTTGGGGAAGGTACTCTGCGATTGAAATTCCTCTCTGAGAGGTCTGGCCTGCTTTGTACCCGATGCTGTACGCAGCAAGCAACCACCAATAAAAAATCTCGAAGAGTTCAAAGGGGGAACTAAAAATGAAATTCAAACGCGACAAAGGAGGCAAACCTATTTCGCCCCCTGCCCTCATGGACGTGGATCGCCCCTCGAATGGCAAGCCGCAGCGGGCTGGTGCTGCTTCAGCTCGTCCGAAGGTGCAGCGGTATCCCGAGGTCCCTTTGGGGCTGCCCTGGAGAAAGGCGCTCAGGCAGGTGATAGCCTGTTTGCCGGAACCTTCTGAGGGGTATCCAGGGCGGCAGGCAGTCATTGACGCCTTGCACACACTCTGCCTGCGCGTGCAGAGCAACACGCCCGAGCAAGCGCAGCAGCTCTTCAAGCAGGACGTTGCGCAGCTGAAGCGGGTTGTCTCCAAGTCCCCAGCGCTCCGTGATCGCGCCGACCTGCAGGCAGCGCTCGACCAGCTTGAGCAGACAAAAATTTAACACACCTGAGACGAACTGAGGGAGACACGCTCCCTCGATAGACAGGTAAAGACGCCGTTTCAAGGGGCGTCCTGTTGCCTCTTTCATAAGCAACAGGACGCCCCTTTTTCATTGATGAACGCGATACCAACCGGGTGGAGGTGCGTTTGTCTTTGGATGATCTGAAGGCCGTCATTCGTGAATCGAGCGACGGCCAGATATGGCAGGAATGATGCAGGAGTCTGCAGGGGGAAGCCCAGGTCAGGTATGGTACTTGTTCCGAACGGTGCGGGGATACGTCGGTGCTGCCAATACAGAAGGCCGAAGGCCTCCTTGCGACTGACCCCACCATCTAAGACCTGTTCCTGATGCGTTGGCTCAGTGGACGGCACGGGGGAGTCTGCGCACCTCGCCGTCTCAAGATACCAGGCCTCCTCGACCCGTTAGTCGGCTATCCTCTAGGAGGTCCGCGGACCCCGGTCTGTAGTTCCCCTCCCTCTCATTTGTTCCTTCGCCAGTTGAGCGGTGTTCAGACGCTTTTGTATCCCAAATTTATTCCAATTGGAGGTACGTATGCAACCACAGCGATCAACCTCAAGCTTGAGCATCGTGCTGCTACTTATCGTGGCAGCCCTGCTCCTCTTTGTGTACCTGATGAGCAGCAGTACCCCGAAAGGGGGACAACCGAATCCGTTGACTCCCGTCCCCTCGTTCGACCCTGCTGCACACATTTATTCCCTGGCACAGGAGGTGGAAGGGCATCGGCGGCGCAACAAGAGTACCAATAACTATTGTCTCGTTCAGCTTTACATCACGACGGCGGGAAAAATTTACGAAGGCCCTAGCCACATCGCCGTCGGCTATGGGGAGAATTCGAACGAGAATCATTGTGAGCAGATTCTGTTGCGCTGGGTCCAGTACTTCGGGCTACCCGAGGTGTTTTCCCAGTATCACTTGAACTCGGTCAACGAGATCAATATCCTGCTCTTCAGCCAGGTGCGGGTCTGTGATCCCTGCCAGCGCAGTTTCCCATCCTGGCGACAGCAGTTGCAGCAGCAGGTCGGCAGCCAACCGGGAGGAAGCGGTGTACGACTTGGATTGTACGTGTGGCACATTGTACCGGGGAGTCCGAGTGGCTTTTCGCCACGCGCATACCCTGCCGGACCCTATACGCCTGGACCGCCGAAACCTAACACCACCAAGCCAGTGCGGGTTCGAAGGCAGGATTTGAGGCAGGTTTACCCGTAGAGCGCGACGGCGGGGGAGCGTGGTCGGCAGTTTCCGACCCACTTCCCCAACGGTCGCGCCGCGTGGAAAACGGCTGTTGAACACACGTTCTCACACCGCTTGCGAAGGTGGGACGATTCCTTTATGATTAGGATAAGGAACACCAGTGTGATGACATTGTTTGAACAAGAGGCAGGAGGCGCAAAGGAATGAAGATGATCGAAGCTATCCAGGAAAAATGTCAGCGTGAAGGCTGGTATGGCCCGGCGGATTTCAAATGGACGAAGGCCGCTCTGGTCGGCAAGCCCTCCTTTAGATGGGGCTTTGTCTATCCTCCGGCAACTCCTGAGCAGCTCCAGGAGACCGAGCAGATTCTCGGTTTTCCCCTGCCGCCCCTCCTGAAGATGCTGTACCTCCAGCTTGCCAATGGCGGATTTGGTCCAGGCGCAGGATTACGAGGAGCCATTGGGGGGTATGGGGAACCCGGAACGTTTGAAAATGGGAACGACGAGACGCTGATCAAATGCCACCGCTGGGGCAGCCCGGCGCTGATCGACCTGCCCACTTCCCAGAAAGTTCTTCTCCCATCGGATGTCTGGCCGCATCAGCTTGCGCCTCTCTGCGATCTTGGATGTGACGTGGAGGTGTGCATCGACGCCAACGGTCAGCTGTACCGCTTGGGATCAGCTGCTGAGTACGCTATGTGCAGCCTCAGCCGTTGGATAACGCTTGAGCAATGGTTACAGCAGTGGCTTGCGCAAGGTACAAGTGACGACTGCTGACCACTGGTAACGAGCTTGCCCTCGTTTTATGTGAAGCCTCTCCCACGTCACTGCTGCGTGGTTGTCAGTTGGTGCGCCCCTATGGGCATACCCGGTGTGAAATTTCACACCGGGCTTTTGTTGTCGAGCAGCTATGGAGGTGCGACGAAGATCAGCTGCATGCTGCTGGTAGATCGGCCCACGGCACGCCCTCGCGCAGCTCGAACACTTCGCTGAACTCTCCTTCCCCTCCTTAGAGAGAGAGAAGGAACGAAGCCGCCTCGACGTGAGCGCAAGTGATTCTCACATCGAGGCAGATATACTCACTTGATAGACAGATAAAGACGCCGTTTCAAGGGGCGTCCTGTTGCTCATGAAAGAGACAACAGGACGCCCCTTTTTTATTGCTTGCTCACAAGTCTGGCAAGCAAGGAGAAGGAGAAAAACATGTCTCAGAAGAACACATCTCGTAGGCTGATCTACGTGGTCAGCACCAAGCACAACACGGTCATCATCGACTGGAATGAGTCGATGAAACTGTTCCTCACTGGTGGAGAACAGCGCCCGTTCAGTCCCGAGAAACTGCTTGATATGCTCCACTTTCGGGTGGAGCGCTTGCGTCTTTTTGGAGTTGGTCAATTGTTGATCAAAGTTGGGCGGGCGCGTTGTGTGTTGACCCAACAAGCGGTCCATGTACTGGCGGACCTATACAGCCTGCGCAACGATCTGCAGGTTGAGTACCCACAGCTTGAGGCAATCTTTGCCCAGGTGGCTGAAGGGAGCGCGCGTTGAAGTGCAGTTTACAGGAGGAGAGGAGCGCGCTTGCGCAGGCGGCGCGCGCTCGTCGGCTCGTGCGTGAAGACCGCCTGATTGAGGCCCTGAAAGTCTTAGATCAGGCGGTTCAGCTTACCCCCGAGAGCGGTGTGCTTCATGATGAACGGGGCCTGGTGCTGGCCCTGCTCTCCCGTGAGCAAGAGGCTCTGCAAAGCTACGAACGAGCTTTAACGCTGCTCAAGGAGCCTTCCGCGCAGGCGGCGGTGTACTTTCACCGGGCGCTCCTGTATGGGCGTCGTGGTGAGCTTGATCAGGCCTTGCTGGACGTCAAGCGCGCCGCGCGCTGTGACGAACACAATGCCACTTACCAGGAAGCCCTCGACGCTCTGCAACAGGCCAGGAAGCAGCAACGTGTCGAAGTGCCGTAACAGTCCCTTTCTCTCCTCTTCCCATGCCTTTCCCGTTCGGTTCACCGGATTAGCCCTTCTTGTTGTTCGAGAGTGTCCATACTCAAAGGAGAACCAGTCACATGGGCAACCGTTTTCTTCTCGCGCGCAACCAGCTGGCGCGCTATAGCCCGAGGAGGGCAGTCCTGCGGTGCAATGAGTGGAACTATGACCCGCACCGCATGAGGCCATATGGCCTTGCCAGCGGGAATTTCCGCCATCGGCAGCTCTTTTGTGAGCGAAGCGTATCCTATCGCCAGGCGCGAAGGACGATGAACAAGGCCATGCGACAGCAGGCACGGCGCGAGGAACGACGCGCCCTCCAGGAGTGTGAGGTGGAGAAGCTTACGCAGGACCGCGCGTGAACATATCGCACCTGCGGAGGATTCGAGGACCGCCAGCAGCGTTGTTCCATCTGTTCATCTACCAAGCGCAGCCCGGCGAGGACTTGCTGAGAGCATGTGCCTCAGATGAGCGTACCACCACCTCTGGCTTTTCCGCGAACCGCCCGGGCGTGCCTGCACTTCTGACAGCTTCTACGCCCGTGCGGCTTTTTGTTCTGTCAATTCTAGCGAGGCTTTCGGGCGCAGCGGGGCGGACTGGTTTTTGATGCCCCGGCTGCCCTCTCCTTGCTCCGCATCGCTGCGGGCTACGGCGAGGATTCAAACGAAAACCACTGCGAGCAGATTCTTTTGCGCTGGGTGCAGTACTTTGGCCTTCCCAGCGTGTTTTCCCGCTATCGCCTGAGCGCTGTAGTGGAGATCAACCTCCTGCTTTTCACTCAGGTACGTGTGTGCAGTCCTTGCCAGCGCAGTTTTCCTTCCTGGCAGCAACAACTGCAGCAACAGGTGAGTAGTCAGCCTGGAGGTAAAGACGTGGGACTTGGTTTGTTCGTGTGGCATATCGTGCCGGGGAGTCCGAGCGGCTTTTCGCCGCGCGACTACCCGGCAGGTCCCTACACGCCAGGACCACCGCTCCCCGACACTTCCAAGCCTGTCCGGGTGCGCATGCAGGATCTGCGACAGGTGTACCCGTAGGCAGGACGAGGGGGAGGCAAGAAAACGCTCCTTGTCCTACCTGCCTACTGACACTTGTACGTGTACGCTTGGCTGGAACATGTCGCGATCAGTACCGTCTGTATCCTGTCAAGCCAGCTGCTTTTCTTTCAAAACCGAGCGCTTGTGCGCGTGTTCTTGCCAGGATTTCCGTTTTTCCGCGCTTCTGTTAGAATACATGCGGTGTGCAGAACCGACATCCAGCGGGTGGTCGGTTCTGCCGCCCATCAGGAGCAGTATGATCGGTGATTGTGAGAAGGAAAGGAAGGGTATCATGCACATCATCGAGGCCATTCGGGAAAAGTGTCGGCGCAAGCACTGGTATGGTCCTGAGGACTTCAAGTGGACGCAGGCGGCCCTGGTCGGCAGGCCTTCCTTTGAGCAGGGCTTTGGGTACTCCCCAGCAACTCCAGAGCAGCTCCTCAGTACTGAGCAGGCGCTTGGCTTTCCCCTGCCGCCGCTTTTGCGGGCGCTCTATTTCGAGCTAGCCAACGGCGGCTTTGGTCCGGGCGCGGGGCTGCGGGGGGCAATCGGCGGGTTTGGAGCGCCTGGAACATTCCAAAACGGAAATGACGAGACGCTGGTCAAGTACCACCTGCGCGGCAGCGAGTCCTTGATCGATCAGCCCTTGTTCCAGCACGTCCCTCAAGTCCTGCTCCCGTCGAACCGCTGGCCGCGACTGCTTGCCCCCTTGTGCGACCTCGGCTGTGCCGTGGAGGTCTGCATCGATGCCAACGGCCAGTTATACCGCCTGGGACCGACCGAGGAAAACTTTGTAAGCGCCCTGCGTCCGTGGCAGCCATTGGAGCAGTGGCTGCACAATTGGCTTGCTGGAGCTGGCTGACCGCTACGTGTCTGCCCAGGCGTTCTTGACGGTGCGTTGTGGCCCCGCCTGCTCCACAGTGGAGCAGGCGGGGCCACAACGCGTTTTGCGGAGGTAGAACGTGTGACGATTCCCCCAGTCGTGGTCTGCGCGCTTCCCTGGACACGCGGGCCACCTTTGCCCAGGCGTTGGCTCGTTCTCTAGAGCAGTGTTTGTAAGGGTTGAGCCATTCCCCGCGCTGATGTGAGGCTCAATGCATGCGAACCACGCTCTGTTTGCCAACCTGGCCCTCGGTTTCCTGTTCCATCTTCTTCCCTTGCCTCACGAACGCGATCGCTGGTGTTCCCCACACGGGCGGATCCCTCCTTGAGGCCGCTTGCTGTCCGTCCAACTCCCCCTCCGACCTGCACAGAGCGCTCTCCAAACTGGAGGCGAACGCTACGACACGTTGTCGCGCAGGGAGGGAGTGGAACAAGGCGCAAGCCTGGAACACCTTCTGCTCTCGGCAGGAGGAATCAGGTGGCCGTGCGAGTGAACCATTGATGCGCCATCGCGCCAGGAGACATATGAAGCTGGCCCCGCTCGGCGTTCATGTCGAGCGGGGTTGTTGTTTTTCTCACCCACACACTTTTTTCAAGGAGTATATCCATGACAGCGCAACAAAAAACCTCTACCGCCCTGACGACCCTGAGCGCCGCTTTCGTTGGCGGCATGGGGGAAGAAGCGGTGAAGCCAGTCTTACATGACCATCCCCGCCTGCAGTGGTTCAACGGCCTCTCCACCACCACGATGGAGATGGCGGTGGGCTGGCACATCGAGGCGGATGTGAACCCGCAGCTCGACGAGGTAGCGGCGTCCCTGGGACTCAAGCACTACGTCGTCCAGCACAAGACCACCGCGCAGAACGGGGAAGCCAAGCAGCTTCCCTACTGGGCGCTCAACTTTGGACAGCGCCCAGTCTCACTCATTGTCATTTCGCTTGGGCTGCAGTCCAAGCGGCAGATGAACAAAACCGAAGACCGCGTCGGCATTGCCTATGGGTGGGAGACGGTGCGCGACAGCCAGGGAGCCATTGTCTACAAGCCAGGCACCGCCGAACCCAAGAAGCAGTGCAAGCTCCAGTTCCGCGCCTTTGTGCATGAGCTGGTCGAGGCGGGCTTTGACGAGTGGTTGCAGGTCGGCATTACAGGGTACCTCACCGACTGCATGCTTGAGGCGCTCAACGACCATTTCCGTACGCTTGAGGCCTATAGCGCGCTCACCGAGCAGGAAGCAGGCGAGCGCCGCCGCGCACCCTTCTTTGGGTTCTCCCTGCCCCTGGTCCCTGGTCCCGTGAAGATGGTCGGCCCCCAGAACGGGGAGAAATCTCCCATTTACCCCATGGTCGCGCGGATTCCCCAGCAGATCGAGCGCTCGTTCCTCGCGGAACACCTGGTTCCGTCCGCCCTGCTAGCGCGCATCCGTGATGGCTTGCTCGACGAGACCTTGCTCTGGTCAATGGAGCGTTCCATTGAGATCAATCAGGGCAAGGCGCAGCCGGAGGACGGGGAAGTGGTGGAAGGGGTGGTCAGCGCCTCGGTCGTCGTCGAAGAAGCCCCTGCGTCGCTGGCTTCCACTATATCGCCACAGCCTGGTCCTGGCACCGATGGGGTGGCGAGTTCGGAGGAGGTGAAGTGGATCACCAGCGGTTACTGCATGGGCAACCAGACCTACATTAACGCGGTGTGCCAACGCTTCGGGGTCAGTGGTCCTGAGCAGTTACGTAAGGAACACTACCGCACGCTCTACAGCGAGGTCACCAACCCACAGCCCGCCCAGCAGTAAGTCTCCCCGTTCGTCCCCCTTCAAGGATCGGCAGCACGCGTGCTGCCGATCCTTTAGTATGTGAAAGGAACGTATGCGTACTTCTACGCCAACCTCCATTCCCACCTACGTCGAGCGCACCGCCCTCCCTCGCATCCTGGTCAGGACCAGAGGAGGCGAGGTGCGCTACTTCGCCTACGTCAACGGCTATGTTCGCGGGCCGTCGTGCCGCGTCAAGGGCATCAGAGCTGTCCCGCTCTACTACCTTTCCCTGCTGGACATGTCGGGCGATGGCGGCAAGTTGCAGGGCATCTGGGCCGCCTTGATCAGCGAACCACCCGCCGATGTCTACCTGGAGGGAGTCGGTACGGTGGTGCTGGCCCACCACGATCCTCAGTTCGAGCGCATTGGTTACCGCTTCCACTGGAACTACGACCAGGCGGTAACCAATGCGCGTGACGGCGACCTGCACGCTGTGATCGAGTCGAACATGCTGACGATGTTCGACCCCAGTGCAGGCGCGCTTCCGATCCAGCGCGAGCGCAAGCAGAAAAAGCTGCTGCACCACGAGCGGCAGCAGAAAAAGCGCCGGGCGCGCTCGCAGCCCAGAGTGACCGCCTCGACGGCCTCCAAGAAGGAGCTGGGAGATCTGGAAGAGCGGATCAATCGCGAAAAGCACCCGCTGTTTCTGCTCCTGCTCCCCGGTAATGTTTCGCCACGGCAGGAACCAGGTGAGGACGATGAACAGTATACAGCGCGCAGCCGTGCGGTGAAAGACAGCTTCCTGGCAGAGCTGTACTTCACCTTTCTCGACCTGCGCGCGCCCTGGGCCATGAGCATGGCCTGGGCCGACTTCCTCTGGCGGCGCGCCCTGACCAAAGGCGAGAACGTCCAGCTCACGGCCTGGTTTGCCGAGGTGGCCCAGGCGTCAGAGCAGGGCGAAGAGGAGCATGCGCAGGCACATGAGGGGCAGGCGGAGACGGAGGAGGGGCCAGCCAGCCAGCCAGCGACCTGCGCGCTTTTCACCGAGGCCTGGCTGTGCCGCCCGCAGATCGTGGGGCTGCACGCCGATGTGCAGCAGGCCCTGCGCGAGGGTCGCATTCATTCCTTGCGCGAAGAAGGAGCCGCCGTGACAGTCGATGCCGACGAGGTCGTCGCGCTCCCCACCAGGTAGTTGCCCAGTTGAATACACACACCACCACACAGCAACCCCTCCCATCAGGAGCGATGGGAGGGGTTGCTGTGTGGTGGTGTGGAGAAAGGAAGAACCGTGATCCTAGCACCAATGCTTTCCGCCAGTTTTATTACGCTGTCCCCTTTTGCCCACCCAAAGCAGACCATCCTGGCGGCCCCGGACGGCGCATCGAAGCACCGCCTGCATGTCTTCCTGAGCGGTGCCTCCTCTGATCGGGTGCAGCAGGCTGCTGCTTGCCGACTGTGTGCGCTGCAGAACGTCGCTGGGCGGCTACGAGCAGGAGGGAGCAGCAGGTGAGACCACAAGGAAAGGTAAAACTGGGGGCTTACTTCACGCCCCCACCGGTCGTAGAGGCTATCGCCCGCTTCCTCTCGGCCTCTGCGCATGATGCGCGCTTTCGCCTGCTCGACCCCTGCTGTGGCGACGGCAAGGCGCTCTCGCTGCTCACGCAATGCCTCAAGCAGCAGCACGAGCGCGAACGCGGCAGGTGGGCTGACTTCGTTGCCGAAACCTATGGCATCGAAATCCAGGAGGTCTTTGCGCCGCAGGCCGAGGAACAGCTCATGCACGTGCTGCAGACGAGCTTTTTCTCGACGACCCTCTCACATGGGGATGCCGCTGATGGCGGCTGGCAGTGCATCTACCTCAACCCGCCCTACGACGACGATGTCGAGGCGGCCAGGGGGGAGAAAAAGGAGCGCGAGGAGTTCAAGTTCCTCAAGCGCGCCACGCTGCTGCTCGCGCCTCTGGGCATCCTGGCCTTCATTGTCCCCCAGTACGTGCTGCGGCGCGCAGGCGTGGCGCGTTACCTCGCCCAGCACTACGAAAGGCACTGCTGTTTCCGTTTTCCTGACGAACGCTGGCGTCCCCCGGGCAGCACGACCGAAATCGGCATGTACGAGCAGTTCCAGCAGGTGGTCTTTCTGGCACGCAAGCGCCAGAAGGCGCTGCCGTATGCGGCGGACGACGAGGAACTGCAGCGGCAGGTGGCGCAGATCGAGGAGTGGGTGAACATGGGGGAGCTGCTTCCTCCCATTCCTTTGCGAAGGGACCAGGGCGAAGCCCCTCAGATCCAGTACGCCATCCCCAACGCGCCGCGGGTCGAGCTGCGCTACTTCCTCAAGGGCTCGTTCGACCCCGACGCCGCAGCGCAGGCCTGCGGACAATTCTCCTCGAAGACGAAACGGCCTAGGGCAGGAGTGTGGGCCAGGGAGGACTACTGGGCGGCGCGCTTTCCCAACCCGCGCCAGGTCGGCCTTTCAGTTGGTCACCCCCTGCATGCCTTCAAGCGCGGCTACCTGATTGTGTTCGCCGTGGCTGGGCTGCTCAACCGCGCTGTGCTGACCGGGCAGGATGGCCGGCGCGTGCTGGTGAAAGGACACACGCGCAAAACGACGCACTACTCCAGCCAGGATGGGGAGTGGGAAAAGGTCGAGAAGGTCACCGACCGCTTTGAGTCGAGTCTGTGGTGTACCGATCTCGACACGGGCGGCCTGATCCTGGTGGAAACCGGCGGCGGCGTCACGGTCGAGTGGGCTGTCGAGTACGAGACCATGAGCATGCAGAAGTTCCTGGAGAACTTCGGCGATTCGCTCATGCAGCAGGTCCTCAAGCTCAATGCCCCGCGCTACGAACACCCGCGCCAGGTTCCCTGGGCCAAGCTCGGCTTCTCGCATATTAAGCGCAAGCCCCTGGGCAAGCAGCTCGATACCGTGCTTGCCCAGGTTCACGCCTACGTGAACCGCTGGCGCAACGGAGGCCTGGACGACGATGATCTGGTGAGCCGCGTCGCGGAAGTCGCCGAAATGGCGGCCGGCAAGACGTACATGGCGATTTGCACGGCCTTCCTGGCCGACCTGTACGCCTGCGGAGCGGTCGAACTGGCCACCGAGGCGACGCGGCGGCTGCCGTTCTTCCCCGCCATCGTCCTCACGCCGCCCATCATGGCGCCCAAGTGGAAGCGCGAGATCGAAATGACGGTCCCCAATGCGCGCGTGCTGATCGTCGAGCGCTTCGGTCCGGCGCGCAATAACGAGGAGGAGGGGGACGAAGACGACGAGGACTGGACGGACGAGCGACAGTCCAAACGCTCGTTTTCCGATGCCTGCGCGGCCTTTCGCCAGTTCGATCCCGAGTTCAACGGAACCGCGCTGGGAACGGTGGGCAGTGTGGACCGCACCGTGGCGGTGATCGAGCGCGAACTGGCCGCCTGGCAGCGCGTCTGCCAGGAAGTGGAGGCCCACAACGCCGCCATCCGCGCGGGGACTGCCGAGGGCGCACCGAAGGCCCTGCCTCTTAAACCCTGCCATATCATCATCTTGACCTTTCATACAGCCAAGATGATGCCACCCTGGATGCCGACCTACCGGCTCAAGCCCGTGCGGTACCGCGACCGCGAAAGCGGCAAGCTGAAGCTCCTTCGGCGTCACGATGGTAGGCCAGCCATGGTCCCCTGCTGTCCATCGTGCGGGCGGGCCATCAAGGACGAGCGCCGGACGGCGCGCGATCTCGAAAAACCTACCTCCGAGTACTACCAGCGGCAGCTCAAGCTGCGCGAACAGCGCAGGAAACGCGCGGAACACTGGCAGCGCCTGCGGAGGCAGTTCAGCTCGCACGAGGAGCGCTGCGCAGCCTTCCTGGCGGAAGATGCCACCTACCAGCAGCTCCTGGCGGCACGCGAGGAGGCGCGTGAGGCGAGGAATGCGCGTGAAGAGCGCCACGTGAGCGAGATGCTGCCCATCTGGCAGGCAGAACGCCCTAACTTTGCCCTGGTGCGCACCATCGAACAGCGCTACCGGCAGGATCTGACGGTGTTGGATGGCCGCCTGGGTACCTGCGAGCTGCGCATCTCCGACTACCTCGAGCAGCTCTGCGAGCAGAGCGAGGAGTACGCTACCCTGCGCGCAAAACTGGATGCCGCCCGCGAGGCCTACGCGTCACAGCCCTCCTCCCGCCTGGAAACCTTTGAGGAGGAGGAGGCCGAACCGGTGTACCTCTACCTCAGCGAGGCAGAGCTGCTGGGAACAAAGGATCACCGGGTCAAGCGCCACTGCACCAAGTGTGGCGAACCGCTCTGGCAGTACGTCCCCAAAAAGCCCAGGAGCTGGACGCCTTTCTCGGTGCAGGCGTTGCTGCCCGTGCGCAAGGAAAGGCGTGTCGATGGCACTGCCTCACGGGAGCAGTGCCTTGGCTCCCAGCATGTGGACCCGCTGCCGCTGCCCTCGCGTGACTACCTGCCGGCGTGCGTCCAGAACACCTATAAACGGCGCTGGGCGATCGCCGACTACATTGCCGACCACCACCCGGGGTTTTTCAAGTTTCTCATTGCCGACGAGACGCACGAGGGGGCCGACGGCACCGCGCTCGACCAGGCGCGCCAGTTGCTCACGCACGCCTGCGGTCGCATGATGGGACTCACCGGCACTCTCTCCAACGGCTACGCTTCCAGCCTCTTCCGGCTCTTCTACGTCATCCTGCGTCAGGTGCGCCAGCGCTACCAGTACGACGCGGTGAAGCTGTGGATTCGCGACCACGGCAAAATGCAGATGGTGCAGAAGTCCAAGTACGAGGAGCCGCCTACCGGCACAGGCTCGGACAGCAAGCGCAAGATCAGCCCCGGCATGCCTGTCTATAAGGAAATCCCGGGCTTTGACCCGACCGGCATGGGGCTGGTGGCGCAGCGTTCGACGCTCACCGAGCTGAAGGACGTGGTACCGAACCTGGTTGGCTACACCGAACAGATCCGCTTTGTGGAGATGGGTGAACAGCTGGGCGAGGCCTACAGCGCCTTTGAGGCGGAGGCGACCGCGGAACTCGGCAAGCTGCTCGCGCAGGGCGACAACTCAGGGCTCTCGCCCTGGTACAATGCGTTGCTCATCTATCCCGACATGCCCTGGCTGGGTTGGACCTGCAAGACCAAACGTGGCTCCTTGCTGGGCACAGCACCGGCACTGTCGGAGACGGTGGTCTACCCAATCGAGCGCGCGCTGATCGACTACGTACAGGAGCAACACGACAAAGGCTTCCCGGTGCTGGTGTACACCGAAAACACGGGCCAGTACGACGACCAGGAGCGCCTCAAGCTCCTCTTTGAGAGCAAGGTGCGCGGGCGGGGGGGGCGCAAGCTCAAGGTCGCCATCCTGCGCTCCACCACCACCAAAAAGACCATGGACCGCGAGGCCTGGCTCGCACGCTGCGTCGAAGATGGGGTCGACGTGCTGATCTGTAACCCCGCACTGGTCAAGGTCGGGCTCGACCTGATCTACTTCCCGCGCATCGCCTACAAGCGCATACCGCGCAAGGTGACGGACCTGCGCCAGTCCTCGCGGCGCTCGCTGCGGCCGGGTCAGAATACCGATGTCGAGGTCGTGTTCTTCACCTACACGGGATCGATGGCGCTGCGCCTGCTGCACCTGATGGCGCGCAAGGCGCAGGCCTCGCTGCTCGTGGAGGGCAAGATCGCAACCGAGGGACTGGTGTCGCTCGGCTTCGACGAAGAAGAGGACGAGGGCGACATTATGGGCCGTATGGCCCGCGAGATGCTGGCGGCCCTCAAAGCAGGCACGCTCTCCGACTCCAGCAAGCTTGCGGAGGAGCTGCAACAGCTGACCCGCCAGTCCATCGAGATCGAGCACCGGCAGAACCAGGCCGTGGGCGAGGAAGAGGATGGTGATGTCAGGGTGGTGCTGGAGGAGATCCGCACCGCCACCCTCAAGGCATCATCCGACTTCCCAGGAGAGCAGAGCGATTCCCTGTCGTCCAGTCCAGCAGGAGTTGGGGCAGCGCCCGTCGAGGACGAACTGGAGGTGACCATCGTGCCGATCAGCGTGACCGACGACCCCTGGGCCAGTGCCATTGCGGTGCAGGCGGCGCAGGACGTGTGGGCCGCGCTCAGAGCACAACTGGGTCCCAAAAAACGCGCTGGAGGGCGGCGCAGGTAACCAGAAGGAACCTCCCTATGAAACACATGCCACGCTACTGCGAAGAGATGCGCCAGGTTGAGATGGGGCCGCTGCTAGGCCCTGCCTACCGGGCATTTGAGCGGAACATCACGCAGCAGGTCAAGGACGCGCTGGCCAACGACGGCAGCGCGCCGCTCCTTCCCTGGTTGAAGGCTTTGCTGATGTATGCCGACCTGCCCTATCTCGGCTGGACCTGCCGCACGCGCAGCGGCACTGTACTGGGCTCTGCTCCGGCCTTACCGTTCAACATGGTCTACCCCATCGAGCAGGCGCTCATCGACTATGTGGGCGAGCAGATCTGGGGGGCGCATCTGCCGACCATCGTTCTGACCGAGAACACCGGGATCTTCGATGACCAGGGCCGCCTGGAGGCGCTGATCGCACAGCACGCTCGCGGGCCGACGAACGAGATGCCGCGCGTAGCGGGGCTGTATCAGGCCATGCTCAGGCGCGAGCGGCAGAACGGGATCGAAGCCTGCGCTCGGGAGGGGGTGCAGGTCCTCATTTGCAACCCTTCCCTGCTCCTCGGCCTCGACCTGAGCTACTTCAAGCGCGCCGCTTTCAAACGCGTCCCTACCCAGATCGAGACTCTGCTACACTTCACGCCCTGCCTGTTGAATCCCACCCAGGACACCGACGTCGAGGTGGTCTTTTTCGCGTACCAGGAGTCGCTGGCGCTGCGATTGCTCCATCATCAGGCGCGCAGGGCTTTTGGGAGGGGGCGTTTCGCTGAGAGATCTCACGTGGGAGCGAGCCAGAGCCAACACGACGAGCCGCTGCTTGAGATGGCACGCACCCTCTTCGAAACGATGAAGAACGAACCACAGACCCATGAAATGGGATGCTGACAGGAACATGTGATGCACGACCTCACTGGCCGACCGCATTGTTCCCAGTTTGGCCAGGACTGGTGCCCATCGTCATCAGCCCTGGCCTTGTCATACCTGGCAAAGGAGGATGTTTTGACAGTTCGATCCTTTGATCGGGAGTGCTACGCGCTCTTAAAAATCGCGGTCGAAGCGCTGGCGGGCATCTGCGACGGAGCAGAAACGCGCGATGACCAGGGCTTCGATGGTGGCGATACGAAGGCAGGCCACCTGCTCGCCTTCTTGCCACTGGATGCCTGGCCGCTCTCAGCCTTCCAGAGAGCGTGGAAATGGACGAAGAAGTACCAGCGGCAGCTCGAACTTATGCACATCGATTGCACTCAGCTTCCGGAACCTCCACGCTTCGAGGGTGAGGACCGCCAGATCGCGCTGCTGCCGTCCGGGCAGGGGTGGTACGTCACATTTCCCTACGACCCGGTGCTGATCGAGGGCTTCCGCTGTATTCCTGGCAGCGCGCGCCATACGCAGCCCATCGGCAGGGGGAAGCAGGTCTTCCACTACCGCACCGTTATGGCTGTGAAAGGAGCCGGGGCTGGGCTGCTGGCGTTTGCCGAACAGTTCGGATTTTCACTTGGTTCCGGCGTTGCCGACCTCGCCCAGCAGCCGGGCGAAGTAATACTGGCCGAAGTCGCGCAGGAGTACCGCGTCGTCCTCGAACAGGGCCGCGCCTTTGCCCTCTACTTTCCGCGCGATGCCTCGCTCAACGCAGAGGTCAAGGCGATTGCTGGCAAAGTACCCTCGTACATCGGCGGCTTCCACTGGGTCATTCCAGCGACCCGGCCTGCAGCGGCCGCGCTGCAGGCCTTCCTGGAGCGCCACCAGCAGTTCGCTGTACCGCCCGAAGTTGAGGACGTGCTTGCCATGCTGGCGAGGTAGTTCTGAGCAATGAAGCGTTCGCAACCAGCCTTGCGCGGCCCGCCGCTTCTCCAGATCTGCCTGCCTCACCTCTCGTTGCCTGGCAGTAGCCGCGCCGCCAGGCATTTTCTTTGCAGTATAGAAAGCGAGAACAACTATGACTTTACAACCCGTCACCCAAGATGGGAAGATCGTCGATTATTTCGACGATGGCTACCCTGATGCGGCTGACGTATCCACCTCAGCCGCAGTCGTCGGTCCGGAACAGGAGGAGTTGGCAGGTGAGGAGCCAACGGCCACCGAACCGGAGGTGCTAGCGGGGCAGCCCGAGCCTGCCGCCCCTGCTCCGCCACTATCCGCACGCGCGCCAATCACGAGAGAAGACCCAACCGACTTTGATGGGTGCGACGTGAAGATCGAAATCATGCTGCACCGCCCCGATGGACATCCTCAGGGCCGTCTGGTTTCGGTCCTGGTCCACAACTTCTCTGAGGCGGTAGTAGCCAGGGTTTTCCGTGAGAGGGAGCTCACCAAAAGTGAGCGCCTGGATAACCTTCCTCACGCCTATTATTCTGTCGCGCAGCTTTTCCTACTACAGCTAGCGGGTCTTCGGCAGAAGAAGCTGGAGGAAGAGGCAAAGCGCGCGCGGCGACCCGTCACGGCAGCCGTGGGCCAGGTCGTGTCGGCAGTGCCTGTCACGTCTGCTTCCACGGCTGCCTCGCCATCTCCCCAAGCCGCTGCTGCTGCTGCCTCGCCCCCCGTCTCTGCGCCCTTGCCTGCGCAAGCCGCGCCCGCTGCCACCCCTTTGACCACCACGGGCGCGGCGGCAAGTGGCAAGAAAAAAGAGGGCGGCGGCAAGTACCAGTCCATTCCCCTATTCTAGAAGGAGGTTTGTCTACGATGACGGCGAAAGTGAAAACGAACAATCAGGAATTTCCCATTCCCGACGAGTGGGTCGCCCTGGCGAACGACAGCCAGGAGGCCAAAAACCAGCGCGACACCCGGCTGCGCCGCGCGCTGGCAGGCTATATTCCGGCTATTACCAACGCTCAATTGAGCTACAGCACCGAGGGCGACGAGACTATTGTGCGCGTCACGCCCCAGCTCGGCACGAAGGGGGTAGAGGAGCCGGAAGCAGGGCAGTCCCTCCCCTCCTTCTTCTTTCTCTCGGGGCTGCGCTGTGATCTTGCCCCAGTGCATGAGGCGCTGCGGAAAGCGCCGCCCTACCTGCCCCCGGCGCTGGGCCTTGCCTGGCAGCTCAAATGGGAAATGCTCAACGGAAGGCTCACCTTCCAACGGCTGCTGGACGTTCAGCCGCGCATCCAGCAGGTGCTGGAGGAGAGCGCTGGGGAGGGCCGGGTGGAACACATTCATGAGCGTCTGAAGGGGCTGCCACCGCTGAAATGCCCGGCTGTACCCATTGGCTGCTAGATGAAAGGAGGGGCGCGAGGGAGGTCTCAAGAATGATTGCCGATCTTCGCCAATGGCTGAGCGCCTTTCTCCTGCCGATGAACAAGAGCCAGGCGGAGGAATTCCTCCACCTGGCCCGCTCATCGGGGCAGTACCTCGATCTCTACCAGCACTACTTTCCCGCCGACTTCCGGCGCTCCCTGGCGCGCAACCGCAGACACTGGCTTCTCCCGCTGCCGGGCAATGCCTACACCCTCTTCGAGCTGCAATTTCTGCAGCTGGTGGACAAACACCTCTTTCCCATCCCGGAGTATGTCTTCGAAGACCCGTGCGAGGAGAACCGTTGCTTCGGGGTGCCGATCGAGCCGAACGGGCTGGCTCCGGTCTTCGAAGACGGCAGCGCGGATGCCATCTGCGACATGGCCCTGGGCTGGCAACTGCTGTTCTACCTGGGCGGGCAGTTGCAGGCCGAGTTCTTCGATGGCATGTTCGAGCCGCCGACCGAGGGCATCTTCGACCTCGAGATCGAGTGGGGCCAGGTTGACCCGTCCGTGTTCAGACGGCGCTGCGAGGAGCGGAAGACACCGCTCTCCTATCTGTACCTGGCGATAGCTATGCTCGACCGCGACACGGGGACGGTCTGGCTTGATGCGACCTACGAGCTGCCCGTCGAAGACGCCAGGTGGGACCGGGAAACGGTGGACGCACTGGTAGAGCAGTTTGTGGAGTCCGAGGAGATCTGGGAGCGGGCCACGCAGTTCGTGCGCTGGCTCGAAGAAGACATTTTGCATCACTTTACGGAGGTAGTTGTTTTATGGAATCAGAGCATCCGGGAGTCGAGGGCGCGGGAAACGCAGCCGCACCGCTAGAGGATGACGACTCGTGCGAGCTGTATCAACCCGGCATCGAGGAGTTCATCACGTCTGAGCTGGTACAGGGCCTTTTAGGCATTCCCGAGACCGGCCTGCTGCGCATTTCGGCGGCCCTGCTCATCGCAGGAAACAACGAGCTGTGCGCCTACTGGTGGCGCGACCCTTACAACGGGCAACAGCACGCCGAACTGCGCGACCCCGTCCTCGTGCGGGCCGCATTCTCTACAGCGGCCATCGACAGCGGGTACCTGCCGCCCAATGTGCTGCGCCTTGGCATCAGTGAGAGATGCCAGTGGATGGCGGTGTATGTGCCGCCTGCCCCCTATCAGCTCGCCCTGCGGGACGATGGAGATGAGCGGGCGCAGGTGATCCGCGTGGGGCTGCCCGGCCTGGTGCTGGCAGGACACGGCAACCAGTACTGGCTCTGGGCGGTCAAAGAACACGAAGTACACGCCAATACGCCGGTCTTTCACGTGCCATTGCCCAATGTTGGCGCGGACGGGGCGATGTGCTTCGGGAACAATCCGGTGCCGGAGGTAAGCGGCCCGACGATCCTGCAGGCCCTGCACCTGTTCGTCGACAGCCCCTTCAATCAGCACTGGGCTATGGGCAAGTCGCGCGCGCACGCAGGCGATATCCGCGAGCGCCTGCGCGCCATTGCGGAACTGGACCCACCGGCCTTTCCGGAGGACGAACTCCTCCCGATCACGCCGACCAACGCGCCCCAGCGCGAGCTGACCCTCGACCAGGTGCTGCACCATATGAGGAGGAGGTAAAATGAGTACCACCACTACGTATCACCTGTTCAACCCCACGGAAAATCCGCAGCACATCATCGCTGATGACTGCATCCTGGCGGGCGATGGCGTCTACAGAATAGCGGAGTGTTTCGGCATCCGCGTGCCGGTGCCACTGCTTCCCTGTGAGGTGCGCGGTCTCCCACCGCTGTTCCCCTGGCTGCGCGCCAACTTCGATCCCGCGCAACAGGAGCCGCCTGCCTTTGCTCCGACGAGCTATCACTTCCTCTACGAGGGAAGTCGACTGCCAGCAGTCGACCACAACAGGCTCTACCAGTACGTGGTCGGAAGGGAAGGGGTCTTCCTGCTGGCGGGTATTCCCGACCTGGAGGTGCTGCTGCCCATTTCGACGCAGGGAGTCCTGCCAGGGCTGACCTCGATTTCACCCTCCATCTCGTTCTCCCATCCCCTCATCGGCGAGGACGTCACGCTCCAGATCCTCGCGCATGCGCTGGCGGCCCGCAACAACGATGGCCAGCCCATTGAGCAGCTCTACTTCCTGCTGTGGGAGGAAGGGACCTGGCGGCTCGTCATCCCCGAGCAGGAGGCTTACCAGGACAGCGTGCGCGCCAAAAAGGTCACGCCGGAGTACCTGGCCGCCGTTGTCGAAGGCCACTCCCACCACCTCCACCGGGCCACCTTCTCGCATGTCGATGATAAGGCCGAGGTCAGGGATGGAGGGTTTCGCGTGTACTTCGTCCTCGGCAACATCTTTAAGCAGCCGGAGCTGCGCGTGCGCATCTGCGTTCACGGCTACGAGTGGGAGGTGCCATCGCGCACGTTTTTTACCCTGCCGGGGGAGATCGTCGATTGCGTGGCGAGGGAGTGGGGAAATGCTAGAAGCTGCTGTTGACCTACAAGCGCCCTGGCCCGTCGTTGCCAGGGCGGGGGAGCGGGTAGAAATCGTGGTGATCGGTGCGGGAGGCACGGGCTCCCAGTTGGTGCCGCACCTGGCGAAGCTGGTGTGCGACTTCAACCGCCAGCAGCCAGGCGAAGCAAACGAGGGGGCGAAACGACGCGCCTCGCTGTTGATTGTTGATGCCGATAGCGTGGCGGAAAAGAACGTGCGTGCCCGGCAGAACTTTTTCCCGCCCGAGATCGGCGCTCCGAAGGCCCAGGTGCTGGCCAATCGCTACGGCATCGCCTATCACATGCGCAAAGATGAAATCGGTGCGCTGGTGCAGCCCTTCACCCAGGAGATTCTGCGCAAGCATTACCGCGACCTGCTCATCCTGGTGGGCTGTGTCGATAACGCCGAGGCGCGTGCTTCTATTGCCGCCTACTTGCAGTCCGATTCCTGGTCCGCGGTTCCGTCCACCTGGTACGTGGACGCTGGCAACGGGTCCCATTGGGGCCAGGTCTTCGTCGGTAATACCGCCCGCCTCTCCGACCTGCGGGGCTGCCTGCACGCCCCGATCTGTGCCAGGCTCCCCTCGCCAGCCCTGCTCGCGCCCTCGATGTTCGAAACCCCTGCAGAGCCGGGGGGAGTCGCCTCGACGACCATGAGGCTCTCGTGCGGCGACCTGGTGCTGAACGAGCAGGAGGGCAATCGGCAATCGCGCACCATCAATCTGCACATGGCTGCCCTGGTGTATGGCTACGTGGAGCAGCTCATCTATGGCAGCATCTCCACCTTCGCCACCTACACCAATCTGCGTGCGTTCGAGACGCACTCCGTCCCGGTCACCCCGGCATCGCTCTCCCGCGTCCTCGATGTGCCGCCCGGCTTCTTCACGATGCATCCCGACGATGAGGACGAAGAGGGAGATGCGCTTGAAGAGGACGAGGAGGAGTAGCTGTTTTTGCTCACTCACCAGGCTGACACCTGAGAAAATCTTTTTCGAGGAAGCAGGTGACAAGGATGAGCTATCTCTTCTCGCATGCGGGGAAGCCGCACCGGCTCTCCTCCTCGTATCGCAAGCAAAGAAGTGAGCGAAAACAACCGCATCGAAGTGCTCTTCCCACCAGTGCTGCGTGACTTTCGCTGTTGACACGCAGCCGCTCCCCTGCCCACACAGGAAGGGCGCTCAACGGACGGGGAAAAGAAGTGTCGCAGGCTCCCTTTCGTCCATATCGTCGTTTGTCTGCCACCAGTTTTTCAACAAGGAGCAATCACTATGATTACGCAACAACAAGACCCCATCGTTTTTACCCCTGCGGCAGAGGAAGCGTCCCCTCTACTCCGTTTCGGCTGTTCGCGCGACCGCCTGCACCTCGCGCTCTCGACGGTTTCCCGGGCGGTTTCCAAGAGCAGCGTTGATTTGCAAAAGATGGCGCTGCTCGGCTATATTCGCATGGAGGTCAAGGAGGGCTTCCTGCTGCTGGCAGCCACCAACCTGGACATCAGCATCACCTGCAAGATCGAGCTGGTGGAGCAGGAGGCAATCCAGGAGGGCGTGGTTGCTGTTCCCGCCCGCCTCTTCAGTGAACTCGTCAGCAAAATTCCCGACGGCTGCACGGTCACGGTCAGCGTCACGCCTGGCATGATGCTCTCGCTCGTTCATCCGCGCGGCACCGCTGAAGTCAGGTGCCTGAGTGCAGAGGAGTTTTTGCCCATTCCACGTTCCGAGGATGGCGATCTCCCAGTGCTGCTGCCGATTGCCCAGCTCAAGGAAATTGTCAAAGCGGTCGGTGTCGCTGCGGCCCGCGACGACACTCTTCCCGCCCTGACCTGCTTGCTGGTGCATGTCGAGAAGACCAGGGTGGTCTTCGCGGCCACCGACCGCTTCCGCACGGCCTTCCAGACGCTTCAGCTCGCGACGGAGAGCAGCGTTGCCTGCGATCTGCTCATCCCGCACCGCTCGCTGGCCGAACTCTGCGCGGTGCTGCCATCCGATGGAATGGTTATGATGAGTCTGACCCCCAATCATGGACAGGTGCTGTTTCATACCCAGTGGATGACGCTCTCGTCACGTCTGCTGGAGGGGCAATTTCCCAATTACCAGGCGGCTGTGCCATTGCGAGAAAACAGGCAGACACGCCTGGTCGTCAAGACGGCCGAATTCAGATCGGCCGTCGAACTCACCTCCATCTACGCCAATACTATGGACGGTGCGATCATCATTTCCGTCAAGGGCAGCCTGGGCATGGAGCCGGGCTCGCTGACGGTTGCCTCGGAACGCTCCGAGATTGGCAGCGGGCGTAACGCCATTACCGCTGCGATCGAGGGCGTGGGCCTGGAGGAGCCTGTAAGCTTTAACGCACGTCTCCTGCTCGATGCACTCGCGGTGACGTCGACCCCTGACGTGTCCTTTGAAATCGGCCTGATGAAGCTCAAGCCGAAAGACAAGGAGCCCATTACTGCGCCCGCTGCCGTGCTGAGGGCGGTCGGGACGAACTCCTGCACCCACTCGTTCATGTCGATGGCTACCAACAAGTAGGGGACCTCCGTGCGATCGCATGAACGGGCCTGCCTGTCTCTTCCATGGAAGAGACAGGCAGGCCCGTTTCACTACAGATGAGGAAGACGAACCATGACGCAACGTACACACTTGGCTCTGCTCCATGAGTGGCGGCGTTATCCGAGCCAGATCACCCGCATTGTTAGCTCCTCCACGGGACAGCGCGTAGCCTTTGGAGGCGTCGACGGCTCTATCGAGTGCTGGGAACGTACCGGCGATGCGTGGCAGTGCCTCTTCGCTCTCAAAGAGGCGGAACTGCCACAGTTCGCGCTGTCGCCGGATGGGGAGCGTCTGGCGGTGGCAACCCCGGACCGCACGCAAGTAGTGGTGTACCAGGTCGGCTCGGGGCACCTGACTCGCTGTTCGCTGCCGTATGGCAGGGTAGAGGTGATGGCCTTTTCGCCCAGGGGAGAGCTAACGGTGGGCGACCAGACCGGGTGGGTTTACGTGTGGGATACTGTGCAGCCCCCTGGCTCGGAGTCCCCCTGCAAGGCGTCCTACACAGCCGGTATTCCCTATGGGTCGGAATGCGCGATCAAAGCGCTGGCCTGGTCGCCGGATGGGGAGGTCCTCATCAGCAGCGAGCAAGGAAACTGGTACGTATGTTCGTATCTGTATCACGAAGCGGCCTGCACAAACAACCTGTTCGGTGGGCACGAGGGGTTGTTCGTGCAGGCCATTGCCTGGCGACCGGACAGTAAGCGCCTGGCCATCGCTTACGGTTCGCAGGTGGAAAGGGTTGACAACCTAGCACTGTCCTCTATAAAGATCTGGTCGCGCCGCTCACGGACGAAGCCGCTTGTCATCTGCCAGGGCACCCACGCAGGGCGCATTATCACACTTGCCTGGTCCCCTGATGGACAGCGCCTGCTCTCGCTCGATGAGGCGGGAGTACTCTGCGCATGGGATGCCCGCTCAGGGCAGCTCATGGCGCGGCTGGCCGATGATGGCGGCTTCTGCTCGCTGGGCGTGGGCGCAGGAGGACAGGTTTTCCTCGGGCGGCGCAATTGCACAGTGCAGCTCTACGAGGCGCTGGTCATCGTGGGCTATCGCGTGAGCGGCGAAGAGGCGCGTGAACTGACCTGCCCGGAGGCGTGGACCTATGTGCAGTGTCGCACCTGCCTCTCCGGCGGCGACCTGCGGGAGCAGCAGGAATACTCCGAGGTCCGGCCCATTTACCGGCTGGAAGCTGGCGACCTGGTGTGTGTAGACTGCCATACCTACCTGGCAAACGGCCGCCCCGCCCCAACCGGACATCCCTTTCGAGACTGCTTCCGGATCCATCTCGACGGATTGCGTGCGGAACTGGATGTCGACGGCTGGGTGTACGGCGGCTGCTGGATCGCAGCCCTTGGCTTGCTGCGGTGGATCCAGGCGTCCACACCGTGCGCCCTGGCGCGGCTAATGGTAATGGAAGGGACACGCGAGCAGGGTGCCGGGCTCATCCTCGACCATGTCGTGGTCGAGCTGCTTGTGGACGGAGCATCCTATTGCCTTGATCCCGATGGCGCAAGCCCAACTGGTGTGTTTCTGTGGGAATGGTCTCTTGTCCACGGCCTGAACGGCTGCCACCTCGTACCGCTCGATGAGCAGCGCCTGCGTGAGGCGACAGACATCCCCTACAGGCCCGAGGCGAGCGAAAGGGTGGCCCAGACGCTCCAGGAAACGGTTGGTCCGTGGCGGGACGAGCTGCTGGCCATGCTGTCTCGCCAGGCTGCGAGGTGAACAGCATGGCCAGCATGACAGCGCAAGAGCTGCTAGAGGTACTCACCGCCTTCCCTCACCTGCTCATCCCCTCCCAGGCGGCGGAGTTCCTCGGCATGCTCGATTCGACGGTCGACCTGCTGTGCTTGTTCCAGCACTACTTCCCGGCGCAGTTCCAGCAGGCCATGCAGCAGCGCGTGCCGTTCTTGCCTGAAAAAGGAGAATCCTACAGCGGGCTCGAACTCCAGTTCTTCAAGCTGGTGGATGAACACCTCTTCCCCCTGCCCTTCGACGTGGTCAGCGGCGACCCCTTCGACGACCGTGTGTACGTGTTTCGTATTCCGGTCCTGCCCTTTGGCATCGACGTGGACTGCTCCGGGTACGACGAGCTGGACCTGGGCTGGCTGTTGCTGTTCTACCTGTTGGGTACGCTCGAAGAGCAGGATCTGCGCGCGTATGCCCAGCTGAGAGAGGACACCCTCTTGCAGCAGATCCCGCGCACAGGCTTAGGTGAAGTGAGCCGCTCCCTGCTGGAATTGCGCTGCCAGGCGCAGGGCGGGCCAATCGCCTACCTGCCGCAGGCGGTTGCGATGGCGCTCAATGACACGGGCACCATCTGGCTCGACGCCAGTATGGAAGAGCCAATCGATGATGCATTTTGGACGCGCACCGACGTGGATGAACTGAGCAGGCAGTATCTGCTGGCTCTGGACATTGCTGAGAAAGCTGCCAGCTTTGCGGCCTGGCTGGAAGAGGACCCGCTGCGGCACTGTACGCTGGTCTCGTGGCTGCTCATCGCCTGCACGCGTGATACACCCCCAAGAGAAGCCCGTCCCAAAGTGGCGACTGTATCGGCCCAGCGTTTCGTCGAGGGCATCAACATGGGTGAGCTGTTTAGGCGCTACATTGCCCTTCCAGCGCGTAGGGCGGGGCAATGAACGAGCAACCTCCTCCACGCGCGCCTGAGCCAGATCTCTTCCACCGACCAGCAGCAATTGCTGAACCTGCTGCTGGTCGGTGCGCTGATCCCACGACGTGCTGGGGGCGCTTTGCCTATGGACATCAGGAGGAAACAGCGACAAGGGCGTACCCATGCCAGAGCAGACCATCGCTCTCCTTCTCGTCCAGACCGGCCTTCACACGTCTTGCTGTTTAACAAAGTGCGGGGCAGAAAGGTGTTGAGTGAGCCTCTGTGCTGCGCTTTGCCGGTTCCCTTGTGCTTACGCCATAACCGGCCCGGCATCTACCAGTAGAAGATGCCGGGCCTTGTTGATGAAGGAGGTTCGTATGGCCACCAGTATGATTAACGAAGAACAGTTTTTCCGCTCAGGTGTGAAAAGGCTTTTCACCGGCCAGCCCTGGGAGATCTTTAACGAACTCTTCCAGAATGCACAGCGCAGCCATGCGCAGCATGTCTGGATATCCTTTCCAAACCCGCGCGCCTGTGTGGTGCAGGACGACGGACACGGCCTGCACGAAGGACTGCACAGCCTGCGCAAGCTGCTGGTCTTCTCCGACAGTGGGTTCGCCGACCCGCAGGTTGCGGTGCAGCAGCGCCCGCTTGGTATGGGCTTTTATTCCCTGATCGCCAACGAGCGTGTCACAAGCGTGACGATTGAGAGCCACGCGCCGCCTGACGGGAAGATTCTCGTTTTCGCCATTGACACCGCCCGCTGGCTGGATGATGGGGCATACCGGGCAAGCTGGCAGGAGCGCGTCGAATGGCGAGAGCCAGAAGGTGGGGAGGAGCTGGGCTTTCGGCTGACCATCACCGGAAGCGAAGCACTCATGGCCGAGATACGCCAGTGCCTGCTCGATACCCCGACGCATCGCATGCAGACCCGGCGGTACGGCATCGATGGCCGTTGGATTCGCAGCGAGATGAGCCCAGCCTGTGGCTACGGCGACCTGTTGGATGTCGTCGTTGATGGGGAGCTGCTTGATACTCGCTTACCACCCCGGATCACGATTCGGCAGCCACAGATCGTCGATGTATACCAGGGCAACCCCATTCGCATCTCTTTGTATGAACCCCCCAACGAGTACCACGGTGGCGGGTGCGCCAGCCTGGCCATCAACTGGTACGGGCAGCTCATCCTTGATGACCTTTCCGGCTACCGGGGCTGGCACGCCTATCTCCACGTCCGGAGTGGAACCCCGGTGACGCCCAAAGCCCCCACGCGCTCTGGGCTTGTCGATGATGAAGCGCTGCGTTCGCTCTACCGCTGGATCGAGGATCGCATCTTCTCCTGGGTCTGTTCCCAGGAGCAGCCGCCGGTGCAGTTTGTGGAGCGGCTCTACGCCATCAACCGTGGACGGGCCGAACAGGAATGCCCCTTCGCGCTGATCCAGCGCTGGAAGCCGCTGCCTGCCGACTACGTTTTCACATCATACTTGCAGTATGACGCTTTGTACCCAGGTGCAGGCGATGAAGCGAGCAGCAGAGATGACGAAGAGAGCGACCAGCTCGGCCCCAAGCAAGTCGCGCGCAAAAGTGAGCTGGGGATATTCCTTTTGCTCGATGGGCGTGTCATCTGTCCCCTGCCCGCCTCCCACCCGGCGCAACCCTGGCAAAGACGCCTCCGCTTCGAGCGCGGCGAGGCGCGCGCCAACGACATCATCCCAGCGAGCTTCGAGATCGGGCTGACCAGCCTCCTAAGCGCAACACGGGTTGAGGCCTACCGGGCGGTCGTGGGCGTGCCAGCAGAACATATTCATACCCTGTGGTGGCAGCCGGGCGAGCCGGTGGACGCGTATTACACGACCGCTGGGGGGAAATGGGGCATTCAGTTCTTCCCGATGCCTGAGACCGGGCTGGAAGCATGCCTCGACCGCATTGCCTGGCATCCTTTGCCCACCGGGGCGCAACCAGTGTTCGTGGTCGATGCACCGGATTCCTATAGCGTCGCGAACTGCTGCTGGATCATTGCGCTTGCCTCGATTGAGGCACTGGTGCCGTTTCTGGAACGATGCGCGTATGCCGCGTTTGAACCGGATGACGACGACGAGGATGAGAGCGTTGAGTCATTCGAAGACTCGGTAAAGACGCTGATTCGTTCGTACCTGCCCGATGCCATTGCAAGGGATCTCCTGCTCGAGGATGTGCCGAGGGCTGTCCAGGGTTTTCTGCCCCCGGGCTACGATGCGCGCGAGGTCTCGTTCAAACTGGCGTACAACCAGCGCACAGGCGTCCTCGAAGGGCTCCACCTGTCGTTCAGCTCTCCGACGGGAGAGGAGGGTACTTTCCGAGAAGGGTACACGAAGACGTTGCGCTTCTATTAATGAAAGGAATGTTGCCAGGGCAGGGCTTGCCTGCAGGCAAGCCCTGCCCTTCCCAGAGAAAGGGCACCAATGCATGCCGTTCAACTTCCTTGACAAGCTTTTCTGGTGTTTATTGGTAGCGTCCCCATACAGCGAGCAGTTCAACCAGGTGTTGGCAGGCGAGGCTTGCACGCGCCGACCAGAAGGCGTCACCTACCACCTGTGGACGTTTGAGACAGGGGCGCTCTGTCTGGCGCTTCCACTTGCTTGTAGTGGCGAGGCTTCTCCTGAGTATGTTCCTCGCCACGCGGCATGTTTTCACGCGGTTGCGGCAGGGGTTGTAAGTCGGCCGGTCCTTGCTGCAGTGCAAGAACGCGAGGCGCTTTTCAGGCGGCTCGCCAGTGAGCGGGGATGTCCCGTGGAGAAAGGCATCCTGTTGTATGACGCCGGGCAACCAGGTGAAACAATCCTTTCGCTGAAGTGCGAGGACGACAGTCCGGCCTTCGACCAGCGCGTCTGGCTGGTGCGTGTGGTACGGGACGAGGGCTGGGCGTGGCAGGTCCACCACCTTCATCACGATCCACGCGCCGCGCCCGTACTTTGTCCAAAGTCGGCCTGGAAAGACGTGGCCCCTCCACTTCCTGCTGTGCTGTCTTGCGGGACAGACCACTAGCTGCTTGGCCAAGCGCAAGGGCCAGGAGAGTACGCGCGATGTGCGTACTCTCCTGGCCCTCTATTGTTGTTCAGCCAGAGAGAAAGAAAAAAAGAGGCAGATCGATGAGTCAAGCAACCACCACACACAAAACGATTGTCATACAAGCGACGGTTCAGCGCCGCTGGGACTGCGAAGAACTGGCCGACTTACGAGAGCGCATGACCACCGAGGAGGGCAAGCAAAAAATGCAGCAGCAGCGCGCCCAGTTGGAGCGCGGCGAGGAGGTGTGGGTGGACTGCCACGGGGTGAGCGTGGCCTGGGTCGAAGAGGGACGTCTCCGCATTGGAGAGATCGACTACACCCTTGGGGAGCTCGAGGGTGATGCCTATCATCACCGGCTCACCTGTGGTGGCTGCGCAATGGATATAGCCTATTGCCGGGTCAACCACACCCTGCGCATTACCAGTTTCAGCTATGAGCAGCTACGCCGCAAAGCAAAAGCCGCGCTGCTGCCCGACGGGGCTGTTATTCGCTTTCGGTCCCCGTTCGATTTCGGTGGCGCAGGCCTGCACGACACCTTTCGCAAGGCCCAGTATACTCACCGGATACGCAAGGGGGGAGTGACGAAAGCGCAGATCAGCACCGTTTTCTACACCCTTGATGGGCGTGGCCCCTACCGCATCGTCAACTGGCCGCGCCTGGACTGGGAGGTCGTCTCGCCGTCGGTCGTCCAGCAGCCATCCTGACTTGTAGGCGGCGCTTGTTTCCTGAATCCATGAGCGAGGCGGTGCAGAGAGCGTACCGCCTCTTTTTGCTCAGTACAGCAAAAAAAGCCAGTGAACTGCTGGCTCGGACCCTCGACACGGGGTCTGGATCACTAGAAACTGGATCACTAGAAAAAGGTGGATATGTTATGCAACACGCTTCGACTTTTGGGAGCTGGCTGGAGTGGAAACGCGGCGCAACGCCGCTCAGGTCCTTTGCCGAACAGGTGGGCGTCGATGTCGGTACGCTCAGCCGTACGGAACGCCACCAGACCGAGGTCCTGCTGCCGACAGCCGTTCGCATCTGCCAGGGACTCGACCTGTCTGTGGGCGAACTTTTCCGCGAGTGGCAGGGGAGGGTACCGGCGGGTTTCACGCAACTGCCGCCAAAGCAGTGGCGGGGATGCCTCACGGGACGAGATATTCGGCGCTGGCTGCAGCGCATCCTCGAGGGCCACCGGCGCAACCGGGAACTGCTCATCTCTGCGCTCAACCTGATTGCGCTGCGCAGCGGGCTGCAGACCTCCCCGCTTCCCCAGCTCACCCAGCTTTTCAGCCTGGCCGACATCGAAAAGCTGCTGTGGGGCTTTCCCTGGTTGCGCCTGGAGGTCGAGCCGCCGCTCGAAGAAGAGCGCGTCATCGCTGGGCTGGGCGCGTTCTACCAGCACGGTGGCCTCATTACCCTCTCGGAAATCGGCGCGCACGCCCGCTATCTGCGCCGCCGACGCGGTATGTCCCTACCTCAATGTTGCGATGGCGCAGGCATCACGCTGGGTACCCTGACCAGTATCGAGAGCGGCCTGGTCAAGCGACTGCGGCTGGATGACTTGCTCGCCCTCGACGCCTGTCTGCAAGCCGATGGCAGGCTCGTCGCCCTCTTCTGGTGGGAAAGCGCGAACCGGCTGGCGCTGGAGAAGGAATGGGCAAACGAACTTCCGGCGCTTGCTCAGTATGCGCCTCATGTCAGGCATGTGCTTGTTTCGCTGCTCATCGGCGTGGGACGCTGGCTGCAGCACATTTATCCGGACGATGCGACCTGGCTGGCAATGGTGCGCCAAGAACTGGGGCTGATAGAGGGTTCGCTCGGCAGGCAGGCGGCCAGTCAGGGCGGAAAGTGACCGGGGACGATGAAAACAGCCCGTGAGCCTGTCGGAGAAGAAAACGACGCGCTCGCCTCTCGGCCCCACTAGAACCAACTGTTCGAACGCGTTCACCGGGCCAGCTATCGTTGGCCCGGCCGCTAGCAATACAGACAAGGAAAAGGACATGACGGTGATTTCGGATTTGGGGACCAGCGGCGCAGCCATCCCTATGGTTGCGCCGCTGGTCCAGGATCTCTTATGCGGTGGGCGCGAGCTGCGGGTGGCCCAGGTGGAGATGGCGATGACCGTGCAGCGCGCCCTGGTCGAGGCGGTCCCCGCGGTGATCGAAGCACCGACCGGGGTTGGCAAAAGCCACGCCTATCTCGTCCCGGCCATCCGCTCCGGCAAAACGGTCGTGATCAGCACGGCCAACAAGGCGCTGCAGGAGCAGCTCTATACCAAGGATGTCCCGTTCCTGCAGGCCCACCTGCAGCCCTTTGGCGTGGCCATGCTCAAGGGAGTGGGAAACTACCTTTGCCTGGACCGCCTGCACGAAGCGCGCAAGGACCTGCGGAATTTTGATCGCTTCAGCGAGTTCCGGCTGCTCATCGACGCCGTCGAGCGCGATGGCGCGTTCCGCGGCGATTTTGAGACGCTCGGCTTTGTCCTGCCCGCCGATCTGCGCCTGCGCGTCAACGGGGACAGCGACCAGTGCGCCTGGAGCAGATGCGACTGGTTCGACGACTGCTACATCCGCTCGATGCGCGACCGGGCGCGCGCCGCCCAGGTGATCATTGTCAACCACACCCTGCTGCTGCTCGACGCCGCCGCGGACCATGCCATTCTTCCCCCGCACGAGGTGGTGGTGATCGACGAGGCCCACCACCTGGCGGACGAGGCAACGAGTGCCTTCACGGTGGAGGTGCGCCCCACGCAAGTGAACTCCCTGCTGCAATTGCGCGTGGTGCAGGCGCGCGTACCCGAGGCGCTGCGCAAAGAGGTGCAGCAGCTCTCGGCACGACTCTGGTCACGCCTGGACGAGCTTCCTTTTGGCTCGAACCCCAAGATGACGTTCGGCCAACCGGTCGTCGAGGGCCTGGAGCTTGCCGAACAGTTAGCCCGGCTGGCCGACGAACTGCGCATGCGCCGCCCTCCTGATCAGAGCGAGAAGGAGGGCGCGCTCTACGAGAAGCTCATCAGCCGCACCCTGAACCTCTCGAACCACCTGCGGCTCGTGTTTGCGGTGCAGACGAAGGGCGAGTACGTGCATTTTGTGGAACGCGTGTTTACAGGGAGAGAACACTTCCCCTCGGTTCAGGCCTGTGCAGCCCCGCTCAACGTGGCCCCCTTTTTACAAGAGAAGCTCTTCGACCAGCAGCGCATCGTCATTTTGACCTCAGCGACGCTGGCGACGGTCGGAGGAGCGCCCCCGGCGAAGCCGCAGCAGAACGGTGGAGCGAACTTCTCCTTCTTCCGGCGGCAGGTGGGCCTGGCGGAAACTGAGGTCATCGAGCGCATGCTGCCGCAGGTGTTCGATTATCGCAGCCATGCGCTGCTGTATATTCCGCGCGACCTGCCAGAACCAGCCTATGCCGGGCAGCCTGCCCAGCACTACACCGGTGTCATTGCCGAGCGCATGAAGCGCCTGGCGCTGGCCTCGCGCGGGCGCGCCTTTCTCCTGTTCTCGAGCCGCCGCATGCTGGACGATGTCTACGCCCGCATTGCGGGCGACCTCCCTTTCACCGTCCTGCGGCAGGGCGAGCTGAACCGGCCAGACCTCATCAGGCGTTTCCGGCAAGAGGGCGCGGTCCTCTTCGGCCTGAAGACGTTCTGGGAAGGCGTAGACATCGCGGGTGAAGCGCTCTCGCTGGTCGTGATCGACCGGCTGCCCTTCGCTCCCCCGGACGACCCTCTTCACGAGGCTATCGTGAACGCCATGAAGGCCAGGGGCGAGAACTGGTTCGGCGGGTATGTGCTGCCGCAGGTCGTCCTGCTGCTCAAGCAGGGGGTGGGCCGCCTGCTGCGCACGCGCGAGGACCGGGGCGTCATGGCGATCCTGGACGCGCGCCTGCACACCAAAGGCTACGGCAGAGACGTGCTGAACGCGCTCCCCCCGGCAGCCAGGACCATAGACCTTAACGAGGTCGAGCGCTTCTTCGCGCAGGCGTAATGAATGGCTGGTGGCGAGCAAGCAAGTGGACCGACCAACCAGGAGTGAGCGAAAGGAGAACAAAGAAATGGAACCAGCGGTCATTTTGCAAGCGCTGCCCGAGGGATACCGCATCATTGTGGACGACCAGGATGGATGCTTCTACCCGCAGCGGCATGGGTGTCGCTTCGCGAGCCGCACCGAGTTCGGCGGCGGCTCGTTTCTCGATCGACCTCTCGGCTTCAGGCAGGAGCAGGATGCACGAGCGCTTATCGAAGCAGATAGCCAACATCCTCGCCCGGCGAGCTGGGGAAGCATTGTCTACCGCGAGGAGGAACTTCCACGGGCAGGCGCATGTGCGGCAGAAAGGAGCAACTGATGCAAGAGGAAGCTGTTTTGACAGACACGCAGTTTGGCCAGGTGGTGGCCCTCCTGCTGCTCCCGCGCCTGACCATCACGGTTGACGCAAACCAGGTGGATCTTGAGGAGTGCCAGGGACGGGTCGAAGAGGTTTTTCTGCGCGATCTGGAGTGGAGAGGGAAAACTGGGGTCTATTACCAGATGAAGGAGCGTGAACAGCAGCTCGTCTCACAGGGGAGACACTCTCCCTATGTGATGGAGATAGGAGACCTGGAGTATCTCAAGCGAGTGTTGACGGCCCAGGTCGACGACCTCTACGCTGGCCTGGCACCGCAGGACACGGTATGCTGGCTCAACGGCATACGCTGGACGTACCGGGGGCGTACCGGGGATGCCGACCTGACGGTGGTCGGCATCCCGCGATTCCAGCATCACTATCCGCTCGTCTCCAGGACCGTCGAGGTCTGGCAGCCGGGGGTCACCTGCTGCTGCTTGCACGATGAGTTGACCAACCCAGCCGCCGAGGAAGGGGTGGAGGAGTGCCGCGGCTGGGTGGCCACCCAGCCAGATCGCCAGCAGCGTGCGCTGGCGGTGAAGCGTTTCCTGGGAAGGGCCTATCGCCCCCTGCTCAACGCCTGAATGCAAGACGAGTGGGGGTAAAAGAAGGAGTAACCATGCAGCAGCATATGGCCCCATCCAAAGAAGGCCAGACGGGTGACCAGAACAGCTCATCACAGGAGGTGGGCGGGGAGACGACATCGCTTGAGAAGCGTGAGACCAGTCTGCTTCAAGAACGCAGCAAAGATGATGGGCAGCCAACTGGGGCCTGTCTTACCGAAGGACACGCGATTCGCGTGCGTATCTTCACGGAGGGCTGCGACACCGTCACATTCGTGCAGGGTACGAGTGAGGTCAAGGACTACGAGTATGACTCGTTGCGGCCGGAGGCCACCGGTGAGCTGGAAATAATCTGCGACACTTGCGCAACCTATCTCACCGTTAGAGAGGGGGAGGCCCCGCCCGCCTCTTTCCGAGCGCACGTCGAAGCAGCCTGGGAAGAGTACCGGAATTCCTAAGCCTCCTATGAAGCCACCGCTACGCTCTGGCTCAGCACGCTCTCGCGTCGAACCGTTGGTCGAACTGCGCCGCCTCACCTTTGGAGAGGATAGCCAGGGAAGGGCGCAGCTTGTGGCCCTGACGCAGATGGACGGCCACATCCTGCAGATCGTCCCGGCGTCCGAGCGCCTGGCGTAATTTCAAGCGTGCCATATGGCCAATCAGAGGAGTTGCCCGGTAGTAAAACATGAGCGGGCTGTGTGAGCGCAGTCGCTCCCTCCCAACTGAAGGATTGTCCGGCCCACCCACCCACGCGAGGAAGCACCTTCCTCGCGTGGGTGGGTGGGCTTTTTACCTGTCGCACTCAACGAATCAAGCAAAGAAAAGGAGTAAAGAAAGCATGGCAACATCCCTGGTCAACGAAGCAAAGCTGTTTTCCAGTATCGTCACCCGGCTTTTCACCGGGAGCGTGCGCGAGATCGTGGAGGAACTCTTGCAGAACGCTCAGCGGGCCGGGACCACACGCGTCGACGTGCGCTTTCTCCAGCACTCTGTCGTCTTCCATGACAACGGCCACGGCCTCGTCAATGGTGTCGAAGATGTGCGTGCCATGCTCGTACTCGCCGAGAGCAGCTATCAGGACGATACGGTGCTGGAGAACCAGTCCCCGATGGGCATTGGCCTCTATGCGCTGATCGCCCACCAGGACGTGGAACTGGTCATGATAAAGAGTGGATCGGTCTCGTTTCGCCTGAACACGCAGCGCTGGCTGCATGAGAGCGCCTACCGCCAGAGCTGGCAGCAGCGCGTCGAGGTGCTGAGCGAGCCGGAAGAAGGCTTTACGCTCACGATCTTAGCCAGGCCGTCATTCCTGGAGCAGGTACGTGCATGCCTTTCCATTCAGAATGAGAAGCTGCCCACCTACTACGAGATCGATGACTACAAGGGCCAATTGAACCCGGTCAGCGGCTATAGCGGGCTCATGGCGGTCTACCTCGATGGGGAGCAAATCATAGCCCCCCTGCCAAAGGCGGTCGCGCTCCCTGCTCCGCATTACCTGGTCAGTGAGTACCATGGCAATGAGATCCACATCTCCCCCTTTCACACCGGGAGGTATACCCGGCGGGGCTGCCTCGTGGTCAACTGGTACGGTCAGTTAATCTTCGACCTGTCGGAAACGCACAAGTTCTGCGCGTACCTGCTCGTGCGGCAGGGGAAGCCGGTCACGCCACGCGCACCTACACGCGCCGGGCTCATCGACGACGAGGCGAAAGAGGCGCTCTGGGCCTGGATCGAGGATCGCATCTTTGAGACGATCTGCGGTATGGAACATCCCCCGGCCAGCCTCGTTTCGCGGCTCTACGCCATCAACAAGCAGCGCGCGCATGCCGCTTGCCCCTTCGCCCTCGTGCAGCGCTGGCTGCCGCTGTCGGCTGACTGCGAGGTGAACAGCTATCACGACTATGTGGGGATAGATACCGACGAACCGAGTCAGGAACTGGATGAAAAGAGACAGGTGGTGCGCAAGGATGCCCTGGATAGCCTGCTTCTGCTCGCTGAGGGCGTGACCTGCCTGCTGCGCGGCGATCACCGGCAGCTCCTGCAGTGGAACTCGGAAAAGCACTGCCACGAAGCACCGGGAACCACCGAGCAGTACTTCACCCAGAAGTACGAGATCGGCCTGGGCAGTTTCCTACGGGCGACCGGTCTGGTGGCCCATAAGCCCGTCCTCGGCGTTCCACACGAGTTGGTCGCACATTTTGTCTGGCAGCCGGGCGAGATGGCAGACGACTACCACACGACCGACCTGGGTCGCTGGGCTATCTGGAAGGACGAGACACCGGAGGATGAGTCACAACTGGTGCAGATGCTCGCCTGGCATCCCTTTGGGGCGGAGGCCGCGCCGCTCTTCGTCGCGAGTGAAACAGAAAGCTATGATATCGCGAACATCGCGTGGATCATCGGCCTGGGCGACGAGCGTGAAATGGTTCCCTTTCTCAAGCAGTATGCCCATATGGTCTTCGTCTGTGACGATGAAAATGCTGACAGGAGCGAGGAGCAGTTCGATGAGTCGGTGCAGAATCTTATTCTCTCCTATCTGCCTGAGACGATCTCAGATAAAATCTGGGCCGTATCACTTCCCGGCCATTGCCAGCAATTTTTGCCAGCAGGGTATCAGGCCGAAGAAGCCTCGTATCGCTTTGGGCGCAAGAATGGGCAGAGGTGCGTAACCCTCCGCTTTGCTGACGGGTTCGAGAAGGAAATCTCCTTCTATTAACGCTCTTTCCGGGGGCGGCTGGCCCGGCGGCAGAGAGGGCCCGCTTTTCATAGAGACATAGAGGACCGTCTGGCCCAGGTGCGAACAAGCCCTCCGCACCTGGGCTTTTGTGGCCTGTTTGCAGGCCTGGAAAGGAGAAATAGATGGCTCGCCGGAGCCATTCATCCACGAAGAGACAGGCGGCGGGAGCGCTGACAGAGGCGGAGGTAGAGGTCCTGCAAGAGTACCTGGAAGTCCGCGCGGGCAACCAGGTGCGCATCACTAAGCGGCTCAGCGGAGATCTCTACGAGCGCGTCAAGCTCATCCTCGAACGCCTGGGCGGGGTCTATATGACCGGACGACAGGTGTTCGCCTTCGACCTCGACCCGTCGCCGCTCCTCGCGCGCACCGCCGCACTGAGGCAATGGCCTCTTGCGAATCCCTTCGACTTCTTTTGGTCGGGTCCGGTTGTCGTCGACGCCATGATGCGCGAGCTGGAATGGGGCCATACGATGGCCGACCTGCTGTGGGAGTACGAACACGATGGCCGCCCGATCCGGGCGCTCGAGCCCAGCGCGGGCCTGGGCCATCTGGCAGACGCCTTCCGCGAGCGCTACCCGATGGCTGTCATCGAGGTGTGTGAACTCGATCCACACCGGCGCGCCGTCCTGGAAGCCAAGGGCTACCGCGTCATCGCCGAGGACTTCCTGAACTACTCGCCGCCAGCGGACCAGTTCTATGACGTCGTGCTCATGAACCCCCCTTTCACCGTCGACGGGGATCCCTTCACCTTTATCCGGCACATCAGGCACGCCGAGGGGCTGCTCTGCGACAGGCCAGAGAGCAAGCTCGTTTCGATCGCCCCGGCCCAGATGGCCAGGGTCGAGCGCTACCGCGGCTTCTACGAACATGTCCTCCAGTACGGTGACTGTGAGGACCTGCCGCAGGGGGCGTTCGTCGAGGCCGGGACCACCTGCGAGACCGCCCTGCTCTCCCTCGGCAAACGCAAGAATCCTCTCTACGCCACCTGGGATGAACCGGATCATGAAGACGGGTTCCCCAACAAACGGTTGCGGCTGGCATGGATGTACATTAGCGTCGATGCGGTACTGTCGGAAGCCTGCTGGCAACTCGTGTGCGACATGCTCGAAGGGAAGCTGGTGGTCTATGCCAACGGCGAGTTCGCCCCACAGACACGTCGGCGCGTTCATGAGTTTTGCCAAAAAGCCATCGATCATTTGCTCTCCGAGTACAAAGTCTTCATGCGCTTTTCGCCAGCGGATCTCGCCAGCATGGAACGGCATATCCTGGCCGATTACCGGCTGGCGCGCGAGCAGTACAGCGCGCTGAAACGGGCGGAGTGGGAGCGCGCCCAGCAGCGCAAGCGGGCAGAACTGCTGGACCTGATCGCGCAGGCTGAGAGGAGTATCCAGCATTATAGCAAATTGCTCGCCGCGGGGCAGAAGCAGTTGAGCAGCCGGAAAAGGGCGCTGTCTGCATTCGAGGCGCAGAGTGGCCAGCCACCCGAGTTTCGCCCGGCGAAAGAGCCGCCAGCGCCCGGCGCAATCGATGTGTCTGGAGCGAAGCCGGCGGATGACGGCGCGGGGGAGTATTCGAGCGGTACGCGCCAACCTGCTCACCGGGGCGAGCAGCTCCCGCGACACACGCAACTGGCATTCTTTTGAAGTCCCCCAGCGAGAAGGTACGGCGTGCGTGCGGCTGTGCAGCACAGCCGCACGCACGCACAGGGACGCACAATACGTAGGAAATTTGACTTGAATGAAGGAGAACAAGAGTTATGCACCCATTCGCACGTAACGCTCAGACACTGGATCAGCCCCTTGCCACTCTCCCGGCCCTGGCGGGCCACAAGGTCATCCTGCATAAGGACGACAATCACCAGACCGTTTACGTCGCAGCGGCCCTGGTCAAGGTGATCGGAGTCCTGAAGGAGGCCCAAGCCCAGAACATTGCCGAAATAGCCTTCACGCTGGGAAGGGCAACCGTGATCGAGTGTCCGAAGGAGGTCGCCGAACATTACCAGGAGCAGCTCCAGGGCTATTCTGGGCTGGCCGTGACGATTGAGGCAGCATAGCAATGGATGAGGCGAGCGTGCGAAGGCAGTCCCGGTCGCGCACGCTCGCAGGGAGGAATTTGCCATGTCTGCCGATCAGACCGAGCCAGCAGCTCCTATCGTTTCTGATACGTACATTGACTTCATCGCCCGCCTCTACTTTGATGCGCAGGAACTGGCGGAGGCCAGGCGGCGCTATCAGGAGAGCGGCTCGTATGCCGAGGCCATTGCCTATCTGGTGGGCCGCGGCAATGACCTGCGCCACAGCCCTGCCTACACCACGATCCCTGGCGGCGCAGTTCTTATTCCGCGCCCTGGTCGGGGAGAAGGCTCGCTGGCCTACCTTTCCCTTTCGCCTGCCCACCTGGCCTGCCGCGCTTTTCCTGACCCACAGCCACAGGTCGAGGGCGTAGGCGAGCAAACGTCTGCCACTGCAAGACAGCTTAGTTTCTGGGGCGAGTGCATGGGAACCCCAGGCGAGGCGGGGGTTCCCATGCACTCGCCGCCAAAGCAGGCACGTGCGACGCGACCAAAGAAGCTGAGCTACGTTGAACAGCCCATCTCCCGGAGATACGCGCAGCCGGTACAGGGCTGGGTGGTCAAAGACCGGGGCCTTGGCTACTATGCCGAGGAGATGCGCAGCGGGGATGGCTATCTCGTGGGCCTCGTCCACCTCAAAAGCGGGCGTGAATTCGCCTCGGTCCTCACCCTGTCCCTCGATCACGATCGCATCCGTGCATGGGTTTCTGCCTGCGCCCAGCTCACCGATTGGAACCAGGGGATACAGGCGATCCTCAAGGAACAGTCAGGGGAACAGAAGCAGCGCGCCTGGTCGCGCCAGCTGGAACGCATCTGGTACGACCAGCAAACGAGCGTCAAGCGGCAACTCGCCTTTTTTTGAGCGGCGAGAAGCCCGCTACTGGTAAGCAAGGAGGTAGTACATGATCAAATTTGCGCGCCACGCGCGCAAGCGCTGCGCGCGTAGACAGCGTCGGCTGGCGGTGATTCGAGCCACTCGTCCGACACTTCAGCAGTGCCGACGGGGGCGCGATGTCCTGAAGCATCTATGGAAGGAAGATCGCGCGTTCGACCAGCGGTTTCCTGGGTTCGACCCGGTGTTCCGCGAAACCGTGGCGATGGCCCGACAACAGCAGTCCCTGACGGGAAAACCGGTGGTTGACCCGATCACGCTGGCCTGCCGGGCGATAGAACGCTCCCTGACCGGAGAGTTTTGCGGTCCCCTTGTGCTGGACGAAGGCGCAGGCGTGATTTCACCTCTTCAGCCAGAGAGGGGGGTCGCTGTGCCTGGCGGTGTGTCACGTGGAAAAGGAGGAAAAGCTGGGACACTCCTACGCGTCGTAGCGGTTTCTGGCAATCCGGACGTCCGGGCGGCGTTGGGAAAGGCACAGGTGTTCACACTCGCGTGTGAGGGCGATGGAGATTCAAGGGCAGAGATACGTGTGGAGATGGATGGGCAGAGGAGGGTAACGGTGAGAGAAACGAGTAGGGGGAAGTCGTGGGAGCATCATCTACACCTGGCAGAAGAAGCGCAAGTCCGCTATGGGGTAGACTCCCCGATGTGCGGGGAGACGCCCGTGTTACCCCTACGCGAGGCTTTGCAGCTCATTGCATCGGACCCTGCGGTCTTTAAGATCATGTTCCATCTCGAAGACCGCCAGCTGGTTACCACGACTCACCTGACGCTGCGGGAATGCTTTGGCACATGGATTGTCTACGGCTTTTCACCTGGAAAGGAGGACTGCTTCCAGGTGATTCCAGGGATGCCGCTGTGGGAGGAGATAGCTCTCGCCGCCCTTGTGCGAGAAGGAGGTGCAGAGTCCCGACCTGGGCAGGGGTAGGTGGATGTGGGATTCAGGCACCAGGAAAACACCGTCCTGGTGCCTCTGGCTTTGGCGCGTTTCACCAGGTGGAGCAGCAGACGATCTGGGGTGTGAGGTGCGAGCGCGACTGCTACGCCGTTCAGCACTTCCTTCACCTGATGAAACCTACACGCTTCCTGAACACCGCTATCAGAGGCGCGGCAGTGACCTGCCGCGCCTGTTCCTTCATACAGAAAGGGGTTATATGGTCGACGAAGAGACCAGGGCGCGCGTTCTCCTGGAGCAGCCGTATAGCGTTTCCCGGCTGCGCGCCTACACGCGTTGTCCAAAGAGCTATGCGTTGCAGTACCTGGCCGAACCGAGGGTACCCCTCCGCGGCATGGGGGCCGTCGTCTGGTTCGGGGCGGTAATGCAAAAAATCGTGCAAAAAGCCTACTACGATTTGCCCCTGTACGAGGCGCTGCTGGAGGTGTGGCAGCAGGAATGCCCGGCGATCTTCGAGGCCCTGCAGGACTGGTACCGGCTCGATAGCGAGTACCGCCAGGCGGGCAATCCCCATACGAACGCCCGCAAGCTCTGGTTCCGGGAGCATCCGAGCTACCAGGAGCTAGAGGAGAGAATCAGGGCCTACCAGCACGAGGCGCTGGGCAAGTGGGAGTGGAAAGAGCGCTACCCCCTCACCGCCTACTTCCGCTGGGCCAGCGGCTTCGCGCTGCGGGTACCGCGCGAGCGCGCCCTGCTGGCGGGCGCGGTCCTGGTTGAGGGCATACCACTCTTCGGGCCGGACGGCTCCCTTGCCCCGCCGCCCAGCGAGCGAGCCGGTGAGCGGGTCTACCGCATCCTGCACGGGGTGTGCGGAGAGCAAGACGAGGTTCACCTCGTGGGCGTGCCGGACGAGCTGGCCATCGACGAGCGCGGGGTCGCCTGGATCTGCGACAACAAGGTTACGACCTCCTCCATGCTGACCTCAGAGCAGTGCGGCGAGGACCTGCAACTGGCCGCGTACTACCTCCTGCTCGTGCAGAACCACTGGATCGAGCCAGGGCAGCCGGTGAGGGTGGGGCATAAATACCTCAAAGAAGACGAGGCCGTGTACGTCTGGGGTGATACCGCGCGCTACGAGGATCGCGTGCTGCCGCTGCTCAACGAGCAGTTTTCGGCGCTCAAGGCAGCCACGCGCTTCCCGCGCATGCGGGGCGTGCAGCCATCGGCCTTTTCACCCTGCAAGAACTGCGGTGTGGCCGATGCCTGTCTGAGCAACCCTGTTTACAGGAGAAGGCGCGTGGATCTGGAAGCGGCTGGCGCGGAAGATGTGTGTCTGGCTGCTGATGAGTAGACGTCGCCATGCATAGCAGTAGCGTGGTGCTGCTGCTCGCCTGCCAAGATGAGGGTGCAGCGAACAGCGTACTGGCCAGGAGGCCTGGATGAACGGTTCATCCAGGCCTCCTGGCGTTTTGCAAAGCAAGGAGAGCCAGAGCTATGCTGCTGAGCCAACCTGCCGTTCGCCAAGAGTTTTCAGCGACTTTCCACCGGTTCTGGCACGTCGATCCGGGGCCGCAGCTCCTCGCGGCGCTGCGGAGTAGCACCTGCCAGCATTGTTCCGTCGTCAGGGGATGGACAAAGGGGGGATGTCTGGTCGCAGCGCGAGGCATCGAGAACTATATCGCGAGGTCAGTCCATGAGGAACCGGGCGTCTCGCTGGTCGCCGTGGCTACCGACGAAACCGAAGCCGCGCATGTATTGGTGGCGCTCGATCAAGACGGAGAGGAGCGCTTTCTGGATGCAGCCGGGATCTGGACGCGCAAGGCGCTGTTGGTCCGGCTGTCCGAAGAGTACCAGTACGACGCCTATGAACTGGTGTCCTGGCAAGCGCTGGCGCTCGATCGAGTGCGCATTCCCTTTGATGGCCGGATCGCACAGCTCGTCACGGAGGCCTTGCTCCTGGCCTTCGGCCAGTTTTCCCCCAACTGGATTTTCAACGCGCACCCTCACGCTTCATGAACCGACATGGCGCGCAGCCTTTTCCATCGCCGCCGCCGACCCTGGCCTTCCCATTCCCTCCAGCGCTTCATAAGGGTACTTCTCAACAGCTGTTTGAACATTCAACCAGGGAGGATATGCTATGTTGTTTTCCACCCCTATCCGGTTTCAAGAAGTCCATCGCCTGCTAACGCGATTGCTTTTCCAGCCTGAATCACAGCGGCCTATCGCTGTGATAAGAGATCAGGCACCTCAGTTTGTCCTCTTGCCGATCCACCTGTACAGGAAACTGCGCAAACGCTGGCAACCCTATGAGCGCCAATTCCCCCTGACGGTGCGCCTGATCGGCATCACCGCTTTCCGCAAGGGGATGCTCTCATTCGCGCGGGCCTGTACGCTGTTTGACCAGGGAGGGGCTGGCAGGGCTGAGATCCTGGTTATCCTGCGCCACAATAACCCGGCTGGCGCTGTGTTCCTTGCGGAGCGGTACGAAGCCCTGCTCGCCTTTCTGGAGGCCAGGGGAGTACCAGGACTCGAAGCGTTCGCCTGTGGTGAGGAGACTGATCAAACAGTGCGCACGCTCCCCATCGCGGCGGCGGTACAGTCTTTCACCGACCTGCCAGCACAGTTTGCCCATGAGCTGTCCATCACTGGCGTGAACCTGCCGATTCTGGTCAGCAAGAACAACCAGATGGTGCTGGCAGTGTTCCCCTGGGCGCTCTTCCAGGCGGTTATGCGCGAGCTTACTGCGAGAGATGTGTCTGGCCCAGTAGAGGCGCTCGTCACCCGGTGGTGCGCTACCAGGTATGTCGACGAGATCGTGGACATGGTAGCGCCTGGTGAGCCGCCGTCACTCGGAGCATACTGGATTCTCTGCCTCAAGGGAGACGCCATTGATCTACTCGAGCATTACCCCTACCGCACTTGTGACCGGGTCAGCGTCGAGGCGCGGACTGCTGCTCGTGACGGTATTCCCTGTTCGGCGTTCCGGGTGTACTTGCTCGCCCAGAACGGGAGGCCTGGCGACGAGCAGCTCGCGTATCTCCGCGCGGTTCTTCCCAGCGCCACGGTGTTCGCCGTGAGCGATGCTTTATATGCACTGTTGCACCCGTCCGCTCTCCCAGCACAGGATGAGGGATAGGAGAGGAGCGGCTTATGGCTCGTTTACAGCCCCTTCCTCTGTTCGATGCACTCCCCCTGGCGCTGCCCAGGCACCCATCGCGGGTCATCGTTTCGACCTCCTTTGGCAAGGATAGCATCGCAGCGCTGCTGGAGGCGCTGGAAACCTATGGCTCCGACCTGGTGGCGGCACACTACCAGGTGGTCGAGGAGGAGTGGCCCGGCACCCTCGAATACGGGCAGGCGGTGTGTGATTACCTGGGCGTGCCGCTCTATACTGCTCAGGGACGCTACTACGGCTACCACTGCCTGGACTGCGGTCGTACCTACCTGAGCGCACACCCGGAAAAGGCGATGTGCCGTCCTCCGCAGGGCTGCGGGTCACGCCGCAAGGAGTTTGTGCGCATGGTCAATGGTGTGCATGACATCATCGCATGGCGGGGAAAATGGGTTTCCAAGCAGGTGCGCGCCTGTACGCGCTATTTCAAGGTCGAAGTGTTCAATAGCTGGGCCAGGAGCAATAAGGCGCTGCTGGGAGCGTGCCCTCTGCTGGTACTCGGTGAGCGGTGGCTGGAATCTGGCGACCGGGCGTGCCTACCGGAGCTGCGCTATCGCGCTGGCCTCGAAGCAGGCTGGATGCTGGAGTGGCATCCCATCCTCGCTTTCCGGCGCATCGACTCATTCCGCAAGCTGCGTGAGTACAGTATTGAACCGCACTATTGCTATCGTGTCCAGTGGCGAGAATTGTTGCGCGAGGAACACACGCTCTGGCGCACGCAGGAGAGGGTGCCCCACGCCTCTTATCCCGGGCAATGGGCTGGCCTGCGTGAGCTTGATTCCCTCTCGGACGCCATCATTGACCCGGTAATCGACCGGTTGATGTTCGAAGTCGATGAGGAAAGCGGCGGGCCGCGCTGCTCCTGCGTCGATTGTTTCTTCAAGTCGGCCAGGCACCTGCGCGCCTGCTACAGGACTCCCCAGGGCAAAGATGTGATCGAGGAGGCCATGAACCTCGAAAACGCCATCGGCTTTACTATGAAGCAGGGACAGCCCCTGAAAAATCTGCTGCAGGAGAATCTACTTCAACGGAAAAACGAGACAGCCATGTAAAAGGCAACCATCATCTGCCTCGACCAGCGAGTACGTCGCAAGCGCGAGGCGTGTTCCCGTGCCATTTCCTGGCAAAGGTGAAAGCCAGCACGCAGCTCTGACGTGTGTAGCGAAAAAGGGCAAGCAGGCGCTCACCCAGGACGTGCGCCTGCTCTACGTCGAATTCAGCAACCGGCATCACCCCCTTACTAAACGGTGAGGTTCCTCATTCCGTTCTGGATGAGCACACAGTATGGGTGCTCGAACATGGATATGCCTCAAGTGTATGACATCAGGAAAGGAGAATCAGTATGATGACGTGGAGATTTAGCACCGAGGCCATCTACTTTAGAATCGAGCAGTACGGATCGGGCGGCACAGCCGTCAAGGCTTGGTGTTCGCATGGCCCTTATGCCACCATCAGCGTCAATCTGCCTGACGCACCACCACTTCCAAATGGCCAGTTCTACCTGAAGACCTAGTCGGAGAACGAAAAGGTCACTGCTGCGATGATCGACGAGGGCATCATCGCAGCAGTGACGCCCCCAGTGTCTACCCGCTCAGGATATGTCACTGCTCAAGCATACCAGTTTACCCAACTGGGAAGGCGCTACTGCGTATAACGCACAGTGATGAGGGCAGACACTGGACGTTTATAAGCATGGTGCCCGCCCCTCACTTTACAAGGACATGCGTCGTACCATGTTTAAACCAGGCTGCAGTACTACCGCTCGCATATTTGCGCATGAGCAAGCGAGTTCCGATGACTTTTGAAGCCTGCTGCATGCAGCAGGCTTCTTTCGCACGTGGATGATGACGCCCAAGCCCTTAACGGCTATGGGTTTGAATGAAGAGGAGTGGTTACTGATGACACGAGATGAACACATACCTGATGGTGCGCCAGAAAAGCGTTACCAGGCGTTGCTGATGACCAACGCAGGAATTATCAATGAGTACATCAGGCAGCTGCCAAAGACCTCGCGCATTCTAGGCCGAATGCTCCCCTGTAGCAATGCGCGCGATGACATTGCATGGGAGGAGATCACGCAGGTACGCCGTTTTCCTGAAGGGCGTTTTGAAGCTCAGACTGTTGGAAGCGAGGAATGGCGTACCTGCTATGATCTCTGTCGTGAAGATGATCCTGAAGTCGCCCAGGAAAACAACGCTGGACGATGACCTGTAGAACCGTGACCGAGCGACGGGTGAGCGCTGGCCGTCGATGGGCAGGATCCCTCTGACGCCCAGCACCCAAGAGCCGTGTCGCGCCGCGAGCAGTAGAGTAGAAAGGATCCTGAGCCCATGCGGGTACGCCTACATCTGTACCCATATGCTTCCGTTACGAACTTTGAGAGACGAAAGGAGGGAAAACAATGGCCACCCCTGAGCCATGCTTGCGCCCCATGCGTGAAGAGGAGCTGGCGCAGTTCCCGCCAGAGATTGCCGAAAAGCTCCGCCAGATGCACACTTTGATCGATGAAAGCCCTCGGGAGTACACTGAGAAGGACTTCGACGAGATGAGTCGGCAGGCCGATCTGGAGGATGCTGAGGAGTACCGGCATCGCGTTGTGGTTCTCAGCAGGCTTAAAGAGAAGCAGCGACTGCAGATGACTTTGACCTGGAGATGGAGAGCGGCAGACCGAAGCCAGGTGCTGTCCTACTGTATGACCTACATGCCCGCCCGTTCGGAGACCCCCTCCGTCACAGCGAGTGGAGTAGCCCACAGTGAGCGGGAGGTCATTGATCTGGTCTACGAACGCCTGCTCGACGAAGAGATCATCCAGGAGGGAGAGGAGGCGGCTCATGAGTAGGCCAGACTGGAATACCCTGCGTGGGACCCTCCTGGAAGAGGCCGTGCCCCTCTTCGCCTTATGGTTCTGCCCTTTAGAGGGCAGGCCGAGTACTGGGAGGAGCAGGCGTAGTCGTTGCCTCTGGCTGGTCCGAGGAACAAACGAACGCGCGTTCGTTTGTAAACACTTTATTTAAAGGAGCAAAACCTATGGAGCGTTTCTATCAGTACATCGCACGCATGAACATCGATGCCCTCCTCCGGGCAAGAACCTGGCTCGGAGGGCTGCTGCTTGTATTGGGCAATCTACTGCAATTGCTTGTAGCGCCGCCATCGCGCCTGAAAACGTGCTTGGATTATGCACTGCTAGGAGTCCCGGTGGCCCTGGCGCTTCTTCTTGTCATCGTCTTTGACAGCATAAAACGAAGGCCACTCCTCCTCCCTACGGCAGCGCTGGACCTGATGGGCAACCTGTCACAGGCATCCTGCGCAGTGGCGGCGGCCGTGTGCGCCTGGGCAGGCCTGTGGCCCCTGGCTTGTGCCTATGTGGGGCTGGTGTTGCTTACCCTGCCAGCAAGGGCAGCGCGATATGCGCTCCTCGTACCGATTTTCGACAACGGAGAGCCCGGCGAACCAAACGCAGGCTCCATCTGGGCGCATCTGGTGGTCGATGGCGACGGCGTGAACATGCTTCTCTATAAGGAACGTCCGGACAGCCTCGACGATGCGCCAATGGCGCGGGTCATCGTCGAATGCCATCGAAATGAACTACGCCTCCTGGGATGGTCAGAAGGTGTCTGTATCGACGACGACCCGAACAGTGTAGAAGTACTCGTCGCCGATGTCCTGACATATAAGCAAGCGACGGCGAACGAGCCGGGGGAAGGGAAAGATGGGTAGCGGCTTCACTGGCGAACCATCTGCTCTGCAAAACCGCTGGGTTACACAACAAGAAGAAGCCATCAGGCTTTATTGCGGCGTGTGCGAAGACGACTGGAACGGTCAACCCGTCCAGGTTGGGCCTCTGGCCTGCGTTTCGCCGGTATACGGCAGAACTTTGCAGACCAAGAGCGTCAACTATGTGAAAATTGCCCCCGAAACCTGTGTCATAATCCAGGATTCGGGGGCCTTCTGTGATGGGCCCGGCCAGCGCCTCACCTTCGCGGCAGCGCTCAAACGGCAGGTCAAACACGCCGCTCGTTTTGACTACGACTGGCGGCTGACTCATCGGGCTTCTTACGATCTATTAATTGATGAATGCTACGATCCATTGATCGGCAGGCGCTCTAACGGCCGCTGGTCGGAAAGAGCAGCCTGGGAAGCCTGCATCGAAACCATCCAGGCCGCTGCGTTTCTCTCGGCCCATCGGGAGGGCATGCCATGTATCCTGTCGGCACAGGGTGTAACTCCGAAGCAATACCTCAAATGCGTCCAGGGCATTTTGCCGTACTTGCGGGACGAAGATATGCTGGGCCTCGGCGGCTGGTGCATTCTTGGAATGCGCCACTATCTCCTCCCCATGTTCCGCCAGGTGATTCACGAGGTCATTCCCTTCGTCGCCAGCGAAGGTGTCCGGCGTATCCACCTGTGGGGCTGCCTCTACGCACCAGCGCTGGGTGAGCTGCTGTATCTGTGCGACCAACACCATATTCTCCTCTCAGTGGATAGCGTGGGTCCATCGTTACGGCCTGTTCTTGGTCGATGGGGCTACAGCTTCTGGAGTGATCGCTCTTACCGGCGACCCCCGCTTTTGGAACTGGGCAGGCACAGGAAGCTGCATGTGTACCTCGTCCGGTGCTGGCTGCGCGCGTTTCGCGACCTGGAACAGCGCTACTATCGCTGGATCCCAGTGCGCTACCAGTGGCCATGCTTCGAAAACTTGAACGAAGAGGTAATAGCAGCCAGCGAGGAGGCCATGCGTTGAGGGGAGCTGGCTGGGTGCGGCACTTCTATCCTATGGCGACCTCTACCGCATTCGGCTCGTCAACGAAAACGGTTAGGAGCTTGCCTCTATCGGGTAAGCTGATAGCCTGAAAGAGTGGGTACATGTGCTGCGTCAAGTCTCTAACAGCTAATGCCTTACAAAGTTTCTCATACCGCAGGCCAGGCTCTCTGGGCCTGATGGCAGTAGTGTCAAGCGACGCGGTTTGAGGTATCGCGTCCCCCTATCCCGATCTCCCACCATTGTTGCGCCTCGGCCCAGCGACTTTGTCAGTACGGACTGATGCCGACTAGCTACGAGCCAACGAAGGCCGCAGGCATTGCCCGGCTGGTGCTGTGCGGGGATCACTTGCGCGGCAATGCTGCCACACAGGGTCCTCAATTGCCGCCAATCAGGCATGGTGCTGCAAGGACCGCTTATTAGAGATCCGCATACGCGGTTCTGGTGTGGCCTGTCATGGACTCCCTGGGGTGCGCTCGGTCGCTTGCAACCCGTTGGGAAAGTTGAGCTGTATCGCCTGCGTGTACCAGGCCTCGACGCGCTTGTTTCCTGGGCCAGGGCAGGCTGGTGGAACGGCTCAAGGCGGCGAGATTATAGGAGAGAATGGAGTATTACTGGGTGTCAAACAACATCTCGATCCACCAGCACCAGCTTGAACTATTGACCGATCTCATCAGCGCACACCTGTTGGTCACCGTCGCGCTTCCGCTCTGGCAGTTCGAGCCAGAACGCGTTGGTGGGGAAAGAAAGGCTCCTCAGCCGGTTTTGGAGTGGTGCCGATACGCGCCTTGCGCCGCTCATAGAGCAAGGCGCAAAAGGAGTATTTCTAGAACAGAGAGAAAGATGCTTATCGCAGAACAGCAAAGGATGAAATCACTCGTTGGCGAGATGAGTGGCTTGCTGGTAAGTGACCTGCGGATGTGTACCAGCAGCGGGCTATCTTTGTGAACGCTGTACTCTCCTGGATGCGGGCAACCTGCACGATTGGCACTATTCCCTCCCAGAGTGAAAGGAGAAATCTATGACCATCGAGTCGAACACAACTGCGATCCAATCGGCCTCTACTAGACTGGCTCCCGGGACACTCGTTGTCAACGCGACCAGGATGTCGAGTATTGATCAGCCCTGGATACATGACATCTATGTAGGAGTCATCGCAGTCCCGGGCGTTGATCCCAGCACGTGGAATGGAAGCAATAGTGAAGCCTCCTATTGTGCAATCACTGGTACCATTCCGGTCGCCTATCACTTTGGTACGAGGCATGAGCGCGGCGGTGATTTGATGCCGATCACCGCCGCGCAGGCAACGCTGACGGGACGCGACCGCGTCCAATTTTTCATGGGAGCGGTTGCGCGTTGGCAACTTGAGCGGCACAGCCATAAGACCAGAGCAGAGAGCGAAGCCTACTGGAAGCACCTGGAAGTCTGCGTGCCACCGGGTACGTTCGTCGTCTGCACAAACAGGTTACCCCATTATCCTTACACTTCTCTGAGAAAAGAAGTCAAGATCGGCATCGTCCAAGCGCCTGAAACAAACGATGAAGCGGCGCGCAACAAGCTTCAGAAGCTCGTGCGCGTGCGCATAGGCCCGGATGTACAGCATGAAGACATAGGAGCGCTCATGCCGATTACCACTGCGCAGGCGGCACTCGGTATGCGGGAGCAGATCGAGTACTTCCTGGGTGCCGTCGCTGCCTGGCACGACGATCAACAGATGAAAGAACGGTGAACAGTTTTTCACTGGAGGAGGGAAGCATGACAAGGGGCCTTCTCCGCGAAAAAACGTAGCAAACCTGTAAGTCAGGCTGTTGCCCAGGTAGAAACAGTTGCCTGGAAGAAGAAAGGAATGCCGCTATGACGTCAAAACGCATCTTCTACCGCAATGTTATTCCCATTGAGATTCTTTCAGAAGAACCACTCAGTGGGAATGAAAGCCTTTCCGACTTTCAGGTTATTGAAAACACCCGTGAACAGCGTTCCAGAGAGCCTGGTTCTGGAATGTTCTCCTGAGATGAAGGCAAATTTGTTCGATTTCGTCTTCTCCTACACGCAATATGATACTGCGCGTGTGGATACCTTGACAGAAAGAAGGATCTTGTGATGGCACACGCCTATTTTCACGCTGTCAGCTCTGTCCGCAAATTTGGCGGCACGCCTTTGGACTACTATGCCTTGCATGAATTTATGGATAGTACGAAAGAGCATGTCCCTGATGCTCGGCATCGGCTCTTTCTCCATAATGCCTGGGGCATCTGGCTTGCAGAGCGTGTTCTTGGTATAGTACTTGTACGCAACTCTGATAAGCACGTCACGCCAGTGCGAACCGTGCTGGAACAGCACGTCAAGGAAGATTACGGCGGCGTCATTCCGTCGCTGGATCAATGCTTTGCGCGTGCGCAACTGTACCCTTTGCTTGAAAAGGACGATGATTGGCAACACTGTTTGCATTCCTGTGAGCGTTTTGGAGGGCGACCAGACGATTACCTGCCTCTCCACCAATTTCTTAACAGCGCCCGGACGGTCTTGCCTGATAAGGCAAGCCGCTGTGTCCTACATAACGCCTGGGGCATTGATCTGGTGGTTCGTTGTCTTGGCACGACGTTTCGTCGATCTTCCGATCACATACAGACCTCCACTCGGCAGGTGGCAGAAATGCATATTCTTCGTGATCTTGGGGCCATTCCCACCATGTTAGAGGCAGTCAGGACGGTCCCGCTTGCTAAATGGATGTACGAAAACGCAGTGCCTCTTTCACGTCTCTTGAAAGGAGAAACAGACCACCATGGCGTACCACTATGAAGAGATTTCCCCGGAACGAGTCCGAGAACTCCTTGACCTCTATGTGTCACCAGAGGAATGGCAAGAAGCGACGGAGTTCATGCAGAAGATGTATGGCGTTCAGGCGTCCACATTGATCGTTGAAGTTAATCTGGGGGAAGAATATGACGACGAACACGACTATTACACCTCAGGGGCAGTGACATGTCTAGACCGCAATGGCATGCCGCTGGAGATGGACCCGACGTATTGCCAGGAGATTACACAACCATTGCGTTCAGCATATGCCCTAAGCGATAATGGGGAGGTTGATGAAGAACTCGTTCGGGAAGCAATCTTCAGCTATCAACAGCCCCTGCTCCCCTTGAAGAACGCTACCTATATCATTGATCAGCCACCAGCAGCACTTCCCATTTTTGCCATTCGGAAAGAGCAGTGAAAGGAGCAGTTCATGATGGCAGAACAGTTGCGCAGAATCACAGGCACTGAGTTTGCTGAGCTGGCGGCTTACCAGCTTGCCCTCGTCGATTGGTTGACTGCCTGTGTGTTCCATGCAAGCGGTGTATGGTGAGCAGGCATATCAGCTTGAAGCTGAGGTCGAAGAACATGGCTGCTCTGATGATAAAAACTACTCTGACTGCTTTTCGCGGCTTGTCGTCATTGACCAGGCCGCAAATGAGTTGGAGTCAGATATCACCTGTCCCTCTTGGAAGGAGATCATTCCGTACATCCATTTCCGGGATCTCACAAGGGGGAGATCGATGATGTAGGGGTGGCTCTATTCAGAGGGATGGGCTATCTCTTCATGAGAGACAAGACGCCGTTGTTCAGCTTCTTCTATCAGTATCCCAAGGCCAACGATACTCGAAGGTGGGCGCGTGGAGGGTACCCACACGGGTACTCTTTAAGAAGTCGGGTCCGCACAGTTCCTGAATTTTCGATGGAAAAAGCCTGTGTCTCTCTAAGAGGAGAGAACAGGCTTTTTCGCTCTTCTCAGCAAAGGAGGTAGGCATAATGCCTCAACAACAAGAAAACGCTTGCGCGATAGTGAACACCCCTGTGGGAATGATGCGTCCTGCGACCTCTTCCGAAATCACTGCCTGGCTTCGTCAACACGAGTGGCAAGCTGGGTGGGAGGCGGTGCATGATTTCGCTCAGCAACTCTTCGGCGAACGAGCGCATCATGCCCAGGTCGTTACAGGCGATGAATACGATGATGAACATTACTACACCGTTGTCGAAGACGTGATTGTCTACGATGCTGAGGGTAACCCACTCCCCTATGACCTGACCTTGCCCTATTGGACTGAGGTTGGACCGGATCACTTCGCAAATGCTACCTCACTCTTGCAAGACTTTGAAAACTGGCTCAAGCAAGAGGAGGCAGAAAGAAAGGCTCCTTTTTCAGCAGAGGAACGCGAGCAGCTTCTCCAGGAGTATGCGCATGACTATGTGCGCGATCATAATCTCTATGCAAATGAGTTCGATCTTCCATGTGAAGATGCAACCTTTGCTCTGGCTGAGCCGCCGCCGGAAAGAGCAGGCCCAGTCCTGTATATTCTGCTCCAGGAAGAAACAAAGCAGCGGTCGGATGGCTGAGAAGCGCGATCTTTCGCATGAAGAGCGGCGCGATTATCCGGCGCGGGTAAAGGGGGGTGTCCTTGCAAGAACACAGAGGTACCCCTGTTGTTCACCTGACTATGCAGGCGACAGGGGTGTTGTTCTCGCACCTTTAAGGCCGCCTGTGTCTTATTTCACCTCCGGTCGCTGCGAACGCTGGGTAGACTGGCAGGCGAGAATCGCAAGAAAGACTTTCTATGTCAAGAGCGAAAACCCATCAATGAGAAATTGAGAGAAAAGTCATGAAGCAAGGAGAATGGGGAAGCCCTTCAAGTGAGCATGAAGC
>Ga0209581_1000582_pt1 | contig 68934 bp, 61 predicted proteins | sample Coa_R2_FD_187160 | JGI IMG/M metagenome (GOLD analysis project Ga0209581, IMG submission 187160) | Surface soil microbial communities from Centralia Pennsylvania, which are recovering from an underground coalmine fire - Coalmine... | ecosystem: Environmental > Terrestrial > Soil > Unclassified ...
CTTCGCTACCTCCAAAATCGGACGCTTCTTCGCGGCCTGCGATATCTCAATGTCCGACTTCGGGTTCAGATGCTGCGAGGAAACCGAAACAGCTTCCTCCTTGCGCTGTGGGCTGGCAGGCGTCATGGGAATCTCATGCTGATGGCGGGCAAGTTACGAGGAGCGCCCGCGGAGGGGATCGCGCGGACGCTCCTCGTCGGGTCGGGGGTTACGCCGACTTCTTCTTCGCCGAGCGAAGCTCGTCGAGTTTTCGGTCCCATTTCATTTCGGTCGCGAAGGCGATCGCTTCATCGGGATTCATGAAGACCGTTTCCTTCTCGCCCGGATAGTTGCGAGTGTGAACGTCCTTCATGTAGCGCGTGATCACATCCTCCATGATCGGGATGAGATCGGTGTAGATGCGCGAATGCCGCGGGACATGCTCTTCCCAGAGATGGAAGAGATCGGACGAAATGATGTGAACGCCGTGCGCGCAGTTGCCCGCACCGAGACTGATCACCGGAACGGGAAGCGTTTGCGCGAGATATTCGGCGACTTCCGACGTCGTCACTTCGCACAGGATCGAGAAGCAGCCGGCGTCGACCATCGCTTTCGCGTCTTCGACGAGTTCCTTCGCGCGGCGCGCGGTTTTTCCTTGCGCGATGAAGCCGCCAAGCTGCGGCATGCGCATCGGCGTGATGCCGATATGCCCTTGTACAGGAATGCCCGCTTTCACGATCGCTTCGATATTCTTCGCGTGATGAATGTTGCCTTCGCATTTCATCACTTCGGCGTTGGCCTCGTGCACGAAACGCCCGGCGTTCTCGACGGCCTGTTCAGGCGAAACGTGGAAGCTCCAGTACGGCATGTCGACCATGCGCAAGCCGTATTTCGAGCCGCGATCGATCGCCTGCGCCATCATCATGACTTCATCAAAGCTGACCTTCACCGTGCTCTGGTGGCCGAATAAAATCATACCACCCGTGTCGGAAACGCAGAGAATGTCGATCCCGAGCCGGTCGGCGACTACGGCGGTGCGATAGTCATAGGCGGCGAGCTGGGTGATGGGTTCACCCTTTTTCATCTTCGCCATCAACGTGTTGATTGTAACTTTTTTTCTTGCGGGTGCTTCAGCCATACCCTTCCTCCACTGGTGTGGATGGCATGGGGCGCTTCGCAGGCGTTTCCGTCAAATACGCTAAAGCTATCTTATATTCGCTCTCGGCTATGACGTAGCCCGGTTGTGACCGAAATCCCAAGCGGCGCGCGGACGCAGCCTCGCGGGGCCGTAGAAAGGCAGCGGGGTTGCTTCGATTTTTTGGAACGTTCCGGCCGGATCGCGAAGCGACGCTTTCTCTTCTGTCCCAGCCGAAACGTAACCAAGCCCGAGAATGCGCTTCGCGAGCGTGCTGTAGCAGGCGGATGTCACCACTATGTCGCCCGGCGTCGACGGCGGTTCCGGAGCCACAGGCCGCCATGGCCATATAAGTTCTCCGGTCTCAGCGCTGAACGAAACCAGCTTTAGTCTCGGTGTGTGTTTTGCTGTTCCGGCGTAAAAGCGCTCGAGTCCCAGCTCGTGCGGCGTGACAGGCAGCCTGAATTCGTTCGCGAACAGTACAAAGCCCGCTTCGATGCGAAGTGCGTCGGCGGCAATAAAACCAGCCGGTTTTGCCTGTGCGGAAAGCAATCGCCAAAGACGCGGCGCATCGGCGCGTGCCGCGATGATTTCGAATCCTGCCTCGCCCGTATAACCGAGACGGCCGACAATGCAGGGAATATTCCCGACATGAATCGTCTCGAAGTGAAAATAGCGAAGTTCTTCGATGCCGAAAGCGCCCAGGCGGCGAAGCACCGCGAGCGAATGCGGCCCCTGCAATGCAAAGATCGCCCGGTCTGCACTCAGGTCGGTTGCGTACAGATCACCCTCCGTAACACCAAGCAAGTCGGCCACATCTTCCGCGCGGCCGCTCATAACTTCGAAAATATCGGAAGCTATTTTCCAGATTGTCAGATCCGACAGGGCATTCCCGTCCGTATCGACATGCAGCGCATAGGCAATCTTTTTTTCCGGCAGTTCTGCGAGAGAGCGCGACGCAAAATTTTCAACAGCACGGCGCGCATGTTTTCCTTGCAAACGCACGGTTTTGACGAAGGAAAAATCGAAAAGCGCGCACTTGCTTCGGCATGCGATCGCCTCGCCGGTTGGATCGCCGTAATCGAGCCGCAGATCGACGCCGCCGAGTTTCATTGCGTCAAGCGCCACAAAACATTCACGAGAATAAACAGGCCGACAATGACCAGGACGACCGATACGATCCGGCGCAGCGTTCCTCTCGGCACCGAATGAGCGAGTTTCGCGCCGTACCAAGAACCCACTGTCAGAGACACTGCGAGCACGCCTGACAAGACCAGATCAAGCTTCCCGTAAAGAATGTTTCCCGCCGTGGCCGCGATCGCAATAGGGACCTGGATGATCTGGCTAAGACCCACGGCCGTCAGCACCGGAACGCTCGCCGCCACAAGAATCGGCACTAGAACCAATGGCCCTCCCGTTCCGGTCACGGACGACGCAAAGCCGGTGAAGGCGCCGATCGCCGCCATCGCGCCTCCAGACACTCGATGATTCGAGAGATCTTCCGCATGCGGAGTTCGCAGCGCATTTATGCCTGACAAAAAGGTGAGAAGACCCAAACCCACTTCCAGCCAGCGCGGGTTCACAACGCTCACCGCCCATGCACCGGCAAAGGCAGTAGGCGTCGCTGCCGCGCATAGGAGTCCTCCCATGCTCCACTCAATCGATTTGTGACGCGCAAACACCGCTGTCGCGACCAGACCTGACAGGATGTATGCGAACATCGCTGCTGGAATGCCAACTTGGATTGGTATTCCACCGAGAAAGACAAGCGCCGGAACTAAGATCACGCCGCCAATGCCGATGCAGCCGATCATTAAACCCGATACGCAGCCGAGCATTGTGATCAAAACAATTTCCGCTGCTCCGAAAGACATTTTGTTTTTCCGAAATTCGATGCTGCTTCGCACAAAAATTGTCTTTGCGATGCATCAAAGGTGAAGGCTATTTTGTATTCGACAGTCTTAAATCGCGCCTATTTTAGATATAGTCTATCATTGGTTTCCTCTCTCGAATGATCGGACTCGGAAATGTTCATTAGGCAGTTTCGGTACCTCGTTGCTGTCGCAGAGGAACGGCATTTCGGCCGAGCAGCACATCGCTGCAATGTTACGCAGCCGAGTCTTTCGAGCGGGATCAAACAGCTTGAGCTTGAATTGGGCGTTCCGATTTTTCTGCGCGGACGCGGGCAGCGATTTCAGGGATTGACGGCGGAAGGCGAACGCGTTGCGAGCTGGTCGCGCGGTGTCCTCGCCTATTGCGACGCAATGCGCAAAGAAATCGCGATGATGAAAAAGGATCTCACGGGCCATCTGCGCCTCGGTGCGATGCCGTCGATGTCGCCGGTATTGCCCTGGATGCTGCAGGCGTTCCGCGATCAGTACCCGGGCGTACGCGTCGACGTGCAATTCATCGGCAACGAAGCGATGAAACTTGGACTGAACAATTTTGCACTCGACGTTGCGCTTACCTATCTTGATAAGGCCGACCTCGGGCGAAAAAACACGCTTCCCATCTATACCGAGCGGATGAGCCTGCTCGTTCCCGACCGCCCGGAATATAAAAAGCGTAAAACGATCACTTGGCGCGAAGCCGCCGACCTGCCGCTTGCGATGCTGCGCCCGTCGATGCACGAGCGGCGCTTCGTCGATCAGGTATTCAAGAGCGTCGGATGCGCGCCGGTTGCGCGCGTTGAATCCGAATCGATCCTTCACCTGATGTTTCAGGTGCAATGCACCGAACTTTGCACCATTATTCCCTCGCATTTCGCTCATGTTCCGGGCCTGTTCAAAAACACGCGCGCGCTCTCTCTGATCGAGCCGGTCGTGAGCCAGGAAGTCGGGTTGTTCTGGGCCGAAGGCGAGATCGTGCTGCCAATGGCGAATGCGTTCGTTTCGATACTGAAGGTCTTCAACAAGTCGGGCGAATTGCAGCGGCGCATTGAAGAAGATTCCGACTTGCCCCCGCACACGGCTACGGTGAAAAAACTGAAACGCGCGTAAGGCGGATTACGCGCTCCCGCCCAGAAACTGAGCCGCCGCAATCGCCGGATTGCTTTCCTTGACGAGCTGCGATGCGGTCAAAACCGAGCGCTTTCTTCCGTTCGCGTAGAAATACGGTTCGGAAATTTCGCTGTCGCCGGGCGAAAATCCAAAATTCGCGTGCTTTGAAAGCGGCGTCAGATTCAGCGTTTGCGGCCTTACAACAAGTTTTTCTCCGCTGCCGGCGAGAATCGCCGCGGCGTTTCGATACCACGCCGCAAGCTGCGCCAATCCATTCCCGCATTCTTGCGGAGCATGATCTTCGGCATCGCCCGTCATTAAATTCGGGATCGTATAGGGCAGCTTCTTCGAAAATTTCGAGCGATCGATGCCGCGGTGCAGGAGTTCGACCAAGAGCCATGCCTCGACCTTGGCGGGCGAATGTTCCTCGGGATTGAATATGTGGGGAACCGGCTTTCCGTGTTCGAGAAATTGCATTTCCAGATTCGCAATACGGATTTCAAGCGCGACATCGTGTTCGAACGGCTGTGTCACGAAGGCCGTCTCGTTTGCGCGAAACCCGAGAAGCACCCGCTCCTCCGGCATTTTGCCGGAAACATAGCTGTTCGCGATTCGCGCCGGCCACTGCACAAGATTGAGCAATTCGGTGCGCGCTTTGGCGAATTCGTCCGGGCCGGCGGACGGGATTGCCTCCCAAGACGGCGCCGACCGAACGGATTTTGCGGTCGCACTAGCTGAACTTGTCATATCGGATACTCCCGACAGGCAGCCCATTCATCATCAGGGCGCGAAGCGCTCCGTCCACCATCGGCGGAGGGCCGGCGACGTAAGCAATCGCGTTTTCGCATCGGTCGGCAATGTTCTTCGCCGCAACCTCATGCACCATGCCGGTCGCGAGCTTCAGCGCGGGATATTTTTCGTGGCAATCCGCGCAAGACGACTCGTGGGATAGCGCCACGACGACCTCAAGATTGCCGTGCGACGACTGCACAAATTTCGAAAGCTCATCCAGATAAAACGTGTCTTTCAGCGTGCGCACGCCAAAAAATACCGCGCCCTTATGATCGCGGAAATAATCCACTTGCACCGCATGGGCGAGAATCGACATCATTCCCGCGATGCCGGAGCCGCCGGCGATGCAGATGATATCTTTTCCCTCACTCGGACGAAAAACGGCGCGGCCCAACGGGCCGAAGACTTCAACTTCTTCCCCGTTTCGCCCCGCAAACAGCCAATCGCTGAAGCCGCCGCCGGGTTTTCGCTTCAGCACAAGGTCAAGACAAGCGGCCGAAGACGGATCGAAGTTGACCATGGAGTAGGCCCGGCCGCCCGTGAGATCGCGCGTCCCGACCACGACAAATTGCCCGGCTTCAAAACTCATCGGCTCCGACAGATCGATGTTGAAGTGCGCGACATCGTCCGTCAGCTTCTTGACGTCACGCAAGATACCGCGGCGAGGCGCCGGCCGCGGCTGATTTGATGCGGCGATTTGCGAGGGCACCCGCAACGAACAGTCCGAGCGCGGGTGCGTCTGGCACATCAGGATGTCGCCTTTTTCAGGCTTAAGGCGCTTTGCGCCGGGCGCTTCTTTCCAGACGGTCTCGTATTCGCCGCTCATGACGCGGGCGCGGCAAGTGCCGCAAGTTCCGGTCGCGCATTCATAGGGAAGATTGACGCCCTGCCGAAGGCCGGCGTGCAGGATCGTTTCGCGTTCGCCGCAATCGAAGCGATGCTCGCCGCTATTGCTTTGGATGGCTATTTTCATCGCATAAGCCACCGTCACTTGAAGAAATCGTCGTCGTCGGCTCCGCCTTCGTCTTCGAATTCGTAGGTGAGCTCGTTTTCGATGTTTGCAAGGATTGCGCCGTTCTCTTCCTTCGATTCGTAAACCTTGAGCGGTTTTTCGGTTTCGCCCTGCATTTCGAGCGTTTGCATATTCCAGCACCACAAATGCTTCGAGCACGTCAATGTGCAGCGGGCGACAATTCCCGATTCTTCCAAAGGCTCCTCCATATGCGGACAGAGCGGAGGAATGACGCGAAAGCCCGAACCGTAGTTCACGACCAGAACGGAAATTCCGTTTACGTCGACTTTCTTGACCGAATTCGCGGAGACATCCGACGCATCGCAGATTTTTGTCCAACTCATTTTTTCGTTCTTTTTTCTTGCACCGCGCGGCGGTTCAGATCGGCCAATGCGATCCCTTGTCGAGACGGCGATTCTCCAAGCGCACCTCGCGGCTGATGAATTTCGCCTTGTTGTCCTTGATCTTCAGCTTATCGATATATTTCCCTACCAGGAACAGGCGGCTCTCACCGGCGTCGATATGCGAATTGATGCCGTCCAAAAGGGTTTGATAGATGATCACCGAGCTGACGGCATGCGCAATCGCATCGCCGTTCATTTCGACCGTATAGACCGACGTATGCCGCGTGAGCGGCGAATGGTCGGTGTTATGCTTTGGCAAAAGCTTGATCATGTTCTCCAGCCCTTTGCGATCGAGCGCGAGATAGGTCATGTCCTTGTTGATCTCGGGGCTCCAGGATTTGATCGCATACTGGAATTCGTCGTCGCATTGCTCGAGCCACCCGTTCCAATCTTGCTGGTCGAGCGCGATGGTCGATCGATAGATTGCATCACGAACTAGATTGGCCGCGTCCACAGCATTTCCCCATGAAGTTTCAAGAACCCCCGGACACTGCCGGGCGTTCGTTTCGTTGACGATGAAACCGGCCGGCGGTTGCACCGGCCGGACTTCCATTACTCGGCGGCGACCGCAATCGCTTCGGAAAACGGCTGATCGGGCTTGCTGGGCCTTCTGTTCATCCAGCGGCCCCACTCCTCGTAGTAATGGCGCATGCCGTTTTCGTCGTGGATGGTCTGGTTCTCGTGCCGGCCATGCAGGATTCGCCGCGGTTCCGATCCCGGCAGCATCGTGGTGCCCTGCCCCTGCACGCCGATCAGATCCTCGTGCAAGTTGCGGCCGAACGGCCCCCAGATCGAGTTGTGGTGATTGATCCGGGTCATCCGTTCTTCCGGTGTGTCGCGCTTCAATCCGAGGCCGCGGTACTCGATCATGACCTTATCGGGTCCGAGCGGCGTGACGATGTCGCAGCGCAACGCCGATCCGCGAAGATTGAAGTTCATGCCGGGGAAGAGATCGATCATGTACCACTGATTCGGCGGAAGATGCGGGAAAGAAAGCGCCGCGCGGCTCTCGAATCCTTCGTACTTCTCGTAGTTCACCTGGAACGTGCCGACGACAACGTGCCCGTGATCGAAGGCTTCGTTCTTGCGCGCGAAATACGCGTCGTTAAAGCCGGTCACACGGTTATGGTAGTGCATGAAGTCGTGGTAAAATTCGCAGTTCGTATCGTGCCAGAGCTTGTAGTTCGCGTTCACGACCGCCTTGTGGTAGTGGAAAACTTCGAGCGGCTCGGCGTCGAGCGACTTTCTCAAGCACTGGAAAGCGGGTGCCGCCCAGTCTTCCAGTGACACTTTCGGATTATCGTCCAAATTCACCCAGACGAAACCGCCGAATTTCACTTCGCAACGCAAACGCCGCAATCCGACGTCCTCCTTGCAGAGCCTATCCTGGAAGCCTTCCTTCTCGCGGCTGATGTAAACGCAGTTGCCCTTCATGTCGTATTGCCATGCATGGAACATGCAGGTCATGCGCTTGGGGTTTCCGGACGGCTGGCCCTCCAGGAAGCTTCCGGAAGGGCGGCGCTCGATGATCATGCCGCGATGGGGACAGACATTGAGGAAAGCGCGGACTTCGTTATCTGGCCCGCGGCACACCACGATCGGCTCGCGCGCGATCGAGGTAGTACGGAAATCATAAGGTTTCGGAAGCTCGGATTCGTGGCAGACGGGAATCCAGGTCTTCTTGAAGATTTTTTGCAGCTCTTCCTCGAAGATCTGCGGGTCGGAATAAATTCTGCTGTCAACCCACTCATTCATCTGCAAGTTGGGCTCGGCGGTCCACTGCCGATGATTCTTGGCTGCCATGACGTTTCTCCTAAAGTTCTTATAAGGCTGATCAGCCAGCTCTTGTGGAACCAATCTTACCAGCCATCGCTGGCTGCAAAACATCGAAACTCCTTATCTAGGTATAGACTGAGCAAAAGGGTTCAATCTTCCCAGCCGCATGCCTAAAGCGCGTCAGATCCTGTGGAATGCCAGGCCATAAAAAATATAGCTGCGTTCTATAAAAGGATTTCCAAACATAGCCGCGTTCTATGTTGTAATTTGCAAGAATGATTTTCTTGCAAATCTTCGTTGCTGTCATGCTGCCGAATAGGCCGTGGCGACACAAAAAACAGGATGCCAACAGATTGATAAAAACAATAATCCAAGCGGCCGCGACTACCGATCTCGCAACGCCTCATGCGACATATCTGTTCTGGAGGAACATGAAAAGAGTTTGAGCGGCTTAAGAGTCAAAAAATAGAAGCCGCATTGCCAAAAATAAACCCAGGGGGAAACGCCATGAATTCCCATTTGCACGACCGAGATCGATCGAGGTTCGCCTGTCGAAACGGACTTCGCTCCATACTGCGCACCGTGAATTTCCTTTCGGCGATCGCGATCGGCGCCATCGGGCTGTTCGCTTCGGCGCCAGCCGAATCGGCAGCGTCAAAAGACTACGGCAAGCCGGGCGAACCAATTCAGCTCGTCATCGGCTATCAGCCCTACTATACCGAATCATGGTCCGGCGTGATCATGCGGGACAAAAAGTTTTACGAAAAATATCTGCCGAAGGGATCGACCGTCGAGTTTCAGATCGGGCTGCAAGGCGCGATCATCGTGAACGGCATGCTCGCTGGTAAAGTCGACATCGGTTATGCCGGCGATATGCCCAGCATCGTCGCGACAAGCCATTCGGACGTCCGCGATATCCGAATCGTTTCAGTACTCGGAACCGGCTTCGATCAGTGCAACGCTTTCCTCGTCCGTACCGATGCGCCGCAATTCAAATCACCTGACGAAGCGCTCAAGTGGCTGGACGGCAAGATCGTCGCTGTGCCGAAGGGAAGCTGCACAGATCGCTTCGCACAGGCGGTATTCAAGGAGAAAAACCTGAAGCCGTCAGAATATCTCAATCAAAGCATCGAGGTCATCACCAGCGGCTTTCGAGCCAAGAAGCTCGACGCCGCCGTGATGTGGGAGCCGACCACCTCGCGCCTTGTGGAAGAAGGCCTTGCCCGCAAGGTTGCGACCGGCGCGTCAGTGAACGAAAACGACGGCGGCTTCATGATCATGCCGCAAGCGCTGATTGAACAGCGGCCAGACATCGTCAAGGCCTGGCTCGAAGCCGAACTCGATGCCGAGCTCTACTTCGCTGACCCGAAGAACGCGATGGAAATCGCGAAGATGGCAACGTCTCAGACGACCGGCTTCACGCAAAAAGTGATGTGGCTGTCCGCGTTCGGGACGACGCCGAAAAACGAGGGCGGGACCGATGTACGCATCACGCTCGCCTACGGATTCACGCCGGAGGCGCTGGGCCTGATTCAAAAAGCGTCGAAGTTCCTGGTCGACATCAAGAGCATCCGTTCCGAAATCCGCCCGGAGGCTGTTATGCCGCAATTCACCGCGGATATCCTCAAGGCGCGCGGATTGAAAGCTCCCGTCGGTGAAGTAAAGGCGCAGCCAAACAGCGCCTATGCGGGACAATAAGACTTAACACCCGCCGCTTCGCGCAGATCGCGCGGAGCGGCGATCTTCTTATTCAGCACCGACGTACGAGACAACTTCGACATGAGTGAAACGGATTTGACCAAACTCCCCATAAACACACTGTTGGATCGCTCGGACCAGATGTCCTCGACAGCGGTCGCGATGCATCGCCTGTCGCTTTGGCTCGCAAGTCCGCGTCCCTACTTGATGATGATCGGCTTCGGGCTGTTTCTCGGCTTCTGGTATCTTTCCGTCGAAGTCTGGAAATTGCCGCGCTTCGCGGAAATGCCGGGGCTGACGACCGTCGTCAGCGAATGGTTGAGCAAAAACCCCATCTACGGGTTGTCGATTTTCGTCGACGAATATTATCTGCACATCTGGGTGAGTATTCGGCGTATCGCAATCGCTTTCTTCCTTGCGACCGCGATCGGCGTTCCGCTCGGGCTTTTTCTGGGATGGTCGAAGCGTTTCAAGCAATTTGTGTTTCCGGTCTTCGAGCTCCTGCGCCCGATCCCGCCGCTCGCCTGGGTGCCGCTTGCGATCGTCATGTTTCACGGCTCTGAAACGCCGGTCATCTTTCTCACCTTTCTTGCCTCGTTTTATGCGACGGCGCTGAACACCATGCTCGGCGTTCAATCCATCGACATCTCCTACGTTCGAGCCGCGAGCTGCCTCGGCGCCAAACGCTGGCAGATTTTCCGGCACATCATCGTTCCGGGCGCGCTTCCCTTCATCTTCACCGGCTTGCAGATTTCGGTCGGCGTGGCCTGGTTCTCGCTCGTGGCCGGCGAAATGGTGTCGGGCCAGTACGGCCTCGGCTACGTCATCAACACCTCCTACACGATGGTGCGTTACCCTACGATCATCATCGGGATGGTGACGCTCGGGATCGTCGGTTACGTCACCAGCGCCATGGTCCGTGTCCTCGGCGACTACATGATGCAATGGCGCACGCGTGAATTGGCGCTGGGAGGCGAGCGATGAACCCCACCTCGGCTTCTGTCGCGGTTTCTGCGCTGCCTGGCGGAGCCATCCCCGCTCAAGCCGCAAGAACGGGCAAGGTACGGATCATCGACGCCGTAAAATATTATGGCGCTGCGGGGACCGGCGTGCTTGCCGTCGACCATTGCACCTTCGAGGTTCCTGCCGGGGAAATTACCGTCGTCGTCGGCCCGTCCGGTTGCGGCAAGACCACACTTCTGAATGCGATCGCGGGCTTTCACAGCCTTTCGTCGGGAAGCATTTATCTAGACGACGAAATGCTGTGCGGTCCCGGCAAGCTGAAGGCCGAACCCGGGCCCGACCGGATCGTCGTTTTCCAAAACGGCGCGCTTTTCCCATGGAAAACCAATATCGAGAACATCACATTCGGCCCGATGATGCAGGGCCGCCTCACGCGCGCAGAGGCTTACGAGAAGGCGCGCGACATGATGGCCGACGCAGGCTTGCGCGGAATCGAAAATAACTATCCAGGTGAAATTTCCTCCGGGGTCCGCCGCCGCGTGGAAATCGTACGCGCTCTGATGAACGATCCGAAAATTCTTCTTCTTGACGAACCATATCGAGCGCTCGACTCTCTTACGAAGTCGGTGATGCACGAGGCCCTGCTCGAAATCTTCTACAAGAACCGGGTCACGATTTTCTTCATTACGCATGATCTCGAAGAAGCGATTTTTCTCGGTCATCGCGTCGTGATCATGACCACTCGGCCGTGCCGGCCGAAGAAAATTCTCGACATCGATATCCCTCATCCGCGCGACTACAGTGTTCTGACGACGAAGCGCTTTCGCGAATTCATGGACGAAACTGCGGCGGCTGTGCACGAAGAAGCGACGAAGGCGTTTGCCGCCGGCGAAAAGGAGCGCTGATCATGAACGCGATCAAAGGCTTCGTTCTGAAAACCATAAGCTTCGTAACGGGCGAGGATTTTTGGCGCGGGATCGTCGCGATTATCGTTTTCCTCCTATTTTGGGAAACAGGCTCACGCTCGCAGTCCTGGTTTGGCGTCGCTTTTCCATGGGTCTCGCAGGTTCCCGCGCCCACCGCGGTGCTGCAGGAAATGTATCGGCTCATTCAGGATCCGAGCTTCTGGCATAGCGCTTATCTCAGCACCCTCCGCGTAACGGAAGGATTTCTCGCCGCGATGGTAATCGGTATTCCGCTCGGTCTTGCGATGGCCGTGAGCAAAACTTTTTACGGAATCAGCTTCCCGGTATTCGAGGTGCTGCGCCCCATCCCTCCGCTTGCCTGGGTCCCTGCCGCCATCATCTTCTGGCCGACCCAGGAGCTTTCGATCGCTTTCGTCACATTTCTTGGCGCATTTTTCACAATCGTCATCAATGTAATCGGAGGCGCGCAGGCGATCGATGTCCGTTACTTCCAGGCGGCCCGCTCCATGGGATCTTCGACCTGGGATATTTTCCGCCGCATTATTTTGCCCGGCACGCTCCCCTCGATTGTTGTCGGCGCAACAGTGGGCATCGGCATTACATGGGCTGTTGTTGTCGCAGCGGAGATGATTTCCGGCGGCGGCAGCGCCGGCTCCGTCGGAGGCGCGGCCGGCGGCGGGCTCGGCTTCTTCATCTGGAATTCCTATGTCGGCGGCTCCTACACCCAGATCGTTGCCGGCATGATCAGCATCGGAATGGCAGGCTATCTATCGAGCGCTATTCTCCGCAAGATCGGAGAATGGATGACTCCCTGGCTTGCCGAAGGTTGACGGAAAACAGGTCGCAAAATGCAACAGATGACTCAGCTTTCTTCGCTCGCCGCTAGCAAGCCGCTTTCGGTCGGAAGCGAGATCAAAGTCAACAATGTCAGCAAATCCTACGGAGCCGACAACTTCGCCAAGGAAGTCGTTCACAATTGCAGCTTCACCATCGACCGCGGCAAGCTCACGGTGATGATCGGCCCGTCAGGTTGCGGCAAGAGCACGCTCATTCGCCTGGTTGCCGGCTTCGAGAGACCGACCTCCGGCACGATCACAATCGACGATAAGCCGGTGACGGGGCCGGGTGTCGACCGGCTCGTCGTGTTTCAGGAAACGGCGCTATTTCCCTGGATGACCACCTACGACAACATCATGTACGGTCCGCGCGCCCGCAACGAAGACACGGCCGAAATGCGGGGATTTGCCGAGACACTTCTGCAAAAAGTCGGCTTGAGCGCATTCCGCAAGAAATACCCTTCGCAACTGTCCGGTGGCATGCAGCGGCGCGCGGAACTCGCCCGCTCCATGATCAACAAACCGAATGTCATGATTCTCGACGAACCTTTTCGCGGTCTCGACGCCATGACGAAAAAGCTGATGCAGGAATATTACGCTAACCTTTACAATGAGTTCCGGCGAACCACCTTTTTCGTAACGACTGATATCGATGAAGCGATTTATCTCGCCGATAGAATTCTTATCATGACGAATATCCCCACGCGCGTTCGCGCGGTGATCGACGTCAACTTGCCGCGCCCTCGCCAGGTGGAAAATGTCGTCGAAAGCGATGAAGCCAACGCGATCAAAATGCAAGCGCTTGGACTCCTGCACGAGGAAGCGATGAAGTCGTTCGCGCGCGGCAGCAAGGCGGCGGCGGATTTCATCGACGCTTATTCGAAGCGGGTTGGCAAGCAATAAAGGTAGCGAATTTTATCGTGGCGACTATGGCTAACAACGGCACAAGTTCCACAATCATCAGTTCCGCGAATGCTGCAAGTGCTGGAACCTATTATATTGCGTTGCCGATGGTTTGACGAATTGCGATGGAATCGCGGCGGCCACAAAAAATATTGATGCGCTTTATCCGTGATTTCCAAACATAGCCGCGTTCTATGTTGGAATTTGCAGGAATGATTTATCGGCCAGCGGCCTCCACTGCATGATTTCGCCGGGGAGGCTTCGCATTCAGCGTCGGTTATCGCTCTTCGTGATTATCGCTCGCCTCGAACGCAAGTCTACGCCTGTGAAGAAAAAACGATCAAGCGAACAGCAACACTTCTTGCTGTCACGGTGATCTAGGGAGAGGAAACAAATGAGCGATACAGCGATCAAGGCGGGGAGGATGCCTTCATCGTCCAAACCGTACACGCATGCCGAGATCCATATTCCATTCAAAGAGGCGTTGCTCGTAGCTCTCGCGGCGGGCCTTGGATATGGGTTCGACGCCTATGCGGTGAATATCTACGGCATGCTGGCCCCGACTTTGGCCCATGACCTTGACGTCTCGATGAAGACGATCGGGCTTATCGGCTCGATCTTTCTCGTAGGCTACACGATCGGCACCATCGGATTCGGATTCCTGGCCGATCGAATCGGCCGCCGCGACGCGCTCGGATGGTCGATTATTCTCTACGGTCTCACAACCGCACTCGGCGGCCTGTCAACCAACCTTTATATCTTCACGTTCTTGCGCTTCCTGACCGGCGTCGGCGGCGCAGGCGAGCTCGCAGTCGGCGCACCCTACACTGCCGAGATGTGGCCAAAGAAAGTACGCGCGCTCGGCACCGGTGGGATTATGTTCTCGCTTTACTCCGCCGGTTACATCTTCGCGGCGGCTTGCGCACTGTACATCGTGCCGCGTTGGGGATGGCAATGGGCGTTCGGTTTCGCCATCGTGCCGGCGATCGGTGTCTTCCTGCTCCGACGCGTGGTGCAGGAATCCGCACGATACAAGCATGCGGCCGCCGAGATCGAGCACTACCTCAAAGTAGAAGGCAAGGCACATCCACGGGTGAATATCTTCTCCATCCCGGGAGCCTGGCGGCGGATTATCGTCGGCTGGCTTCTTTATATAGCGAACGCCTGCGGCTATTGGGGCATCACGGTCTTTCTCACCACCTTCATGGTGCAGAAATTCAAGGTCACGCCGGCCGACGCGATCTTCTACGCGATGATGTTCTACATCGTGCAGTTCGTCCTCTCCTATGTCGGCACCGGTCTCTCGGATCTCCTCGGACGCCGCCCGGCGGGCATCCTTGGTGCTCTGATCATGATCGGCTGCACCATAGTCGCCTCGCAGACGGAGAACTTCCAGACCTTCCTCATTTTCGGCGCCATCATGATCGGCATGCTGGGCTGGCTATGGGGCGTCGGAGACACGTATCTCAGCGAGTTCTTCCGCACGAGCCTGCGGGCGACGGGTTTTGGCATCATGGTCGGCGGCGGTCGAGTTGCCTCGATCGTCGCGCCGTATCTCGTCGGCTGGGGCATCGCGGTGTACGGGCCGACGATTCCGTTCCTCGCGACGGCCGGCCTGTGGATCCTAACGATCATCGGCTACCTGATCGGACCGGAAACCTCGGGCAAGGAGCTGGAAGAGGTCCAACTCTAAAACAACACGAAAGGCGGATGGCTTTCGGTGAAAGCCATCCGCTACAACCCTCTCTCATGACAGCCAAAATCATCGACGGGATCGCGGTCGCCGCCAGCATTCGCGCGGAGTGCCGCGATCGCATCGCCCAGATCGTTGCGAAAGGCGGAACACCGCCGGGACTCGCCGTGATCCTTGTCGGCTCGGACCCCGCCTCCCAGGTCTATGTCCGGAACAAAATGCGGGCCTGCGCCGAAGTCGGCATCCGGTCGTATCGCTTCGACTATCCTGCGGATGTCGACCAGCAAACCGTGATCGACGGCATCGAGGAGCTGAATGCCGACCCGAAAGTGCACGGCATCCTGGTTCAATTGCCGCTGCCGCCTTCTTTCGATATCGCGCGAATCCTACGCACCATCTCCGCCGACAAGGATGTGGATGGCTTTCACTTATATAATGTCGGCGGACTGGTCGTGGGCGGCACGGTGTTTCCTCCCTGCACGCCTTACGGCGTACTGAAGCTCCTTCAGCACGAAAAAATCCCGCTGGAGGGAAAGAACGTCGTGGTCGTCGGTGCGAGCAACATCGTCGGCAAGCCGATGGCGCTGATGCTGATGCATCACGAGGCGACCGTCAGCATTTGCCACGCAAAGACAAAAGACCTCGCACAATTCACGATTCTTGCAGACATTCTGGTGGTCGCGGCGGGCAAGCCCAATCTCATTCTTCCGCAAATGGTGCGCACGGGCGCGGTCGTCATCGACGTAGGCATCAACCGAACCGCCGACGGGAAGCTCGTCGGCGACGTTGACTTCGAAGGCGTCGCGAAAAAGGCATCCTACATCACGCCGGTGCCCGGCGGCGTGGGGCCGATGACGGTCTCGATGCTGCTCGTAAACACCATCGCTTCCTGCGAGCGATGGCAGCGGCACGAGTTGTTCGATCTCACGAATTATCGGCCGCGCCTCGAGATCGCGCAGCCGTAACGCGGCGGTCAGGCCGCGGTATCGTACGCCTCCTCGACCGGCGGGCAAGAACAAACGAGATTCCGATCGCCGTAGACATTGTCGATGCGGCTCACCGGCGGCCAGTACTTCGCATGCTTGAGCGACTTCAGCGGAAAGCAAGCCACTTCGCGGCTGTAAGGATGCGTCCATTTTTCCTGCGCGAGTTCGAAGGCGGTGTGCGGGGCGTTCACCAGCGGATTGTCAGAACGATCCCAGCGCCCCTCCTCGATTTCCTTGATCTCCCGGCGAATGGCGATCATCGCGTCGCAGAAGCGGTCTAGCTCGTATTTCGATTCCGATTCCGTGGGCTCGATCATCAGCGTGCCGGGAACCGGGAAGCTCATGGTCGGCGCGTGGAAGGAATAATCGATGAGGCGCTTCGCGATATCTTCCACGGAGACGCCTGCGCTCGCCTTGAACTGGCGGACGTCGATGATGCACTCATGCGCGACAAGGCCGTTCTCGCCCTTGAACAACAGCGGGAAATGCCCTTCCAGCCTGCGCGCGATGTAATTCGCGCTCAAGACCGCGGCTTTGGTCGCGGCCGTGAGCCCTTCGCCGCCCATCAGCTCCATATAGATCCAGGAAATCGTCAGGATCGAAGCGGAGCCGAAGGGTGCTGCGGATACAGCACCGGCCGAATCTTGTGCGGTCGGATCGCCCGGCAAGAAAGGCTTGAGATGCGCCTTCACTCCGATCGGCCCCATGCCCGGGCCGCCGCCGCCATGCGGGATACAGAACGTCTTGTGCAGGTTGATGTGGCTGACATCCGCGCCGTAGTCGCCCGGACGCGCGAGGCCGACCTGAGCGTTGAGATTGGCGCCGTCGAGATAGACCTGGCCGCCGTGCTTGTGCACGATCTCGCAGATTTCGCGGATGCCCTCTTCGAACACGCCGTGGGTGGAAGGATAGGTCACCATCACGGCGGCAAGGTCGGCCGAATGCGCTTGGGTTTTCGCGCGCAAGTCGTCGATATCGATATTGCCGTTCTGATCGCATTTGACGGCGACCACTTTCATACCAGCCATCTGCGCAGAAGCCGGATTGGTGCCGTGCGCGGACGTGGGAATCAGGCAGACATTGCGTTGCGCCTGTTTGTTCGCGCGATGATAGGCGCGGATTGCGAGCAAGCCGGCATACTCGCCCTGTGCGCCGGAGTTCGGCTGGAACGAGAATGCGTCATAGCCGGTGATCAGGCAGAGTTTTTTCTCGAGATCGTCCATGAGCTCGAAATATCCCCTCGCCTGATCCTTCGGGACGAAAGGATGCAAGCGCCCGAATTCCGGCCAGGTAAGCGGCATCATTTCGGTTGTTGCGTTGAGCTTCATGGTGCACGAGCCGAGCGGGATCATCGAACGATCAAGCGCGAGGTCGAGATCGCCTAAGCGCCTGATATACCTCAGCATTTCTGTCTCAGACTGATGCTGGTGAAAGACCGGATGAGTCAGGAATTCACTGCGGCGCATTAAGGATTCGGGAATCGCCGTGCGCGACTCCGCCGCCAGGGAATTGCGCAGATTTTTCACTTCGCCTTCGCGGCCCTTCGCGAATGCTTGCCAAACCTTCTCGACGATTTCGGGCGTCGTCATTTCATCGCAGCTGATACCGATGAAATTCGTGCCGCCGCGCTCAAACTGGCGGAGATTGATCCCAAGCTGCAACGCGCGGGCGATAATCTCGTCGCGATCGTTTCCGCCTTCGACCGCGATCGTGTCGAAGAATTCCGAATGCGCCACGCGCCAGCCGAGCTTTCGCAGGCCGTCGGCAAGCATCGCCGTACGCGCGGCGACCGCGCGCGCGATGCGCTTCAAGCCTTCGGGGCCGTGATAGACGGCATACATAGACGCCACGACCGCGAGCAGCACTTGCGCCGTGCAGATGTTCGAGGTCGCTTTCTCGCGCCGGATGTGTTGCTCGCGCGTTTGCAACGCGAGCCGCGTGGCGGGCCTGCCGTGGGTGTCGACGGTGACCCCCACCAGCCGCCCCGGCAGCATACGTTCGTGCGATTTTCCGGCGGCGATATAGGCGGCGTGCGGGCCGCCATAGCCAAGCGGCACGCCAAATCGCTGCGTCGAGCCGACCGCGATATCGGCGCCCAGCTCTCCCGGAGGAACAAGCAAGGTCAAGGCGAGCGGATCTGCCGCGACGACGGAAACGGCTTCGTTCGCCTTGAGATCGGAAAAGAATTTCCGGAAGTCGCGAAGGACGCCCGATGTTCCGGGATACTGAACCAGCGCGCCGAAGACGGATTTCGGATCAAGATCGGATTCGGCGCGGCCCGTGACGATCGTCCAACCCAGCGGTTCGGCACGCGTGCGAACAACCGCAATCGTTTGCGGATGGCAATCCTCGTCGACGAAGAAGACATTCGACGCACTCTTCGAAATCCGGCGCGCCATGGCCATGGCTTCGGCGGCCGCGGTCGCCTCGTCGAGGAGCGACGCATTCGCGATCGGAAGCCCCGTGAGGTCCGCGACCATCGTTTGATAGTTCAGCATCGCCTGGAGCCGGCCCTGGCTGATCTCGGGCTGATAGGGAGTGTAGGCGGTGTACCAGGCGGGATTCTCGATGATGTTCCGCAGAATTACGGGCGGCGTGAACGTGTCGTAATAGCCTTGTCCGATCATCGAAATCAGAACTTTGTTCTTCGACGCGATGGAGCGGACTTTTTCCATCATTTTGGATTCGGAAACCGCGGCGCCGAATTCGAGCGGCTGCGACTGCCGGATTCCCGGCGGAATCGCCTTCGCGAGGAATGAATCGATATCGCCGAAGCCAAGCGTGTTCAACATTTGCCGCTCGGCCGCGGAATCAAGACCGATGTGGCGATCGCTGAAAAGCTCCGATCCGTTCCGGTTATTCATGTTCCACCTTTAGTGCGCCGAAGCGACAAGTGCCTCGTATTCGGCCTCGTTTTTCAGTCCTTCCAGCTGCGCGGGCACTCCGATCTTCATTTTGAAGAACCAGCCCTTTCCCATCGGATCGCTGCTGATGATCTGCGGTTCCTTCACGATGCTTTCGTTCACTTCGACGATTTCACCGTCGATGGGCGCATAAACGTCGGAGGCGACCTTCACGGATTCCACGACAGCGGCGGGATCGCCTTTCTTTACCTGCGCGCCGACTTTCGGAAGCTCGACAAAGACGAGGTCGCCGAGCTGGTTTTGCGCGAAATTGGTGATCCCTACGACGGCGACATCTCCTTCCACGCGGAGCCATTCGTGATCGTCAGTGAATTTCAGCATGGTCTCTCCTTACTTTTGGCTTCGCTTGTAGTTCGGTTTCACAAAAGGCAGCGGCACGAGCTTCGTGGGAATGCGCTTCTCCCGAAGTTCCGCGAAAACGATCGCGCCTTCCGGAATTTCGCGCTTCACGTATCCCATCGCGACCGGAGCGTTCACGGTCGGACCGAAGCAGCCGGATGTGACATGGCCAACCGGCTCTTGCGCTGTCTTGCTTTCAAACAACCGAGCACCATGGCGGATGGGGGCGCGTCCGTCCGGACAAAGGCCGACGCGGCGGCGCGAAGAGCCTTCGTTCAATTCGCGGAAAATTTCGCGCTCACCCGGGAACCCGCCCGGACGCTCACCGTCAGGGCGGCGGCTTTTCTGAATCGCCCAGCTAAGCGAGGCTTCGACCGGCGTCGTGCTTTCATCGATGTCGGAGCCGTACAAGCACAGACCGGCTTCAAGCCGCAGGCTATCGCGTGCACCGAGGCCGATAAGCTTGACCTCCTCTTTGGCTGCAAGTTTTTGTGCGAACAATTCCGCAATCTCGGCTGGTACGCTGATTTCGAACCCGTCCTCGCCGGTGTAGCCGGAGCGCGCGACAATGCATTCGCGCCCGAGAATTTTCATGCTGCGAACATCCATGAACGCGAGATCGGACACACCCGGTGCAAACTCTTCGAGCGCCTTTGCCGCAAGCGGTCCTTGCAGCGCCAGCAGCGCACGATCGTCGTGACGCTCGATGTCGCATGTCGCGGACAGCTTTTCCCGCAGATATTTTTGGTCCGCATCTTTCCGGCTCGCATTGACGACGGCAAAGAGGCTATCCGGCATCCGCGCAACCATAAGATCGTCGAGAATGCCGCCCCGCTCATTGGTGAGCAGTGCATAGCGCTGGCGGCCGACGGCGAGCGAACGCAAATCCACCGGCACAAGAGCTTCGAGCGCGGTGCAAGCCGCAAGCGGATCGCCGGAACGCGCCCGGATTGTGAGCTGCCCCATGTGCGAGATGTCGAAGAGGCCCGCCGCGGAGCGGACATGCTGATGCTCGGCGATGATGCCGCCGGCGTAATTCAGCGGCATGTGATAGCCCGCGAACGGCACCATGCGCGCGCCCGCGCGGCGATGAAAACCGTCGAGCGGCGTTCGTTTCAGATCGGTTTTGAAATCCTGAAGTGCTTCACTCATGGGGCGCCTCTCCACCGGCCGAAGCCGGCTTTTGCGCCCCTTCTGTATTGCGGCCTGAGAGTGTTATCCCATCGGCGGGCGTCGCGAGACGCCACTTTCCAGAAGTCTTATCCGCCGTTGGTCCTTTTGCCTGAGAGTTTCCGGGGCGGTTGCTCCTTCGGCGCCGGCATTGAAGCCGATCTCTCCCAGCGGCGGTCTTTATTCAGTACGTCTTACCTCGATTCAGGTCATCCTATTTAAAGTACAAGTGAGGCGCAATCGTCAAAGCGCAAGCCTCTGGGAATCAGACTCGCAACGGCCGCCATTGTTCCATCAACTTCGCATAGATTTTGGCCGCTTCGTGGATACGCTCTACCAGACAATATTCGTCGATCTGATGCGCCATGCTGGCTTCTCCCGGGCCTAAAATAACGGTGGGCGGGTCGCCGAGCGCGGGTTTCAAAACCGACGCATCCGTAAAATACGGGACGGTAGCGTAAGGCGACGGCGATTTACCGGTCACCTCGCTCACAATCGCGAATACGTCGCCGATCCAGCCGTGCTCAGGCTCCGTCCACACCGCCGGCACGTCGACCAGCGGATTCATGGAAATTTCTTCGCCAAGCTCGGCCGAAAGGTGCTCCTTCACGCGCGCGTGTGCGAGCGAAGGGATCGTGCGGATATCGATATCGATCTCGGCGCGATCCGGCACGGAATTCACATTGATGCCCGCGCGCACGGCGCCGACATTCAAGGTCGGTTTGCCGAGATGGGGGTGGGGCGCCTGATTGAATTCGAAAGCCTCAAGCTTGTTCAGCGCATGCGCCGCTTTGTAGGCGGCGTTCACGCCGAGATGCGGCATGGAGCCGTGCGCGGTGACGCCGGTTGCGACCGCGCGTAACCACAAAGCGCCCTTGTGGCCGACCATCGGCACGTTCGAGGTGGGCTCGCCTACAATCAGCGCCCCGCCCGGCTCCGGCATGCCGGATTTCACGAGCTCTGCTGCGCCGTCGCAGCCTGTTTCCTCGCCCGCGGTGATGATCAGCATAACGCGCGCGTCGAACTTTTTTGCGTTCGTCGCGCAAGCTGCCGCGACAAAGGCGGCGACGCCCGCTTTCATGTCCGTGGAGCCGCGCCCGTAAAGCCTTCCATCGACGATCTCGCCGCCGAACGGATCGTATTTCCACGGCGCATTGCCGAGCGGCACCGTATCGACGTGACCGGTAAAGCATATCGGCCGTCCCTCCGACGCATTGCCGAGCGTAGCAACGAGATTCGCGCGGCCGTCGGCGAACCGATGCACAGAGGTCGCAATGCCCGCACTCGACAGAATGCCGTCGAGCATCTCAATGCACGCGAGCTCGCGGCCCGGCGGATTGATCGTATCGAAGGCGACCAATTTCTGCGTAAGCTGAACTGGATCAATATCGGTCATGTTTTCCATTAAGACGCGCAGATCACATTCAGCAAGGCCTGCCGGCTCTCCTTCTTCACGACCGCGAACGCGCGCTGAATGGCGGCGGGGAGCTCGGCCGGGTCCTCCATGCACTCGCCATAGCCGCCCGCGGCGGCGCAAATCTGCTCGAAAGCCGGCAAATTCTCAAGCCGCGTGAAGGGAGCGTTGTTGCTCCGTTCCGCGCCTTCTGCGGACGCTGCGGCAGCAGTATCCGAATGTCACCGCCGTGGCCTATCCGAACCGCTTTACGCCGCACTAAGCCCCGCGATTACTCAGCACCACACAGTGGCCGCCGTCCTTGTGAATCCGATCGCATAGCGAATTTGCAGCGGAACGGGTTTCGGCGCCGACCCTGATTTGAAAGCGTGGCAATGGCCCGCGGCGGCGCTCGATCAGGATCGGGTCGCGGCCGGAAAGGATCGCCTGATGGCGCTGTTGGAGCTCTGCGTAACGCGCGAGCACTTGCGAGCGCGAACGATGGCTGCCGAGGATGACGCCCCAGGGCTGGGTGATGCTTTGCGTGACTCGCTGCTCGAGTGCGGCGACGAATTTGCTCGGCGTCTTGTCGAGCGATGCCGCGAGCACCTCGCAGGAGGCCCCCGGACGCTCCGCGAAGACGACGTCCTTCGCTTTCGCCCAGTGCTCGATCGGCTCTCCCGTGATCGCCTGCACGTAGGCGCGGGTCTCGGTGGGCATGGTGCCTATGCCGTCCAGCCATTCGCGCACGCGGCGCGGGCCGGCGTTATAGGCGGCCGCAGCAAGGCCCAGATTGCCGAATTCCTCGCGAAGCTCGCGCAAAAACGCCGCCGATTTCGGCAGCGCCTGAATCGGGTCGAAAGGATCGAGAAGATTCTTCTCCGCCGCGGTCGCCGGCATGAACTGGGCGATTCCCTGCGCACGCTTTCCGCTCCGCGTTAGCGGGCCGATCGCATTAGGGCGGAAGCTGCTTTCGCGCCAGATCAGGCGGACGAAGAATTCGACCGGGAGGCCGTTTTCGCGGGCGGAGGATTCCGCAAGCAGACAAATGGACTTTCGGGCATCGGAAGTTTTGGGCTGCGCCGGAGAATTATCTTCCGCATACGCAACCGAACTTATGGCGATCCACCCGATCGCGCTTGCGAGCGCCATGCATTTTCGCATCGGGAATCCTCCGGCTTATAACGGCCAGAGCCCATTCCCGTTGCATTAGGATGTGTTTGCGGCGAAGTTTCGTTCGCTCAAACCGTCAAGCGCACTTTTGTTCCAGCAATGCGCGTTTCGGTGACGAAACTCCCGTCCGTATCAAACCGGTGAATGTAATAAACCGGGCGCCCATCCATTTCGGAAGGGTACGTTCCCTTGCGGAGCGTCGTAGCAATGGATGTCGCGACTGTCACGGGAATCTTGCCAACATGTCCTGACGTAAGCCGGTGAACGTGACCGCAGAAGATCGAAGTAATACGCCCGGAACGCTGCAAAGCTTGACGCAATTCCCTCATCGCCTCTTCCGTGACGAAATTCAACGGATCGGGCCCGACCGACACTTCGAACGGCGGATGATGCATGAAAATCGCAATCGGCTTCTTGTCTTCGGCATCGACTAGTTTGGTTAGCCTCTCGATCCGCTCCCGACCGAAATCGCCCTTGTTATTTCCTTCACTCAACGTATCGAGCCCGATCAGCCGGACCGGATAATCTTCAATCCCGTAATCGATAAAAGGCGCACTGGGCGTGAGATATTTGTGCGCCGAAAAGGTTTCGTACAAATTGTCACGGCGATCCTTGTTGCCGGGCAGCACATAAACCGGCGCGCGAGCCTTGGCGAGAATAGCGGCAGATTCAGCATATTCATCACGATGTCCGTTATGGACGATATCGCCCGTATGCAAAATCAGATCAGGCGCCGGATCGAGCGCGTTGATATCCGCGATCGTGCGGACGAAATCGCTAATTCGTTGGTCGGCGTCGGGCATGTCTAGGGCAATATGCGTGTCGGAAATCTGTGCGACGATCATAGGCGCAATCAGCTCGTCGGCTGCAGGCTCGCGTAATATTTTCGCAGGATATCGACGACTTCCGGCCGACTGAACTCGGGCGGGATCGGCGCGTTATTCGAAAGCATTTCGCGCTGCTGGGTGCCCGAAATCGAAATGTGCTCCTTCGGGTCATGCGGGCAGGTCTTTGCCGTCGCCATGCCGTAGCATTTTCGGCAGTAGAAAGTGACGTCGATCTTTAGCGGCTGCGTGAGCAGCGCGCCGTCCCACAGTTCATCGAAGATGTGCTGCGAGTCGAATGGGCCGTAGTAACTGCCGACGCCTGCGTGATCGCGGCCGACAATAAGATGCGAGCAACCGAAATTCTGACGAATGAGCGCATGCAACAAGGCCTCGCGCGGACCTGCGTAACGCATCTCGATCGGATAGCCGGCCTGAATGACTGTATCCGGGCGAAAATAATTGTCGATCATCGCCTGGATCGCCTTGGTGCGCACCTCGGCCGGTATATCTCCCGCTTTCAGCTTGCCAAGCACTTGATGAATAAACACGCCGTCCGATACTTCCACCGCAATTTTCGCAAGATGCTCGTGACTGCGGTGCATGGGATTGCGGGTCTGGAAGGCTGCGACTTTCGACCAGCCCTTGCCGATAAACATGGCGCGCGACTCGGCCGGGCGGATATAGAGATTCGGATACTTTTTTGGGTACTCGCCTTCGCTCAACACTCTGACGGGCCCGGCGAGATTGACGTCGCCTTGGGCGAAGACCTTCGCAACACCCGGATGCTTCGGATCGGCGGTGCGATAGACGTGCTCGGCCTCGAGTTTCTTGTCGATCGAATATTTCTCGCGAACTTCCATGATGGCCAGGATTTCGCCCGTTTCCGCGTCGACGAGCGCGACTTCTTCTTGCGCACCGATGCCGCCGGCGAGGTCCTTGGCGACGGGAAGCGTGATCGGAATAGGCCAGAAGACGCCATCGACCAATTTCATGTCCACGCATGAGCCGCGCCAGTCGTCGTGGTTCATAAAACCGTCGAGCGGCGTATAAGCGCCCATCGCCAGCATGAAGATGTCGGAGACCGCGCGGGAATCGAGCGGAATTTTTTTGAGCGTCTCGGCCCGCTTGCGCTCGTCTACACGCTCCCGCTCCGGCAATAGAAGCGGTTTGACTTGTTCGGAACTGTGCGGCGCGACGAGCTTCGCCATGGCAGCCTACGGCCGTTTTGGAGTCTTGTATTCGGTTTCCTTCTGGAACGGCTCCCAGATGGTTTCGTAACCGACGAATCCTTTTTCGTTAGGCTCTTTCTGACGCGTCGTCACAAAGCGCGCGTGGCCGTCAGGAACTTTGGTGATGGGTTTTTGCTCGCTCATAAGTCACCTCTCGCATTAAAGCCGGGATTGCCGCTCAAACAGGCCGCATGAGTGACGGGTCGATATCCGCCTGCATGCCAATCGCTCCGCCCGCCCTTGCTTCTTCGTCGGTTGCGTCGCGCACAGTCACGATCTCGAGCGTGAAAACGACCTCTCTGCCGCAAAGCGGATTGTTGCCGTCTACAGTCAATGTCTTGTCGTCGACCCTCGTCACGAGAAAGCTGCGAGTCTGGCCCTTGTCGTTTTCCATGAGAATGGAGGTGCCGACCTTCCGATACTCCTCGGGAACGTTCTCGATGTGATCCGTAAAAACCAGCGACTCGTCCCTGGCGCCGAAGATCCGATTGCCATCGATAGGCACCTCGATGATCTCGCCTGCGGATTTGCCCTCCAGTTGTGCATGGACGAAAGGGGCCAGAATTTCATTGCGACCGTGAACATAGCCCAACGGGAACTCGGCCGCAGTGAGGATGCGCCCCGATTTCTTATCGGTCACCTTGTAGGTGAGCTCAACATACTTGCCGTCGTGGATGGTTTCGCTCATACTGAATCCGACCCACTCAGAAGATGGACGCACCGAAAATCCTGATTTTTCCATCCTCATAGCCGAGGACGAGTCTTCCGAGCCATTCACCATCCTTTTTGGTGCTGCGTTGCCGGTAGAGAACCGTCACATGTTCGCCCCGGCGAATAATGCCGAGATAGTCGGCATCTTCAGACAGATTTCTGGCGAGTTCGCTGTTTGCGAATTGGTGGCCAGCCGTAACCTGATTCATGGCGATCGCCAATGAACTGGAGAAATTTTTGACGAACTCTCCGTACTTGGCTTCATTGGAATTCTTGATGAGGTCGCGCCACAAAGGATCAGCTATGGCCCGTATCTCTTCATCGGTTTTTTCAATAATGTTCACGCGCGGTTCTCCAGGAACGGAAGAAACCGGATCTGCAGGGCGCGCCACAAACGACATATCGACCTTCCTTGCGCCCAGGCAGAAGTTCAGCGCGAACTTCCGCCCAGGGCAAATTGTTACTTGTCCTCAACCAGGTGATAACAGGGTGCCTTCTCCATGGTGTATTCACCGGTCTTCGGATCGCGGCGCGAAACGGTCAGCACGTGCCAGTTTTCGTCGTCGACCTTCATAGCATCGCCGCGATAATAATAGCCCGGCCACCGCGTCTCTTTGCGGAACAGGGTGTGTTGCGTGACGCACTCTGCGGCGCGATGCCTGTGCTTCAGCTCCCACGCGCGCAACAATTCGTGAATATTCTCCGCGGCTAGGCTCTCGAGGTCCTCCTCCATGATCTTGAGCTTCTTGAGGCCGATATTCAGGAGCTTCTCGTTCGTCATGTAGCTGACGGTGACGCCGCCGCAATACTCGTCCATGAGCTTCTGCAGACGATCCAGCCCCTGTTTGGGATTGATGTAGTGCGGGTTGACGTCGCCCGCCACGATCTCGTTGCGGTAGAGCTTGTAGTGCTCTAGCGGCTTGTAGATTTCCCTCTTGCGGCGTTCAATTTGCTCGTCCGACACGACAATGCCTTCGGCCTTGCCGTCGTCGATATATTTACAGGCGGCCTTCGCGGCGAGACGGCCCTCGGTAAACGAACCGGATGAGAAGGCGTGCGGTGTGCCGCCGACTGCGTCACCGGCACCGAACAGGCCTTCGACCGTCGTCATGCGGTTGTACCCCCAGAAATACTCAGGCGGGGAAACGTCTTCGGGACCCGAGCACCAAGCGCCCGAGCAGGTCGCATGCGAGCCCATGACATAAGGCTCGGATGTGGTCAGCTCGGGATTCTCGTTCTTGGGATCCACGTCGGTGGCGGCCCAGAGGACCGCTTGGCCGATTGTCATGCCGAGGAAGTTTTCCCAACCGACTTCTTCCAGATGCGGATCCTGGAAGGCCTGCATGGTCACCATGTGAATGGGGCCGCGGCCGGCATTCACTTCACTGATCAGTGCATGGTTACGCAAACAGGTTGGGATCGGTCTATGGGTTAAGTGTGAAGCTTCCGGGTCCAGATATTCCTTGCCGACCATTTTCTGGAGCGAGGGCCACCACTTGGACTCGTATTCTTCGCCCAGACCGTTTTGCGTATAGGTCTTCAGGTGCAGGAAGTAGGCACCGACCGGACCATAACCGTCCTTGAAACGGGCCAGCACGATGCGGTTTTCCATCTGCGTCATCTTGGCGCCGGCTTCAATCAAAAGCCCATAGGCAGATGCGGACGACCAAGGCGCATACCAGGTACGGCCCGAACCTTCGCCCACCGACCGCGGCTTGAAGATGTTGGAGGCGCCGCCTGCGGCGCAGATAACGGTCTTGGACTTGAAGACGTGGTAGTTGCCTGTGCGGACGTTGAAGCCGACGGCACCGGCGACCCTATTCTCTTTGCTGTCGTCCATCAGCAAGTGAGTGACGCAGATGCGGTTGAATACCTTGTCCGCTGATTTCTTGGCTGCCTCGGCCACGATCGGCTTGTAGGACTCGCCGTGAATCATGATCTGCCATCGCCCTTCACGCAGATAGCGCCCCGTTTTCGGGTTCTTCATGATGGGCAGGCCCCACTCTTCGAACTGGTGCACCGTGGAGTCGACGTGACGGGCCATGTCGAACAGTAGGTCTTCGCGCACCAGCCCCATCAGGTCGATGCGAGCGTAGCGGACGTGGTCCTCTGGATTATTTTCGCCCCACCGGGTGCCCATGTAGCAGTTGATGGCGTAGAGACCCTGGGCGACCGCACCGGAGCGATCGATGTTAGCCTTCTCGGCAATGACGATCTTCTTGTCCTGACCCCAGAATCTGGCTTCCCAGGCGGCGCCGCTGCCGCCAAGGCCTGAACCGACGACCAGAATATCGATGTTGTCTTCGACAATCGTTTTGTAAGCCATCAGTAATACACGCCTTTCTTCATCTTGAGACCGGCGTCCTGAAGGGTGCGCAAACCGCCGTCATCCATGCGGATCCACTTCGGCTCGTTGTACAAGAGCTGGCTGTCTCGCATTTCCTTGCTGGGTCCCGGAACGTCCGCGAGCTTGGGGATATACTTTCCCCACGGCTTGGTAGTGATGGGCGACAGGAAATTCTTTTCCGTGCCGTTCCGATATTTAATCTTCCAGGCGATCGTGCCCTTTTCTTCGTCGCGAATAACGCGAACGCTGTGACCGAGCGGAGCGAAGTCGGCATAACCGCGCACATCGATCGCATTCTGCGGACAAGCCTTGACGCAGGAGTAGCACTCCCAGCACATGTTAGGCTCGATGTTGTAGGCGCGGCGATAGGTCGGATCGATGTGCATGATGTCCGACGGACAAATGTCGACGCAATGTCCGCATCCGTCGCACCTTGTCATATAGACGAAGGTTGGCATTAGTCGGCTCCTTAGCTCCAATAAAACTTGCTTGTTGTCTTCTAGTAGTGGCGCGGCGCTTCGCGCTTAATGCCAAGTCCCATTTGCATCGGAGCGTTTCGCAACAGCTCCATGGAGTGTCTTTTCTGTTGTTCAGGATCGTCACGAGTCAGCGTCGGCAAATTCTGCGCCGAACCATTGGCCTTCGAGACCCGCTTCTCGAACGCCGCAGCCGGCTTGAAGAACATGTGCGAGAATTTCGACCACGGAATCGATCCGAACAGCACCGTGGTGGCGATGAGATAAAGCGCCAGGAACAATGTTGCCCAGCCGGAAGAACCCGCCGCTTGCAAGGCCGCCCAGATGAGGCCGAACGTCGTGCTTAGAACGAGCGCAACGATGAACAAATCCGCTTGCACGAAGCGGAAAGGTGAATTGCCCTCTGCTGCCACGTCCACGCGGATGAAGAACCAGAACCAGTAGCCGCCGAGACAGACCATCAGGGCGCCGATCCACCATAGCATCGGCCAATGCGAGGGCGCCGGCGTCGCGGCGGTCGGATAGCAGAACACCATTGCGACCGTGGCGACGAGATAGATCACGAAGCCGTACATGCCCAGGAGATGCGCAAGTCTGCGCTTCATGCTGCAGAATTCGCCGGAAGCGAGCACGTCGACCACCGCAGTCTGCACTGCGAGACCGATCATCTTCCCGCCGCCGACCGGCTTCTTCGCGTTCTTCTTCGAATCTTTCCAATTATCGAAGAAGTATCTCGCGCTTCTCTTATGGATGACGTCGAAGATTGTGCCGCCAAAAACCAGAAGCGCCATCACGACGACATAAGTCTGCATGACAGCAGGCGGTACGGACGCAGATAGTTCGGCGAACGGATTGCTGGTGAACATTGCCCGGCGTTCCCCTCAATGGCTTATTTTTGAGCATGACGATAACCACACGGTATTCGCCAGGCAATCATTGGAATAATTAAAATTCAAAGCCGCAGCCGATTTTTTCGCGAGCAGATACAAGGCGAAACCGCGGTGCACACTCCGTCCATTGACGCGACCGAACATTTCGTTCGAAAAATTTTCTCATTCGCCACGCTCGTCAAGCAGGCGAAGCGGTCATAATCTTGCTACCAGGGCGCGGGAACTCGAAGCGAGCCCCGCGAACGGGCGCTTCGAAACAGGGGAGCAAAAACCAGGGGAGAGAGATCATGAAAATTGGCGAGTTTCTCAAAGACGCGCGTCAACGTCTGGTGACTTGCAGGGCGGACGATACGCTGGAAGCCGTCGCCAAAGCCATGCACACGCACCGCATCGGCGCCATGCCTGTCTGCGAGATCGGCATTCGCATGGTCGGTATCGTATCCGAGCGCGACCTCGTGCGCACCCTCGCAACGACCGACTGGGAGGAGCTCCGCTATTTACGCGTACGCGACATTATGACCACGCAGACGAAAAGCTGCGGACCTGACGACGACATGCACACCGCCGAACAGCTGATGCGGCGGCACCACTTCCGTCACGTACCGGTGGTTGACGGGGGGCGCGTCGTGGGCATGCTGTCCATCCGCGACACACAAGCGCTGCGCCTCAGGGAATCGGAAAACGAGATCAATCTTCTTCGCGACGCCGTAGTTGCCGCGCGGCACTAACTTGGGCGGCGCGAACAGTGCCCAGTAGCGGGGTAGGCGATCGATCGCGTCCGAATATCCGACTACGAGGTTGGAGAAGAAGCTTCCTTCTTCGCCAGCGTTTTCTTCAAAGCGCGTAGCTCTTCAAAGCGTTTGGTGACGTCGCGCATGATTGCCGCCATGCCAGTCATTTTTCCGCCGGCGTCGCGTACAGGTACGATCGTGAATTCAATGGAAATTCTCGTCCCATCCTTGCGGATCGCAGGAACCGCAAGAATATCGCCTTGGCCGTAGCGGCTTTCTCCGGTTGCCATAACCTGGCGATATCCGGCCCAATGACGATCCCGCAGCGGCTCGGGGACGATGATATCCAGCGATTGGCCGAGAGCATCCTCGCTCGTATAGCCAAAAATCCGCTCCGCTCCGCGGTTCCAGAAACGGACGATTCCCTTATCGTCAGAGGCAACGATTGCATCGCCACTCGTGGAAAGAATGGTCTTGGCCAATGTGTCTTGAAAATTCATTATGGTTCTCACAGCGCAAGCTTTGAGGGAGGGAAGAAGCTAACGATTGCTGTCATCGCTTCTTCTTCGGCAGGAGTTTTAGCGCCGCCCCTTTGTGTATCGCGATGTGATCGGTTTTATCGCTCTTAATTTCGTACTGAGGGTCATCTTCGGTTGAGTGGCGGATATAACCTTTGTAGTTCGAATCTTTCGTGTGCACTTTCACAATCCGTCCGCTGACATATCCCGCTTCGGAATTCCAAGTTACGTGATCACCAATCTTGAATTTTCTTGTCATGACTCGGCTCCTTGAGGCGCCGCTTCCGCACATTTACGCCACTCAAATTAATTCGTTTCACGATTTCCTCATGTGTAGCGCCGCTTCGCAATGCAGCTTTAGTGTTACTGCGCATGGGCACTGAATAATGATGCGAGCGACTGAAGTACGCAGCAGAGGCTGCGCTATTATCGATCCGCGCTCGCTCGAATGAACCAGCTTTATCGAAGCTATGACCGCGCGCGATAGGCGGCGAGAAATGTGCGTACGGCGATACGGACGACGTGCTCGATCCGCTCCTGCGTCGGTGCCTTTCCAAAATTGAAGACGATCGGCTTGAACATGGTCGCGTGGCAGGACTCGATGAATTGCGCCGCCGCCACCTCTGTATCTTCGATCTTGAGCACGCCGGCCTCGACCTGCGCGTCGAGATACGCCGAGAGGCGCGCAATCCCGAGCGCAGGCCCACTTTCGAAAAACTTGCGCCCCACCTCCGGCATCCGTTCAGCAATGGCGATGACGGTGCGCGCCGCAGACGCTTTTTCAGGCCGACAGAGGAATTTGGCAAAGGCAATCCCCATTCGCGTCAGCACCGCCTCGACGTCGTGATCATTGTGGTCGAGGTCGAAAACCCCTTCGGCCTGTGCACCGCATTCCTGCTGAACGATGGCGTCGAACAGCTGCTCCTTGTTTTCGAAATAGACATAGAGCGTGCCCTTCGACACGCCGGCCACCCGGGCGATCTCGCCCATACTGGCGGCGTCGAAGCCTTGGACCAAAAAAACCGCCCTCGCCCCGTCAATGATCTGGCGCCGTTTAGCGCTGTCTTCGTCGATAGAGACCGCGGGGCGGTCATGCATAAGGGTGTCGCTCATCGTCCTACCGATCCGAGAAGCTGTTCTCGTTTAGTACGCCTCCCCAAAACCTCTGTAATTATATGCACTTTCCGGCACAATTTGCAATGACCGAACGGTTCGGTCATCTTGACAAGTATAAAAATCAGGACTTATAAACACCAGAACTGAACGGTTCGGTCAATTCCGATTTTGCGTGGAAGGAGGCCATATGAATGCGCCGCACAAAATTTTCAACAAGGACACCAAGCTAAATGTGGCCGCCACCGACAAGAACACTGCCAACGCCTCCCGCGTAGAATTTCAGCGCTCCCCCAAACAGGAGGCTGCGATCGAGCGGTGGCGTGGAGACGAGTCAGCCGACCCGAATTCCGCAGCCTCCCCCATTCGGGCAGAGAGTGCACCTTCGGAAGCGAAAGCCCCTTCCTCTCCAAGCGTCGCTCCTGCGAGGAAGCGGCTCCATGGCCGTACACGTCAGCTCGTGACCGCAGGGCTCGTCCTCGCACTCGGTGCGGCGGGATGGGCCGGGAAATACTATTGGACCGTGGGCCGCTTCATCGTGTCCACCGACGACGCCTATGTGCGCGCGGACAACACGACCCTCGCCGCCAAGATCCCCGGCTACATTTCCAGCATCCTTGTTGACGACAACTCGCAAGTTCGCGCAGGCGACGTGATCGCCACGATCGACGACGGCGATTACAAGCTCGCGGTCGACTCTGCCCGCGACAAGGTTGCGACCCAGCAGGCGACGGTCGAGCGCATTGGCCGCCAGATTACCGCGCAGGAAGCTAACGTCGCACAGGCAAAAGCGCAGCTCGCATCCGCAGAGGCCGGAAAGACACGCGCCCAGCTGGAGTTCGCTCGCCAGCAAGCACTCCAGAGTAAGGATTTCGCCAGCCGGCAGACCCTAGAGCAGGCACAGGCGAACCGCGACCAGGCCGTCGCCGCCGTGCAAAGCGCGCAGGCGGCGATCGATTCGGCGGAGGCCAATGTAGCGGTGCTCAAGGCGCAACAGCAGGAAGCCGCGCGCACGCTGGACGAGTTGAAGACTGCGCTCGCCAAGGCGGAGCGCGATCTATCCTTCGCGACGATCCGTGCGCCGGTTGACGGCGTGATCGGCAACCGCGCCATGCGGGTCGGCGATTATGTGCAGACCGGGCAACGGCTCGCGAGCCTGGTGCCGCTTACCGACGTCTATGTCGACGCAAATTTCAAGGAAACCCAGCTTGCGCACCTCCGGCCGGGCCAGCCGGTTTCCGTGAAGGTCGACGCCATGGACGGCGAGGCCGTCGACGGCGTGGTCGAAAGCATCTCACCCGCTTCGGGTTCGGTATTTTCGCTGCTGCCTCCCGACAACGCGACCGGCAACTTCACCAAGATCGTGCAGCGGCTGCCGGTGCGCATCCGCGTGGCGCCTGATGTCGCCTCACAGGGAAAATTGCGGCCCGGTATGTCGGTCATCGCGAATGTGAACACCAAACCTGGCGCGGCCGCGTCGATTCCGCTGATCAATCGTTTCGCCACGCTGCCACACCCACAACAAATCTCCCGTCAGGGCGAGTAGGTCGATGACCTCCTCCTCTCCCTCGGACGCGCTTTCGGCCCCTCTTCAGCCCCCGTCGAGGGCTGGGAGCGCGGACGAGCGAATCGAGCCTCGCCGGGTCTTCGCCTTCCTGGCGATGGTGTTCGGGATGTTCATGGCGATCCTCGATATTCAGATCGTCTCGGCGTCACTTACCGATATTCAGGCCGGTCTTGCCGCCTCGAGCGACGAGATTCCCTGGGTGCAGACGTCCTATCTGATCGCCGAAGTCGTCGCGATTCCGCTGTCCGGGTTCCTGTCGCGCGCGCTAGGAACGCGACTGTTGTTTGCCATTTCCTGCGCAGGCTTCACCTTCGCGAGCTTCATGTGCGGAATGATGACGTCGATCGACGGCATGATCGTCTGGCGTGCGATTCAGGGTTTCATCGGCGGCGGCATGATCCCGACCGTCTTTGCTTCCGCCTTCCTGATCTTCCCGCCTTCGAAACAGCCGATCGTCTCGCCGATGATCGGTCTGGTTGCGACGCTCGCGCCGACCATCGGCCCGACGGTGGGCGGCTATCTTACCGACGCATTGTCCTGGCACTGGCTGTTCTTCGTGAACGTGCTGCCCGGTATCGCCGTCACCTTCGCAGTGCTCGCGCTTGTCGACTTCGATAAACCCAACTACGAGCTGCTGGACCACTTCGACTGGTGGGGCTTGCTGTCGATGGCGGGCTTTCTCGGCACGCTCGAATATGTGCTGGAGGAAGGCGAGCGCAACAACTGGTTCGATGACGAAACGATTACGTTGTTTGCGATCATCTCAGCGATCTCGGGAGTACTGTTTTTCGCCCGCGTGCTGACGGCGCGCGAGCCCATCGTCGATCTGCGCGCCTTCACCAATCGCAATTTCGCACTCGGCAGCCTGTTCTCCTTCGTGCTCGGGATCGGCCTTTATGGCCTCACCTATCTTTATCCCGTCTATCTCGGCGCGGTGCGCGGCTACAATTCGCTGATGATCGGCGAGACGATGTTCGTTTCCGGTCTCGCGATGTTTGCGACCGCCCCGTTGGCCGGGCGGCTGATGACCAAGGTCGATCCGCGAATCATGCTCATGGTCGGTTTTCTGTCCTTCGCCGCCGGCACCTGGCAGATGACCTACGTGACCAAGGATTGGGATTTCTGGGAGCTGTTATGGCCGCAGATTTTCCGAGGCTTCGGTCTGATGATAGCGATGGTGCCGATCACCAATATCGCACTCGGGACGCTGCCGCCCGCCATGGTCAAGAACGCTTCGGGCCTGTTCAACCTCAACCGCAATCTCGGCGGCGCTTTGGGCCTTGCGATTATCAATACGCTTCTCAACACGCGGTGGGATCTGCATCTCACGCGTTTGCATGAATCGGTGAATTGGGCGCGAGTTCCGGCGAACGAAAGGCTCAACGATTTGACGGCGCACTTTTCCGGAAGCGACGCGCAGTTGATGGGGCTGAAGCAGCTATCTCAAATCGTGCGGCTGCAGGCAGAAGTGATGAGTTTCGCCGACGTGTTCTTCATCCTGACAGCGCTGTTCGTCCTGCTCGCAGGCCTCGGTTTTGTCATGCGGCGCCCCGCTACGGCCGGTGGCGCGGCAGGCGGAGGGCATTAAGGCCTGCCAGGTACACGTTTCATGCCGACACAATCACTTCGATCGGCGTCGGAGAGTTTGTCGCATTGCTTGTCTTCAGCATCTCTCTTAGGCGTCCTCGGCCAGACGGCAGGACATGAGTTGCAGGTCGTGGTCTGACGGACGATCCGGCTGTAGGAAAATTATCGGATCCCTGAGCCTGAATCTGAGGTAATTCGCTATTACGAGAGCCGCCGGTGGCGAATTGCCAGGACGGTTTCTCCAGTCTTTTCTGAGCACTTTCCCGCAACCCATAGGCGAGCTAACGTCCTGAGGGGGGGCTGGCGTGCCATGCGTATCATCGGCGGGGCACTGGTTTTTCTTTGGGGTGTGCCGGTTTGTTCCGGCCTCTCCGCGGCGGCGCATGCGGAAGCGATCGGCAGAGCCGCCTCCGTTGTTCCATCGGCGGATTTTACCCGCGGCGCCGTCGTCCGCACGCTGACAATCGACGAAGCGCTCGAACAAGACGATCGGATCCGCACATCGCAGAGCGGCCTTATCCAGGTTCGCTTCCGCGACGACACGATGCTGACGATCGGGCCAAACTCGGAAATTCTTCTCGACAAGTTCGTCTTTGACGGCGCGACCGCGAAGAGCCTTTCGATCGAAGTCGTGCGCGGCGCGATGCGCTTCGTGAGCGGCACGTCGAACCATAACGCCTACGAAATCAAGACACCCGTCGCCACGATCGGCGTGCGCGGGACCGTTGTCGACACGGGCTTCGTAAACGGCCACTGGATTCATAACGCGATTTCCGGCTCGATCACCGGTTGCGCGCGCGGCACCTCCAACTGCCGGGACTATAACGCCGGCGATCCGGCGTTCTCGATCGGCCCTAATGGATTCATATCGATCAGCCCGTCGGAAACGAAACAGCTCTTTCATAATCTCGATCAAAGCCACGTGTTGCTCGCTCACGCCGCCGGGCACGATCCGAGCGCGCCGAGCGGCGCTGCCGCGGGATCGGGCGGCAACACCGGATCGACCGGTTCGAACAGCTCAAGCGGCAACAGCGGAAATCAGGGCAACAGCGGCGGCAGCTCGGGATCGGGAAGCATCGGTAACGAAAGCGGAATCGGGAATCTGGCGGGCTGCACGTCAGGCTGTGCTCCCCCGCCCCCGCCTCCGCCTTGCACAACGGCCGAGTGCCTGGGCGTGCTCCCGCAGACAGGGGCGGGGACAGGGCCTGCGTTTCCGAGCGTGATCGAAACTTTTCGGATCACAGGCGTGGGCGGCGACGGTGTTTTCCCGCCGAACAACGTCGTCAATAATGATGCCAATATCCGCCAGTCAAATTACATCTATGCCCAGCGATCGAATCTAACGTGGGACAACGCCACCGATCTTCGCTCGATCACACTGCAAAGCACCGCCAATCCGCTTGATCCCAATACGCTGACAGTCACCCGCAATACTGCGCAGATCACCGATGTCACAATCGGCACCGGCAATGTGCCCGGTTTCGGCAATGTGCCCGTTTACTACATGGCTTCGCTCACGGACGGCAGCCTGTCGTTTCAGGACTCGTCCAACAATACAAGCAGCGGGACGATCCCGCCCAACCAATCGCTGCAAATTCTCGCCTGGGGCTACACCGGCGATCTGTTCGGCACGAGAAATTCGTTTCCCGGCGCTAACACGATTGGCAACACAACGTCTTTCGGCACAGTCGTTCTCTTCAATCTCGAAAATGCGACACGGCCGACCTGGAACAACGCGAACGGATTACCGGGCACTTTTACCGGCAATGTCGCCGTCGCGATCGGGCCGACGACGCTCTACTACGGAATGGCGGGGGCTGCGGTCATGCCCGGCTTCGGCACGTTCAATTTCTCCACCGCCGGAGGCCTGACCGATCCCAAGCAAAGCGGCGCGTTCGGGCCTCTCACCGGTGACTATCAGAGGCTGCAAGCCAATTCTTTTGCCACGACCGTCACACCGGACGGCACGGGAGCAGCCTCCTTCTGCGGAACTGCCTGCCACGCCGAGATCGATTTTAATGTGATCTTTTTCCAGAAGATCGGCGCGACGTACAGCATTTCAAATTCGCAGTCCTTCGGCGGCGGCAATCCTCAGATCAACGGCATCGCGACCTTCGCGCCGGCCGCGAGCGCGCCCGCCGCGAGCCCCTCGCCGACGGGCATCGTGTCGTTTGCCGACACTATCAATAGTCCCGCGACCGCAGCCACCGCTTCGGCTAGCGGTACCGTTGAAAATCTCGCGAACGGCGTCGCACTCAAGCAGGCCAATCTCACGAGCGGCGAGTCACGGACCCGCGGCACGGCAACCGTTACCGATATCGGCAACGTGCCCGGCATCATTTCCTGGGAGCGCTGGACGAACGGGACTTACGCAACGGAATCGAATCCTTCGATCTCGATTCCGCAGAATGCCGGAGTACTGTTCGTTTACGGCATGCCGCTGACCTACGTTTCAGGGTTCGGCAACCCGTTTTTCACGCCCGCGAATTTCGGATCGATCGTGCAATACAGCCTGATCGGCGCCACCACTCCGACGATTGCCGACGGGTCGGTTTCCACTTCGATCGCAAATCCGGCGTTTGTCGGCAGCGGCGGCCCCACAACCAGCAAGCTCGGCGTCGACTTCGCCCATATGAAAGTCGGCTTCGACATGTACGTGCAAATCGGCGCGGGATTTGGCAGCAGCATCTATAATTTTGCGACGCCGGGCGGTGCGGCCAATCCTTCCTCCGGCGGGATCGGATTCGATAGCAGCGGCCGGTTTGCGACATTGGACCAAAATTCGATGTTCGCCCGCACGCTGCCGGTGAATCTCGTCGGCACCCCCGGCGGTGGCGTCCCAAGCTGCACGGGAAGTTGCACAGCCGGGGTGACCGGTTTCCTTTCCGGACCCGACGGCACCTATGCCGGCCTGAATTATTATTTCGGCAACACAAGCTCGACCACACTGGTGAGCGGCGCCGCGGTGTTCGGCCGCGACATGCCGATCACCGAGGCGGCCGCCTATGCGTTCGCCTATACAGGCCCGGATCCAAGCTTCAGTCACAGCACCGTAGGGAGCGCGAACTCTCAGGTCACCGGCTCGTCTAATTTGACCGACACGCCGAGCGGCCTCGCGCTGCAAAATTTCTTTATCAATATCCCCAACAGCAGCGGACCCGGCGTGAATTTTTTCCGCGACACCGCGGTCGTCAAAGAACAGGGAACGCTCGGCGGCGGTTTCGCCGGGACGGGCTCCGCCATCGGCGGCATTCTCGGCTGGGAGCGCTGGACGAGCGGAACCATCTCGACCTGCGTAGCCGATCCGTGCAGTAATTCCGGGAATATCGTCAGCCGCACTCTGACTGACAAACAGGGGCTCCACATCCTCACCGGTGTTCCCGCGACGAATCTGCCGACGACCGGCACCTACAATTATGCGCTCGCGGGCGCGACCAGTCCGACGGTCGCCAACGGTTCGGTTTCGCCAGGCACACTCCAGCCGAGCAGCACCATGAGCGTGCAATTCGGCGCCAATCCGGGCGTCAGCGCCAATCTCAACGTCGCGATCAATTCCGAAAACTACAACGTTCAGACGGCGACGCCGATGCCGCTCAACAACGTGAAGTTCGACTCGGGCGGCTTCACAATTCCGGTGACCGGTCCGGCAACTCCCGGTGTTCTATGCCCGGCTCCATGCAAAGGCTCGATCGGCGGATTCCTCGCCGGTCCTGGCGCGACCGGGCTCGGCATTTTCTATCAGATCGGCAACACACCGACCTCCGCCACCATGATCAGCGGTGTCGCAGGTTTCAAGAAGCAATGAGGAGCGAAGCTTGCGCCGTGCAATCCTGATCCTCCTTGCTTCGATCGGCGTCAATCTCGCCGCCGCGATCGCTTGCGCGCATGCGGCGCCGCAAGTGAACGCGTTCGACGCGGCGGCCTTGCAGGATGCGGCCGCGCTGCTGCGGGAGAAACGCGCCCCCGACGCGCTCGCAAAACTCGCGCCGCTCGCCGCGAACCTCAAGGACAATGCCGAATTCGAAATGCTTTACGGTGTGGCACTGACTGACGCGGGCCGTCCGCGCGAAGGCGTATCGGCGCTCCGGCGTGCGCTCGCGGCTGAGCCGGACAATATCGCCGCCCACGCCCAGCTTGGCCGGGCGCTCGCGGCGGCTGGGGATTTTTCCGCCGCGCGCGAGGAAATCGCCGCGCTCCGCGACCGGCCCGATCTTCCGTCCGGCATGCACGATGTCATGGTCCGAAATCTCGAGACGATCGACGAAGCGATCAAACGGAAAGAAAATGCCGAGAAGCAGCAAAAGCTCGCGCAAGCGGCCACCCCAGTCGGGCCGCGCGCGAGCGACAGCGATCGCACAACAATCCGCGCCGCGGCTGAACTTGTGCGGGCCAAGAAAGCGGCGAAGGCGCTCGCAAAGCTCGATCCGCTCGCCGACCGCCTCGCGGGCAACCCCGACTTCGACTATGTCTATGGCGTCGCCGCGCTCGAGGCCGGGCATCCCGCACAGGCTTCGGTAGCGCTCCGCCGCGCGATCGCCGCGCGTCCCAATTTTCATCTCGCGCGCGCCGAGCTTGGCCGCGCCCTCGCCGCCATGGGCGACCTTGCAGGCGCCAAGCGCGAGTTCGAGGCTGTGCGCGACGTCGCCGGACTGCCCGCGCTCGCACGCGATGCCATGGGCCGCCAGGTCCTCGCGATCGATCAGGCGCTGACCCAGAGCGGCGTCGCTCCGGCACAGCCTCGGCCGGAGAAGCCGCAGCCGAGAACGAGGATTTCGGGCTATATCGAAAACTCAATCGGCTACGACAGCAACGTGAATGCGGGGCCAAGCAGCGAAACCTTGCTCATTCCCGCGCTTTCCTTCCTCGGGCCCGCATCGGTGTCTCCGCAGGCGATGCCGAAGAAGTCCGGTTTCTACGAACTCGCCGGGGGACTCACGGTCACCCACGCGCTGAATAACGACACAGCCATTTTTGCCAATATGGTCGGTAACTGGCATCCGCTGTTCGAGCACGGAGAATTCCGGACGGCGCTTGCCGGCGGTGAAGCGGGCATCGCACGCCGGTTCGGGGAACTCGGCACCATCTCGCTCGCAGCGGTCGGTCAAACCTTCATGATGGGCGACAGCGCGTTTCGCAACATCTATGGCGCGGCCGCGCAGTGGAGTCAGCGTTACGCCGACACGTGGGATGTGAGCTTGTCGGCGAGTTGGCTCGGGATCGAGTATCCGACTCAAGTCGGCCAAAATACGGATCGATACAGCGCGATCGGCACGATTGCGAGGAGATGGGAACAATTGCCGCTCGCTCCGGCGATCTCGGTTACCGGAACCGCCGGACGAGAAATCGCGCGTACGGACGGCATGAATTTTCTCACCTTCACGCTCCTCGGCGCCCGTGTGGGCCTAGAGACGACTTGGGCGCCCTGGCTCGCCGCCTTCGCGCAGGTGAGCTACGAGGATCATAACTATGATGCCGATTACCCGCTATTCTTCCGGCATCGACACGATGCTTTGTTCGACGCATTGGCAGGCATCGAAGTCAAATTAAGCGAGCGTGTCAGCTTGCGGCCGAGCGTGCACTACAGCGAGACGCGGTCGAACGTCGACCTGTTCGACCAAAAACGCTGGATTACGGCGGTGGCGCTGCGAACGACCTTCTAAAGTTTTGCGGCAAATCCGGTGCCGGGATTTCCGAATACATCCTCGAAGATCCGGGATACGGTTTAACTCACATCAAATAAGCTGGATCGCCTCCCGCAGCGCATAGTCCGAGGCTTTCATGCGCAACCTTAATAATTATGCTTGATACATCAATATACATGGGTTTATATAAATAACCGAGGTGAATCACTAGTCGCCGGAATGATCACATCAGCACAATTGCGGGCCGCCCGCGCCCTTCTCGGCATCGATCAACGCAGTCTCGCCAAGCGGTCTCGCCTTTCGCTGCCGACCATCCAGCGCATGGAAGCGAGCGGTGGAGTAATTCGCGGAAATGTCGATTCCCTCATGAAGCTGATCGCCGCGCTCGATAGCGCCGGCATCGAGCTCATTTCCGAGAATGCAGCCAGCACAAGCGGCGGCCGCGGTGTCCGATTGAAGGGAAAGGCGCGATAATGCCTGGTGTCGCACTCTCCTTGGTCGGGATATTGCTCGCAGCAGCGGCAATCGCGATTCCGACCTCGGGCACGAGAATGGCGCGCCCGCTTGTCTACGGCATCTGCCTCGCCACTACATTGTGCTTGATGACGGTCGCAGCAACGGCGCTTATAGGAAAATCCGCGACGCCATCGAGCCTTGCGCTGCCGGCCGGACTACCGCAACTTGGCGCTCATTTTCGTATCGACGCCCTCAGCGCCTTTTTTCTTTTCGTCGTCAATCTCGGCGCTACGGCAGCAAGCCTGTTCGCAATCGGCTACGGCCGACATGAGGAGACACCGGAACGCGTACTGCCGTTCTATCCTGCCTATCTCGCCGGAATGAATTTGGTGGTGCTTGCGGACGACGCTTTCGTCTTTCTCGTGGCGTGGGAATTCATGTCACTCACTTCATGGGCACTCGTGATCGCCAACCACAAAGAGAGCGATAACTTGCGGGCGGGCTACATTTACCTACTGATGGCGAGCTTCGGCACACTCGCGCTCCTGCTTGCTTTCGGCCTACTCGCCGGCGCTGAGGGAAATTATACATTCGCCGTCATTCGCTCGGCTCCTCCTTCCGCCGGCATTGCCGCACTCATTCTGATTCTCGCGATCATCGGCACGGGCTCGAAGGCGGGGCTCGTTCCGCTGCATGCGTGGCTTCCGCTCGCTCATCCTGCCGCGCCGAGCCATGTTTCCGCGCTGATGAGCGGCGTAATGACCAAAGTCGCTGTCTATGGTTTCATTCGTATCGTGTTCGAGATGCTCGGCCCGCCCGGCTGGTGGTGGAGCGTCGTGGTTCTTGTTTGCGGCGGCGCAACCGCGACGATGGGCGTGCTCTATGCGTTAATGCAGCGTGATCTCAAGCGCGTGCTGGCCTACAGCACGATCGAGAATATCGGCATCATTTTTTCCGCATTGGGCCTTTCCCTCGCTTTCAAGTCCGAGGGCCTCGCTTCGATAGCGGCATTGGCTCTGACGGCAGGTTTGTTCCACATCTTCAATCATTCGCTGTTCAAAAGCCTATTGTTCTTCGGCTCCGGCGCGGTGCTTAACGCCACCGGCGAGCGCGATATGGAAAAGCTCGGCGGCCTGATCCACTCCATGCCGCAAACGGCTTTCGTTTTTCTTGTCGGTTGCATGGCGATCTCGGCGCTCCCGCCGCTCAACGGCTTTGTCTCCGAATGGCTTGCGTTCCAAGCCATCCTGCTGAGCCCGCAACTGCCGTTGTGGAGCCTCAAGCTCATCATCCCCGCTGTGGGTGCGCTACTCGCTTTGTCGGCGGCACTGGCGGCGGCTTGTTTCGTCCGCGCGTTCGGCATCACTTTTCTCGGGCGTGCACGTACGCCAGCCGCTTCGCGAGCACAAGAAACCGACCGCTTTTCGCTCACGGCCATGCTTATCCTCGCCGCACTTTGCCTCGTCGCCGGCATCCTGCCGGGCGTCTTCATCGATCTACTGGCGGCAACGGTGCAATTCCTCGTCGGCGGGCGCATGCCGCCGCAGACCGGCATCGAGTGGCTCTCCATTATTCCGATCGCAGAGGGCCGCAGCTCCTATAACGGGCTACTCGTGTTCCTGTTTATGATCATCTCAGGCACGCTGGCCGCAATCGCGATCCATCGTCTTGCTTCCGACAAAGTGCGCCGCGGTCCCGCCTGGGACTGCGGCTATCCCGATCCGAGCCCCCTAACGCAATATTCCGCCGCCAGTTTCGGGCAGCCGATCCGCCGCGTTTTCGGGACCATCGTATTTCGCGCGCAAGAAGTGGGCGAGATGCCGCCTCCGGCTTCAACAGCGCCTGCAAGGCTAACGGTCAAGCTGAGCGATCTGATCTGGGATACGTTTTATGCTCCGATCAGCGGCGGCATCACCTTCGCGGCGGAGCAGCTCAACCGCCTTCAGTTTCTCACCATACGCCGCTACTTGACACTGGTTTTCGCTGCGTTGGTGTTCCTGCTTCTGGTGCTGGCGATATGGCAGTGATCGGTCATTTCGCCCTGCAAGGCGTGCAGATGATGCTGGTGCTGTTGCTGGCGCCGCTTCTCACCGGCTTCGTGCGCAAGATGAAAGCGCGCCTCCTGCGGCGGCAAGGCCCGCCCTTGTTCCAACCCTATCGCGACCTCATTCGGCTGATGCGCAAAGAAGTCGTGCTCGCGGAAAACGCGTCCTGGCTATTTCGATTCACCCCCTATTTCGTTTTCGCCACAACCTGGATCGCCGCTTCGCTGGTTCCCACCTTCCAAAGCGGATTGTTGTTTTCCTGGTCGACGGATCTCATCGCTCTCATCGCACTTCTTGGAAGCGCGCGTTTCTTCCTTGCGCTGGCGGGCCTCGATGTCGGCACCAGCTTCGGCGGCATCGGTTCGAGCCGCGAAGTTATGATCGCGAGCCTGGCCGAGCCAGCGATGCTGATGATCGTCTTCACGCTCGCCTTGATCGTGGGCTCCACGCAGCTCTCGACCATGTCGGCCTTTATGAATTCGCCGGCGGTAGGCTTGCGTGTGTCGCTCGGCCTCGGCCTGATCGCATTGGTCATCGTCGCGATTGCTGAAAATGCGCGCATTCCAGTCGACAACCCGGCGACTCATCTCGAGCTCACCATGGTGCATGAAGCCATGGTGCTGGAATATTCGGGCCGGCATCTCGCTTTGATCGAGCTTTCGGCCTACCTCAAGCTTCTGCTCTACGTCTCGCTAATTGCCTGCCTGTTCGCGCCGTGGGGAATCAGCGCGACTACTGTCGAGCCCAAAACCTTCGTTATCGGCCTCGCTGCTTACGCCGTAAAACTTGCCGCTATGAGCACCTTTCTGGCGATGTTCGAAACCGCCGTCGCCAAAATGCGCGTATTTCGTGTGCCTGAATTTTTGGGCGCGGCCCTGATGATGGGGCTGCTCGCGACCTTGTTGCGGTTCGTCTCGGGGAGCTTTTGATGCACGGACTGGTTTTCGACGTGGCGCATCTCTTGGCGGGCTCCCTGGTGCTGATCAGTTTCATCGAGCTTTACCAGGACCGGCTTTTCGCCCTGATCAATATCTTCGCCGCTCATGCCCTTGTACTTGCGCTTTCCGTGGCCTGGCAGGCTTATGTGCAGGAAGCGCCGCATCTCTATATCACCGCGGCGATCGCGCTCGTTTTCAAAGCCGTCGTCATTCCGATGGCGCTCCACCGGATCATCGTGCGGCTCGGCATTCACCGCGAGATCGAGACCGTCGTCGGCATTGGTCCCGCCATGCTCCTCGGCATGGGGCTGGTCGCTCTCTCCATGGTGGTGATGCTGCGGGTGACCGCGGAAGCCGATCCGCTGGCGCGGGAGGATCTTGCCTTCTCTTTGTCGGTGGTTCTGCTTGGCCTTTTGTTGATGGTGACCCGGCGCAATGCCGTGAGCCAGGTGATCGGCTTCATGTCGCTGGAAAACGGCCTCGTACTGGCCGCGACCGGCGCGAAGGGCATGCCGCTGGTCGTCGAAATCAGCGTCGCCTTCTCCGTGCTGATCGCGTTTATCGTGATCGGTATCTTCCTATTCCGCATTCGTGAGCGCTTCGACACGGTCGACGTTCAAGCGCTCGACCGCTTCCGCGGAGAACGCAAATGAACCTTAATGCACTGGATGCGGTCCTAGCGATCCCGCTCTTCGCGGCTGCGGTTCTCGCCGCTCTGCCCGGCTATCAGCTGACGGCGAAACTGAACGTTCTTGCCTCGCTCCTGACGTTCCTCGCCGCGATCTCGCTGTTCGTCATCGAACCGCGCTCCGGCGATTATCTTCTAGTGGACGACCTTAACAAGGTCTTCATCGTGCTGACGACCTTCGTCGCCTTCACCACCAGCGTATTCAGTGCGAGCTATATAGGCCACGAAATCGAGATCGGGCGGCTGAAGCCAGCTTACGTCCGCTTCTATCACGCCATGTATCAGGTGCTGATGTTCGCGATGAACCTCGCTCTCCTGGCCAACAATATCGGGCTGATGTGGGTGGCGATCGAAATCGCGACGCTCACCACCGTACTCATGGTCGGCATCTATCGCACGCATGAGGCGCTGGAAGCGGCGTGGAAATATTTCATCCTCGGCAGCGTCGGGATCGCACTCGCCTTGTTCGGCACGATCTTGGTCTACATGGCGGCGAAGCCCGTCATCGGCGAAGGCCTTTACGCCATGGTGTGGACCGTGCTCGTCGTGCACGCCGCGAAATTCGATCCAGCGCTCCTTAATGTCGCCTTCGTTTTTCTCCTGCTTGGTTACGGGACCAAGGTAGGGCTGGCGCCGCTGCATGCGTGGCTGCCCGATGCGCATGCGGAAGGTCCTACGCCGATCTCGGCGGTGCTTTCCGGCCTGCTTCTGAACGTCGCGCTTTACGCGCTGTTGCGTTTCAAAATTCTGCTCGCGCTCAACCCCGCCGCGATCGCTCCCGGGCCGCTGATGGTGACGATGGGACTCATCTCCTGCGTCTTTGCCGCCTTCATGCTGTACCGGCGACGCGACATCAAACGCATGTTCGCGTATTCCTCCATCGAACATATGGGGATTATCGTTTTCGCCTTCGGCATGGGGGGGCCGCTCGCCAACTTCGCAGGCCTCCTGCACATGACCATGCATTCGCTGACCAAATCGGCTATTTTCTTCGCTGTCGGCCATATCGCGCAGGTCAAAGGCACGCAAAAGATCGCCGATATTACCGGTTTGACCGTGAGTACCCCTCTGCTCGGCTGGGGTTTAGTACTCGGTGTCGTAGCCATCGCAGGCCTGCCGCCGCTTGGTATTTTCATGAGCGAGTTTCTCGTCGTGAGTTCGACATTCGCGCGTCAGCCGTGGCTCGCAACCATCCTTGCGCTGGGGATTCTGATCGCGCTTGGCGGTCTGTTTTTACGACTCAACACGATTGCATTTGGGGAACCGCGCGGATCGACCGCGCCGACCCATGCTTCCTATGTGCCGCTGTTCGCGCATCTGGCGATCGTTTTCGTTGCCGGCATTTACCTGCCACCAACGCTGGTCAGCGGTTTTCAAAACGTCGCCCGGTTGTTGGGTTAGTCATGACCGTGCTTGGACACATTCCATATATCTCGCTCGCCGGAGGGCATAGGCCGTGGCCGCGTGCACTGGTTGGCGACGAAGGCTGGCATGCGGCGATCGATCGGCTAGCGGCCGGAGAATTGACGCTGCTTGGGTTATGGGGGGATGCCGGCACCGTGCATATGGCACTGCTGGACGAGGCGTCCGACATTGCCGTGCTGAGCTATACCTGCAACGACGGGAAATATCCCAGCGTCGGCGCTAACCACGCACCCGCCGTCCGGTTTGAGCGCGCGATCCGGGATCTGTTCGGATTAGACGCCGCCGGCTCGCCCGATACGCGCCCGTGGCTCGATCTCGGATTTTGGGATGTCGAGCAGCCGCTCGGCAAGCGGGCTGCCGCGCGCAAGACGGCGTCCTATGCGTTTCTTCCTGCCGAGGGCGAGGCATTGCATCAGGTCGCGGTCGGGCCGGTGCACGCGGGTACCATCGAGCCAGGCCATTTTCGCTTTACCGCCAACGGCGAGCATATCGTACGGCTGGAGCAACGGCTCGGCTATGCGCACAAGGGCGTCGAATCGATCATGGCGGGCGCGTCGCTTGAGCAGGCGGCGAAGCTCGCCTCGCGCGTCTCCGGTGACAGCACGGTCGCCTACGCCTTCGCCTTCGCGATGGCGGCGGAAGCGGCGCTGCAAGTGCAAGCGCCGCCGCGCGCGCAATATCTGCGGGCGCTAGCGGCCGAGCTTGAGCGACTCGCCAATCATCTCGGCGATATCGGCGCTATCTGTAACGATGCTTCGTTCGCGCTGATGCACGCGCAGACCAGCATCCTGCGCGAGCGCACCCTGCGCGCAGCCGATGCCTGCTTCGGCCACCGGCTCATGATGGATGTCATTGTGCCCGGCGGCGTAGCGCGCGAAATCTCGCCCGACGGCATTTCGCAGGTGCGCGGCTTGCTGGCCGAAATCCGTAAGATCTTTCCGCGGCTGGTCGAACTCTACGACAACACCGCGTCGTTGCAGGACCGCACCGTGACGACCGGCATCGTGCGGCCTGAATACGCGCGCCGGTTTGGTGCTGGCGGTTTTGTGGGGCGTGCTTCGGGGCGCAAATTCGACGCCCGCCGCATGCCGGGTTATCTGCCTTACGGCGACCTCGCCTTCGAAACCCCGGTGCTCGAAGCCGGCGACGTCAATGCGCGCGTATGGATTCGCATCCGCGAGGTCGAGCAGAGTCTTTCGTTGATCGAGCAAATTCTTGGGCGTCTGCCGGGGGGAAAAATCCGGGTCTCCGCCGAACCCAAAAGAGCGGAATGCGAGGGCCTTGCCTTGGCGGAAGCGTTCCGCGGCGATGTCATGGCGTGGCTGCGCTTCGACGCCGACGGCCGCGTCGCGCGCTGTCACTTGCGGGACGCCTCGTGGTTTCAATGGCCCCTCTTGGAAACCGCGATCAAGGACAACATCGTCGCCGATTTTCCCCTCTGCAATAAGTCGTTCAACTGCTCCTATTCCGGGCACGATCTTTAGGTTCCCCAGATGCGCCGAACGCTATTCGAAAGCTTCGCTCACGGCCCGCTCACCGAACCATCGCCCGGTGCGGGCGAAGCGGAGCTCGCCGAGCTGGCGCAAAGCGTGAACCGCGCCGCGCGCACGACGCTCGGACGCTCACTATCCATTCGCCAGGTCGACGCCGGATCGTGCAACGGCTGCGAACTGGAAATTCACGCGCTCAGCAACGCTTTCTACGACATCGAGCGTTTCGGTCTGCGTTTCGTAGCTTCGCCGCGTCATGCGGACGTCCTGCTCGTAACCGGCCCCGTGACCAAGAACATGCGCGAAGCGCTGCTGCGTACCTATAACGCCATGCCCGAGCCGAAATGGGTGGTCGCGGCGGGCACTTGCGCCGCCAATGGCGGATTATTCGCAGGCAGTTACGCCGTCGCCGGAGGCGTGAAAAACGTAATACCCGTCGATCTTCATATCAGCGGCTGCCCCCCGAGACCTGTCGAATTGTTGAGGGGGCTATTAGCGCTTCTAGAACGGCCTTGAGATCTCCAACTCGTGGGCGCCGATCTATCATCATAATTCGCGGTTGACCTGAGACGATTCGAACTCACGAAATTTCCGATAATAAAAATTAGCCTTGAAATATCGAGAGAATTTCGTTTTTCCCGGCCCAACGGTGCGACAGAGATTCCCGGCACCTTCCGCTGCTTGACTTTGAGTGTGCAACTCAGCCGTCAGGCAAGCTTTCGCGGGTAACATCGATCTGTCATGTAAATATCATATAAGCATAACAAGAGAGGAGCATCGGTTTGCGAAAATGACATTGCAAGCGGCAAACTGTGAAACACGATCCGATCATTCAGCGTTACCGAAGTCTTTTTATCTCTGATATTCACCTCGGGACGCGCGGCTCGCAAGCCGAAAAATTTCTCGACTTTCTCCGCTTCCACGACGCCGAAACGATCTACCTCGTCGGCGACATCGTCGATGGCTGGACGCTTCGCTCGAGCTGGCACTGGCCGCAGGCGCATAACGACGTCGTCCAGAAATTGTTGCGGAAAGCGCGGAAGGGCACGCGCCTTGTGTATATTCCCGGCAATCACGACGAGTTTCTGCGCGACTATTATGGATCGCACTTCGGCGGGGTCGAAGTAATCGCAGACGCAATTCATATTTCCGCCGACGGCCAGAAATTCCTCGTCACCCACGGCGACCTCTTCGATATCGTCATCAAACATGCGCGCTGGGTGGCGCATCTCGGCGATAGAGCCTACGATTTCGCGATATTCGCGAATACCATTTTCAATCGGTTTCGCCGCCTTTTTGGTCTTCCCTATTGGTCGCTGTCGAAGTGGGCGAAGCTGAAGGTGAAGAACGCGGTGAACTTCATCGGCGATTTCGAAGAAGTTCTCATCCGTGAGGCTCGTCGCCACGGCGTCGACGGCGTGATCTGTGGACACATTCACCATGCAGCGATTCGCAGAGAGTCCGGTTTTACTTATATGAACTGCGGCGACTGGGTGGAAAGCTGCACCGCACTTGTGGAGCATGAGGATGGCTGCTTCGAAATCATCACCTGGACAGAAATTCACGCGGTACACGAAGAGATCGCGGCGGCACACGAGCCGCAGGCCGCCTGATGCGCATTCTGATCGCGACCGATGCTTGGCACCCTCAGATCAACGGCGTTGTCCGAACCCTGACTGCAACCGCGGACTGCGCGCGGAAACTCGGCACGGATGTGTCCTTTTTGACGCCCGAGGGCTTTCCACGTGTACTGCTGCCGAATTATCCAGAAATCAAACTCGCCTTGCCGCGACTCAAGACGGTGCGGCACAAAATGGCCGAGCTTAGGCCTGACGCTATCCATATCGCAACGGAGGGTCCGGTCGGACTCGCCATGCGCCGCTATTGCCGCCAGCATAGCATCCGCTTCACGACAAGCTTCCACACCGATTTCCCCGCTTACATCGCGGCGCGTAGTCCCATACCCGAGCGCTGGGTATGGCGTTATCTCCGGTGGTTTCACGGCGCGAGCGATCGCGTCATGGTCGCGTCTTCCGCCCTTGCGAAGCAGTTGACGATGCGCGGCTTTGAACGCGTTGTGCAATGGTCGCGCGGCGTCGATACCGGCCTGTTCAGGCCACGGCCGGAAGAAACGGTTCATCTTCCGCGCCCGGTTTTTCTCAGCGTCGGCAGGATCGCGATTGAGAAAAATCTCGAGGCCTTTCTTGCGCTCGATCTTCCGGGAACAAAAGTAGTGGTCGGTGACGGACCTGCGCGGCCGGCGCTCGCGAAAAAATATCCTGACGCCGTTTTTACGGGCGCAAAGGAAGGCGACGCGCTCGCGAAAATTTACGCCGCAGCGGATGTATTCGTGTTTCCGAGCCATACCGACACATTCGGACTTGTGCTCCTGGAAGCGCTTGCGAGCGGCCTCCCGGTCGCTGCATTCCCAGTCGCCAATGTGCGGGCGGTGATCGGCGACGCGCCGGTCTGCGCACTGGACGAGGATTTGCAGACGGCTTGCTTGCGCGCACTCGCCCTGTCGCGAGCGGCTTGCAGGACGTTTGCCGAGAGGTGGAGCTGGGAAAACAGCACCCGTCATTTCCTCAAGCACGTGCGCCTTGCCGCCACGCCTGCACAAGAGTTCGAAATCGCACCGAAAGCGTTGTTAAGCTGACAACAGGATACGGACAATGCAAAACGATCTCGCCCTTGAAACCGTGGAACATGCCTATGCCCGCTGGGCGCCGATCTACGACGCATTTTGCGGGCCATTTTTCCTGGCAGGCCGCCGCGGCCGCGCGCAACGTTGGCAGAACAATCCTCGAAATCGGCGTCGGTACCGGATTGTCGTTCGACGACTACGGGCCCGAAAACGAAGTGACCGGCATCGATATTTCCGCACCGATGATCACGAAAGCCATCAAACGGATGGCCGACGCTAGATATAGCCACGTCAAGGACGTCCGGCAGATGGACGCGCATGAACTCGGTTTTCCCGATAATGCTTTCGACTGTGCTGTGGCGCAGTTCGTCATCACGCTTGTCGCCGATCCCGAGCGCGTGCTGTCGGAATGCGCGCGCGTCGTAAAACCGGGCGGCGAGATCATTCTGGTGAACCATTTTTATTCCGAAAAAGGCGCGCTCGCCGCGATCGAGCGCTGGTCGGCGCGCTATGTGAAATCAGCGGGGCTTCGTCCCGATTTTCCGTTTGCGCGGTTGATGAACTGGGCGGAACGCCACGGCGAAATCAAGCTTGTCGAGCGGCGCGTCATCGAACCGTTACGTTTCTTCACGCTCGCACGCTTCCGGCGGATCGGGCGTGTGCCCGCAAACGCGCGAATGAAGTCGCGCATTGCGACAGATGCGTGACGGGTGCGGAATCCTTCATATTCTTGTTGTCTGCCAATGCTCTCTGTTCCCGGGCCGGGCGATTCTTCGCGGCCGCGTTTGAGGGCACAGAATGACACTCGTCGAGAACTGGCAGGGCACTTCTTTCCGTTGGCTCGCCCCGATCCACTCGAACGCGGGCATCGCGAACATCATGCCGGCGCTGTTCGCCTATGGCGGCATTCGCATTCCCGGCAGCCCGCCGCTGTTCAAGGAAGAAGTGCTTGGCCGCATCGGCTCGCTTGAAATCCGGCTCGCCTCGAAAGCGAAGCACGTCCGCTGGGCGCAGAAGCTTCGCTACAACGTTTTCTACGACGAGATGGCGGCGAACCCCAATCCGGTCACGTTCCTCTCGAAGCGCGACATCGATCTTTATGATGCGATCTGCGACCATCTCATGGTCGTCGATTTGTCGCTTCCCGCGGGCGGAAACCGGAAATCAAGAGTGGTCGGCACCTATCGACTCCTGCGCCAGAGCGTCGCGAAAACTCGGGGCGGTTTCTACACGGAACGCGAATTCGATGTCGGCGAGCTCTTGCAAAGGCACAATACGCTCGAATTTCTCGAACTCGGCCGCTCCTGCGTGCTTCCCGCCTACCGCGACAAGCGCACGGTCGAGCTCCTCTGGCACGGCATCTGGACCTATGTCGTGCGCCACAAGATCGACGCGATGATCGGCTGTGCGAGTTTCGAGGGCACCAATCCGGATCGCCTGGCGCTTCCCCTTTCGTTTCTGCATCATCACTCAAGCGCGCCCGAGGCATGGCGCGTGCAGGCCCGTGCGAGCCGCTATGTTGAAATGAACCGGATGCGCAAGAAATCGATCGACATGAAAGCGGCAATGCGCGCGCTTCCGCCCCTGATCAAAGGCTATCTTCGCCTCGGTGCCTTTGTCGGGCACGGCGCCGTGATCGACCGGCAATTCGGCACCACTGACGTGTTCATCGGGTTGCCCGTCTCGGCCATCAACCAGCGCTATCTCGATCATTTCGGCCCCGGCGCGGAGCGTCACGCCGCGTAATCTTCAGCGCATTGCTCCTGCGTTCGGCGCATCAGCGCGCGAACGTCGCCTTCCAGCTTTTTCGCAATCTGCTTGCGGTCCGACTGCACGAAGTAAGGAATCGGCTCGCCCCAATGCAAAACGGCGTCGACCTTCGGCACACGCAGAACGCGGACAAGATGCGGCAACAGATCCATGTCGCCATGCCAGGGCGCGATTTTGCGCCCTTCACCGGTATAAACGACAGAAAGCGGCTGAACGAAAACCATTCCCGCCGGCAGCCGCTCGCATGCCTGCGCGGCGGATCCGATGAGCGCCGAACGGAACGGCAGAACGTCCTTGCCGTCGCTCGAAGTCCCTTCAGCAAACAGCACGATGGCATCGCCCGCGATCAGGCGCGCGGCGATTTCACTATTTGCAGCGCCACTCTTCTGCCGGCGCTCGCGATCAATAAAGATCGAACGCTGCAATTTCGCTAGCAGACCGAAAACCGGCCAGCTTGCCACCTCGCGCTTGGCGATAAACGAAACCGGGCTGGTCGTAGTGATCACCGAAATGTCGAGCCACGAAACATGATTGGCGACGATCAAAAGCGGCCGCGACGGCGAAGGCACGCCCTGCACGCGAACGGCGACGCCCATGAAGCGGGTTCCCAGCCGGTGATAGAGCACGGGTATCCGGCGCGCGAGCTGCGGGGTTAGAGCGACCGCGACAATCTGCAGTGGCAGCAGCGCCATCGTAAGCAAAGCCAGTGCCGCTACGCGGTATGCCAGTCGGAAAGAGGAACCCATCCGCCCCCTCAGAAATGTTTGAGCTGATAGAGAAAATTTCTTTTGTTACATCTGTGTGACAAAGGCCGATTGGCAGAAATTATTCACGCTTGATTGTGACAGAAATTTCTCGCTCAATTCCGGCTCTACAATTCGAAAATCGCTCTCACCGCCCGCTCAAAGCGTCACGGCGCGGGAAGAAGAATTGCTCGGAATAGGGATGAGCCAGCCCTCCGAAAAACTTCGTGTCAAATTCGAATTGGCGGGGGACCAGGTCGATCGCCTGCGGAAACTTTTGACCGAGAGCGGACAACTGGCGGAGCCGCCCTATTTCGAAACACGAAAATCCGTCTATTACGACACGAAGGATCATTCGCTGCGCGGCGCGGCCTGTTCCCTGCGAATGCAGAACAGGGCGGAGCCCTCCCTGCAACTGATCGCCGATGCAAACGGCGCGGCTTATCGCTATTTCGAATCGATTGAGTGGCAACAATCGCTCGGACCGCATGCGGCATCGCTCGAGGAAATTTCACCCGATATCCTGCCTTCCTCCCTTCGGGAACAAATCGGCGGCATGTTGCACCCGATTTTCTCGGTCGAAGCCGAACATAAAAAATACGCGCTTACGCACGGAAATTCGGATATCACGGCGATTATCGCCGACGGTCTCGTGAAGGCGGACAATCGATCCGCGGGCTTCAGCGAAGTGCAATTCTGGTTCGGCGACGGCAACCCTGCCGATTTCTTTTCATTCATACTCGGCGTCGACGAAAGCATCCCCCTCCGTCTTGCCGCAAAGACGGAAGCCTGCCGCGGTTATGCACTTCTTGAGGGCGATCCAAAAAACAACGAAGCGAAGCGGAAAACGGTCAAACTTGAACGAGGCATGTCCTCTGCCGCAGCTTTCCGTATCATAGCCCACGAATGCCTCCATCAGATCGTCGCAAACGAGCCCGCCATGAGCGCGGGCAATGCCGAAGCGCTCCACCAGGCCCGGATCGGGCTCCGCCGGCTACGCACTGCGCTCTCATTGTTTGCGCCTCTCTGCACCGACACGCAGACGCCGACGATCAAGGCCGAAATCCGCTGGTTCGCCGAATTGCTCGGTCCCGCGCGCGACCTCGACGTATTTCTGTCCGAAGTGATGCTTCCCTTGCGGGAAGAATATCGGGACGAGCCCGGGCTTATCAGCCTGCAACGGACTTACAGCGCACAACGCACCAAGCTCTATGACAAGATTTCGCAAGCCGCGAATTCCGTGCGTTTCCGCTCGCTCGCGCTGGAAACCGCCGCCTGGATCGAAACCGGTCTCTGGGGTCTGAACCAGAGCGAAGCCGCCGTCTCCGCCCGCGCGCGGCCGATCGAGCTCTTCGCCGAGGAAGAACTGACGCGGCGCCGCAAGAAGGTGAAGAAAAAGGGCGATGGGATCGCGGGGCTCACGCCCGACGAGCGGCACAGCCTGCGGCTGCACGTGAAAAAGCTGCGCTACACTTCAGAGTTCTTTCTCAGCCTTTTCCTCGGCAAAAAGAAAAGCAAGCGCGCCTTTCTTTCCAGTCTGAAAAGCCTGCAGACCGCGCTCGGCGACGTGAACGATATCGCCGTCCGCGCCGGGCTGAAGGCGGAAATCATCACCGACAAAAAACCCTCGCGCGCCGATGCGCAGAAATTGCAGCATCGCGCTTTCGCCGCCGGCCTGATCATCGGTCACCAGCGGGCGAAAATCGAGACGATCGTGAAAACGGCTGAGCGCGCCTACAAGGATTTTCTGGACGCGAAGCCTTTCTGGCTGGGGTCTGAATCAACCAAACATGCCGCACAGCCCGCCGAAAAACCGCGTGCGGCCTCGAACCAGCTCGACTTTGAGCTCGTCTAAACCGCTTACGCGCCGGAAATAATCACATCGTGCTTGTAGCCGACCTGCTTGCCGAGCTGTTTCAGCCGCGTCTTCAGCCGCGGGCTTGCAAGCGCCGCAAGCTCGCGCGGCAGCCGCAGCACGAGATCGCCGCCCTCGACCTTGACAGGGCTGCGCGGCAGCACGCCGGGAGCGGACGCGGAAATCAGATAGGCGACGCGCATGGCGACCCCCAGCGTTCTCGTGCGCTCCAGCTGCCGCTTGGAAAGGAGCTTTTCGAGATCGAGCGGCGGCTCGTCCTTCAATCCGGCATAACGGTAAAACACCGAAAGCGCGAGGAAGGCGCGCTCGGCGTGATTGACGCCGATGAAGCCGGAATTCGCGATCAGGAATGCCGCCTGTTCGCCGCCGTGATCGGGGTGCGCGCGCCAGCCAATATCGGAAACCAGGCAGGCGACACGACGCAGCCGTCGCTCGTCTTCGGTTTCGTCGAGGCCGGAAGAAGCCGCGAAACGGTCCATCCATTCGATTAGCTCCGCCGCATAGGCAGGCGAGCGCGAATTTGCGGCGTTCAGCGACTCCGCCATGCTGAACAAGGGATCATGCGTTTTTTCGGCGGCGGGCAGTTTTTCGTAGAGCAAGCCTTCGCGAATGCCAAGTTCGGAGATCACCACTTCGCTCGGCTTTCCGATCTTGATGATCTCGCGCAGCACGAGCGCACCAAACGGAAGATGCGGCTTTCTTCCCGATGCCACGACATCCGGGAATGAATCGGGGTCCGCGCGCTGCACGTTATCCGCGAAGTCCGCCATTGCCGCAGCGGGGGCACTATAAGCGTGCAAAATCTTCAGCGGATAATTCGTCTGGTGCATGTGCAAGGTCGCGAGCGCCCGCCAGGTGCCGCCAGCCGCGAAAAACGTCCGGCCCTTCAGGCCGAGAAGCGTGGGATTGTCTTCGAGCGTCTCCCGCACGATCGACTTTGCCTTGTCGACCGAGCCGCGCGCAGCATCGGCGAGGGTTAGCCCGCCGAGCGGCAGCGTCACCCCGTCCTTCGAACGCGCACCGAAGACGTCTACGAGTTCGAGGGAGCCGCCGCCGAGATCGCCGACGATGCCGTCCGGCTCGCGAAATCCGCAAATCACCCCTTCGGCCGCGAGCCGCGCTTCCTCGTCGCCCGACAAGATCCGCACGCTGCCCTGCCAGATCGTTTCGACACGCCGGATAAAGCTCGCACCGTTCTCCGCTTCGCGCACCGCCGCGGTCGCAATCACGTCGGCATCGGTTATTCCCCATCCTGTGCAGATGGAGCGAAAACGCTTCATCGTGGCGAGCGCGTCCGCAACCGCGTCGTCCGCGAGCCGCGTCGTGCTCGCGATCTCGCGGCCAAGCCCGCAGGCTACTTTCTCGTTGAAGACCGGCAGCGGGTTACGGCTCAGCCGGTCGTAAATCACGAGCCGCACCGTGTTCGAGCCGATGTCGATCACCGCGACGGGCTTCGCTTCGATGGACGAGACGAGCTCGGTCATACGGCTGCGCGGCTTAGGCGCGCTCGCGGCGGCGGACAAGGCTTTGCGGGGAAGAAGCTTGGAGAGATTTTCCACGGCCGGACAGACTGGGGTTAGTCATAAAATAGTTATGGGCGTTGAACGAATCTTCACCCTCTTTGCGCACGATGCGCTCCCAGCTTGCGTCAGGCAATAGGCGGAAGCTCTGCTCGTTGTCCTTGAGGTTGGCCACCATGATCTGGTCAAGGACCTGACGATGAACTGTCATATTCGTAATGGGGCAAAGCACTTCCACCCGGCGGTCAAGATTGCGCGGCATAAGATCGGCGGAAGAGATATAAACAGCCGCGTCGTCGTGCGGCAGGCTGTGTCCGTTGCCGAAGCAATAGATGCGGCTGTGCTCGAGAAACCGGCCGACGATCGACTTAACCCGGATTTTGTCGGACAAGCCCGGCACGCCCGGGCGCAGGCAGCAAATGCCGCGAACGACAAGATCGATTTCCACGCCGGCGCGGCTTGCGTCATAAAGCGCATCAATGATCTGCGGATCGACCAGCGAGTTCATCTTCGCCCAGATCGCGGCAGGCCGCCCGGCCTTTGCGTTTTCGGTTTCCTGCTGGATATGCGAGAGCAACCGCTGGCGAATGCCGCCGGGCGAAATCACGAGCCGGTCGAGCTTGATCGGCTCGCCGTAACCGGTGATGAAATTGAAGATGCGCGCAACATCGTAGGCGGTCTCGGGATCGGACGTGAAGAACGAGAGATCAGTGTAAATGCGTGCCGTGATCGGGTGATAGTTGCCGGTGCCGACATGCACATAGTTCACGAAGGTAGTTCCCTCACGCCGCACGACGAGCGAAAGCTTTCCGTGCGTTTTTAATTCCAGAAAGCCGAATACGACCTGAACACCCGCACGCTCCAAATTGCGCGCCCAGCGGATATTCGCCTCCTCGTCGAAGCGCGCCTTGAGTTCAACAAGCGCCGTCACCGACTTGCCGGCTTCGGCGGCCTCGGTCAGCGCCTGCACGATCGGGCTTTCCGACGAGGTGCGATAGAGCGTCTGCTTGATCGAGATGACATCCGGATCGCGCGCCGCCTGCGAGAGGAATTGCACGACGACGTCGAATGATTCGTAGGGATGGTGGATCACCATCTCCTTCTGGCGGATGGCGGCGAAACAGTCGCCGTTCTGCTCGCGCACGCGTTCTGGGAAACGCGACTCGAAAGGCCTGAAGCGGAGATCGGGCCGGTCGATCTCCACGAGCTGCGAGAGATCGCCGAGCGCGAGCGTCCCGTCGACCCGCGAAACGTCGCGCGGCGGAACGCCAAGCGCCCGCGCGACGAAATTCTGCAAGGTTTCCGACATTTCCGCTTCCAGCTCCAAGCGGATCACCGAACCGCGGCGGCGGCGCTTGAGCGCCGTCTCGAAAAGCTGCACCAGATCGCTCGCCTCTTCCTCGACGAGAAGATCGCCGTCGCGGATCACCCGGAACACGCCTTTCGCCACGATTTCGTAACCCGGGAAAAGCTGGTCGATGTAGAGACCGATCAGGGTCTCCAGCAGCAAAAAACGCATCGTTCCGTTCGTGCGCGGCAGGTGAATGAGCCGCTCGATCTGCGCGGGAACACGGATCAGCGCATTCATACTCTTGCCGTCGCTCTTGCGCGCGAGCTCAAGCGCCAGCGAAAAACTCTTGTTCGGAATGAACGGAAACGGATGCGCGGGATCGATCGAGAACGGCGTGATTACCGGGAAAACGTGCCGGATAAAATAATCCGCGAGCCAAAGTTGTTCGTCGGCCGACAATTCCTCGGCGCCTACGATTTCGATTTTTTCGCTCGCAAGCTCGCGCCGCAACTCCTGCCAGCGCGTCTGCAGTTCCGCGGATAGCTCCGCTGCTTCGGTGCGCACGGCTTCAAGCTGCTTCTTCGCGCTCAAGCCGTCGGAGCTCACCTCGGCGCTATTCGCCTTCGATTGCGCGACGAGGCCCGAGACGCGCACCATGAAGAATTCGTCGAAATTTCCCGCGCAGATCGAAAGGAACCGTAGCCGCTCCAAAAGCGGATGCCGCCGGTTGGCGGCTTCTTCGAGCACGCGCCTGTTGAACTGCAGCCAGGAAAGCTCGCGATTGATGAAACGGGACGCGTCCGAGGCAACGCTCGTGCCCGGGAACTCCTCTCCTGCATCGAGAGGAGAACTGACAGCACTCGTCCCGCCGGCCGTTTCGCCGTCGCTAAATTCCATTTTCGCCATCGGGATGACCCCGAGGCAATCATGCGAGACGATTGTTACAGTTGAATGACAAGATGCTGAAGGACTGCGTAGGCGAAGCCCAAATCTAAACAGAGTCTCGTATCGATACCTTAGAGACTTCGGGCCGAATTTGCCTCACATGCACAACGTATCGTTCCAGAGACTGTGAGCGTCACCAATAGCGCCCATGTCGCGGGCTTTTCGCATCAATTCGGGAGTCTCCGCCAGAGACTGCACTGCGTGGTTGGGTGTCCAGTGCAATCTAATGGGTCTCTAGGCTATTCCCTGCTATCAGGGAAATTTTCAGGGAATTTCCGCGTAATTTTCGATTATTGCTATGGCTAGCAACGGAGAACCCAAGTTTTGCGCGCTAATATCAATTTGAAACGATTGATCGAACAGGGAAAATTTTTTAAGTGAACAGGGATTTTTATTTCGCCCCCAATTTGTGAGCCGCTTACTCGCGCAGATATGCAACCTGGCCACAATTTGGGTGGAAGCTAGAATTCGGACAATTTATCGGCTCGGCCCAGCAAAAACTCTTGGTCGTGGTGGAAAATATGTTTCAGGAACTGAATCACGCCTTTAATGCGCGTCAGATGACTTTGCTCCGTGCGCACTGAAACCCATATTTCGCGGCTTGTGAAAATTTGATCGGACAGGATGCGCTGTAATCCCTCTACACCTGCTCCGACAAAAGTTGGCAACAGCGCAATGCCAAGTCCGCAAGCTGCAGCACTGCATTGCGCGATGATGCTATTGCTATGAAAACTCATCTTCGGTGCCGCGATGATGTCGTCTAGCCATTTGACGGCATTAATCGCCAAAAGATCCTCAATGTACCCAACGAAGACGTGATTGTTGAGATCGCCGCGGCTGCGCGGAAGACCATGATGGCGGATATATTCTGGTGATGCATAGAGGTAGAGATTGAATGTGCTGTAAAGGGTGCTTCTTAGTCCTGGCGCATTTGGATTGAAAAAGCTTAGAAAAATATCAGCCTCCTTTCGCGACAAATCTACCGCTTGAGCGATGCTCACGAGTTCCAACTTCACGTTAGGGGCGAATTGCGAGAAGACATGCAAGCGCCGTGCAAGATAGCGGCTCGCAATGCCTTCCATCGTCGCGACGCGGACGATCTGCTCGACATCGCTCGTTTCACGCGTGACAGCATCCTCGAGTGAGGTCGCATGTACGTCCATCTGCTCGATATGTTTCAGAAGATTTTGCGCTTCTTCGCGGACGACAATGCCTTTTCGCGTACGATCCAGGAGCTTAACCGAAAGTATCGATTCCAGTTTATCGATGCGGCGGCAAACAGTTGAGTGATCGAGCTTCAATCGCTTCGCCGCAGCATGAACGCTGCCCTGACGGGCGACCTCCAGAAACACCCGCAAGTCATCCCATTTTGCCGGATCCTTACCCATATGAGCCGATTGTATCCCACGCCTGAAACGGGAGGCAAAGACCCCAACAAAGACGCACTGCATGGTGCAAACAAACGGAATGAGAATGCACCGCACTCTATGTTTACGCTGGCACCTGATAGGGGCTTTCGAGTCCGCAATGCGCAAAATTACAACCGATGTAGCGGTGATCGGCGGCGGCGCGGCCGGGTGCTATGCGGCGCTTTGTCTTCATAATAAAGGAATTAAGCCGCTCATCATCTGCAAAGGACTCGTCGGCAAAAGCGGCGCGTCGCTGTTTGCGGGGAATCTGGTACTTTCGGGCCGCTTGCTCGGCAATACGGAAGAACAGGCGAAAAATACCGCTGAATTCCTGATTAAATATCATAACCAGTTTTTAATCGATCAACAGTGGGCGCGCCGCTGCGGCGAATGGATCGAAAAAAACTACTATCGCGAACTGGAGGAAGCCGGCCTTTATTTCCGCCGCGACGACGAAGGCAATATCGTCACGAGTCCCGGCAAAATCCGCAGCATCGCCGCCAATGTGCAAGGAAACTCCGGCGTTCCATTCATGGACCTGCGCCGGAAGCAGATCTTAAGAGCGGGCATTGAGAGACTGGAGGAAACAACCGCGACCGCTCTTCTCTGTGACGAAGACGGAAGAGTGGGCGGCGTGTTCTGCCTCGACATTCTGAACGGCGAATATGTCGTAGTGCTTGCGAAAGCAGTCATCATGGCGACCGGGTATTCCGACCGCCTACATGTACGCTCGACCGGCACACGCGAAATGTCCGCCGATGGAATCGCGCTTGCCTGGCGCGCGGGCGCGACGCTTGTGAATATGGAGATGCAGTGGTGGCACACGAATGACGCCGCCTATCCTCCTTCATGGCAACGCATCCAGATCTATCCAAACCCGATGCTCGGCTCGGAAAAGTCGGCGCGTATGGTGAACGCGCAAGGCGAAGAGTTCTTCAATCAGCAGCGGGACGATCCCCTCGCCTTCGGCCCCTACACCGTTCAGCTGAAGGCCCTCGCAAAACAGGTGCATGCCGGCAAAGCGAGTTACGAAGGCGGATATTACGCTGGCTTCGATCATTGCGATCCAAAGGAGGTCGAGACCTATACGACCTATGCGAAGCCGTTTCATCAGCTCGGCCTGAATTTTCCGGGCGACATGCTGGAGACAGCCGTCACGTCGCACTACCGCCAGGGCGGAATCGATGTCGACATCGCGACCATGCGTTCTTCCGTTCCGGGATTGTATGTGGCGGGCGGAGTCGGCGGACACAGCAACGGATTGATTGCGCTTGCGACCTATGATGGCTTCTCGGTCGCCGAAAGCATCGCAAACAATCTAGATGGAATACCCTCGAAAGACATTCCGCAACAGAGCATCGATCGGGAGGTGAAGCGGCTTTCGTTCCTGCGCGAGTCCGGTGGCAACGGCCTCTCGCCTGTTCAGCTGAAGGAAAAGATCCGCAAGATGATGTGGAAAAAGGCAGGCGTCGAGAAAAACGAAAGCGATCTCAGATCGGCGCTTAGCGACATCGAGGAAATTCGCAACCACGTGCTGCCGGATGTCCGCATCATGAACAAGACCAAATCCGTCAATTACGAATGGCTGGATGCGATCGATGCAGTGAACATGCTCGATGCCTGCGAGCTGATCGTACAGTCTTCGCTTGAGCGCAAGGAGAGCCGTGGCCCGTTTTTCCGGCAGGATTTTCCGCTAACCGACAACAACGAATGGCTCTGCGCGAACGTATTGAAGAAAAGCGGCAACGGCGTTCGCTTCGAACGGCGGCCGTACGAACTTCCCTTCTTCCAGCCCGGCTTTGCTCTTAGGGACAATCTTGAGGTGCCGTGGTGAGCATCACGCCCAGTCCTTACGGCTTTGCACGGTACCTCGGCCGAGACGAGAACCACGATACGCTCGCAGCACGCAATACGCGCCTATCACGCGGCCAGGTAATCGCGGTGGAGATTAAGCGGAGCGAGCAGAACGGCAGCTTCCAGCGTTTCCATGTTCCCTACGAGCCGCGGATGCGTGTGCTCGATGCGCTGAACTGGATTTCGGAGAACGAAGCCCCGGATCTCGCCTATCGCTGGATTTGCGGATCGAAGATGTGCGGCACTTGCGGCGTGCGCATGAACGGCCGCGAAGTGCTCGCCTGCTGGGAGGCAGTCGAACCCGAAATGAAGATCGAACCCTTGCGCAATCTTCCGGTACTGCGGGATCTCGTCGTTGACCGCACGCCGTTCGAGAAAAAGGTCGCGAGTTTCGAGCCATGGATTGAACGGCGGAAAAATTACACCGAATTTCCCGAAGCGCTCACCCATAAAGAGATGAAAGACGCAGCAAAGGCGCTCGACTGCATCGGCTGTATGTGCTGCTACTCCGCTTGTCCCGTGATCCGGCTCGGCGCTGTCACTGATTTCGCTGGCCCAGCACCGCTCGTGCAGCTCGGCCAGACCGCGCTCGACCCGCGCAACGATCCTGCGAAGATCAAGCGGTCGCTGACGCAGACCGGCATTTTCAACTGCGTCTCCTGCTACAAATGCGAGGAGGTCTGCCCTGCGCATATCCCAATCGTGAGCCAGGTGATTGAGCCGCTTAAAACGAAAACGGCGCGGCTTCTACCTCACCTTGCAAAACATTCCCTCGCGCTGCGCGCGGTCGTGGCGGCGCGCGGGCGGGTCGATCCGACGGCGCTCCTGCTTCGCGTGCAGGGGCTCCGCGTTCTCGCAAAAATTCCGCGCGCGCTGCGGCTCCTCGTGCGCGGAAAGATCGATCCGATCAAAACTTTCATCAGGGTAAAAACCGCCGCCTATGCCGCTGCACATCGTATTTTGAGCAAGGGACCGGAATTAGAATGAAATTCGCCTATTATCCCGGTTGTTCCGCCCGCAGTACCTGCGCTGAATTAAACGAGGCAACGCACCTCGTTGCGCGCAGGCTCGGCCTGGAGCTGGTCCAGCTCGACTCCGCGACTTGCACCGGCGCGCGCGAACTACGCGCAATCGATCCTGCGGCTTTCTATGCGCTGAATATCCGCATCCTTGCGCTCGCCGAGCGCGAAAGGCTGCCGCTGATGACGGTCTGCAATACCTGTACCTTGAACGTGCTCGATGCGCATGCGGCTTTCGTAAATGATCCTTCGCTTGCGAAAGCTGTGAACGAATGCCTCGCGCCCGAAGGACTACACTACAGCGGGCGCACTCGGATCAGCCATTTTCTCTGGGTGCTGTATGAGGATATTGGCGAAGCGCGACTCCGCGGACTCATCGTCAATCCGCTTTCCGGCATGACGGTCGCAGCGTTTTATGGCTGCCACATCACGCGGCCGCCGCTCCGCTATGGCTTTGTCGACTCGAGAAACAACATCGCACTCGAGCGCCTTGCAAAAATTCTCGGATGCCAACCGATCGATTATAGCGGCCGCACCGAATGCTGCGGATTCCACACCGCCGCCCATGACGAAAAAGTAGCGATCAAGCTCACCGGGCAGCATATCGCCTCCGCCAAAATGGGGGGAGCGAAAGCGATGGTAACTCCCTGCCCCCTCTGCCACACGGTGCTCGACGGCTTCCAGCGCGAGATAGAAAAGGACATGTCGGAAAAGCTCGACATGCCGATCCTGCATCTCCCGCAGCTCGTAGGTCTTGCACTCGGCCTTTCGCCCGAAGCTCTGCGCATCGATCGGCACATGGTTCCCGCCCACGCCCTTGCAGACTATGCAGCACGTGATCCGAATTTGATCGGCAAACCATGAAAATCGCCTCTCGACTGCGGCAAATGCGATTGTCGCTAGCTCGCGGTATCCCGAGGATGGATTTTAACGCACCATGTGGTGGCGTTTTGAAAATTACAAAATGCTTACGTTCAAGCGTTCAAGGCGCGCCAAACCTCTGTTTTTCTGTTGCGCGGACGGTACGATGATCAGAAACTATCGTGGGGGATTTGTTGGGGGCCTCTCGTCGTCATGATGGACACGATTCTGCTGCTCGCGCTGAACGGTCTGATCTGGGGTCTCATCATCGCCCTGATCGCGCTTGGCCTCTCGATCATCTTCGGCCTCCTCGACATCATTAACGTCGCACACGGCGACTTCTTCATGGTCGGTACCGTGCTGACTTGGTACGTCCTGCAGGAAACCGGGCTGTTCTGGCCCGCCTTCATTCTGGTACCCGTAATCGGGTTCGTTCTCGGCGCACTGATCCAGCGCAGCATCATCCAGCCGATCCGCAACGCCGCGGCGCTTTCGATCGTGGCGACCTTCGGCCTTTCACTGATCCTGCAGGAGCTCGTGCGCATGATTTTCGGCGCAACGCCGCGCCGCATCCTGCCACCAATTCAGGGCACAATCCCAATCTTTGGCATCGAATACGAAATCTACCGGATACTCGCGGCCGCGCTTTCCGTTGCGGCCCTGATCGCGTTCTTCCTGTTTCTGCAGTACACGAAGATCGGCACCTGGATGCGCGCCGTCCGCCACGATCGCGAGACCGCGATCGCCATGGGTATCCCTGCGCAGCGCATCTTCATCCTGACCTTCGGCATCGGCTTCGCTCTGGCCGCTTTCGGCGGCGTGGTGGCTGCCCCCATCACCACCGTCGATTTTCGCGGCGGCGTGGATCTTCTGCCCTTCTGCTTCATGGCCGTGATCATCGGCGGTCTCGGCAACCTTCCCGGCACGGCGGCAGCCGCGATCCTGCTCGCGCTTCTCGAAGGCGTAATCCAGAGTTTCGCCGATCCGACGGTCGCGCGCATCTCATCCCTCGTCCTGATGAGCGCCGTCCTGATGCTCCGGCCGCAGGGCCTGTTCAGGGGATTGGCGAAATGATCCGCACCTTCGTCGAACGCTTCCTGCTGGTCGCCTTTGCGGCGTTTCTCGTCTCCGTGCCGTGGGTCGTGCCTGTGATCGCAAACAAGTTCTGGGTCAGCGTCATTGCGGAAATTCTGATCTGGTCGATTTTCGCAGCGAGCGTAAACCTGCTCTTCGGTTATGTCGGTCTGCTCTCCTTCGGCCAGGCGCTCTTCTTCGGTTTTGGCATGTACGGTGTCGGTATTGGCATCGACCAGCTTCACCTCTCGTTCTGGTCGGCTTTTGCGTTCGGCGTCAGTGCAGCGATGGCCATGGCGCTGATCACTGGTATTTTCGCGGTACGCCTCACCTGGCACTATTTTGCGATTATCACGATCGTTTTCTCACTCATCTTCTACTTCCTCGCGGTACGCTTGAAGCCGCTGACCGGCGGTGATGACGGAATCAATTTCTCGCTGCCGCCGGTCTTTTCGTTCGGCGCGACGCGCTACAGCCTCACCGATCAAACGTTCCAATATTTTTTCATTCTCGCTATTTTCGCGATCTGTTTTTACCTGATGTATCTGGTCACGCGTTCACCGCTGGGGCGGGCCTTCCTAGCGATCCGCGAAAACGACCTGCGCGCCTCGCTCATTGGCCTGAACGTATATGTGTTGCGCCTCATCGCCTTCGTGATGGCGGGATTCCTTGCCGGTGTCTCGGGCGCGCTGTTCGCGTTCTTCGGGCGCTACGCTTCCGCGACCTACATGTTCTACCACGTATCGGGAGACGGCGTGGTGTGGGCGATCGTCGGCGGCGCGGGCACGCTGTTCGGACCGGTCGTCGGCACGACCCTGTTCATTTTCATTCGCGAACTTGTCTCGACGCATTGGGAGCATCATTCGCTGATCGTCGGTGTAATGGCGATCCTTGTCGTCATGCTCGCGCCAAAAGGATTGGTCGGACTCTGGCGAGAGGGGCTTTCGCGCATCGGCGAGCAGAAAACTTCATCCGAGCTGAACGCGAAGGCAAGGCTGCGGAGCCAGCCATGAGCGCGATCCTTCGAACCGAAAACCTCACCAAGAAGTTCGGCGGTCTAATCGCGGTCGATAATTTTACGCTCAGCCTCGAAAGCGGGCGCCTGCACGCGATCATTGGGCCAAACGGTGCAGGTAAAACAACATTCTTCAATCTCGTCTCCGGCATTCTGCCCCTTACCAGCGGAAAAGTATTTTTTGGCGGCCGGGAGATTACTGGTCTCAAACCGCACGAAATCAGTCGCCTCGGCATTAAACGAACACTTCAGATCAAAAGCGTGTTTCCGCAAATGACGGTCGCGGAGAACCTCTGGGTCACGCGGCAGGCCTCGCAAGGCTTCCTGCATCCGTTCCGCGCCGCGACGCGCGATACACAGACGCGCGAACGCGTAGACCAGACTCTTGAGCAGATCGGCATGACCGCTCTCGCTGACCGAACGGCAGGCACGCTTTCTTATGGCGACGTTGCGCTTCTCGAAATCGGCATGGCATTGATTTCCGAACCCAAGCTCCTGCTCCTTGACGAACCGACTTGCGGCATGAGCCCAGCCGAAACCGAGCGCGCCGTTGCAAAAATCAAGGAGCTCGCACGCTCGATCGATATCATCATTATCGAACACGACATGGAGGTTGTGTTCGGCATCGCGAGCGACATCATTGTGATGACGCAGGGCGCGATTCTCGCGCGCGGCACCCCGCAGGAAATCTCGAACGACGAACGCGTTCGCGAGGCCTATCTTGGCCGGCCTGAAGACGAGGATTACGTCGAAGAGGCCGCCCATGCTTAGCCTCAAGGGCGTCAATGTTCATATCGGCAAGCTGCATATCCTGCAGGGCGTCAATCTCGACGTAAAAGAAGGAGAATCCGCCGCCCTTCTCGGGCGGAATGGCGTCGGCAAGACGACGACGCTCCGCGCCATCATGGGGCTGGTGGCAAAAAGCGCAGGCGCGATCGAGTTCAACGGCACCGATCTCGCGACCTGCCAGCCGCACGAAATACCCCGCAAGGGAATCGGTTATGTCCCTCAGGGCCGCGGCATTTTTCCTGGCCTCACCGTTCTGGAAAATCTTTGCATTGGCGTTACCGGCAAACCCGACGCTCAGCTCGAAGAATATGTCTTCACTTGTTTTCCACGGCTGAAAGAGCGCCTCAAGCAGCAAGGCAGCACGCTCTCCGGCGGCGAGCAGCAGATGCTTGCGATCGCGCGCTGCCTGATGATGCGTCCGAAGCTCATCATCCTCGACGAGCCTACCGAAGGCATCATGCCGCGGCTCGTTTCGCAGATTCGCCGCGAAATCCACCGCATCAACCAAACCGGCATCTCAATTCTGCTCGTCGAACAGAATTTGGAAACCGCGCTCAAGCTGTGCCCGCGCATTTTTCTCATGGAAAAAGGCACCATCGTTTATTCCGGTGCGGCACAGGAACTCAAGACCCAGCCCGAGATCGTCCATCGCTATCTCGGCCTATCCATGTAACCGCTTTTCTCAGGGAGGAAGGACAATGGCAAAAAAGCAAACTCGTCGCAGTTTCCTGAAGACGGCCCTTGCGGGGGGCGTGGCGGCCGGCACCGCCAATCTGACATTAATGAGAGACCTTTACGCGCAGGCGTCCGGTCCGATCGTTATCGGCCATCACTGTGATCTTACCGGTGTCATCTCGTCGTGGGGCTACTGGCACGACAAGGCCGCGAAAGCCGCGGTCGAGATCATCAACCAGGGCGGCGGCATCGCTGGCCGCAGGGTTGAGCTTGCGACAGAGGATACCGAATCCAACCCGGCGAGCGGGGCACGCAAGTTGCGTAATCTGATCGAGCGCTCAAATGCGGAATTCGTCGTGGGCTCCGTGCATTCGGGCGTTATGCTCTCCGCCATCCCCATCGCTTCGGAGCTGAAGACGATCTATTTCTCGACCGGCGAAGCGACGGAAGCGACCGGCGCGAAAGGAACGCGTTACTCTTTCCGCACAGGCACGGACACCTACTCCATCGCGGCAGCCAGCATGCCGTGGTGCGTAGAGAATTTCGGCAAGGTCTGGTCGATCATCTACGCAGACTACGCGTGGGGCCAGAGTACTAATCAGGAGTCCAAGCATTTCATTGAGAAAGCGGGCGGCAAAACGCTCGCTAGCATTCCCGTTCCGCTCGACACCAAGGACTTCGTGCCTTATCTCGCGCAAATTCCGCCCGAGACCGAGGTGCTGCTGCCGGCCTTCATCGGCTCCCTCTCCGTCGCGTTCTACACGCAGGCGAAGACTATGGGCCTCGACAAGAAAATGAAGATGTTCTCGTCCTCGGCGAGCATCGAGTCGATTGCGCCCGACGATATTCAAGGGGCGGCGGAAGGCGTATATTTTTTCGAGAACTTTCCGCGCATGCTGAAGGCCAAGGACGACGAATACCATAGGGAGTTCATCAAGCGGGTCGGCATCGACGACGTGCATGCACGCGAGGTAGGCAGCCAGCGCGTGATGGACAAGAGCCATGGCTGGCAGGCTTGGGAAGACATCTTCGCAATTAAGCAGGCGATCGAGGCTTCGGGCTACAAGACACGCAAGGACGTCGAGGGCGTCATCAAGGCGCTTGAAGGCATGGAGATGAAGAACTCCATCGGCCACCCGCAAGGCGACAAACTCATCCGCAAGGAAGATCATTGCGGCATCATCGACTGCTACATCAGCCGAGTTGAGGGCGGGAAACTCGAGGTGAAGAAGCGCATTCCGAAAGAGGAGCTCGCCAAGAACATGCCTCTTCGGCATAACCTCTCGCAGTTACCTGTGTAAGTGATAGAGCGGTGACGTCTTGCGTCACCGCTCTTTTCACTCGGTTAACCCATGCGTGAATATCCGAAATTCAAGGCCTGCGCCGCCCATGTCGCGCCGGTATTTCTCGACACGAAAGCGACGGTCGGGAAAGCCTGCTCCTTGATCGCGGAAGCCGCCCAAAACGGCGCAAAACTGATCGCCTTTCCGGAATCCTACGTGCCCGGCTTCCCGCTCTGGGCCGCGGTGCAGGCGCCGATTCACAACCACGATTTTTTCAAGCGTTTTGCGGCGGAATCGGTCGAGGTGCCGGGCCCGGAAGTGCTTGAGCTTTGCAACGCCGCACGCGAGCACGAAATCGTGGTTTCCATCGGCATCAGCGAGCGCG
>Ga0209581_1000583_pt1 | contig 68846 bp, 59 predicted proteins | sample Coa_R2_FD_187160 | JGI IMG/M metagenome (GOLD analysis project Ga0209581, IMG submission 187160) | Surface soil microbial communities from Centralia Pennsylvania, which are recovering from an underground coalmine fire - Coalmine... | ecosystem: Environmental > Terrestrial > Soil > Unclassified ...
CCTCGGCATCATTTACCACACGCTCAAGAACAACTGGGTGTTCGAGGATTTTCCCAACTTTGTTTTGGCCGAAGCCAAAACTTAACAACGACTTCTGCTCAGTCGGAGTAGACAAACATCATAGGAGACAAACATCATAGGAGGATGCCATGTCAATGTCTCAACGATTGCAGGAATACCTGGAATCAAACAACGTGCGGTTTGAACTGCTTCCTCACTATGCTGCATTTCCTGCTCAGAAGACGGCACAATCACTTCATGTTTCCGGGAAACATTTTGCCAAGGCAGTTGTTCTTCGTGCAGACGACCGCCTTGTGATGGCGGTCCTTCCCGCATCGCACCGGTTGAACCTTCATGACCTTAAGCAGGAACTTGAAGTGAGGCGGCTTGAGATGGTGCCGGAAACGGAACTGGAGAATATCTGCTCGGATTGCGAACTTGGCGCTTTTCCGCCTTTCGGACACTTCTACGGGATGGAAACCTGCGTTGATCGCTCCCTGGCCAAGTCGGAGGAGATCGTCTTCAACGCCGGGACTCACACGGAAGCCATCCGGATGAAATACGCCGATTACGTCAAGCTCGTGAACCCGAAGATGGCGAGCTTCGCCGACCCTGAAGCGCTGGCAGCATAATATCAAGGGGCAAGAGGATAAGAAACTAAAGACGGCTGCAAAGCTGTCTCTTTTTTGCCCGCTCGCTAACGGCCTCACTCCTTCCTTGCCCTACACGCGGCGGGCGTGAATCCTCGCCAAAACGACAAGAGGCGGCTCACGCCGCCTCTCATAGCAATCAACTTTTCATCGGAGACCCGTGATCGAGCTTTCGGAGAGTTCCCCAGTGTTAGGGAGCCGCTCGCCCAAAATCCTTCGGGCCAGTCCGCTTTTCTCTCCTTCTTGCCCGCTACGGCCGGATCCAAGCCGTCCCTCATCGGGTTCAACGGGTCTCCGGAGCCCAGATCAATTCCCGCACTACCCTCCATTTCTTTAGATGCCGGGCCCGTTGCCCAGGTTAACTTTTTTGTGAGGTCTCGCTGGCAGCTCGGCCAAAAGACTTGGAGGCGTGGCCTCCTGGTCAGTTCCCCTTGTCCGGCAAGTTTCTGCCCTGGCGCTGCCTCTGTCACTTAATCCAACTTCAAGCCCAGTGCCAACTGCTCGTAGTGGTGGGCGAGGGGGCGATCTTCGCGATTGTCAGCAAACCCGTATCGCTCCCGTAACTCGCCGGCGAGCCTCTCAATACCGCTCCTGTACTGGCTCGAGAGGTAAGCCGAATTTCGGTATAACCTGCGATAGCGTCGCGCAAGGTGCGGATATTCCTTCTCCAGAAACGGCATGAATTGCGCCATCGCGCTGGGCATCAGAAACAACACGTTAACAAAGAAGAACCGGGCCTGATGTTCCGCCGCCGCTCGAGCCAGCCCTTCAAGCTGCGACGGCGAATCTGTAAGGCCGGGCAGAATGGGGGCGGCGTTGACACCCGCGCGGATACCCGCGTCCACAAGCGTCTTGACAGCCTCGAGGCGCTTCAACGGCGGCGGAGCCTTCGGTTCGATCCGGCGGGCAAGCCGGGCATCGAGCGTTGTCACCGTGACATGAACACTGAAACGGTGCTGTTGTGCGAGCAGCCTGAGCAGATCCAGATCGCGCAGCACCAATGTGCTCTTCGTAGTGATTGAGAGATGGATGCCCTCGAATTCCTGAAAAACCTGGAGCATGCGCCGCGTGATTTGGAACTGCTTCTCTGCGGGCTGATAAGGATCTGTGGCGGTGCCGAGGGCAATCGGGAGGCCGCGGTCGCGCGCCTGTCTAAGCTCCGCCCGAAGGATATCCGGCGAACCAAGCTTCGCAAAAATCTTTTGCTCGAAATCACGACCGTCGTGCAGTTCCATATATTCGTGTGTGTACCGGGCATAGCAATACTTGCACCCAAATTCGCACCCACGGTAGGGATTGAGGGTCCATGCAAACGGCATCCGGCCGCTGGATTCACGGTTAAGGGCCGAGCGCGCGGAAAGTCCGAAGTATTGAACTCCTGTCCGCTCGCGCAGCTTCGGGCTTTCCTCGGCCATCCGTGCAATGCCGACGAGTTTCGTACTCCGCCGCACGGCAACACTCGATGAGTTGTCGTGACCATTGACACCCGCATGAACAACATCTGTCGCTCGTTGTGTAGATTCTGAACATAGCATCGGTTGCTGGCAACCGAGCACGTGTGAACGAGAGTTGACGTTCGGCGTGGAGGGAAGATTTTCCATAATCTGCCCCTTCCAGGGAAATCCATCTAATATTCGCTTTTTATTCGCCTTATTGTCAAGCTTCTAATTCCGGTCGCCGGACATGATTTGCTGTTCTTCTATCATCTGTATTATCAATCGATTACGTTATTGGTGGGAAAGAGTTATTCGGATCCGACCATTCGGCGATAAACGTATCGAATTTCCTGCTGGACTTCCTTGAGCCTTTCGGCGAGCGTGGAGGCAGCTGGAACAAGGCCCCAATTTCGTGTCAAAGTTTCCACCTCTTCCCGGTGGCCAACGTGAACGGGCAATCCTTCTCCCGGTCTGCCGGTCACCAGCCTGACGGCGTGATCGACACTACGCAAGAATGCCGCCCCCTCGCGGAGCAGGCGCGCGTCCTCGTCGCTCATTATTGATGCCGAGCGGAGTGTTTCAATTTGCGCGGCCACATTCGTACCAGGTGGCAATAACACCCGATGGCGCAGCCGGAGGTACGATACTGCGAAATCCACGTCGTAATATCCGCCAGGGACAAATTTAGTATTAGTTGGAGGGACGTGCTTCTCTTTTTCAAGACGTCGGCGCATCAGCTGGAGTTCGCCCTCAAGGTCGGGAAAATTCTGGAACCGGTCCATAACAGCCGCAACCAGGTCTTCCACGACTTTGCGCCCCAGTTCTTCATTTCCAGCGAGAGGGCGGGCCTTCAAATAGGTCAAGGCCTCCCACACCTGCGCGTTTTCCTTTACGTATCCAAGCAGCGAGGCATGAGTTGGAACAAGTTCACCCTCCTGCCCTCGAGGTCGCAAGCGCGTGTCAACGACAAACACTGTCCCATCCCGCGTGTAGCTGGAAAGTACTTCGATCACTTTTTCCGCCAGGTGCATCCAGTGCGCTACTTCTTCGCGAGTTGTACCTGCGGCAGCCACGAACATCAGATCAGCATCCGAACCCAGATCAAACTCGCTCAGTCCCAGGCGGCCGAGTCCAAGGACTGCGAATGGGGCCTTATTCACATCGGTGAATTCCGCAAGCGCCGAGTCGAAGGCTTCGCGCGCAATCGGGATAGCACTGGCGATCGACCGGCCCGCAAGTTCGGTCCAGTGTTCGAGGCGGTGAAAAATGTCTTTCGCTTCCGCCACGTCCGCTGCGCCGAGTTCCAGCACCTTGGTGCGAAAATTCCTCCGGAGCAGGGCCATTTTTTCCCGGACGTCGAACGCTTCTTCCCACACCCAGGGATAAGCTTCCATGACGACCGCTCTTTCGACGCCGATGTTCATTTCGGGTTGGCTTTCAGGCGCTTCATGACTGCCTTCGCGGCTATCGAGCACTGCTATATCTTCCGGGTGATGGACCAGCAGGCCAGTGAGATAATCGCTCGACGCCCCCAGTTCGAGTGCGCGCTTTACACATGCCGGCTGCGCACATGCGTAGCTGAATCCTTCCGCGTGGGCCAGTAAAGCGCCGAACAGCCGTGTCACGTTTTTTCGAGTGCGGTCGGGAAGCTCCGCATTCCTCACCAGTTCGGCAATCTCCGGGGCCTGAGCGTCAAGATACTCCAGCAATGATTTATAAGAATGCGGAGCATGATCACCGACCGGGGCGATCAGGGGTTTCAAGGCATAAGCTGTGCCCGGCACGGGAGACGCATCCGGCCGCACGATGCGCTGATGGATTTGTGTTACTGTCGCAAACGCCTCCTGGACCTTTCGAAGCAGCCGCTGACCTGGCGATTTTCCGCTGTCGATCCCTGTGCGACGGGCCAGCCGGTCCAGAGCATCGGGTTCGGAGGGGAGGCGGTGGGTTTGCAATCCAAGCTCAAACTGGATCCGGTGCTCCACCTTTCTCAGAAATTCATAGGCCCCAACCAGCGCTGCATAGTCGCGGTCGCTGATCCACCCTTTGTCATTCAGCTTGCGCAGCGCCAGCAGTGTTCCGCCGGACCGCACCCAGCGGTCTTCGCCGCCGTGCAGACGCTGGAGGCACTGGGTGAGGAATTCGATATCGCGAATTCCACCGGCGTGTAGCTTGACGTCAATGGTGTTGCTGCGGCTGTTTTCGAGCTTGCGGGAGATTCTCTCGCGCGAGCGAAGCACGGCTTCGACTGCGGCAAAATCCGCCGGAGTCCCGTAAATGTGCGATTCCACGGCACGCAGAAACTCGCGCGTCACTCTCGCCTGCCCAGCGGAATGCCGCGCTTTGATCAGCATTTGCAGTTCCCACTCGCGCGCCCGCCGCGCGTAATACTCCAGTGCGGACTTCAGGCTGATCGCGAGGTCCCCCATTTCGCCTTCGGGGCGCAGGCGCAAATCCACCCGGAAGACCTGCCCGTGTGGAGTAGATTGGGTAATCGTGCGCGTGATGGCGTGGGCCAGGCGAACGAAATATTCCTTGTTGCTGATAATGGAATCCGGTTCGCTGCCGCCTGCAGTTTCGCCGTCCTTTTCGTAGAGGAAGAGCAGATCAATGTCCGAACTGTAATTGAGCTCGTTGCCCCCCAGCTTTCCCAGGGAGACGATGCTGAATCCACTGCGGACAATGCGTCCTTGCGCGTCGCGGTACTGCGGCTGGCCGTAGCGTTTCTCCAGTTCCTGATCGCAGAAGATCAGGGCATTCCACAGCATCACATCCGCCAGCATGGAAAGCTCGAGCGTAGTTTCACCCAGGGTGGAAAGTCCCAGCACGTCCTTCAGCACAATCCGCAGATAGTTTCGTCGCTTGAAGCGCGCCAACTGCGCGGAGAGCCACGGGTCCGGGTGCGTCGTGGAGAACCGCGCGAAATCCTGCATCAGTTCTTCACGTGATTTCAGTTTGGTGAACTTGCGGTCGCGCGCAAACTGCACGGGAAGCGAGGGATCGGCAAAGAAGCTTTCCGCCAGGAAAGTGCTGTAGCCGAAAATCGCCACCAGGTAAGTGAGTGCGGTGGGATACCGGGCGAGATCGTCCAGGACATCCGCAGGGGCTCCCTCAATGTACCGTTCGAGCAGATTCAGCGCACCGTCCGGATCAGGCGAATGCGCCAGCAGCGAGGCCACAGGCCACACCAGGTCCGGCGCCAGTCGTGCCGCCACTCGTTCGACGTTTCTTTCAGCCTTTGATGGATCCTGAAAAGCAATCCCAGTGAATTCCGGCCGCATTAATGTTGATTATACCAGCCCGCGACGTTCATGGCCGGAGCGCGACGAAACACGGCCCCCAGGACTTTGCATTATGTTACGATAACTGCGAATATCTGATGTCTGCTGATAATGAACCTCTCCCAATTCCGATCACGGACGTTTTCGACCTGCACGCGGTCCATCCGAAAGAAGTGGAGGCCGAGGTCGAGGCCTATCTGGAAGAAGCCAGGCGACTCGGATTTAAACATCTGCGCATCATTCATGGCCGCGGCATCGGTGTTCAGCGCCAAATTGTACGGTCTGTTCTTGCCCGCACTCCGTTCGTCGTATCTTTCAGTGACGCTCCTCCTGAAGCGGGTGGCTGGGGTGCTACCGTTGTAAATCTGCGATAATCAGACCGCGCAAGTCTGAGCTCCGCCCAAGATCTGCCCTCCCGATACCCGGCAATTCGTAGACAGGACGGCCGGAAAGAAAAATCCTACAAAAGGGTTGTTAGGGTGTCGATTTTCCCCACGTCACACGTCGATTTAGCAGAGGGAGAAGGCTGGGGCAGGGTCTCGCGGGCAAAGCAAACGTCCGGCGGGGCCGCGAAATCTGCAGGAGCGACCTGAATCCAGAACTACGAAACCGCGCGGTCCTCCACAGCCTTTCAACAACGGAGGCAAGGAAAGGAGTAAATCCTCATGTGCCCGGCATGTCTTACAACACTGGTGCTCATTGCCGCAGGCGGCGTTACAACAGGCGGCCTGACGACACTGGTGATCAGCAAGCGAAGTGCGGCGGCCCGCCCCGAGGCTGACCGGCCAGAAAATCCAAAAGAAAACGAACTAGGAGGAAAATAAGATGTCGAACGAGGCCCACATTCCCGCAGTTGTTTCACGAGAAGAATGGCTCCGTGCCCGCAAGGAATTGCTTTCCAAGGAGAAAGAGTTCACCCGGCAGCGCGACGCACTGAGCGCGGAGCGGCGCAAGCTCCCCATGGTGAAAATCGAAAGAGAGTACATCTTCGAAGGACCGGCAGGCCGTGTGAATCTGCGCGACCTTTTCGGTAACCATCGCCAGCTCATTGTCTATCACTTCATGTTTGACCCGGCCTGGGAGGAAGGCTGCCGAGGCTGCTCCTATGTGATGGACAATTCCGAGGGCAGCATCGTTCATCTCGCAGCACGCAATACGGCCTTCGTCGCAGTTTCACGCGCGCCGCTTGCAAAGCTCGAGGCGTTCAAAAAGCGCATGGGATGGAGCTTCCCGTGGGTGTCGTCATTCAGCAGCGATTTCAACTATGATTTCAACGTCACGCTGGATCCCGAGAAGGGCGGCTATGAACATAATTTCGAGAGCGTCCCGGCCCTTCTTGCGGCAGGCAAGGTATGCACACAGAAAGGCGAGATGCCCGGGCTCAGCGTCTTCCTTCGCGAAGGGAACAGCGTCTATCATACATACTCGACGTACCAGCGGGGGCTTGATCTGTTCCTGAACACCTATAATTTTCTCGACCTCACGCCGCTCGGCCGGCAAGAGGAGCCGGGACAAAAAATGGCCTGGCTTCGCCACCACGACAAGTACCCGGCGATTGTTGGATTAAACGTGTCGGCGTGAGAGCCTATACTTAATTGGAGTCAAGCGACGGAGAAACCGGCAAAAGACCGCGCATCGTTCACTGCCGTGAAGTTTGAACAGATTGCGGGGGCTTTCGCCGGCGACCCGCTTGTAAGCAGGAGCGGCGCCAAGGGCTTCGGGTCAGGCGCGCTCAGAGTGAATGGAAAAATCTTCGCAAGGATGTCATCAAAGCGTGAGCTTGTCGTCAACATTCGCAAGGAGCGCGTGGACGAACTTGTAAGCAGAGGCCAGGGCGAGCACTTCGATCCCGGCCACGGCCGAGTGATGGAAGAATGGCCCGTCATCAGATCCAACAACGCGGCCAGGGCCTCGCTTGCAGGTGAGGCCTGCGACTTTGTCAAAAAAGCGGGGAATAATGGCGTCCAGATACCAGCCCTGGGCATCCAACAGGGCGGACTTGGAATCAATGGAGGGATAAATGCGTTACATGCTCCTCATTTACCATAACGAACACATCAAAGAAACCCTGCCGCCTGAAGAAATAGCAAAATCGGAATCTTCTGCCCTTAGTTACATTGATGAGGCCACGCGACAAGGGGTCTTTGAAGCTGCCGATCCACTAGAGCCGACCAGCACCGCAACCACCGTTCGGATGCAAGACGGCAAGGTCATGATTATGGACGGTCCCTTTGCCGAAACCAAAGAGCAACTTGCCGGATACTTCATCCTGGATTGCAAAGACCTCGATGAGGCTCTCGAGTGGGCGTCAAAGATCCCGATGGTTTGCGGAGGCGGCTCCGGTTGCGTGGAAGTCAGGCCCATCCGCGAATTAATGCGTCCGCCCTGACAACCGCCATTGCAAAGGCGGGAGTGGTCTAATGGATGACTTTCGCGGCATCATCGAATCGGTCTTCCGGCAGGAGTCGGGGCGGATTATCGCCGGCCTGATCCGCGTTTCAGGATCGTTCGATCTTGCCGAGGAGGCGATACAGGACGCGTTCGCTTCCGCTCTCGTCAGTTGGCCGGAAAAAGGCATTCCGAACAATCCCGCCGCCTGGATCACGACGGCCGCGCACCGCAAGCTGATTGATTACGCCCGCCGAGCACAAACCCGGCGCGATAAGGAAGAAGAAGTCGTGCGGGAGTCTGAACGCGCTGCCGCGACCGATCCTGAAACGGAAGATATGACTTATCCCGACGACCGGCTGCGCCTGATTTTTACCTGTTGCCATCCCGCGCTCAGTCCTGACGCACAGGTGGCCCTGACGCTTCGCACGCTCGGCGGCCTCACAACCCCTGAAATCGCCCGCGCTTTCCTGGTTCCAGAGCCAACGCTGGCGCAGCGTCTGGCCCGCGCCAAACGCAAAATACAGGACGCGAAAATCCCCTATGAAGTGCCGCCCGAGCATCGGCTGCCGGAGCGGCTTGCCTCCGTCCAGGCAGTCATCTACCTGATTTTCAATGAAGGCTATGCGGCCACTTCCGGCGACAGTCTGATTCGTCGCGAGCTTTGCGCGGAAGCGATCCGCCTGGCGCGAACGCTCTGCCAGTTGATGCCGCACGATGCAGAAAGCCTGGGACTGCTGGCGTTGATGCTTCTCCACGATTCGCGGCGGGAAGCGCGAATCAACCCGCAGGGGGAACTGGTCCCTCTTGAAGAACAGGATAGAACGCTGTGGGACAGCGAGCGAATTCGCGAGGGTTTGGAGAAAATTGAAATGGCATTGCGGATGGGCAGAATCGGGGCATACCAATTGCAGGCCGCCATCGCTGCCATCCATGCCGAAGCGAGAACGCCTCAGCAGACCGACTGGCGGCAAATTGCAACGCTCTATCGTAATCTCGAGCGCCTCAACCCATCGCCGGTGGTGGCGCTGAACCGCGCCGTGGCCGTTGCAATGAGCGAAGGACTCCAAATCGGTTTGCAGCAGGTTGATGAACTGGGAGCTTCTGGCAAATTGGATACCTATTACCTATTCCATGCCGCGCGTGCAGACCTGATGCGCCGTATGGGCCGCTCGCAGGAAGCCGTCGAAGCTTACCACCGCGCGCTTGCGCTCACCGCAAACGCCGTCGAGCGACGGTATCTTCGTCGGCGGCTCGCAGAACTTGGAGCAGCTTCGTAAGTACTCACGCGCCTTCGCGCTAAGCAGCAGGCTGCGCAGACGATTTTTGACCGCAGCGGATCAGTTCACAGCTTTTTTCACGAGTGCGGCGATCTTCGCCTCTTCGGCGGGAGTCAGTTCCTTCACCGCGAAGGCGACCGGCCACATGGCGCCTTCGTCCAGTTTCGCCTCGTGCATGAAGCCGAACGTCGCGTACCGCGTCTTGAACCTCTCCGCGCTTTGGAAGAAGCAGACGATCTTGCCATCCCTAGTGTAGGCAGGCATTCCGTACCAGAGTTTCGGCGAAAGCTGCGGCGCGGCGGCTCTGATGATGGCATGGAGCCGCTCGCCAATGGCGCGGTCCGACGGCGGCATCGCGGCGATCTTCTCGTGCACGGCGCTTTCCCCGGATGCTCTGTCCTTCCTGACGCGCGCTTCCGCCTTCAGCTCCTTGGCGCGCTCCTTCATCGCGGCTTTTTCTTCCGCCGTGAATCCCCTGGATGCCTTGCCGACAGTGCTTCCGGCGGACTTCTTCATGTCTTTCTTTGAGCTCATAGAAACCTCCGACACTATGCGCTGCCACTACCGGCCCGCCTTCACCGACGCGATAACTTCCTCCATCCGTCGCGTGAGGTGCGGCGTGATGCCGATCATTCGCACGACTACCATCAATTGCCCGCGATGATGCATTCCGTGTTACCTGCTTGCGATCAGCATTTCGAAGCCCGATTTTACTCCCGGCTCCATGCCCTCGGGGTATACCACTTGCCCACTTAGGAACTCTCCCGAGACGGCTTCCAGCGCCTTTTAGAATTTCTCGCCCTCGGTGCGCAGTAAGTCGAGGATCTGCGCTTTCGTGCGGGGCGTTTGCGTCTCTGCTCGCAGCTTGCCCATGAGACCGAAGAAGTCGAAACCGACCACCGAATTGCGGCGGTCGATAAAGTGGATTTGTTCCGGGGCGCGCGACATGACTGCGATGTGCACCGGCGTTTCCACGAAATCCATTTGCTCCAGTTCAATGGGGCCTCCAGGAAAGTCGAACTCGAAGCGAACCAACTCCCCTGCAACCCCTAGGTATGCCTCTTCGGCGGCCAGCATGGAGCTTCAACGCCGAACTGCTTTGCGTACTCCGCGTTCAATCGTTGCCAGCCGTCGAACTTCATCGCATCGGCACCAACGATGCGGCCGATGGGGTTTTTACTGAGAAGCCGGTCGAGAACATCCAGACAGATGTGCCAACCTGCGGCGCCCCAGGAGACGAAGCGGCGGTCGATTCTGTGCCACAGCGTCAGGAGCGTTCCGCCGTCAGCGGCTTCGAGCTCCCACCGGATATCGCCGTACTCAAGCGCCCGGGGAGGGTCTGCTCGGGTCACCGTTGTTTCCTGCGGCCTGCCCGTCCCTACCCAGGTGAGGTTCACCGTGGTTCCAACCGCTCCCAAGTTCCCATCAACGTCAAACGGGGCCCACTCGCGCAGATGTGCGGGGTCGGTAAGCGCCTGCCAGACTTTTTCCGGCGGATGGTCCAGTTTTCGCGTCAGAATCAGCGTCCACTTCGTTCCGTCCTTGTGCACGTGAGTGCCGCTTGCCGGGCCCGGCGTGTACTGTTCGCGATCGGTCATCTAACTTCTCCGTGTGTCCGCTTACCAGTGTTTTAACTGCGTGAGCTGAATGAGATTCCCACAAGTGTCCTTCAGCATCGCAATGGTTGATGCGGTCACGTCCGTGGGCGGCATCGTGAACTCGCCGCCGCGGGCCTTGATGCGCTCGTAGTCGCCTTTGATGTCGTCGGTGAAAAACATGACCGCGGGCTGCCCCTGTTGAAACAGCGCCTGCTGATACGTTTGGGCCGCGGGGTTGGTATTCAGCGCCAGTTGCAGTTCAGTTCCGTCCGGATCATCGGGCGAGGCCACGGTCAGCCAGCGAAATGGTCCCTGACTGAAATCCGACTTCTTGGCAAAACCCAGCACCTCCGTATAAAAGCGCAGGGCCTTGTCCTGGTCATCCACATAAATGCTGGTCACTTTGATTTTCATTTCGTTCCTCCTTAGTCACGTTCGCGGTCTGCCTCTGCGTTCTCTCTTTGACTTCTTTTTTGCTTGTGACCGCCGGTCCATGCGGTCGAGGTGGCGTTCCAGGGCATCTACGTGAGTGGACCAGAACCGGCGGAACGGCGCCAGCCAGGCGTCAATCTCCTGAAGCGGTTCAGGCTTCAGCCGGTAGAGGCGGCGCTGTGCGTCCGCCGTGGATTCCACGAAGCCGCCCTCGCGCAGCACCTTGAGGTGTTTTGATACGGTCGGCTGCGGCATGCCGAGTTGACGCTCGATCTCTCCAACCGACTTCTGAGACGAGGCCAGAAGACGAAGTATCGCGCGGCGGTTCGGCTCCGCAATGATTTCAAATACAGATTCCATACCGGGAATATACTGTCCATAGTATATGCCTGTCAAGGAATATAAAAGGAGCAGGTGCGGAAAACAATTTCCGAGGTCGGTCTCGGGATGCTGTTTGGCGGCTGCGCGCTTCAGACAATCGGCCGGAAACTCTGCGATGGCACTGGGTCTGGCGACGGACGCGGCCAATTGATCTACCCGTCGATATACGGTACAACGCCGGGCGCGGTCGTAAAATTATTGCTCAGTTGACTTCGGCTGGCCCTTTGTGCATGACTGGTCCATCCCGGTCCGGGACGTCTCGTTCGCGCTGCTTCCAAGCGAAGGTCAGAAATGGCTGAAACGGCTCGAGGTCTTATGGCCCGAATCCCCTGCCTGTATCTCCGAAGACGTTTGCTTCCTTGAAATCCGATCCTCCCGTGCAAACCATCCCATAACAGAGTCACCATGAGCCAAAATCCTCTGGTCGTTTCTACATTAATCGGGTCACGGGAGCAGAGTGTTTGTCGTCTGCTCAAGGTGGGCTTCATTTGTAGAGGCCACGGCTAATTACGAGGACGGGGATACAACTTTGCAATCATCATTCCCAATTCTTGAATAAATGATGTATCCGCGATGAACAGAGCAGCTCTGCGGCAACACAAGATGTTGGGTGACCTTCATCACATCGGCCTGCCTCAAAATACGATAGCCTGAGTTATGAACAAGAGGAATCGGCAATTTTCGGCCACTGCTCCGGTCCTGCTTAATTTTAAACGCTGGCTCGCGTCTGCGAAGGAATAATCCCACGCTCAGGAGCGCAGCTATGAACGCTCGGCGGTGGTTGGGCTATGAATCGAGGGAGCGTTGGAACGAGCACGCCCGTGCGGACGGGGACACAGTTTTTCATGTCAGAAACATCACCAAGGTTTACCGAATGGGTGAGGTGGAGGTCCACGCGCTTCGAGGGATAAACGTTGACTTCTTCCCGGGAGAATTTGTCGTTCTGCTTGGCCCTTCGGGGAGCGGGAAGACGACACTTCTGAATATTCTGGGCGGACTGGACGTCCCGACCTCAGGCAACGTTTTGTATCTGGATCATGACCTTACTTCAGCAAGCGAGGCTGAGCTTACACGCTACCGGCGGGAGCACGTCGGTTTCGTTTTCCAATTCTTTAATCTGATTCCGAGCCTCACGGCGCTCGAAAACACCGCGCTGGTCACGGAAATTGCGGAGAACCCGCTGAGTCCCGAAGAGTGCCTGCGAATCGTTGGTCTGGAGGAACGATTAAACCACTTCCCCGCTCAGTTGTCCGGTGGGGAGCAGCAGCGTGTTGCCATCGCCCGTGCGATAGCCAAGCGGCCTGAGGTCCTGTTGTGCGACGAGCCAACCGGTGCACTCGATTATCCGACTGGCAAAGTTGTGCTGGAAGCATTAGAGAGGGTGAACCGCCAACTCGGGACTTTCACGATTGTCATCACTCATAACGCCGCCATTGCCGCCATGGCGGACCGTGTGGTGCGAATCAGCAGCGGTCAAATCATCGATATTTATAAAAATGAAAAGAGGTTGGCGCCTTCCGAGCTTTCCTGGTGACGTGCGATGAGCGTGCTTGATAGAAAACTCTTGCGGGACATCTGGCTGATGCGAGGGCAACTGATCACTGTTGCGCTGGTCGTTGCCTGCGGGGTCGCTACCTATGTGACCATGCGCGGAGCCTATGAGTCGGTCGCTGCCGCTCAGCGGGACTACTACGTCCGTTACCGCTTCGCAGAGATTTTCGCGCATCTCAAGCGAGCTCCGGACTCGCTGGCAGCTAATATCGCCGGCATTCCGGGGGTTTCTTTGGTCCAGACCCGGGTCGTCGTAGATGTTACGCTTGACGTTCCCGGCCTGCCCGAGCCCGCGCTTGGACGCCTCATCTCCATTCCAGAACGGCGGGCTCCCATGCTGAACGATCTTTGCATCCGCCGCGGCCGCTATATCGAGCCTGGCCGTCGTGATGAAGTTCTGGTCAGCGAGGCCTTTGCCACGGCCAACCATCTTCAGATTGGGCAAGCTATCGGTGCCGTGATCAATGGCCGATGGGAACGGCTCAGAATCGTAGGCGTCGCGCTCTCTCCCGAGTACGTCTATGAAATCCGCGGCGCAGAAGTTTTTCCCGATAACCGGCGGTTCGGAGTTTTTTGGATGAGTCGCGAATCGCTCGGCCCTGCGTTCAACATGCAGGGAGCCTTTAACGATGTGGCGCTGACTCTTGCTCCGGGCTCGAGCGAGCCGGAGGTCCTCACACGTCTGGACGTGCTCCTCGCCCCTTATGGCGGGCTGGGTGCCTATGGCCGTTATGACCAGATTTCGAACCGCTTCCTTTCAGATGAAATCAAGCAGGACCGGATTACAGGAATCGTTGTTCCAACAATTTTCCTCGGCATTGCCGCTCTTCTAATTCACATTGTTCTTTCGAGACTTGTGGGCACGCAACGGACCGCCATTGGCTTGTTGAAGGCCTTCGGGTATAGCAACTTTTCAATTGCGCTCCACTATCTGAAGTTTGCTCTTGTCGCGGTGCTGCTGGGGACCCTGATCGGCGGGCCTCTCGGTGTGTGGCTCGGCCGCGCCCTGGCGAAGCTCTACGAGGAGTTTTTCCGATTTCCAGAACTGCATTTTGTCCAGAGCGAACGGCTGGTCATCTCAGCGTTTCTCATCAGCGCAGGAGCAGCTTGCCTCGGGGCGCTCGCCTCCCTTCGTTCCGTCATGGCCCTGCCTCCCGCGGAAGCGATGCGGCCGCCGTCTCCTGCCCGGTTCAGGCCCGGCTTTGTCGAACGTCTTGGCTTTCAAGGTTTCGTCCCCCTCCCCGCGAGAATGATTTTGCGAAATCTCGAACGTCGTCCGTGGAAAGCAGGCCTCACGATATTTGCCCTTGCCATGGCGAGCATGATTCTCATCGTCGGATTCTATTTTTATGACGCGATTGATTATCTGGTTCGAGTAGAATTCGAAACAGCGTCCCGCCAGGATATCACCGTCACTTTGAACGAACCTCACGGCTCCTCCGCGCGCTACGCCATAGCCGGGATGCCTGGCGTTTGGCGCGACGAACCTTTTCGCGTGGTCGATGCAAAGCTGAGGTACGAACATCGATCTCGCCGCGTTGCCATCCTCGGTCTGCAGGAAGACCAGCAGTTGCGCAGGATCGTTGACCTTGGCCTTCACCCCGTAAGACTCCCGCCGGAGGGAATCATTCTGTCCACCACGCTTGCGCACATTCTTGGCGTTGCGCCTGGCGGCCGTATCACGATCGAAGTCCTGGAGGGAAAGCGGCCGGTGCGGCAAGTGGCCGTGCAAGGGACAGTTGACGATTTGATCGGGACCTCCGCTTACATGAATATCGACGCGCTGAACCGGTTAATGCGTGAGGGGCACACGATTTCAGGTTCTTTCCTTGCTGTCGATTCCGCCTTCATACCACGCCTGTATTCTTTCCTGAAGCGCACGCCCGCGGTCAGCGGGGTTGCAGTCCGCGAGGCAACCCTCGAGAGTTTTCGGGAGACCATTGCCCGGAGCCTGGGCATCTCGGTCGGAACTCTGGTGATTTTCGCCTGTGTGATCGCCTTGGGAGTCGTTTACAACAGCGGGAGAATCGCACTTTCTGAGCGTGCCAACGAACTCGCCTCGCTCCGCGTTCTGGGCTTTACGCGGAGGGAAGTAGGGCTGATGTTATTGGGCGAACAGGCCCTGCTGACGGCGATTTCTGTTCCGCTAGGATTTCTGCTGGGGTATGGCACCTGCGCATTGCTTGTTTACACCATGCGGTCGGAGCTATACCGGATGCCGCTCGTTATCAGCAGCAGGACGTACGTCCTCGCTGCGATGATTGTCATTCTGGCGTCAGCGCTTTCAAGCCTGCTCATATACCGTCGACTTTGCCGGCTGGACCTTGTGGCCGTGCTGAAAGCGAGAGAATGAAATGCAAGGTAGAAAGGCTGGCCGACTGGCTGCAGCTTCTGTAGTGGCTGTCACGGCAATCGCCTTGATCGTTTTGGCTTTCAGACCCTCGCCGCTTGAGGTTGAGACGGCTCACGTTGTGCGCGGACCATTGCGAGTCACTATCGACCAGGAAGGAGAAACCCGGGCCCGCGACCGGTTCACAATCTCATCCCCTGTGATGGGTCGCTTGTTGCGCGTCGAATTGGATGACGGTGACGCTGTTCGGTTGAATCAAGTCGTCGCCAGAATCGATCCACTTCCCCTAAGCCAGCGCGAACGCGAGGAAGTTTATGCAAGAGTAGAAGCCTCGAGAGCTGCCCTCCGACAGGCGACGGCTCGGGCGGCGCGTGCCCGCGAAGACTGGGAGCAGGCCCGGCGGGACCGCATCCGCGCCGAGCATCTGGCCAAGGAAGGTGTGATCTCAATCCAGGCGCTGGATCTGGCCAGAAACACCGACATTACATCTGCACGGGAATTTGAGGCGGCGCAGTATAGTGTTCAAGTGGCGACTTCCGAGTTGCGAATCGCCCGTGCCGGCCTGATCAGCATCGAGACAGAACCCGGAAAACCCAGGCCTCTGATTGAATTGCGTTCGCCGGTGTCGGGAAATGTGCTTCGCGTGCTTGAGAAGAGCGAACGCGTGGTTCAGGCCGGCACGCCTATTCTTACTCTCGGCGATCCCGACAAGATTGAGATTGTTGCGGATGTGCTCTCCACCGATGCTGTCAAGATTCATCCCGGCGATCCTGTTTTGTTAGTGGGTTGGGGCGGTGACCGCCCCATCCGGGCACGCGTCCGCCTGGTTGAACTTTACGGTTTCACCAAAGTTTCTGCATTGGGCGTTGAGGAGCAGCGAGTCAATGTGATTTCGGACTTCGTTGATCCGCCGGGCCGACTGGGCGACGGCTACCGCGTTGAGTGCGAAATAACAATCTGGTCAGGCGAAGACGTTCTGAAAGCCCCTATGAGTTCGGTGTTCCGGCGGGGACAGGGATGGGGCACATTTGTCATCGAAAACGGCCGCGCCAGCTTGAGAGACGTCAAGATCGGCCATAGGAACGAAGCGGACGTAGAGATTTTGGATGGTCTTCGGGAGGGGGAGGAGGTCATTTTGCATCCTTCGAACCAGGTCAGGAACGGTCTTCGTGTTCCCCGCCAGTCTAAAACTCAGGAGTGAGTACGCCTCAATGGGGGCTCGGCCTATTACTCAGGCAGACGGGGGTAGAAGATGTCCTCTCCGCCGCGCGTGCGCAACCGTATTGCGACAAAGTGACAATGATCCCAAGGTTGTGGAGGCAATTCTCCGGCATAGAGCTATTAAGATCACCTTGGACGACTACAAGGAGGCAGCGTCAAAAGAAGGACAGAAGAGTCACGACAAGGTGGTCCACGCTGTTACGCAGAAGCAATCCGTACTACAACTCATAACGAAACAGAATTGGGCATCGCAGTAACTTAATGAGAGGATTGGCGTCCCCGGCGGGATTTGAACCCGCGTTACCGCCGTGAAAGGGCGATGTCCTAGGCCGGGCTAGACGACGGGGACAGGAGACCTGCAAATCTGACGGGCATGCAGAAACTCCCCTCTGGAAGGCTGCTAAAACCTGACTCCCGGATGACTTGCAGAATCTGTTATGCTAGCAACTGCGCATGACGACTGTCAATTGTTCCTTCCGCCCGTTTCAAAAAGGAAGCTGGCCTGCTCAGGGGCCGATTGTTCCGCAATAGGGGCGGCAATCGATTCGAGCACAGGATACTCACTCAGCAAGGTTGGCGGGACCTGCACCGGCCGGCCACGGATAATGCTGATCAGCTGCAAGGCATTGGCCACGGCCTTTCCGCGGAAGTGGTTATTGGTGATAACGTATGTCTCCTGAGTGGCTTCGGCAACGTGGCGGATGCGTTCGGCCCAACCCTCAAGCTCGCTCATGCTGTAAAGATAGTCATAACGCTCATCAGGTCGCTCGCTGGAAGTAAACCAGTGTTCGTAATTCCGGCCGTGCAGGCGGACGTATCCTACGGGCGAAGTGGAGCGTTCGCTGGGGCGAATCGAGCGGCCAATCACGGGCTGGTCAATGTTGCAGAAACCGACGCCCAGTTCGCGAAGCATTTCGTAGATTTCTGGCCTGTTCCACGATTCATGGCGGACCTCCAACACCAGCGGGTACTCCATGAACTGCATCGCCAAACTGCCGATATATTCCCGGTTTTCCTTGTTGTTTTTGAATGACCACGGAAATTGCATCAGCAGTGTCCCCAGCAGCCCCGCCTGGTGAAGCGGTTCGATGCCCTGCTTGAAGACTCTCTCATCCTCCTGGCTGGCAATGCGTTCGTGTGTGAACCGCTGCCAGAGCTTGGCCGTAAAGCGGAAGTTCGGATTTTGGCGGACCCGCCGAGCCCAACTCCGTGCCACTTCTGCGCGGGCAGGGTGGTAGAAGGTCGTGTTGATTTCAATAGTGTCGAAAAATCTGGAGAGGTACTCGGCTTCGTGGAAGCCGTGCGGGCGATGCATGGGATACACAATCCCGTTCCAGTCCTCGTACGACCAGCCGGCCGGGCCGAACCGGATTGTTGGGGCATCAGCGCCCATGTTCGATTTTTGTTTGGCTTCATAAACATTATACCGCTGAGGGTGCGCACTGCAGGGGAAATAGTCGGGAGAAGCTCTCCGGCAGAAAGCGGAATCGTGATGGGTTAAAGCTCAGCGTCGCAATGGCAGGCTGCGCGATTGCGCTTGCGTTGAAGAATGGCTAGCTGGCGCGTGCGAGGTATGAGCCGTTCGACGTATCAATTCGGATTACTTCACCCTCACTGATAAATGGAGGGACTTGGACTACGAGCCCGGTTTCCATCTTTGCGGCTTTCATGACATTGGTGGCCGAGGCGCCTTTGATGCCCGGTTCGGTCTCGACAACCTTCAGGTCGACGGTTGGCGGCAACTGGATGTCGATGGGCCGGCCTTCGTAGAATTCCATTTTCAGAACAACGTCGGGAACCATGTATTGCGCCCGTTCGCCCACGACGTCCTTGGGCAGATGAAACTGTTCGTAAGTGCTGGTGTTCATGAAATAGTATGAGTCTCCGTCTGAGTAAAGGTATTGCATCTCGACTTCATCAATCACGGCGCGCTCGACCGTGTCTTCAGAGCGGAAGCGGTGGTCGATCATGGCTCCAGTACGGAGATTGCGCATCCGCGCCTGCACAAAAGCGCGCAGGTTTCCCGGAGTTCGGTGCTCAGCCTTGTGAATCGAGAAGAGTTCACCGTTGTGCTTAATGACCATACCTGGACGGAGATCGTTTGCGTTCATTCTTAATGTCTCATTTGAAATTCAGGATAGGTTTCGAGCCGGGGGCCCCTGGGGACACATCGTACGGCGCGAACAGATCCACTCATTATTTTAATTGTCAGGCTCCCGGTCGTCAACTTTGTGGCGTCAAATTGTCGAAGCTTTTTAGAAATATCGCCCCAATATACTGATTGGAAGCGCCCCCGGTTAAGGATGGATCTTCCATCGGAGCCATCAACTGCCTTGCATGGGTTGGTTTCGCTCGTCTTTTCCTGGCGCCTCGCTTACTATGGCTGAAGGAGGAACCGGCCATGAACTTCCAGGCAAAACCCCGGCATCTGAAGACGACGTCCGCACGAGGAGCACCAGCGAGTTCGCATCCAGCCCGGGCCGATAGCCGTCCCAGGAATCGCGCGCAATCGAGGCATCTGAATTGAGGTTCAAGCGGAAATTCAAGCTGATCTCTCTTGCGGTCTGCGCAGGGTTGTTTGCACTCCTGATTTTAAAGACCGGCCCGGCTGTGATCCTAAGCCGCGTGTATCAATTCGGCTGGGGCTTCCTTTTTGTGATTTTTATTTCGGGCGCCCGACATCTGCTGCGCACCGCTGCGTGGTTCAAAGCCATCGACCGCCACGAGCGGCGTGTCCGATTCCGAGACCTCTTCGGGATCCGCATTGCGGGCGAAGCCATCACAGATCTGACCTTCCTGGGGCCGCTGCTGGGAGAAACGGTTAAAGGCGTCACGCTTTCAAAGCACGTCAGCGCCGAACACAGTGCTTCATCGCTGGTAATCGAGAACCTGGCGTACAGTTTTTCCGCCAGCCTTCTTGTCATCACAGGACTTGTGCTGTTCATTACGGAGTATCCCCTGGCCCCGACCGTGCGAACGGGCAGCCTGATCACGCTTGCGGCATTGTTTCTTGCAGGCGGGTTGATCGGGTTGATCGTCAAGAAACACTACCGTGTGGCCGGCAGGATTGTGGACGGGCTTAGAAAGCTTGATCTTCGCTGGCTCGATAGGCTGCATGATCAGAGAGAGAAGGTGGCGGCGTTTGAAGAAAACGTTCACGGCTTCTGGCAAGCGCATAAAATATCGTCAGCTATTATCCTTGCGCTGGAGCTGTTGTCGGTTGTTGCCGGTGTGGTCGAAGCCTGGGTCATTCTGGCGATGACGGTCCACCGAATGTCCTTGTTTGCAGCCTTCATGGTTGAAACCGTCAACCGTGTCGTGAACCTTTTCTTCGCGTTCGTTCCAATGCGAGTGGGCGTGGACGAAGGCGGAGCGGCGCTGGTGCTCAAGACGGTGGGGTACGGCGCCGCTGAAGGCGTGTCATTAGCGGTTATCCGGAAAATCCGCATGCTGTTCTGGGTGGCTGTGGGGCTGGTGATGGTAAGCCGGTACTCGCTCTCGCTGAAGGGAAATGACGAGAAGAGCGGCCCCATGGTCGCAACCCTAAAATGAAGAAACTGATTGTCAATGCGGACGATTTCGGTCTGAGCAGTGGCGTAAACCGGGCCATTCTCGAGGGCCACAGGAACGGCATTATCACGAGCACGACTCTCATGGCGAACGGGCCGGCGTTTGATTCCGCTGTCGCGGGCGCTTTGACGGCGCCGGGACTCGGCGTGGGCGTGCACCTGAATCTGACGCAGGGCAGGCCGGTCTGCGAAGCTTTCCGTGTTCCTTCGCTCATTCAGCCGGATGGGGCATTCCATCCAACGCCTGGAATTCTGGCGTGGCGGATCATGACCGGCAAAATCCAATCGGGGGACATTGAAAACGAGTTGCGAACCCAGATTGCGAAAGTTGCTTCCTCCGGCGTCCGAATCACTCACCTGGACAGTCACAAGCACATCCATTTACTGCCGCCGGTCTTTCGCCTGGTTTTGAAGCTGGCATGCGAATTCGGGATCAGGTGCGTACGTTGCCCCGTGGAACCGGCATCCAGCGCGCTCGGCCCCTTGCGTTCCCGGCGCAAAGGACTTGCCGGCATGGCCAGGCAATTTCTTCTTGCCCGGGCGCTTTCAACCCTGGCCTCATGTCAGGTGAACAAAGTCCAGCAGGCAGGCCTTTGGCACACAAAGCATTTTGTCGGGCTCAGCCAGACCGGGTTTCTGGATGCCGGCATTCTGGAGCAAATGCTTCGTTCTCTGCCCGAGGGAACCACTGAACTGATGTGCCATCCCGGCTACGTTGACGATGTGCTGCTCGGGACGCGCACGCGGTTGCGCGCCGAGCGCGAAACGGAGCTTCGAGCGCTTACGAGGGCCGGCATCCGCCAGTTCGTGGACGCGCTTGGAATCGAACTGATTTCATATGCCGGCCTGCCGCAGGCCAAGCGGAAGGAACCCCAAAAATCCCACGAACCTGTGCAGGAATTCATCCAAGAGGGTTAACATATGGAGTTGGCCTGGCATCAAATTTCCAGGGAAGGCCTTAATGGAAAAAGAAAGAGTTGCGCGGTATTCCATCGTTGTCCCTCTTTATAACGAAGAAGATAACCTGCGTCCGCTCTACTTGAAGATTGTCGAGGTCATGAACGGCACCGGGCTTCCCTATCAGGTCGTCTTTGTTGATGACGGCAGTGCCGACGGTACGTACTCTTTGCTACAAGATATCTGCTCGAACGACAGCCGCGTCGTCGCCATCCGCCTGCGGCGCAATTTCGGCCAGACCACGGCCTTGCAGGCAGGATTCGACTATGCCGAAGGCGATGTGATCATCTCGCTCGACGGCGACCTTCAGCATGATCCTGCGGAAATCCCGCTGTTCATTGCCAAGATCAATGAAGGCTATGATGTCGTCAGCGGGTGGCGCGTGAAACGGCAGGACACCTGGCTGACGCGTCGCCTGCCCAGCCGCATCGCCAACTGGATTATGGCCAGACTCTCAGGCGTGGATATCCACGACTTCGGCACTACCTTCAAGGCCTACCGCCGGGAAATTCTGCAACGCATGCGGCTTTATGGCGACCATCACCGTTTCATCCCGGCGCTTGCCAGCTCATTCGGCGCGCGGATCGCCGAGATACCGATCAGGAACATCCCGCGGGCAAGCGGCAAATCAAATTACGGATTGTCGCGGACTATCCGCGTGATGCTGGACCTGATCAGCATCAAGTTCCTGCTGGAATATTCCACGCGCCCGCTGCAATTCTTCGGATTGTTCGGCTTTGCTGGTGTGGGGCTGGGGGCGTTAATCGGTTTCTTCCTTGTTTTCAAAAAAGTCTTTCTGCACCAATCCATCATGCTCCAGCACGGGCCGCTTCTTTTTCTTGCAGCGCTGCTGATTCTGAGCGGCATCCAGCTCCTGTCAGTGGGGCTTGTGGGCGAGATGGTGACCCGCACTTACTTTGAGTCGCAGCAGAAGGCCACATACACAGTTCAGGAAATCATTTCGCACGGTGGACGCGAACGAAAGGCGGAAGGCGCGGGAATCGGAGTGGGACCATACTGGCAGGAGATCAGCAATCATTAAGGAGAGTAGCCGCTTCTCCCGCAAAAGACGGAAAGCGCGATCCAGAATTTGAGCGGCCTCGACAACTGCACCCGCTCGTCAAAGACATCGTAATTTCGCTCCCTGATGCGCGTGAGAATTCGCCAGTAAACGGCTCCCATGATTTCGGCAATGACCATTGAACGGCGGTCTTCGCGTGGGAGCGTCCGGCGCGCAAGAGAGAAGTAGCTGCGCGCGCGCTCAAATTCAAACTCCATCAGTTCGACAAACCTGCCCGCGGGCTTGCCGGTCAGGAAGCCCTCAGGCGAAACGCCGAAGCGCTCCAGGTCGTCTTCTGGAATATAAACGCGGCCGCGGCGGGCGTCGCTTTGAAGATCGCGGAGGATATTGGTAAGCTGGAGGGCCATGCCCAGAGTGGCGGCGTATTTGCGCGTCAAAAGGTTTTTGTAGCCGAAAATCTCGATCGAGATCAGGCCAATGGTCGAGGCCACGCGGTAGCAGTAAAGCGAAAGGTCCTCAAATGTCCGATAGCGCTGCGGGCTGAGGTCCATTTCAATGCCGCGCAGCAGTTCTTCGAAATGCTCCCGCGGAATCCGGAAGCGATGGACCGCACGCGCCAAAGCCGCAAGCTCTGGCGTGAAATCGGCGCCGGGACTGCCGCCCGATAGATAACAGCGCTCCAGATCATGCCGGCAAAGGTCGAGTTGCCGCCGGGCTTCATCTTCGGGAAGGTAGCTGTCTGATACGTCGTCGCTCCGCCGGGCAAAAGCATAGACGGCCTCGATAGCCTCCCGCTTTTCCGGAGGCAGAAAGACGAAGGAATAGTAGAAGTTTGTAGTGCGGGCGTTAGTGAAGCGTCGCGGGTAGTAACGCAGATTCATGGATGAACGCAGACAAAAACAACGGGGGACATGTGCCGCCGACTCGCGCCCCCGGGCCTGGGATCTGCCGGAACGCGAGCATCTATTGTATGTGTTTTCGGTCGAGAAAAGTATTCCCGGTGCAATCCCGGGGATATGTGATGAAGCAGCGGCATCAGGCCTTTAATGTTCGGACGCAACCATTTCGCTGAGAATAGAGGTTATTAAGAATGCCTACATACCTCGTAACAGGAGCAGCAGGCTTTATTGGCTCCAACATTGTTGAAGAACTTGTCCGACGCGGCGAGACGGTCCGCACGCTGGACAATCTGGCCACGGGACACATGGAAAACCTGACGCCCGTCAGGCAGAAGATCCAGTGGCACGAAGCCGACATCCGAGAGCTTGAAAGCATCCGGCCGGATTTTGAAGGCGTGGACTACGTAATCCACCTGGCTGCAATTCCTTCCGTACCGCGCTCTGTTGCGGACCCACTGACGTCAAACGCCGTCAACATTGATGGCACACTGAACGTCCTGCTGGCCGCGCGGGACGCCGGTGTCAAGAGGCTCGTCTTCGCGGCGTCATCCGCGGCTTACGGCGACCATCCGGCGCTGCCGCGCGTTGAAACCCAGGAGCTGCGCCCACTTTCCCCCTACGCGCTCACCAAGCTGGCCGGCGAATATTATTGCCGCATTTTCACGCAGGTTTACGGCCTTGAAACTGTGGCGCTGCGTTACTTCAATATCTTCGGGCCGCGCCAGAGCCCTGATTCGCCTTACTCGGGAGTGCTCTCACTTTTCATTTCGGCCTATATGCAGGGAAAGACCCCTGTCATTTATGGAGACGGTGAGCAATCGCGCGACTTCACTTATATTGAGAATACCGTTGACGCCACGCTGCGGGCCTGCACCGCACCCAATGCTCCAGGCCACGTGATCAACGTCGGGACCGGCGAGCGCCACACGCTGAATGAAACCATCCGGATACTGAACGGTATTTTCGGCGCGCAGATAACTCCACGCTACGACGCGCCGCGCGCGGGAGACGTTCAGCATTCGCACGCGGACATTTCGCTTGCTCGCAGATTGCTCGGATACGAACCCAAAGTACGGTTTGAAGAGGGCCTCAGGAAAACGGTCGATTGGTTTCGCTCGTTGGGATCGTGATGATTGTTCCTGCAAGTGCCAGCGAACCTTCAGGAGCCATTGAATTTCTCAGTTATCTCTCGCTCGGTTTTCGTTCGAGTTGTGGGTTTGTCTCGATGGCAGTTCATGAAGGCGTTCAAGTTGGCGGCAGTTCAGCGGCTGGATATCGGAGCACCGGGGGCCAAGGTGGAATGGCCCTTTGAAATCAACCTGAGCATGCTGCACCCTTTTCAGTCGTAGTTCCGCTTGGGGGCCTGGCAAGGCCTCTCATGGTCTGGGCAAGCGGCGCCGGGAAGACGGCACAACTGGAGCGCAAAATCGGCCAACAGACTTCGGAGACCGATTTTCTGAAAGGGGGACCCGAACGCATCGACGAGCATCGGAAACTGCAGGCATTGACTGGAAAGCAGCTGTCTGCCGGCAGTTCCAAGCCCATAGGAACGAGGAGAAAGCCTTGACGTTGAGACGCCTGTGCCGTCTGGCAGGGTGAGCCGTTATCGCTATCACTCCGGTCCACCGCAACCGGATCCGGACTTGGCGTTGTGGGATGCGATTCGCCGAATCGCGCTGGAATTTCCGAGCGGAGGCTGGCATAAGCCAAAGTGGCTTTTCTCTTCTCACATCGGCATGATCGAAACAGACCCCCGCCACTCTCAAAAAGCGCATGAAGAGGCTTTACTGAAAGCAGACATTAGGCCCCGTTTTGGATATACAGTCTTCGCCACACGTTCGGGTCTTGCGTAGCGGTGGCAGGCGTTGACTTCGCAACGCTGAAGGAACTCATGGGGCACTCGCAAACCTCGATGACCATACGCTAGGTTCATCCCGCATCCGAACACAGAAAGCAACCAGTCAAAAAGCTCGAAGAGTTTAACCTTGAACAAGTGTTGGCACCGTACGAAAACGGGGAAAGTCCGCCCGGAAAAGTCCCCAGGATGGCGGATTAGCACCAAAACAGCTCTGCTGATTTATTGAAAACGTGGTAGGCCTGGAGGGATTCGAACCCCCGACCCACGGTTTAGGAAACCGTTGCTCTATCCTTCTGAGCTACAGGCCCGTTGGCGTGCTGAATTAGCTTAGCACATACGCAGTGCCTTTGTGCGCAGACCGCGCCATCGATGCAGGCCCACTACAGTTGCCCGCGGCGCCGTTCGTGGCGCACGGAATCCGAAAGATTCAAGATCACGGCAATTCTGTTTATACTGGGACGGAGTATTAGTATTCATCGGCAATGGCTTGTAGCCTTCTCATACAGCTTACTGATGCCGAAGCAACGCTCGGCTGGGCTGGAGGAAGCAAAATTCCATAATGCGGACAATTCACAATGGCGATTCTTGATCGATTCAAGTTGGATGGGAAGACAGCGCTGGTCACCGGCTGCCGGCGCGGCATTGGCAAGGCGATCGCACTTGCACTCGCTGAAGCTGGAGCAGACATCATCGGCGTCAGCCGCTCGATGGAAATTTCCGGCAGCGAGATCGAACGCGAAGTCCTGGCGCGCAATCGCAAATTCAAAGGTTACGCCTGCGATTTTTCTGACCGGAAGGCTGTCTATGCGCTGATTAAGCATCTGGCCGCAGACTTGCCGGTTGTCGACATTCTTGTCAACAACGCCGGCACGATCCTTCGCAAGCCCGCCGTGGAGTATCCCGATGAATACTGGGACACGCTGATGGAAGTGAACCTCAACTCCCAATTCATTCTGACGCGTGAAATCGGCAAAGGCATGGTGGCGAGACGAAGCGGCAAGATCATCTTCATTGCGTCGCTGTTGACATTCCAGGGGGGAATTCTCGTTCCAGGCTATGCCGCGGCCAAGGGTGGCATCGGCCAGTTGACCAAAGCCCTTGCCAACGAATGGGCCGGCAGCGGAGTTCAGGTGAACGCCATTGCACCGGGCTACATCAGCACGGACAATACTGCCGCATTGAAGGGTGACCCGGTCCGTAACAAGGCCATCCTGGAGCGCATTCCTGCCGGGCGGTGGGGCGACCCTGAAGATTTGCAGGGCGCTGCCGTCTTTCTTGCTTCCGCTGCTTCCAACTATGTTAATGGCTCCATCCTCACAGTGGACGGCGGATGGATGGCAAGATGATCCTTCAAGCGCGGGGAAATCTTTAAACAAAAAGGCCGGCCCTTCATGTGACCGGCCTTCTGGTGTTTGGTGACGTTGCGTATCAGCGTTTTGCCTGGACGCTGCTGTTTGCAGCGACCCTGAATTGCATCCGGGTCCCGGATTCCAGCCGCAGATCGCCATTACGCGTGCTGAGCGTTGAATTCGTACCGGCGGACGATTCAGCCGATGCGGACGATCCAATATGGATATCGCGCACAGGGGTCGCCAGGCCGAGGCTTGAGTTGGCCCCAAGCGTGTTCTGCGTCGTGGCGCCAACTTCGCCGCCGGCTTGCCCAAGAGTTGATCCTGCCGCGCCGACGGTCGAGCCGACCGTTGAACCTACCGCGGAACCCACTCCGCCAAGCAGTCCGCCGCGTGCTCCACCACCACCGCCCGCGGGGACTGCTACAGGCGCGGGCATCGGGGCCATGCCCATGGAGTCCGAACCCTCCGCCGCAGCGCTGCCGCCCGCCGCAAACACCGAAGTCAGGACGGCGTTCAAGTGTGTCGTCGTGTTGCCGTGCACCAACTGGTCAAATTGCACGCCAAGACTTGATCCGCCTTTGCCGTTCAGGCTTTTCCTGACACTGGTCACATGGCCGACAAGTTTGTCACCCTTGTGAACCACAATCTTTCCGTGCTGCTTGACGTTTTGAGTGACGCGCGCCACGACTTTGTCTCCCTGCTTCGCCGTGCGGGCGTCAACGTTTGACATCAGTTCCGCGGATATTTTTGTTCCGTTTTTTATTTCCGCTGACTGGTCCTTGGCCGATGCCATGGCCGCAGACGAACTGGCTGCCTGGGCGGTCGAATTTGCCGCCGCTTCCGCTTGTGCCGTGGCAGCTGTCGCGCCCACGCCGATCTGGACTGCAGCCGCTATCATTGCGATGCATGAAATGAAGTGGAACCATTTGAAGTTTCTCATCGTCAAACCCTCCCATTAGATGTTGTGCTGAGCCCGCGTCTTGCCGGGGTCACAATTCCCCTTGCCCCACGCGGAGAGAATGCAGGCCGTTTACCAATCTCGCGACCCGTGTAATGTGATGATCGTCAAGGAGTTGTTCGCTGCGGTCTGGCCCTGCTGGCGTGAAACATTGACAAACCCCCGTGTAGATTCTTCCAGTTCTCCAAGTGGTTAACAACAAATCAATTCATCGTCATCCGTCCCTGAATTCACTGCCGAACGAGCCGAAGCGCGACGTCTTCGGAGTACGCGGGCGATACGAGAGGCAGTTCCCCTCCGGCATGCACGACGGTTTCTGACTTGTCAACCCGACCGGTGCGCGTGTTGATCCACACAGCATGATAGCCTCCAGCGGGCGCCTTCACTACCAGCCTGGTTTGCGGACCGCCGCCATCAACATAAACCGCATAGGCCTTTGTCGGCTGTGCAAGCGCGTATATTTTTGCCGTCGCGCTCACGGCTTTGACGTCCGCGTTGTCCGGACGCATGTGGACAAAGTCAAAGCTCTCGATGAACTTTTTCAGGATTGCAAGCTGCGCTTGCAACGAATGCCCGCCCCCGCCCGGCTGTGTGGATGGAAACATGAAAGTCCCGTCTTCGTGCCCCACAGTGAATGAGTAATCAAGATTGTCGTAAACGCTGCCTCCCGCCAGAATGAAGTCCCAGCCCTCGCGACGGTACGAACTGTCGCTTGTGCCGCGAAAGCCGGTTTCGTCGTCGGCGATCGCGCGGCCCAGCGCATAATTCCAGTCAACACTCATCGGAGGCCGCGAGTAGTGGAAATTGAAAATCGAAACGGCCGGATTGGGTTCCACGATCTTTTTGGAGCCGTTCGAAATGTTTTGCGCGATCAGGTGCTTTTGCGGGAATGCTGCTTCCGCGCTCTTGATCGTCTCAATGATGTGGTTCTGCCAGTCGAGCGTGACGCCTCCAAAATACGGCTCATTACAAACCTCATAATAGACGTTATCGAAGTTATGCAGTTCGGCAACAATTTTCCTGACCATTGCGTCCTGAATGGCAAGCAGCGGGCCGTTCTGGAGCGTCAGAGCTTTCGTTCTCGGGATATCGCCGATGCCCTGGATGTTGTTGCTCGCCTTGACGGGGCTCAGGGCCCACTGTTCGTTGCCGTAATAAGGGCAAAAAAGCACCATCTCCACAACGATGCCCCGCCGGCCCGCCTGCTCCACAAAATCCTTCAGGCGATGGAAATACGCGTCGTCCCAGGTGTGAAGGTCAAACTTGTTGCCGCCTCCGGCATATCCCGGCGGTGCGCTGCGCGCCCACGGACAGATGAACCGCAGCGGCTGCGGGGCGAGCGTGTTCATCGCGATGTGAAAGGCGGCCGGATCTTCAACGTAGATGCCTGAAAACACGCGCGTGAGATTAAATCCCCGCGAGTGAAGCTCGTTCAGGTAGATCGTGTAATTGAAGTCCAGATTCATCACCGCACCGTAGTGCTCGGTGGAAGTAATCAGCACCGTCGGCCGCCCTCGAAACAGGAAGTAGTGCGGATTGTACGGATCAAGCGAAATAGGCCTTTCCGAACTTAGCTGCGCGGCTTTGGCCGCTCGAATCCCTGCCCACAGGAACAATCCGCACAGCACGACGGCAAGACACAGAATTTTCCGCATGCCGCCCGGCGCCCGCCGAAAAGTACTTAAGTTTGCTCCGCTGTTTTCCATATCAGTCTCTCGTGCCGTTCCTGAATCCTCTTGAAAGTCTGAACACAACTGCCTTGTCGGGTTCGCTCGCAGGATCCTAATGGCGGCATATCGGTTTTTCAATCACCCAGGCATTAGATTTTTTCCAAATCCGGTGTTTTCATCCGTTATATTCATAGGTCATGTTTCCGGAATTTCCAATAGCTCTGGTAACGGGCGGATCGCGCGGCATCGGCCGCGGAATCTGTCTCAGCCTGGCCCGCGCGGGCTTCGGGGTCGCAATCAACTACGCCACAAATGCCGGGGCGGCGGAAGAGTGCAAAAGGCTGTGCATCGAGGCGTCGCCGGATGCGAAGAAAGTCCGATTTGAAACCGTCCAGGCGGACGTGGGCAAAGCGCAGGGCCGCTTCCGGCTGCTCGAATTCATCGAGCACCAACTGGGCTGGGTTGATCTTCTTGTGAACAATGCGGGCGTGGCGCCGAAAGTGCGCGCCGATCTGCTCGAGGCCACGGAAGAGAGCTTTGACCGCCTCATCGCGATCAACCTGAAAGGCCCGTATTTCCTTACACAGACCGTGGCGAACTACTGGATCCCGCTGCTGCCGCAGCTTCCCGCGAACCGCGCAAGGCCGAGGATCATCAATATTTCTTCCGTTTCGGCGTACGCGGCGAGCGTGAATCGCGGTGACTACTGCGTCAGCAAGGCGGGATTGGCGATGGCCACGCAGCTTTTTGCCGTGCGCCTGGCGGAATATGGAATCCATGTTTATGAATTGCGCCCTGGCATCATCGAGACGGACATGACGGCAACAGTTCGGGAAAAATACGACCGCATGATCGCCGATGGGCTCACGCCGATTGCGCGCTGGGGAACGCCGGAAGACGTGGGCCGCGCCGTCGTGGCCATCGCACAGGGCACTTTCCCCTATTCGACCGGCGAAGTGATCAACGTGGACGGCGGATTTCATCTGCGCCGCCTGTAGCGCTTCCGACCTGCCATGCTCAAGATTGATTTTGAACTCACGCCCGAAGAACTTCGACCCGCGCTCGAGCGGGTGTTCGATCTTTCGGCGGCGAAAATCCATTCGATTGAAAAAACGTGGGACCCAACTTCCGGCCCCCCGGTAGTCACCGTGCGAGGCGACTATCAGCCGCGCGAGTGGACCGACTGGACGCGAGGCTTCCAGTATGGGTCGGCGCTCCTTCAATTTGATGCCACGGGCGATCCGTGGTTTCTTGAATGCGGCCGCAACGGCGTGCGCCGCTGGATGGAAAACTACGTCACCCACACCGGAGTTCACGACCACGGCTTCAACATCATCAGCACTTACGGAAACCTTGCGCGGATGGCACGCGAAGGCAAGTTCCAGGCGTCGCGGCCGGAGCAGGACTACTACTCGCTGGCGCTCAGGACGAGCGGGGCAGTGCAGGCGGCGCGCTGGTCCCGCACATCGGACGGCGGCGGTTATATCTATTCCTTCAACGGCCCGCATTCGCTTTTTGTGGATACCCTCCGTTCGCTGCGGTCGCTCGCCGTCGCCCACAAGCTCGGTCACGTGCTTTATGAAGAATCCGACCGGCGCGTTTCGCTGCTCGAACGGCTTGTCCAGCACGCCGAGGCGACGGCGCGCTACGCGGTCTATTACGGCGAAGGCCGCGACGCCTTTGATGTCCGCGGGCGCGTTGCGCACGAAACGATTTTCAACCCGAAAGACGGGAGTTACCGCTGCCCTGCAACGCAGCAGGGATATTCGCCGTTCTCCACGTGGACGCGCGGCCTGGCGTGGGCGATCCTTGGCTTTGCGGAAGAACTGGAATTTACCCATACGCTGCCGGCGGAGGCGTTCACTGTGGTGGACGGGGCGGACAGGATCGAAGCCATGATGCTCCGAGCCGCGGAGGCAACCGCCGACTTCTATATCGAGCAGACGCCGACGGACGGCGTTCCTTACTGGGACACGGGCGCGCCGGGCCTTGCAAGGCTGGGCGATTACCTTTTGCGGCCAAGTGATCCTTTCAACGATTTCGAGCCGGTGGACAGTTCCGCCGCCGCGATTGCCGCGCAGGGACTTTGGCGGCTGGGAAATTACCTCGTGCGGACCCAGCACCGGGCTGAGGACGGCAGGCGCTACCGCCAGGCGGCGCTCACTGTGGCGCGAACGCTGTTCGCAGAGCCTTATCTTTCGACAGACCCCGCCCACCAGGGTTTGATTCTTCATTCTGTTTATCACCGTCCGCGCGGATGGGACTATATTCCCGAAGGCCGCAGGGTTCCCTGTGGCGAATCCTCAATGTGGGGCGATTACCACGCGCGCGAAATGGCGCTGATACTGTTGCGCGAAGCGCGGCATGAAACGGATCTCTGTTTCTTCAATATGTAGCAGGTTGCTGAAGAGCGGATTTAACGCGTGTCATCGTGAGCGCCTCAACGATCCCAGTAATTATCTTCTGAGGAATACAGAGATGCTTCGCTCCGCGCGGCAATTCGGCCTTTTTCAGCAAACTGCCAGGCATTGTTGCAGATGAAATTCACAAATCACTCTTAGGAAGCGCAATGGGTCCATACATCTCCGGGCGGCGGGCCGCCATGCGGTCATATTCCCACGCGCCCGGTATCCGCACCACGCGGTTTTCGTCTGCACGCGCCGGCTCCAGATCGGCGTAGAGAATGGTCTCTTCGGTTTCGCCCGCCTCGGCCAACACATCGCCCGTCACGTCGATAATCTGCGAGTGGCCGGCAAAGCGGAAGCCGCGCTCTTCGCCCACACGGTCCGCGGCGATCACATACATATGATTTTCAATCGCGCGTACTCTGGGGATGTGCGCCCAGGTGTCGGAGCCCACGGGCCAGTTCGTGGGAATCGCGAGAATCTGCGCGCCCTTCAATTTGAGCACCCGGCCGGATTCAGGGAAGCTGCAATCGAAGCATATGTTGACGCCAATCTTAGCCTGCGCGGCCTCGAACACGGGAAACGGAACGTCGCCCGCAACATCATAGCGGTCAATGCCAAGATGAAGCAGGTGTATCTTGCGATGCGTCCCTTGGATGCCTTCCGGCGTAATCACAACTGCCGCGTTGTAGAGACTATCTCCGGCGCGCTCGAGCATGCCCACCACGGCTGATATGTTGAGACGCTTTGCGGCTTCCGCAATCTTTTCGGTGGGTGGGCCGGGGACGGTTTCAGCGGCGGGCATCGCTTCTTCGCGGGTTGAAAAGCAGTAGCCGGAAAGGGCGCATTCCGGAAAGACGGCGAGCTTCGCCCCCGCGCGCGCCGCCTGCTCCAGGTTATCAAGGATGTGTTCGAGGTTGTGCTCGTTTTCCAGAATTTTGACATCCATTTGGACGGCGGCAACTTTCATGGGCCTCCTTCCGGTTTTGCCTGCGCGGAAACAAGGACTGATTTATACTTGGCTAGCCTTTTTGAAGATGATTTCTGATTCGCCTCAGAGTTTAGCGGTCATTCGTTTTCAGCACCCTAACCTGCATCGTCTTCAGGTTTGTCCGGTTTGTTTTTTCAACACCTACTGATTCTAAATAACTTGTCCGGTTCGTTTTTCGGTTCGTTTTGTCCCATTTTGAGGAGCCGATCCTTTGTTTTCAATAACTTCTCCGATTCGTTTTTGCAAAACTGATGTTTTTTGTCCCACAAATTTGGCTCCACAGTAGACAGGTTTATTGTTTTCAGCAACTTGCGAGAATTTTATCAGTCTATCTGGACTGTTTATATCCCTCTTCTGCATCCCCCAACTTGCGGTCCGACGGGCCGCGCCGTCTTCAAAAGACTAGCATAGTAGCCATGCCTATGTCAAGAAAAATCCGCACGCGGGCGCGGTCAGTCCTTCTGGTCGAAGAAGCGCCTGATCCGCGGCCAGTATTTCCGGACCGTCCGGGTGGTGCTCAGATGGCCGCCGCGTGCGAGCAGGTGCAGCCGGATTCCTGCGCTCTTCGCAAAGCGCTCGACGAGTCGCCAGGGAATGTACGGGTCATCCTTCGCATGGAACATCATGATCTTCTCCGGCTGAAGCTCGCCGATGTGCCGCGCCGGGTTGTAGAAGTCGCCGCGGAGGAGCTTGTTCCAGTTCCGCTCCGGAAGGCGGTAGCCGTTGCCAAAAGCTTCGCGGATGAAGGCCGGATAGCTTTTGTTCGATGTCTCTTTTTTCTGCTCGTTTCGCAAAACGCTCCAATCAACCACGGGGCAGTTGGCAACCACCTTCTTCACGCGCGGATCAAGCGACGCGAGGATGGCTGCCGCGCCACCGAAGCTGCCGCCGATCACAAAGAACCCATCGGGCTCGAGGCAAAATTGCCTGCCGAAGGCGCTTTCCCGGATGCGTCCCTTTTCAATTCCGCTGATGACATCGGCGATGTCTTCCGCCGGCGACTTCTCAAGGAAGGTTCCATCGCTTTCCCACGCTCCGCGCCAGCGCGGGTAGAAGACCCAGTAGCCGTGTCGCACCAGGAATTCCGCCAGCGGCTGCTTCGAGGGAACCGACGGCATGCCGTCGCAGAGGATGATGACCTTGTGCTTCCTGCTGCGCCGTATAGGAGGCAAGAACTCCGCGACGATTTCTTTTTTGAACCTGGTGCGAAACATGTGTCCAGTTTATCAAAGTGACGGGGGCTCCATCCCAATGGATGCCCGGCTGGCGGGCAGGCCGGCTGGTACGTCATAAGTTACGAATTACTCAACATGAAGCGGCCGCGCAGATGGCAGGTCTCGACTCGCTGGATAGTGGAATCCACGTCAGGGAATTCATTCCCTGCGTGGACCGTCACAGGAGAAGCCGGTGGGCATCAGTCGCCGCTTTCCCTGGAAATGCCTCCAGTGTTCCGCGCGAACCTGCACGCGCTCGACGGGTTCGCCGTCCTCTGCTGAAAGGACCGTGCCGGAAATCGTGCATTTTTGCTGCGGCGGAACGGGAGTTTGCGGGTTTGCAGGATTGATTTGTGGCGCGAGAAGGAAACCCATGCCGAGCAGCAAGGAGATCATGGCAACCCCCTGAATCAGACCGATCATAATGCTGTAGAAGCTGGGAAGTAATCCTTTTATTCCAGCGCTGCTATTCTCCCCACGGAATTGACGGGTTGGAGCCAACCGAAATATTGTTAGCGGGTCTTTTGTAACCTGGGGCGGATTGGCTATCGCCAGTCCTTCTTCAAATCAGCCGGATAAAGGATTGTTGAAGCTCATCTGTAGCGCGTGCATTCGGCGTCCTCAAGTGGCATCGAAGCCGGCAAATCCGCCCTGCGCAGGATTCGGCATTGTTCGCGGAGCAAACAATCAGGATAACCGGGGTGAAGGAAGCATGTTGAAAAAGGGACGGAGCTTTTTCTTATTATTGCCGACCAGCCACGAGCGTTGGCAAAACAGGAAGCCCACCGGCTTCAAGTTGATACTTCGGTGGTGCATCTGGTGCACCGTGCTTCTTTCATGGCCTGCGAGCGGCGCGCTGGCACAGGCGAATTTTGCGTCATTAAGCGGCGAGGTGATGGATGCCCAGAGAGGAGTAATACCGCAGGTTAAACTGACCCTGATATCGCCCAGCACGAACTTCCGGCGGAACACGGTCTCGAACAGTCAGGGTTTTTATGCATTTACAGATGTGAACCCGGGCAGCTATATGTTGCAGGTGGAAGCACCCGGCTTCCAGCCCCAGGTACGCAACCTTGTGCTGGCGGTGAACCAGGCATTGCGCCTCGACATCACGCTCCAGGTTGGGAGTGAAACACAGCGGGTGGTTGTGAAAGGGGTGCCTCCTCCTGTTCGCACCACCGACGCCACGCTGGGAGAAGTCATTGATCCTACACTGACCCGGCAACTCCCGCTGGACGGGCGGCATGTTCTCGACCTGGCGATCCTGGCCCCCGCTACTGCTCCGAACATGAATATGGGAGTCCAAGACGGGAACCAGAACCAGCTCTACTGGCGTCCTGGACAGGGAACAGAGTTCACAGCCGCTGGGGCGCGGGCAAACGCGAACTATTACCTGCTGGATGGTACGACAGATTCAGACCCCACCTTCTGGACATTGTCATTGAGTCCGTCGCCGGACGCTATCCAGGAATTTAAAGTGCAGACCGGCAGCTATTCGGCGGAGTTCGGCGGAGCCGGAGGGGCGCAGGTCAACATGATCACGCGGTCCGGCAGCAATCAACTGCATGGCACAACCTACGAGTATCTCCGCAACACGGCTCTTGATGCCCGCGTATGGAACGCGACGAACGTTCCGCACCTGGTCCAGAACCAGTTCGGGGCTTCGGTCGGCGGGCCAATCCGGAAGAACAGAACCTTCTTCTTCGTGAACTATGAGGGTTTCCGGTTCAGCAATCAGGTTTATCAGATTGAAACGGTGCCAACGATGGCGGAGCGCAACGGAGACTTCAGCCAGAGCGGTCAGATGATCTATGACCCGTTCAGTTCATCGCCGAATCCCAACTATGACCCGACAAAGCCGGTCAGCGCGAGCAACCCAAAGATTATCCGCAGCCAATTCCCTGACAACATTATTCCATCCTCGATGATCAGCCCGGTGGCTTCACAGGTTCTGAGTGTCATCCCGATGCCCAATCTCTCCTCCGGAATGTCAGGGATGGGCGGGATGGCGATGGGCCCGATGTCCAGCGGGGCCGACTCGAATAATTACCTGGACGTTCGGACCGCCACGCAGCCCTGGGACCAGGGCACCGTGAGAATCGATCAGAATATTGGGAAGGGCGACAGCTTCTTTGCCCGCTATTCGCTCCAACACGAGCATGGATTCACGCCAGTCAACTTGCCAGGATTCGGGCTGTTTGATGACAACCTTGCTCAAAACCTGACAGCCTCCTATACGCATATCTTCTCCCCCACTATGATCAATAATCTCTCAGTCGGCATGTCGCGCCTCTCGATGCATGAGTACTCCGAAAACAATTTCACTCACGACTACGTTTCTGAACTCGGAATCCAGGGCGTCTCATGGGGAGGCAGGGGCGCCTGGGGCATGCCATATTTCAATGTTCAGGGCTACAGCCCCATGGGGGATTCGTTTAATGCGACCCCAGTGCACGATTGGGACACGTTCGTGCAGGTGCAAGACACCTGGAGTTGGCAGGCCGGTCACCACTCCGTGAAGGTCGGTGGCGGCTATCTACCCTTTTTCTGGCCGATGTGGGGCTTTTTTGAAACGCGAGGTTACTACCAGTTCACCAACGGTTTCACCACGCGCACAGCCACCAATGACGGAACGGGATCAGGCCTGGCGAGTTTCCTTTTAGGATTGCCAGTGGTGAAGCAGCGCCAGGCCGGGGTCCCCTCCATGAATCTGAGGCAGTGGTACGGAAACGCATATATCCAGGATAACTGGCGTGTGACGGACCAGACGACACTAGACCTGGGATTGCGCTACGAATATATGAGCGCCTTATCCGATCTTGACGAGCCCGGCGCTAACTTGGTGTTCCAGGATGGCCATCTCGACGCCTTCGTGGGTGGGCAGGCCGGAATGCCGAGAGGCCTATGGTATCCGAACGGCCTCAACTTTGCCCCGCGCATTGGCTTTGCTCACCAGGTTCGCAGCCTGGGGATCGTCCTGCGCGGCGGATTCGGCATTTACTATACGCCGGTTGACATGAACACGTGGTGCAATCAGCGTCACAATCCTCCCTATGTTTTTGCCGAAACCCTGCAAAGCGACAATTATACTCCCAGCCTGTTCGGGTTTGACTTCGCTCCGCCCGTGCTCGGCCGCACGGTGGTTGCATTCAATGCTCTCGATCCTCACTCTCACGCGCAATACATCAATCAGTGGAGCTTCACGGTGCAGAAGGCCCTTCCCGGTAATTTCGTGCTGGAAGCGGGATATCAGGGCTCCCGGGGTTATCATCTCCAGCGTTCGCATCTGATCAACAACGCGCCTCCGGGCCCGGGCCCCATTCAACCGCGGCGACCCTATCCGACCGTCACTTTCCTGCCCGGCACTTCATTCACGGGAGACAATCCCGAAAACTTTGGCATCGCAAGCACTACCACGCCGGTTTCAGCCATCAACTATCTGGAGAACACGGCGAACAGTTGGTACGACGCAGGCTGGATTGACATTCGCAGGGAGTTCCAGAATGGGTTTACATTCCTCGCAAATTACACTTGGTCGAAGAGCCTGACGGATGCGCCCGATTTTCGCTCTGCGATGATGCAGCCGGCTATTCCACAGAATAACTCTGACCTGGCGGCGGAAAAGGGTCTGAATGGCATGAACGTTCCTCACCGCTTTGTGGCCAGCGTTGTTTACGCCATACCTGGCTGGAAGGCACACGGCTTCCTGTACCACCTGACCTCGGGCTGGACGCTGGGAAGCATCTTCACGGCTGAGGATGGCATGCCCTTCACGGTTTCTGTTTTCGGTGACACGGCGAATGCGGGAACACTGCTGGGCCAGAACCCCATCCGGGCCAATGTGACTGGACAACCTTTGTTTCCGGCCGGGACACATACCACGGCGCAATGGTTCAACCCGCTCGCCTTTGTTGCCCCTCCGCCTTACACCTTCGGCAACGCCGGCGTAAACACGGTTCCGGGCCCTGGTTTCGTCGATCTCGATCAGGCTTTACAGCGACGGTTTGCGATCACTGAGCGAGTCGACTTCACTTTCCGCGTGGAAGCGTTCAATGCCTTGAACCACAGCAACTGGGGTTATCCAAACAATTATGTAAATACCCCCCAGTTCGGTTCGATCACGATGGCCGAAGGCTCCGGGCGTGAATTTCAGCTCAGCGGCCGAATTTCATTTTGAGCTCTGTGCAGCAGGGAAAAGACGCCGGGTTGCAGCAGCCGCTCTGCGGTGTTGAAACACTCGTGCTGCGTATCGTACAAGAGGCCGATACTCCTGATCGGCCCTGGAAACTGGCCTTGTTCCGGCGGACCGAAGATAAGAATGGTTCTCCACTTTGCCCGGAATAACGGCTTTTCGCAACGACTTCCAACAGCCTCCGGCAAAACATGCTCTTCCCCTTGACTTTCCATCCGAAACCTTTATCTTTGTGTTCCGGCTTACGCTCGTATGACAAATGTCACAGTGTCCGGCTGTGGGAACCGGTATGGTATTTATTCACCCGCTATCAGGCGCCCAAACGGACACAAGGAGGCACTCAATGGAACAGGACAGGAAGCGCGGCCTGATGGTTTCGAGCCGATGGGGCCAGGCCATCGTAATCGTCTTCATATTCGGGTTCTTTGTGATGGGCCTTCTGGCGTACCGGACGTACACCAGCGAGCCGCCGATCCCGGGAAAGGTTGTTGATTCTTCCGGCCAACTGCTCTTTACTCGTGCCGACATCACCCGCGGGCAGGAGACTTTTCTTCGCAACGGCCTGATGGAGTACGGATCCATCTTCGGCCACGGAGCCTATCTTGGTCCTGACTTTACGGCCGATTATCTGCATCGCGCGGCGCTGATCGTCCGCGAGCAGTACGGCGGCGAAGCTTCAGACCGCGCACGGGCGCAAACTATCCTCGACTTCAAGACCAACCGCTATGATCCGGCGGCGGACACGCTGGTATATACCGCCGCGCAGGCCGCAGCCTTCCGGGCGCTCGAGAAACACTACGCGGACTTCTTCTCGCAACCGACAACAAAATTCGGCCTGCGTCCGAAGGCCATCACGGATCCCCAGCAGATCTTTGACCTCACGGCGTTTTTCAGTTGGTCGGCATGGGCCTCGGCCGCCAACAGACCGGGACTGGATTATTCCTACACGAACAACTGGCCGCCTGAGTCGCTGGTGGATAATCACCTCACCGCCGATGCCATTGTGTGGAGCGTGCTTTCATTGATTGCGCTGCTCGGCGGGATCGGTCTGCTGCTTGCGGCTTTCGGCCGGTGGAATTTTCTCGGCTGGCATGGCCGCGAGCGGACCGTGGTTTCCTTTCGCCCGCCGGATTCGATCAGCCTGACGCCTGCCCAGCGTGCCACGGCTTACTTCTTTCTGATCATGGCTGTGCTCTTCCTGATGCAGACACTCCTGGGCGGCGCCACACAGCATTATCGCGCCGATATCGCAAGCTTCTTCGGCGTTGACCTCGCGCGCCTGCTTCCGTTTAACGTGGCGCGGACGTGGCATGTTCAGCTCGCCATTTTCTGGGTGGCCACTTCGTATCTTGCCGCCGGAATTTTCCTGGTTCCCATGATTACGCGGCGTGAGCCCAAAGGTCAGCAATGGCTGGCCTATGGATTGCTTGGCGCACTGGCTGTTGTGGTGTTTGGGAGCCTGATCGGCGAATACGCGGGCATCGAAGGGTGGATCCGGCATCTTTGGAAATGGTTCGGCGACCAGGGATTTGAATATCTCGACCTGGGCCGCTTCTGGCAAATTCTGCTGATCATCGGTCTCCTCTTCTGGGTGATCATTCTTTTGCGTGGATTGCGGGGGCGGCTGGCCGAAGAGCACATCGGCAACCTGCCCTGGCTCTTCTTCTTTTCCGCATTGTCGATTCCCGCCTTCTACGCGGTGGGGCTGCTGGCAAGGCCGAATGAGACTTTCACGACGACCGACTTCTGGCGGTTCTGGGTTGTGCACCTGTGGGTGGAAGACTTTCTTGAACTTTTCACCACGATCATCGTCGCTTACATCTTCGTGCTGCTGGGCGTCGTTCATGAGCGCGTAGCGCTGACGATGGTTTATCTCGACATTCTGCTTTATTCGGCCGGCGGCGTGATCGGCACCATGCATCATCTCTATTTCTCCGGCGAGCCCGCCGTGCACATGGCGCTTGGAGCTTTCTTCTCCGCCGCGGAAGTTATACCGCTGACGTTCCTGACGCTTGAAGCATGGAGCTTCCTGCAGTTGGGCGCGGAGCAGAGTGCAAGGTCGAAATCGCCGTTCCCGCACTTCTGGGCCGTAATGTTCCTTGCGGCGGTCGGTTTCTGGAACTTTCTCGGCGCTGGAATCTTCGGTTTCCTCATCAATCTTCCCGTTGTTTCCTATTTCGAAATAGGGACGGCACTGACGGCCAATCACGCTCACGCTGCGATGATGGGCGTTTACGGCATGCTGGCCGTGGGGCTGTCGCTCTTCTGCCTGCGCTACATGGTTCCACAGGCCCGCTGGTCTGACCGCGCGGCGAAGGTCAGCTTCTGGTCGCTGAATCTGGGGCTCGCGTGGATGGTCTTTGCATCGCTGTTCCCCCTCGGCATCATCCAGTTGTACCACTCGGTTCGCTTCGGCTATTACGACGCGCGGACGCTCGAATACCTCACCGGCCATCTGAACGCCTTGATTGAATGGATGCGCCTGCCGGGCGACGCGCTGTTTATCGTGGGAGGTGTTCTGCCGCTCCTCTATCTTGCATGGCTGGGAGCACGGCATGTGGCCCCGAAAGCTGCGGCCGAGCAGCCGGCGGAAAGCCTCTTTACTGAAATCATCGAATCCGCCGGGGTAAAGTGATGATCGATGGTTTCCATGCGGAGTTGCTGATGGCGGCGGGATACGCAGTGTTCCTGATGGCTGCGGCGGCCATCCTTGAATGGATGGCAAAGCAATCCCATCGCCGGTCCGAGCAGATGCGCGTAACCGGGTTCAGGTTCCACAGAGAATTCGACCGCTGGGAATGCCCAACGGGACAGTTGCTCCGGCGGCATTCGGTTGACCATGAGCGCCGCATTGTGCGTTACCGTGCGCCCGCGCACGTCTGCAACTGCTGCCACAAAAAGCCTGACTGCACAGATTCCGACGAAGGCCGGGAGATCGAGCACCGCGTCGATTCCTGGGTGCAGTCGGAAATCCGCCGCTTTCATCGCGGCATCTCCCTGGCGCTGCTGTTCCTGGCTGGGCTGCTTCTGGCCGCGCAAATCGCGTGGTACAAGGCGCCGCGCGAACTGGCGTTGACAGGCGGACTCCTGCTCGCCATCGGGGCGGCCGGCGCACGACTGCTGGCCGGGTTCAGCTCGATACGATCGGCTGACACGAGCTTCCGCGACGCGCGCCCGCAATAGGTACATCGTCTCCTCATTGGACGGAGTGGCAAGGATCAGGCCGGTGCGGGACGAGGCGATGACAGAGTTGCTGAATGATCGGCGAGGGGGTGGCGCCGACATAGCCTGACATGGCTACGCCAGCCCGGCGACTGCCTTGCCTCCCCCTGGCAGCGCTGTCATCTCCTCCCTCCCTTTCCCTCTTAGACGTTTCAGCCCCACGCGGGAAACGATGCACTCTTCCAAGACGACAAATGTAATGGGCCATTGACAGTGGGCGGAGACTGTCACATAATTGTCGAATGCAACAATTGCGTCGTGCAATGATTGCAGCCACCCCGCGTGGTTGTGCGGCGGAAATTCTGGAAGTTGTGCCGGCCGTGATGCGGTTCATTCGCACCCAGATGCGGCAGTACCGAGGTCCTGACCTTTCCGTGCCGCAGTTTCGCACTTTGGTATTCCTCTGCAGCAGCCCGGGAGCGTCTCTTTCCGTACTGGCGGACTTCCTCGGGCTTTCCCTGCCTGCGACTTCCCGTCTGGTTGAAGGATTGGTACGGAGAAACTTAGTGGACCGCCGCATTCCATCGGGAAACCGGAGGCTCGTTTCTCTGACAGTGAGCGCACACGGGCGGAAGATCATATGCGCGGCACGAAAAGCCACGGAAAGGCGGCTTGCAGACGTGATGTCCGCGTTGCCGATCAAAGACTGCGTGGCAATCCAGCGCGCTCTCCAGGCGCTGCGAAAGAGATTCTGCCCTTAGCGATCATGAGGGTTTTAGAAAGTGTCGGCGAAACGTTATCAGGGTGCTGCCGTTGCTGCGGCGACGCAACAGTTGCCATCGAGGACTTGTGCGGAATGGACGGCAGAGTGTTCGGTCAGTCGGGGCGACTGGCGTGAACAAAAACAGAACGTGCGGCCCGGCGAGGCCTGAGTTCGAATGGAAATTCAGGGCTTGCTGGCGCTGGCATTTATCGCGGGCACACTGAGGAGTAATAGCCATTGGGATTGCAAGGAACGAAACTGAACAGATGGGTGTTAAGCGCGTTGGCCGTGCTCGCGCCGGTTTTCTATGTCGGCTGCCAAAACAAGGCGGATCCATTGCCATCGCAGACCGCTCCGATTGTTGAAGTCGCAACAGTCATCCAGAAAGATGTGCCGGTTTACGGCGAGTGGGTGGGCACGGTTCAAGGCTACCTTGATGCCAGGATCTCACCGCAGGTGAGCGGATACCTCGTCCGACAGGATTACCGCGAAGGTGGGATCGTTCAGAAGGGCCAGGTGCTCTTCGAGATCGATCCCCGGCCTTATCAGGCTGCGCTCGATCAGGCAAAAGCGCAGTTGGCGGAAGCTGAAGCGCAACTGGCAAAAGCCACACTCGACGTCCATCGCGATGTTCCTGAGGCACAGGCTCACGCGATCCCCCTCAGTCAGCTTGACAACGACCGGCAGGCGCAACTGGCAGCGAAAGCGTCCGTCGAGGCGGGCAAGGCTGCTGTTGAGCAGGCAGAACTCAATCTTGGGTATACAAGAGTCCGGTCTCTGATTCCTGGAATCGCGGGAATTGCGACCGTGCAGGTTGGAAATCTGGTCGGCCCTTCCACCGTGCTTACGACGGTTTCCCAGGTGGATCCGATCAAAGTCTATTTCCCGATCAACGAGCAGCAATACCTCCAGATCGCCGGCGGAGGCAAGTCTGGGAGCGTGGACTTCGTGTCGCATGCCTCAGCGATCCCGCTGCAACTGATCTTGCCAGACGGCAGCACGTATCCATATCACGGCAGAATCCTGTTCGCCGATCGGCAGGTTGACCCGGCGACGGGAACAATCCAGGTGGTGGGTTCATTCCCGAACCCGCACCATTTGCTGCGTCCGGGACTTTACGCCCGGGTTCGCGCCCAGACCGCAGTTCTCAAGGGGGCCTTGCTTGTCCCGCAGCAGGCAGTGTCTGAATTGCAGGGGAGTTATCAGGTGGTTGTCGTTGGCGCCGACAATCGTGTCACGCTTCGATCAGTGCAGGTCGGCCAGACAGTCGGCTCGATGTGGGTGATTACTTCTGGACTGAAACCGGGCGAGCGCGTGGTCGCCGAGGGAACGCAGAAAGCACGACCCGGGGCGCTGGTCATACCAAAACCATTTGTACCTGCAGGAAACCAGTAAGTCATGTCACGATTTTTCATTCGTCGGCCTATTGTGGCCATCGTCATTGCGATTCTGACAGTTGTTGTCGGCGCGGTTACAATCCTGCGCCTGCCGATTTCCCAATTTCCCAGCATAGTTCCTCCTGAGACCAAAATCCAGGCGACGTTCGTCGGTGCGGACGCCGAGACGATTGCGCAATCCGTGGCGACGCCCATCGAAGAGCAGATGAGCGGCGTGGACAACATGAACTACATGTATTCGCTGAGCGCGACGGCCAACAATCAGATGACGATGATCGTGGATTTTGCCGTTAAGACCGATCCGAACACCGATTTGATTCTCAGTCAGATGCGCGAAAACCAGGCTGCCTCTCAACTCCCGGCCGACGTGGTCCGCTATGGCGTCATCGTTCAGAAGTCAACTACCGCCCCGCTGATGCTTGTGGCGCTCAATTCGCCCCGTGGTACTTACGATGCCAAATTTCTGGCCAATTACGCATACATCAACCTCTATGATCCGATCAGCCGGCTGCCCGGCATCGGTAATGTTCAGATTTTCGGATCGGGGCAGTATGCAATGCGAATCTGGCTGGATCCTGACCGAATGGCGAAGCTCGGAATCACTGTTCCGGACATCGTCAACGCAATCAATGCGCAGAACACGGTGAACCCCGGCGGCCAAATCGGCGGCCCGCCGTCTCCCCCGGGCCAGGAGTTTACTTATTCGGTACGGACGCAGGGCCGACTGGTTACCCCGCAGCAATTTGGCGACATCGTAATTCGCGAGAACTCGAGCGGCGGAGTCGTGCGGCTTCACGACATTGCCCAGGTCGAACTCGGAACCCAGTTCTACACGCTCCAGGGTCGGCTCAATGGGAGACCCAGCGCTGTTATCGCCGTTTATCAACTTCCCGGCTCGAACGCGGTAAACGATGCCCGGGAGGTCCGGGCCCTGATGGCCCGGATGAGCCAACGCTTCCCTCAGGACATGACCTATGCCATTTCACTGGATCAGACGCTTGCCGTGACCGCGGGAATGAAAGAGATCCTGATCACGCTTGGGATCGCTCTGCTGCTCGTGATTCTGGTGGTCTATGTTTTTCTGCAAAACTGGCGCGCCACACTGATTCCGCTTCTCGCCGTGCCTGTCTCGCTGGTCGGAACTTTTGCGGTCTTCCCGCTTTTCGGGTTCTCCATCAATACGCTCTCGATGTTCGGACTGGTCCTGGCCATCGGGCTGGTTGTGGACGACGCCATCGTCGTTGTCGAAGCGGTCGAGCGCCACATCGAGGAAGGACTCGCACCAAAAGATGCAGCAGCGCGCGCCATGGAGGAGATTTCGGGTCCCGTGGTTGGCATCGCCCTGGTCCTTTCTTCTGTCTTTGTCCCGACAGCCTTTGTTCCCGGCATCACGGGACGGCTCTATCAGCAGTTCGCAGTGACCATCGCAATTTCGGTGGTAATTTCGGCGTTCAACGCTTTAAGTCTCAGTCCGGCGCTGGCCGCACTTCTGCTGCGTCCGGGAAAGTCACGGGGCGGTCCGCTCCGGTGGTTTTTCGGCTGGTTCAACCGCCTCTTCGCCCGATCGACGGACCGCTACATCCGCATCGCGGAGCAATTAATCCGCAAGAGCGTCTTTGCAATGCTGCTGCTTGCGTTGTTTGCGGTGGGAGCCGCCGTTTTCGGCGAAAAGCTGCCGACCGGCTTCCTGCCGGAAGAAGACATGGGCTATGCATATGTAAACCTGCAACTTCCAAACGCGGCATCGCTTAATCGCACTGATGCCGCAGCAAGGCAGATCGAGCATATCCTGATGAACACGCCGGGTGTGCGCTACGTGACAAGCGTGGTGGGCTTCAGTCTGCTCAGTTACGTTCAATCGACCAATAACGCCTTCTTTTTCGTCACGCTTCAACCGTGGGATGACCGAAGAAAAATGAGCGAGGAGGTTTGGGCCATCGAGCACCGCTTAAACCAGGAGCTTGGGCGACTGCCGGCAGGAACCGCCTTCAGCTTTTCTCCACCTGCGATTCCCGGCGTGGGAACCTCAGGCGGGTTTACCTTTGTCCTCGAGGACCGTGGCGGGCACGGGATCCCTTACCTGGCGGAGAATCTCTCAAAGTTCCTGGCGGCGGCGCGAAAGCGACCGGAAATCGCGAACATCTCGACAACATTTCTCCCGGACGTACCGGAGGAGTTCGCCAGGGTTGACCGCGCTTCCGCGCTCAAGATGGGTGTAGCCCTGCCCGACATCTATACCACGCTCCAGGGCTTTCTGGGAGGGTTGTTCGTTAACTATTTCAACCGCTTTGGGCGGCAATGGCAGGTGTATATCGAGGGTCAGCCGGCCTTTCGTGGAAACACCGATGACATCAAGCGCTTCTACGTGCGGAATTACCAGGGGCAAATGGTGCCGCTCTCGGCGCTTGTTCAATTTCATCCGGAACTGGGGCCGGAATTTGTCATGCATTACAACGGTTTTAATGCTGCACAGATTAACGGTGGCGCTGCTCCCGGCTACAGCTCCGCGCAGGCGATGGACGCGCTTGAGCAGGTGTTCCACCAGACGATGCCGGCCAGCATGGGCTTCGACTATATGGGAATGTCATTCCAGGAGAAGCAGGCGGAGAAGGGTGTGTCCGCAACCACGATTTTCGGGTTGTCGCTGCTCTTTGTTTTCCTGATCCTCGCAGCGCTGTATGAAAGCTGGACACTGCCCTTCAGCGTGCTGCTGAGCACGCCTGTTGCGGTTTGCGGCGCCTTCGGCGTGTTGCTGTTGCGGCGGCTCTTCGTACAGAAATTCTACCCGGTCTACATGGTGCACATCGATAATGATGTCTTTTCCCAGATTGGTATGGTCATGCTGATCGGGCTGGCGGCGAAAAATGCAATTCTGATTGTCGAATTTGCAAAGAAGCAGTATGAGCAGGGTAAATCGCTGGCTGAAGCGGCGCTCGGCGGAGCGCGATTACGGCTACGGCCGATCCTGATGACTTCATTCGCTTTCATCCTGGGCTGCATGCCGCTTTGGTTCGCTTCGGGAACGGGTTCGGTGGCGCGCCAGATCATGGGAACGACCGTGATCGGCGGAATGCTCGCGGCAAGCGCCTTCGGCGTCTTCTTTATTCCTGCGATCTTCTATGTGGTAGAGCGGCTGTCGGGCGCCAGGAAGGACGAGGCGGCAGGCCAACTGGCAACTGAGGAAGCATCGGACGGCATTGAATAAATGAAAAAGCTTTTACTCCTCGGACCGCTCATCTTCCTGACTGCCTGCATGGTCGGGCCGAAGTACCAGCGACCGCCTGTCAGTGTCCCGCAGGTCTATCGTGCGCAAATGACAGCGGCAACAGCCGCATCGCTGGGAAATGAAAAATGGTGGGAGGTATATCAGGATCCAATCCTGGTGCAACTGATCCACACCGCGCTCACCCGCAATTACGACCTGCGCATTGCCGCCACGCGCGTGATCGAGTCCCAGTCAGCGCTCGGCATCACGCGTGCTAACCAGTTTCCGTTCGTGAACGTCGGCGCGGGGATCTTCAGCCAGCGGAATGCGAAGATCACAAAGATATTTCCAGCCTATAAGATTAACGCGGGGCGCGTGGACCTTTCCGTGATCTGGGACCTGGATTTCTGGGGTAAATACCGGCGGGAAACTCAGGCGGCGCGTGCCGAGCTTCTGGCCACCGAGTGGGGACAGCGCGCCGTGGTTTCGTCGCTGGTCTCGAGTGTCGCGACAGCCTACTTTCAGCTTCGCGCCCTTGATGACGAACTGGAAATAGCAAGACGCACGCTTTCCGCGCGCCAGGAATCACTTCGGCTTATTCTTGTGCTCGAGAAAAACGGTTCAGCTTCGCAACTCGATGTGAGCCAGGCTCAAGAGCTTGTCGATGCAGCCGCCGAAGCGATCCCCGAGCTGGAACGCCAAATCCAGCAGCAGGAAAACCTGATCCGCAATCTGCTCGGCGAGGACCCGGGCCCTGTTCCGCGCGGCCGACCGCTTACTGAACAACCGGCTCCCGCAAGAGTCCCCGCGGGGTTGCCTTCGGAATTGCTTGAGCGCCGCCCGGACATTCGCATGGCGGAAGCGAATCTGGTAGCGGCAAACGCCCGGATCGGCGTTGTAAAAGCAGCACTTTTCCCTGACATTTCACTCACGGGAACAGGAGGATTTGAGAGCTTCGCGCTTAACAAGCTTATCAGCACATCAGGAGAAATGTGGAATGGCGCTGTGAACCTGACTCAGCCGGTTTTCGAAGCTGGAGCACTCCGCGCCGGCGTGCGACTGGCCCGGGCCCAGTGGCAAGAGATGGTGCTGACGTACCAGCAAACAATCCAGCAGGCGTTTGTGCAGGTCTCGAATGCGCTCATCGCCTGCCAGAAGGACCGCGAATACCGCCGCCAGCAGCAAAAACTCGCCCAGGCAGCGGAGGAGGCTGATCGTCTCTCGACGGTGCTTTATCGGAATGGCGGGGCCAGCTATCTCCAGGTCCTGACGAGTGAAACGAACTACTTTGCGGCGGAATTGAACCTCGTTCAGGCGCAACTCAATGAACGGCTCGCACTGGTTGAACTTTATCAGGCGCTCGGCGGCGGCTGGCAGCAGTAAGCGCCGACTCGCAACGTTGAAAAACCTTCGGTTTCCGCATGAGCGGCGGTTGAAACACCAGCCACAATCACTAACGGATCGCGTCCGCAGCGCTGCTGACGTGTCATAGGTTGCCGAAGGCGGTTGGGGCCCGCTTGACTGATTCGATCAAATAAGAACAGCCAGCAGATCACTCAAGACTGTCCAGGTAACTCCGCAGAGCCTCGACTTCGTGAGGGGTAAACTTGAAATGCGGCATCCCGCCGGCGTTCATTTGAGGCAGGGGGTGTCCGAACAAGTCTTCCAATTGCGAAGTTGAGAACTTTTGACCGATTCCTGTTAATCTCGGCGCGATAGCTGTTCCTGTTGCTCCTTCTCCATGGCAGGCGAAACACTGGTGAGACTGAAAGATTTTTTTGCCTTCCGCTACGAGCGGGCTGGCCGGTGCGGCCTGGGCCTGCTGACTAGCCGATGAACCGTCTGCCATTTGCGGTTTGAATGGCTGTTTCATATACTGCACTTCCATCCGATGCTGCTGGGCGAGTTGCGCGGCTACAAACGCATTGTGGGAATCCTGGTAATAGCTATAGGCGCCCAAAGTGATCAATGCAATGAAAATGAACGAAAATGTTCCCACCGCCACCGGCCGCCGCCACGGCCGGCGCTCCAGCCGACGGTCAATGAAGGGCAAACCCACAAAAAGAACAGCGACGATGCCGGGGACGATCACGATCCGGACAAACTCTGCCTGCCCATGCCAGATCTTGAGCCACTCGAATAGAGGGCGATAGTACCATTCCGGCCGCGGCAGGAATTGAGTGTCCGCGGGGTTTGCCAGGGGCCCGAGGGCAACCGGAGCGAAATAGGCTGCAAACCCCAGCGCCACAACCAGCAGCAACGCAAATCCCAAATCCATGAGCAACTGGCGTGGATAAAAACTTTCAGTTCTCTGTTTTGGTTTAACCGGACTCTCGCTGATCGGCCCGGCTGCTCCGGCTTTGCGAAACAGGTAGATATGAATAGCCACAAAAAGGAAAATCAGCGCGGGGATATAGAAAACGTGCATGACATAAAAACGCGACAGAGTCAGGGTAGCGATCTGAGTTCCGCCCCGCATCAGCCGCTCCACAAAGCCGCCCAAGAGGGGAACCTCGCTCACGACGCTCGTGCCCACGGCGGTTGCGAAATAGGCTTTCTGGTCCCACGGAAGAAGGTAGCCCGTAAAGGCCATGCCCATGACCAGCGTGAACAGGATCGTTCCGGAAACCCACAGAAGCTCGCGCCTTCCCTTGTAGGAGCCATAAAGAAAGGTCTGGCTGAGGTGCATTACAACAATGATCACCATGGCGCTGGCCCCATAAACGTGAAGACTGCGCAGGAACGATCCAGCAGCAACGACCTTGGTGATATAGGCTACGGTGACGTGAGCATGATCGACGGAAGGGACATAATAGAGCGCCAGGAAGATCCCCGTAATAAATTGCGACAGGAAGATAAAAAGCAAACCGGAGCCGAAGATATAGGCATACCGCGCTCCGCCCGGGATCGGTTCATCCAGCGCCTCATGCAGCAGCTTGTTCAGGCCCGTGCGGCGGTCGATCCAGCGGAACAAGCGCCTGGCTGGCGCTCTGGCTGCGGTTTTTCCACCCGGAATAGTTTCTATGCTCATGATCCTTAGCCCTTCTTATTCCACTTTCTTCTTGTACGATAGGAGCGCCTGGAAGTACTCGTAACGCGTCATTAAATCCTGCCTTTCAACCTTAATGGGAAGCGTATCCATCCCGCGCAACGCCGGCCCCTGGAGGAGGGAACCGTCTGGAGCGAACTGGCTGCCATGACAAGGGCACACAAATCTTCCCTCAGCCGCATTCCAGGGAACTTCGCAGCCCAGGTGCGGACAAACTGCTGAAAGTACCTCGATGCCGTTCAGCGATCCTTCTCTATTGCCTTTTGTGACATACACCGGTTTCCTCGAAACTGCTTCCCGCCACCCATCCACCTGCTTGATGTTAACGACCTTTCTCTCCGGCGCTGTGATGGACGCATAGTCACTCTCCGGACCGAGGTCGGACCACGAAAGGGACGTTGTGACGGCAAACACTGGATAGAGGACGTAGCGGACAAGCGGAACCGCCAGCAATGTGCCCATTGCAGCCGTGCCAACAGCGATGAGCCACAGGAAAAAAGACCTTCGGCCCTCCAGAATGCGCTTGTCTTCGCCCGTGTCAAGAATGGGCTGTGTTGAATCCATATTCGTTTGACCTGAGTTTGTCTCCATATGCCGGCTCCAGAATTTTACTCATTGTGCGCAATCACCCTACCGCCTCCGAGGGGTTGACTGGATCTTGTTATTCAGACGCAATATTATTGGATGCTCATTCTTTGCGAATTGGTCGAGTGCAACCGAGCGATGGTTGACTTTTTGGCGAGGGCTTATTCAAATTCGAATGGCGAGGTTGCAGGCGGAAGTTCCCCAGAGCCCATTCACGATGTGAACCATCCCATTTGTCTTTTCCTGAGTTGTGTCCAGAATATTCTGATATAACATCTGCCGGTTTCCCAAAGGTAGAGCAACAGCCCCAGAATAAATATTCCAATGAAGCCAACACTGACGCGCGCTTCGTAAGTTCCCCAAACCAACTCATGAGGATAAACAGCATAGCGTCGTGGAATCGAGTGCGCGCCGGACCAGAAGAACATAAGAACGAAGCCATAACCGCCGATGACAAAAAGGGTCACGACAAGGCGCCGCACCAGACGGCTTTCCTCGAGGCCGCTGGCCTCCAGCCCAAGGTGGCTTGCGAATCCCAGCAGCATGATTACTACGCCCATCAGATAGTAGGTGTGGAAATGCGCCGGCACCCAGAGCGTGTTGTGAAAGACGGAATTGATGGAAATCGTGGAATCGATCACTGCCCCCACGCCACCCACCGCCCAACCCATCAATCCCAGGAACATAAAAGTTGATGCGATGGTCCAGCGCATTCGCGATCCATAAACCAACCACAGCCCGTCGAAGATCGACACCGCTGCTGCCGGCACCGCGCTGAAGTACGACATCATCTGCCCCATGATCTGGAGCATGCGTGGCTGTACAAAATCCATATAAAGATGGTGGAAATAAGCGCACAAGACCATGGCCAGAACAACATTCCAAGCCAACACAATCCGCTTGCTCATCTTCCAGGAGCGGCCGTTGAAAGTGGGGAGCAGTTCATAGACAACTGCCACGCCGAGGTACATTGTGGCGTGCACCGTCATATGGCCAAAGAAAAATGTCAGGTTCTTCATCAGCAAAGCATTCGCGACGAACCCTTTTACCTGCCACTGCATCAGGTAGAGCAGGAAAAGGGCGAAGGCATCGAGGAAGCCCGCCACGGCGGGAATAAGGGCCACGATCGTAATCAGCACGATCGGGGGAACTTCCGGATCCTGCTCTGCTGCTCGACTGGACAGGTAATGCCAGCCCAGCGCGTAGCGCAGCGGATATCGCTTCAGGATTGCGGCAATCATGGCCACCGACCAGATGAGCCAGGCACCGCAGAATGCCACTAGAGCGGCAAAAAAACAGCCGGTGGCCCAGGAAGGCCAGGTGCCTTGTGAATACAACGGTAACGGATATAGAAAATACCAGCCGGTTCCAAACAATCCTTTAGTTGTTGCAACGATCAACAGCGTGAAACCGACCAGCGTTCCCCCGAGAGCCAGCCAGGACACCCGCTGCGGCGGACGAATATAATTGGCCAGGAGATAACTCACAGCGGCCATACCGGCCACAAACCACAGACCCACCATGCCCACACCGTGCAGCGTCAGCACGGCATAAAACCATTCAGGGCGCATGGTTGGGAAAAACCTCGACTGGAACATCCGCAGGAAGTAGCCGTCGAGACTGAAGGCAAGGAAGAGCAAGCCCGCGATGATCATCCAGAGGAATGTAACTCCCTGGAATTTCTGAACGCTCGCCGCATTTTGCAAATGGACCGCAGGGATTGGGAAAGTGTTGTCTGGTGGGCGACCGCCCTCGCGCTTCGACGAGCGTGGATCAGAATCCCTCATGGGCCTTGCCTCAAAGCCAGGTAATGCTCATCTTTAACGTCGTCGGCACGGTCAGACTTTGCCGTCCTGGGAACCACCTCAAACTCGGCGCGCATGCGGTGATGGCCCATTCCACACATCTCGAGGCAGAAGACCCAGTATGTTCCCTGCTGGGTGAAGCGCATGAGCAAATGATTCACGTAGCCTGGCATTGCCTGCACCTGGCCCAGCAGTTGGCCCGAAGGAGAATAGATGCCGAAGCCGTGGTTCACATCGAAGCTGGTTACCCGGAATTCGACAAGGGAACCTGCGGAAATCTTCAGGGGAGGCGCATAAGTCGCTTCCTGCCATTCATCCGGGTTCCTGATGGGGTGGTCTGAAAGGCCCCAGGAGAACTGCATTCCGACGGCATACACAACACGATCAGGTTTCTGCTCCCGCCTGGGATAGGGCATGCGCGGGAACATCTTTACAAACGCAAAAACCAGACCACCCGTCAGGATTCCAATGAACCAGATGCGAAGGCGATTGACCGACTTGGGCTTGGGCTCGCGCGCGTGTCGGGTGCTCAGTGCAACCCACACAAACACCCCAACAACAATTGCACTTATGGCGACGAACAGATAAAAGGCCCCGGCTTGCACTGCGATTTGCTCCTGTTGCCGGGCAAGAAGAGAGACGTCCTGCCCGCTGGCCCGCCGCGTTCCTGGAAGCCGATTCCAACCCAAGTTTTGCTTTACAGCGTTTTCAGGTACTCAATCAGGTCGTTGAGTTGGGTTTTGGAGAGCTTTCCGCTGAAGGCCGGCATGGGCATGGGTTTGCCCTGCGGGTTGCCTTTTTCAATCTGCTCCTGGACGTTGGCGACCGTGGCGGGGCGGTGAGAGTAGGGAAGTTCCTTGTTTTTCAAGACACCCTTCAGGCCCGGTCCGATTTTGTTGTTCGTCTGGTTCGGGTAATGGCACAGGGCGCAGTTCTGATCGAAGACCTTCTTGCCCGCTTCCGCGGCGGGAGAGAGGGTGGTTTTACTTTTGGCCCAGCCGGTAGCGGCGGGCAACAGAACCAGAGCCAGCACTGGAATCAACAGCTCTTTGACCGTATTGAATGAACGTCTTTGCATAGTGCCTCCTGAAATTTAACTGACAAAATCCTTCACAACTTCCGCGCCCGCAGCGCGAAGCCGCTTTTCCAGTTCACCGCGCGCCTTTTCGGGCGGGTTGACGACTCCGATCAGGATTCTGCCGTTGCTGATGGCCGGGTCGTAGAGCTTCCGCCCGCGCCAGTCGGGAATGCGTGCGGTGATCAGCAGCGTGACCAGGGTCGTCAGAATCGCGCCCAGCATGGTCAGCTCGTAGGTGATGATGCCGTCCGACCATTTCGTCACCAGGGGCATGCCGCCGGAGATCATCGGATAGCTCTTCTGCGTGAAGGATACAAACCACCAGCCGCTGAGCCCTCCGATCAGGCCGCCGAGAGCGGCAAGCCACGGCATGCGCGTCACGCGGTCGCGCTGCCCGAAACCGTACTCCTCGTAAGGCTCGCCCGACAGCACCACGATGCCCTTTTGGCTGAACCCCAGTTCGCTCTGCGCCCGCTCGAGCACGTTCAGCGCCCGCTGCGCTGAGTCAGGATCGGGATAAAGTCCGTAGATCGCGTTCATCAGGTTCCTCGGAATGATTTCCGGCCACGGCCTTCACGGCTGCTCCGCGGCGGCCTCCTGAGAAGCCAGTTCCGCAGCCGCTTCCGCCTTCCTCTGCATCCCCAGCTTCAACTCCCAGATCGAAATGATCGGGAACACCCGCGAAAAGATCAGATACAGCAGGCCCATGCCCGCAAAGGTCCCGACCGTGATCGTGATCTCCACCCAGGTCGGACGGTACGTCCCGTATGCGTAGGGCAGATACTTGTGCGAAAGCGCCGGAACGATAATCAGAAAGCGCTCGAGCCACATGCCGATAATAATCGGGACGGCGGCCGTCACCGTCCAGCCGATCTTCGACCGCAGGTTCTTGATGGCCAGAATGGGCGCCGGAATAATGAAATTGCAGAACACCATGGCCCAGAAAAGCGGGCTGAACCTTCCCGATTGCGTGGACCAGAAGACCGACATCTCGCTCGGAAAGTTGCCGTACCACGTCGTCAGGCGCTCGGCAAAAACAAAATAGAACCACAGCAGGCTCATCACCAGCAGCAGCTTGCCCAGATTATCGAAGTGCAGCGGCTTGAGGTACTCCTCGAGGTGCAGCAGCTTCCGCAGCAGGGCCATGGCGATGATGAGCGCCGCGATGCCGCTGAAGATCGCTCCGGCCACAAAGTACGGCCCGAAGATCGTCGAGTGCCAGCCCGGCACCGGCGCCATGGCAAAGTCCCAGGAGACAATCGTATGCACCGAAACCGCCACCGGTATGATCGCCACCGCCATGATGCGCATCGCCATTTCCAGCCGGTGCCACTGTTTCGGTTCCCCGCGCCAGCCGAGCGACACAATGCGGTAGATCTTCTTCCGCCAGCCGTTCGAGCGGTCGCGGATCAGGGCGAAATCCGGAAAGCTCGGAAGCAGAAGGAAGATGACGCTGCCGGTCAGGTAGGTGTTGATCGCAAAAAAGTCCCACAGCAGAGGCGACCGGAACTGCGGCCAGATGCCCCGCTCACTCGGATAGGGAATCAGCCAGAAAAACAGCCACGGCCGCCCCAAATGGATCAGCGGAAACATGGCCGCAATCGACAGCGAAAAGACCGTGATCGCTTCCGCACAGCGCGTTACCGGCCTGCGCCAGGTCGCATTGGAAACCCGCAGGATCGCGGAGATCAGCGTCCCGGCGTGGCTGATGCCGATCCAGAATACGAAGTTCGTAATGTAGAACGCCCAGTAAACCGGCCGGTTCAGCCCGGAAACGCCCAGACCGTAATACATCTGATATCCCCAGGCGTAAAACGCCGCCAGCACCAGCGACGCCAGCACTGCCACCGACGCATAGAAGCGCCACGAGGCGTGGTAAATCGGTCGGAGTAAATCCTGATTAATCTGTTCAGGCGTTTTGTCCATTGTGCCAGGCACCGCGTTTGAGATAAGTCACCTTGGGAGCCGTTCCCAGTTCCGCCAGCAGCTTCGTGCCCCGATCGGAGCGCGAAAGCCTCGAGACCCGGCTCTCCGGATCATTCAGGTCACCAAACACCATTGCCTCGGTCGGGCATGACTGCACGCACGCCGGGTTGAACTCCCCGTCTTTCAGCGCACGCTTCTCCGCCGCCGCCCTGATCTCCGCCGCCTTGATGCGCTCGATGCAGAACGTGCATTTCTCCATGATCCCCACCGAGCGCTCCGATACGTCCGGATTGAGCTGAAGATTCAGCGGCTTGTCCCAGACCGGATTGAAGAAGTTGAAGAACCGCACCGTGTAAGGGCAGGCGTTGCCGCAGTACCGCGTGCCGATGCAGCGGTTGTAAATCTGCGCGTTCAGCCCTTCGGGGTTGTGGTAGCTGGCGTAGGTGGGGCACACCGGTTCGCAGGGCGCCGCGTCGCACTGCTGGCAGAGCACGGGACGGAACCGGACCTTAATTTCGGGAAAGTCGCCCTCATAATACCGCTCGATGCGCATCCAGTGCTTCGCGCGGCCCCGTGCCGCCTCCTTGTCTCCCACCGTCGCAATGTTGTTCTCGGCGTGACAAGCCACTACGCACGCTTCGCAGCCTGTGCAGCGGTCCTCGTCAATCACCATCCCCCATCGATGACCCATGGATTGTTTCACCTTCCCGACTTCCGTCGCCGCCTCCGCTTAGCGATGCCGGTACTCGCGCGGAATTTCGCGCAGCCCTCCGGCAAATAAAATCAGTTCTCCCTTCTTTCCCAGACGCCTGACCTTCACCCGCGTGGACGCCCAGGCCAGCGCTCCCGTTTCCGCCTCGGCCCGCGGCGCAAGAATCTTGATCGGGTTCGCTCCACGCCCGCTGGCATAGCGGCCGTAATGCTCGTGCCCCTGGCCCACCGGCATGGCGATAACGTCCGGAGCAGTCCCCGGCACAATCAGCGCCGGCGCTTCCAGCCTGCCGTGCGCGGAGGTCACTTCCAGCAGATCGCCCTGCTGGATGCCCATCTTCGCCGCCGTCTGCGGATTGATCTCCACCCACACGCTCCACATCGCCGTCGCCAGGGCGTCCGGCATCTCCTGCATCCACGGCAGATTGGCGTGCCGGCCATCCCCAAACTGCATGGAGGCGTACGGAAGGAAGTGGAAGGGATATTCCTCGGCGGGCCCGTCGAACTGCGGCCCCGTAACGCGGACCGGGGCAGCCGGCGGGTTTGCCAAGTTCTCCCTCACGGGAGGAGTTGAAATCTCAGCGCCCCACCAGCCGCCCCTGTCCTGTATTGTGCTCCAAAAATCGTCCGCTGTCTTGGCGGAAATGGAACCCGGATGCGTGCGCAGCGGTTCGAAAGCTGCCTGCAGCATCTCTGCATAATCTTTCCATGGCAGCGCCCGGGCAGCCTCGCCCCCCAGTTGATGGGCCACCTCCAGCAGAACGTCCGGCATGGCGCGCGTGTGGTGCAGCGGCTGCATCGCCGGCGGCGCAAGACTCGCCACGGCCTGCCTCGTTCCCGATTCGGGAATATGGTCCACCCACGACTCGAGATACGAATGGTCCGGCAGAATCAGGTCGGCCAGGATGCTCGTCTCATCCACAAAGCTCCCGAAGCTCGCAATGAACGGAACTTTTTCGAGCGCCTCCTGCACCCGCCACGCCGGCGGGCTGGCAAAAACAGGATTGGCGTTGTAGATCAGCAGCGTTTCCACCGCCGTCGAGCCCTTCAGAATCCCGTCGCACAATGCCTGCACCGAAATTCCCGCTTGCAACCCCGGCAGATCAGCCATCGGCGGCTGCGGCGTAAAGAATATCCCTCCGGGTTTTTCGACGCTTCCCAGCAAATCGTTCAGCGCATTAACGGCCAGCGCGTTGGCCAGCCCGTTCGTCTGCGCCAGAGGCGCTCCGCCGATCAACACCACCGCCGGCGGATGCCCCGCCATCTCGCGCGCCAGCCGCTCGATCCTTGCTGCTTCAACCCCCGTCAGCTTTGCCACCGCTTCCGGCGCATAATCCGGCAGACCCTTCGACCAGCCGTCGATCCGCGCTCCCGCGCCCCCGGCGCCTGTCACAGGCCGCAGTTTTTCGTTCAGGATCACGTGCGCCAATCCCAGGGCCAGAATACCTTCCGTCCCCGGCCTGGCGTAAACCCACTCGTCCGCGTTCGCCCCCGTCTGCGACATCCGCGCTTCCACCTGGACAAACTTCCCCCGCTGCCCCGGCCTCCCCTGCCGCATCGTCCCGTAACCACGGTTCTGCGCCACCGGAGAATTCCACGTCCCCAGAAAATCTGCGCCCAGCGAAACCACATAGTTCGCGTTCGCAAGATCGAAAGTCGGCAACTGGTAACGGCCGAAGCTCAACTCATTAGCGCGCCGCAGCACCGTCTGCTCAAAAAACTCAAACCTGACCGCCGCCGGCGCCCCCAGCGCCGCCAGCCACCGCTCGATCAGCACACCGCGATGGTCATGCAGCGGTTCGGTAAGAAAAATCAGCGGTGACGGCTTGCCCGCCGGCTTCGCCTTCGGCAAATGCGCGACCAGTTCCTTGATCGCCTCCTCCCAACTCACTTCCTCGTATTCACCCGAGCCGCGCCGCCCCGTGCGCCGAATGGGAAAACGGATGCGGTCCGGATTGTAAGTCACCTGCAATCCCGCCTGGCCCCACGCGCACAGCTTCCCGCGGTTCACCGGATGCTCCGGGTCGCCTTCGAGCTTTTTCGCCAGCCCCATGCTGAGCAGGCCCACCTGCCCGTGCCGCGTCACTTCCGCCTCGCCTTCCATCACCCGCACACGCAAGCCGCAGCCCGCCGGGCATTGCGTGCATACCCCCGGCTTCCACGTCGCTATCCCGGGAACCAGTTCTTCCTCCGGAATAAAGCGCACAAGCTGCCGTTCCGGCTTGCCGCAGGCATCCAGGGCCGCCGTGGCGCCGCCTACCGCTGAGATTTTTAGAAAGTTGCGACGGTCCATAACCCTTCCCGCGTTCTTCTTCCTGCCTCCCCTAAAAATGGCACGTTGTACAATCCGTCGGCGCGTTGTGCATCCGGTGGCACCCGACGCAGAACCCCATGTCCAGACCCGCTTTCCGCACCGCCACCGTCTGCTGCCTCATGTCGCCGTGGCAGGTCGCGCAATCCACGCCGGCCCGAATGTGCGGCCCGTGCATGAACCTGAGGTGGGCCGAAGGATAGAACCAGTAAACCCGATGCCAGGGAATCAGTTCGCCCTTCTTCTGGTACGCGGCAATCTTCCGGATCTCCGGCTTGTCGGTGGCGATCACCTGATGGCACGTCATGCAGAGTTGTACATTGGGAATCGTCGCATCCGGCCCTTCGCCTACTCCCTTGTGGCAGTCCGTGCACTGCATCCCGTTCTTCAAGTGCACCTCGTGCGTAAAGGCAATCGGCTGCCGCACATGCCGTGGATAGATGTCAAAGTAGTCCTTGGCCGCATCCAGCATGTCCGGGTGCGCCGTCGTCACCCGCCCCCACGTCACGTACGAAGGATGTTGGGTCTGCTCCTGATGGCCAGACGAGCATGAAACAAGAGCCGCGATCGCACCAGCGACAATGAAAATCAAACCGAGTTCGGTCCAATCCCGAGAGTGTCCCATAGCGGCAGGTCAGATTATCTTTGGTGATGACCGCACTTTTTCCTTTTCCTTATTTGTGGACGAAAGTAAAGTCGATGGTTGTGGATTCATGCGCATGGACGCGCACACTCTTTTCCTGGGTTCCGAAGGTTGCGGTCCAGGCCTCAATGGTGTATTCACCCGGCGGAACGCCCTTGATCGTAAAGGTCCCATTAGTACCGGTGACGGCATAAAGCGGGTTGGATACGACGCCGATGTATGCCTTCATCCAAGGATGCTCGTTGCATCCCACCGGTATCATGATCTCGGGATGCGTAAACTTCTTATAGAACGGGGCCCCGCCGGGCGGCTGCGACTGGTTCCATTGCGGGTTGTTCTTAGGCATCACATGCACATTGTGCGTGGTGAAATCACTATTGAGAACCTTCAGGGTCTGGCCGACCATAATGCCGAGCACGTGGGGCACGAAGATGCATCCCTGCTGGTCCAGGACAACGGGAGTTTTGGGAGTGGCAAAGTGCGCCTTTTCCAGGCCGGACTTGATATAAACAAACACATTGGGAAGAGTTCCGTTGGAATTGACCGCACCATCCTGTACGTACACTGTTCTCCCCTGGTTTTCCCGAACGCACTCAGGGTCTTTATTCATGTAGATTTGCTGAAGTTCCGGCCGGGTTCCTTCGAAGAGGACCTTGCCGGTGATCTCGCCCACGGCTCCTTTGGCCGCTTGGCCCTGTGAACGTGGCGGGCTTCCTGCTAACAAGACATTATCTGAGTTGCCCCACATCGTTAAGAAAACGGCAGTCAGGGTAACGATCCAAGTCAATTGCTTTATCTTCATTCTCGTATTAACCCCCGCAAAAGTTTCGAACTGCTCATTATGGATCAAACTAAATCAGCATCCGCAGGACCAATGGCACATGGAAGATGCTTGGCCTGCGCCTTAAGAGATTTGAACTCTTCCGGCCGTACTTGTTTGTGCGGTCCGTCGCCCCTGATCACTTAATAGCCGCAGAGAGGCTTTTCGCGCAGACTTTACCATGGACTCCAATATCCGTCATCCTCAAGGCTGAACGCATCTGTGCCTGCCATTGCTCGACGGCAACTTAGAAAATAAACCATGCCGTGAAATATGCCGCGTTATTGTCTGAGGCGTTCCTCCCCGCGCCGTCGTAATTTGTGCTGCCACCGTTAAATTTCAAGTATCCGGTGTACTGGGCAGTAAAGTCGATATTCTGCCACGGCCAGTAGGCAACTTGAAGAATATATCCGTCACTCTTGGGATCTCCATTGTTGCTGCCGTTAATCGGAGCCTGGGCGTACAGCACCGGGTCTGCCGTTCCCCACGTGTTGAAGTAACCTGCGGTGAGGCCGTACTTGTTTCGAAAGTGATATGTGCCGTCCAGTTTGAAAGTGTTTAGATTGTGATGCGAAAAGCCGGCCCCGCCCGCAGCGAACGTAGCATCAAGGTCGGACGTTTCGTGGATGAACGTCGTATGGATCGAAATCGTGTTGTTGTTTATTGAGGGCAGAATGCGCTCATACTGGGAATCCACGGCCACGTCGGTGAAAAAGTCTTCCGGGCCTACCACCGCATTTGGCGTCGAGGCCACGTGCATCCCGTAGGTTCCAACTTCCAGATAATTGTTCCCCATCGTTTGCTGCCATGCGAACCGCCAGTAAGGCGCTGCGCCACGTATATTGATGCCGTAATTGACTCCAGTGTTGGGTTGCGGATTGCCGATATGTTCGGAGCGATAAAGCGCAGCCGCACCATAAAGATGATCATTCCACATCGCATAAGCACCAAGGCCCGCTACGTCCTGCGCGAGCCCGCCGTCGATGAGCGTCCCGGCCATGGGCGTAGGAGTCTGGTTGGGAGCGACCCACGGGAAGCCCCAAGCCGGCGTGTCATTCCAAAGGTCTTCCACCGTCGGATTGTTATTGAACGTAAAGCCATACACGAGGTCTTTGCCCGCAAACGTCCTCCGATTGGCATAGCGGACATCGGTATTATCCCAACTGAAGTGGTCGGCCTGAGCGTCATAAGTGACCTGAATAAAGCTGCCAACATGGTCGGACATGGCTCCGGCCAGGAACAGGCTTGCGGCCTGCGGGAATTCAAAGTTCCAGTTCTCTGTTCCCGGCTGGGGGCGATTGGTTCCTGCTTCCGCGAATTGAATAAAAGCTGCAATTGGCATATAGCGGCTGAGGCTCAGACCCGCTTCCTGGCGGGCTGGCTTGGCCGTGATCTGGGGCAAACCCGTCAAAGTGTAACCATTCAACTTAAATGCTCTCCCGAAAGGAGTCAATTCCGGCGGAATCGTGTGGCAGGAACTGCAGGGTAATCCAGTTTGCCTTGCAAAACTCGTAATTGCCAGGACCCTGGAGTCTCCTGCCAGGGCCAGTACGGCGACCCCGAAACTTATTCCTATGAACTTAGTGAAACGCTTTATGAAAACCATGCAACATTCCTCCAACTTGAGTATCTTCATTTCCTTCACGTATTGGCGCATCCGCCCGATGCCGGCCGCAACAGCATATCAATCGGGTTTTCCGCACGCTGATTCTGCAAACCGTCGTTGGTGGTCTCATGGAAAAAACCGACACCCGAGCCGAGGACGGCGGAACCCGACCTTTACTCGATGACCTCCCTTATTTTCGCCGTCAGCTTGGCAAGGTTCTGGATAGGACCTCGCGGCAGGCGTCGAAGCTCGTCGTATAAAGGAATCATGACCTCAAAAAACTCCAGGACGGCGCGAAGGCGCTCCTGGGTGTACAAGTCCGTCGGCGTGGTTGCTTTGACTTCTTCAAGGCACGCGCGCAACGTCGCCACCGTGGGGTCGATCTCGCGGCGCTTGCGCTCATCGAGAATCACGCGGAACATCTCCCAGGGGTCCTTGATCGCCTCGTAGTATTGCTTGCGGTCCCCGCGGAAATGAACGGGATTGATCAATCCCCAGTTCTCCAGTTCGCGCAGGCTTGCACTCACATTGGAGCGGGAAAAGGACAACGCCGCGGCGACGTCTTCCGCGTTCAGTGGCTGGCTGGACAGGTAAAAGAGCGCATGGATCTCTGCCACCGTCCGGTTCACTCCCCACCTCGTGCCCATTTCTCCCCACAGAGCCACAAACTTCTCGGTCGCCTTCGTCAGCTCCATAGCGAACGCTTCGAATCTTCTGAATATTTCGTTCTTACTGTTATTCCTGTACGTCCAAACTTAAATGGATACTTTCCGTCAATCGTTCGCTCTGCACAGTGATCCGCGTCACAAACCAAAGTGACCAGTATCACACATTCTGCCTCGAAGCTGAAAGTTAGGCCTGTGCACCGGCCCCATTTGGAGACCATCTGCCCACGACGAAAAGTTGCCAGCCTTGGAGTGCGGTAGCGCCAGCTACCGCCTTGGAACTGAAAATCGGCTCGGCCTGGGAATTATAAACAGGTCGTCGCGCCGCCGTTCCCTTGAGCCGAAATCGTTCGCCCGCGCAGTCGCCGCCTGGACAAAGGCGGCGGCTTCGCGGCCGCACTCCAAACTTTTGCGGCGCCGGGTCTCACCCCGGCATTTCTTGTTTGGTGCACGCACAAAGGCAGGTTTTGCGACCCATGCCGCCGCCATATGTTCTATGCAAAGTCTCAATCACACGCTGTTGACTGTTCTGTTATAATGCGCTGACTCAGGGGGAAGGATGCCTTCGGAGATTTCAAAGACCCTGACTGCATACCAAAACTCTCTCAGCAAATCTCGCGATAGGTATAAGAACCTATATCTTTCCAGAGGACAGAACGCTCTGGAATTCTACCGCCAGTACGCTTCGACGCTCGTTAAAAATTACAGCGCATTGTTTGAGGACGCTTCGTTCCGCCGCCGTATCCATCGGCAAATCGAGAGGCTATTGGGCAGTGGGATTGTCGATTTCGTAGCGGTCGACGGTAGTTGCAACAAAGACCCCTTCAACGATTTCATCGTCTTCTCCGCGTGCGCTTACGGGGCGAAGGGACAATTGGAACTGGGAGATGCGGACGGGCGGCCAATGCTGAGATATCGCCGCTGGCAACTCGACCGCGATGTTTCCATGGTTGCCTATGTGCCGGTTCCCTTTGCGCAGCTTGCTGAAGCTACAGGAGAGAAAGAAGACTTCTTGCTGAGCGACCAGGACAGGATAAACCTTTCTTCAGTCCATACGAAGCTCATGCAACTTGCCGAAGTTTACCTCGCCTACAGCGTGGCTACTTCTTCTTCAATCGAGCGCCCTCGCCTCATCCTGATGGACTTATTGCCGTCCAGCGTGATCGCTTCTCTGGCGGCAAAACCGGCGGATATCAATCTCGGCGGATACGAATATGACCGCCGCCGATTAGACTTCAAAGACATTGTTACGGCTCTTGCGCATCCGGTGTCCGACAACCTGGAACTCCCAAACCATAACGAGTTTCGCCTTCATCAACTCATCATGGGCGAACTTCACAGAGCAGGGAGCAGAACAATCGATCTTGAAGACGTGGCCAGGCGGCACGGCCTGAGCCCCGACTCCTTGCTCCGTGCCGCTAAGGATCGGTTATTCGGAGACATGAAAAAGTATAAGGAGGTCCCCGACGGGTTGCTTGACCTCAGCGTACCTGGTGGCAGATTGCTCCCCCGGGTGCGTCGCGTCGGGGTCCTTCAAGGGAGCAGGTTTGAGACCCGGTACTCGTCGGGCCCTGGTCAAGACGTTGTTTTCGACGTTCGCCAATCGTGGGAATTCAGCAAATCGTTGTTTAGCTCCATCTGTGACAGGCTCTTCAGGAGAAAAGAACCCAACGCAATGATCTATGAGGTTGTCGGCACCGATGGAAAAGCCCGCGAGCATTGGCTTGACCCGGACGATATCGACTTCCTCACCTCCGTTGGTATTCGGGCGCTGATAGAAGCTTGTTGGGAACAGAAAATCATCCTCGTCGGAATCGCCAAGGATTCGGCCTCCCGTTACTTTACGCGTAACTACATGGGAGTCCTTCGGTATGGGCTGAAGCTGCCGGAGCTTGCTGATCTGGATGTGGGCCGGTTGCCCTGGACGGACCGCATGGTTTTTGAGTTCATAGCGAACATGGAGGATAACCTCCAGGCCCCCTGGTCAACAGTCGAATTTGATTCCGCGTTCATGACGCTGTGGATAGCCGAATTGGTCGATAACCTCGGCAACTCAAGGATGAAACTCAGTGCTGTGATGGACCACATCATCGCGCATATGGGGCTCTTTGCACGAAGCCTCGCACAGTTTTTCCTTAGTCGCAGAAAAGCAACGACTCTGATGGGCCACGTTGTTTTCGTTGATCGCCTGCTGAGCGAACAACTTGACCGAAGTTGTCCGCGACTTGACCTTACATCCAAGGTTCTTGAAGCAAACGGTCTTCTTTCGCACGACTTCGGCCACGTGAGACCCCTGGGCTATACGGCCGCAAGTCAGGAAAACATTGGCCAGGATATTACCATGTACCTGCTCAGTTGTCTCACGCGAAATCACTATCCAGAAGTAATCGGTTACCCTGACCCCTTGCACAAGGCCGACTGGGGGGCCAAGACGCTTGGAGACCAACTCCGGGCCATGATTCGGTCAAGCGAGGCAGCATTCCGCGCACAGCCCCTCTCGAAGACGCTGCGCTCCATCCGCGATGCCTACAGGAGGTAAATGGGATGTACGCGAAGGGTTCCAATGGCAAAGAAATCGTCGGAACACTGATGACCATAGAGGAAGATCCTAATTCGCGGTATCGGTTCGAAATCTGGTTTGATTACACACGCGAAACCATGAATACGGTCAGCGAAGGCGCGATGGTCGCAATCCCGAACTTTTATCTGGACCCGGAAGACAGGAACCAGGAGTGGTCAAGTGTGGTGGAAATTTCCACGCTCCTCCCAGTCCATTACGCGATAGCGCAAAATCATTCCGGATTTCCGGGCTTTCTCGAAGAAGCGGCCCGAAGCGCGGCCCAGGACTGGATTGACCAGGAAACCCAATCCACCGACGACACCACGAAGATCCGCTGCATTGCCATACCAACGAACCTGATGATGAACGAAAAAGGTGACATCCGTGAAGAACAGGGACTGCCGATGGTAGGGCATAAGGCGCGCCTTCTGGACACCGAGACCACGGAGCGATTTGCGAATCTGGGGATCGAACGCGAGCGCGACGACGTTGCCAGGATAGGGCCGCTCATCCGGGACGAAAGCGTGTCTATCTTTCTCCGCGTCGAAGAAGCCTTGCGAACTCACTTTGCTGTGTTCGGATATACGGGAGCCGGCAAGTCAAATCTGTTGTCCACCATCATCGCGAAGTTTTTGAGTGAGAGAGATGGAAAACCGCCGGTCAAGTTGATCGTGCTTGATCTTATGGGTGAATTCTCAGTTTTACTAATGGACCTTCTGGTCGATTTGCCCAACGCGCGGTTCCTGGCGGTGGGTCCGGAAACTCTGCCCGATTCTGTTCTCGAATATTACAAGGCGACTGGTCAAGCCAGGGAACACCGGGCTTCGAAAGCAGCGGAAGACCTCGCTCGCACTTCTCTGTACCCTAAGGCAATTAAAGCTAGACAAGACGACTTCATATCCGCTTATGCCTGTCTCCTGAGCAGGAACAAGATTCGAATTTGGCAAGAAGCAGAGCAGACAATAGGCACTTTCGTGCGGGAGAAAAGAGAGGAAATCTGTCGTGGAAACATGGGAAGCGAGGCTCAAGCTGTTAACCTATTGCTGGATCGAGTGGCCCAAGATTTCATCAATACGCACTTCTCCCGAGACGCGCTCCAACAGGTTTTGGAAGTAATCCAATCTGCCCGTCAAAATCTCGGAGTGCGGACGGCAATAAATAACGTAACGAAGCTGGAACGGATGTTGAGTGAAGAAGCAGGCGCCGATCGCCCAGTGGCACCGCAAGCTTGCAGGGTCACGATTCCCAGTATCGTATCCAGCCTTAATGACGCTAACGGGGCAGCCCTGACGGTGATTCAGGCGGCTGACCCTGACAAGCTTAGAATATTTGCCCAAAACCTCGGAACGGCGATTTACAATGAAAGGCGGAAATCCGGCCAGATCACTCCGCTTGTTACCTTCATTTTCGATGAGGCTGATGAATTCATCCCTCTGAATTTTGACAAAGATTCGAGCTACGCGTACTCCACTGCAATTGCGATGACACTAGCTCGCCGTGGCAGGAAATTTGGGCTTGGAATCGGGATTGCCACGCAACGGGTGACTTATCTCAATACGAGCATTATGGCCCAGCCGCATACATACTTTATTTCAAAGCTCCCACGAAAATCCGACCGCGAGCGCGTCTGCGAGGCCTTCGGAATATCGGAGGATATGTTCCGCCAGACCTTCAAATTCAAGAAAGGAAATTGGCTGCTGGTAAGCCATGACGCAACGGGGCTGGAATCCGTGCCTTTGCCAATACGGACCGACAACGCGGATGAACGCATCCTCAAATGGTTGGATTCAAAGAGGGATGAACTGAGGCTTCAGAAACCTGTCGCGGCAAGTTAGTGCAACCGTCAATGACAGTCGGGGGTTGCCGCCTTGTTCGTTTCACGAAAGTAGCCATTAATTTCTCTTTCGCAACGACGGTAAATGCATCCAGTGAAACAAGCACCAATAATGAACACGATTAGCGGGCCCAACGAGTCGCACAGCGGGTTCGACTATGCCTTAAGCGCTCTCGTCCAGTAGGTCACGATTATCACAGCGAGTAATCCAAAGAAAGTGTAAAAATTGATTTTGTAGAATTGTATCCAACGCTTCGGCGGTTCCTTGAAGCTGCTGGGAATTACGGTTCCGTAATCGCTCTCACGAAGAAACTGCCTTTCTACTCTCGTCAGAAAAATCAAATTTCTTCTGTGCCAAGAGTTCATATCCATAGTGTTGTTAAGGGCCCAGAACAGAACGACGAGTTGGAGGCTTGTAGTAAGTTGCAATCCAAGTTTGTCTGTAAAGAGGAATGCCCCACCGACCAGAGCCATGGGGCCGACAATTTCCCATATGCTTCTCATCGAACGGTCTATATTCGACCATAAAACCGTGTACCATTTCAGCAGGAACTCATCGCGTGAATCCATGCCCCGCCCCCATTATTCTATGTCTCACCACCCGTCCGGACGGCTGCATCATTTATCCGCCTGTTACGTTGGAGGGTGTTATGGGCTCCCCGACGCTTGTTCCGATTGAGTCCACGAAACAAAATAACATCGATGCCTATCTCTTGGCAAACGTTACAACCGCACGTTTTCCAGGGTTTGCGTTCGAGGGTACGCCGGTAAGCATCGAGCAAGTTTTTTCCCATCGCTTCGTTGCGAACAAGCAGCGAGTCATAGGCACTGACTGCCCTCAGACACTCGGCCAACGTAGCTGCCCCGCGATCATAACGGTGTAGAACATCCATCGCCGCCTGCTCCAGTCTTCGAATGCGGCCCTCGCTGACGCCGGAGTCTTTTAGCCGTGCCAGCGTTCGGGGATCCCGCGTCAGCGGTACGCGGATGGCGGCGTACCATTCTCCGTCTGCTCCAAGATAGTTCTGGTCTGACCTCAGCCACGCCTTCCGAAAATAGGTAGCACTATCGAAGCTGTTCACGCCCAGTCTGCGAAAGTGCTCCTGGAGCAGCGGACGAAAGACCCCAAGAAGATGAAGCCAGGGCCTCTCACGCAGTCGTGAAAGCCCTCGGCTTACTTCGTTCACGATCTCCAGGATTTCGGGATCAGAACGTGGCACGAGGCCCCCCAGTGCCAGATATCGATAACCCATATCAAAATAATCTCCCACCTGGCTTGCATAGTCCCGGGCGGTTATCCCCTGGATAACACCCACGGGTATAAACCTAGCTGAATGAGCGTTGCGCAGTGAAATAAAGCGCTCTGCATTATCCCGCGTTAACCTGATGCGCTTTCGTCGCTCCGCTTCAGTTAAAGCTATTTTCTTTCCATCGCAAACTATTACCGGAAGCGGAATGTGATCCACGCTCGCGCCGAGATCGAATTCATAAAGATTGTAAACATGGACAGCTTGCTCAACACCTATGCTCGGAACGTCTTCGGACGCGTACGAAAAGGCTCCGCAGTCGCCGAACGCCCACTGGTCCGCCTTCAGCTTGAAACGTGAGCGGACGGATCGTGGGGCCAAGGCGTCCGGGCTGTCCAGTCCGATGCGCCTCAGCATTCCCTTGCTTCCGAGGTGTTGAGCAAGACTGACAAGCACGCCGTCACAGATCCGCTCCGGTCCCATCAAAGAAACCGTGTGCTCTTCATGACGGTTTTGCCTGTAAAGTGAAGAGAAACTATCGGAGGAGAAATCAAATTCCGCGTCGACGAAGTCGTCCCAGTCGGGAAGAAAATACAGGGGGCGCCCGCTCCGGCTTGGGTGGCGCGGTCGATGGGCTTCCCGACGGGGCATGCGGTGAAGGATGTTGTGGAGGTAGTTCAGCTTCATTCCGATTGGGCCAACGGCGAAGCGGTGCTTAGGGAAACCGGCAAGTTTATGGGAAGCCAAAGAAAGACTCGCACGATAGTCTTCCCCTAAAATTAGGTCAACTTGGCGATGGTCAACCGCCAGCCTTTGGAGTGAGGACCTGACGATCGGACTTAGTTCCAAGGCACGATCCGGCGTCATTCTGCGGTTGTACGTAGATATGTGCGCCAAGCCGCCAATAAGCCCGTATTGGGCAGACAACACGGCAACGGAAAGCGGGGCTGGCCAGCGGTATTCACGCAGGAATGCACGGAGTACACGAAACGACGGACCGTCATAGAGGTTGATGGCTGGTACCACGCCCTCCGTGGCTGTCTTTGATGCGGAACAGCCAAGCACTACTAATCGTTTACTTACAGTACCCATCGGAAACTCTACGCGCTATGTGACGCAGAATTCTGTCAGAGCCTTTCGATTATATTAGGAATAGGCACTACAGCACGCACGAAAATGAAGAAGCATCTGCTGAGTGAAGGACATCGTCGGGGCAGGGGGCAATGTAAATATTCGCTCGTCCGATCAGTCCATCGGGCAATTGCGATAGGACCTTATTTGTTTCGAGGCCGGGTGCTGAAGCCGACCGGAAACTCGTCAATGAAGCGGACCCAGAGTTCAAGTTCCGACAGAAATCTCCCAGGCGGGAGGACATTTCGGAGAGGCAACAACTCGCGAGGCCGCTGGTGCGTCCACCGTCCCACGAGTGGGAAGATTGGGGGTCCTGGATGCGGCGGTAATGGGTGCGGGGGTGAAAGGGCGTAATTCGTTCGGCGGGATGCTCGGCAACGCTCCTGTGGAGGCCACCGGTGAAGGAGTTGGAGACAGGGCGACCGCCGCCTTTCGAGAGGTCGGACCGGCCAGAATTTCACCAGCGCGGGCGCTCTCAGAAGCCGTCGGGGAGCATTGGGCGAGGGAGGCGGGACTGCCCGTCGGTAGCCCCTTGCTGTAGGCTAGTCAGCGGCTTCCGGAGTGCCTGACGGATCTTCCCCCATGACAATCTGGTGAAGTGCTTCTATCCGTAGCAGTTGGCGAAGTTTTCCGGGCTTTGGTGTAGGCATGTAACATAAATATTCATCTTGACATGGTTTGGTAATAGCGGTAT
>Ga0209581_1000584_pt1 | contig 68686 bp, 50 predicted proteins | sample Coa_R2_FD_187160 | JGI IMG/M metagenome (GOLD analysis project Ga0209581, IMG submission 187160) | Surface soil microbial communities from Centralia Pennsylvania, which are recovering from an underground coalmine fire - Coalmine... | ecosystem: Environmental > Terrestrial > Soil > Unclassified ...
ATATGCACAAACGGGTTCACTCGGCTCTAGGCTATCTGACCCCAGTCGAGTTTGAAGCCCAATGGCGAGCCGGGATTATTGAAAGTTCTGGCTCCACAACTGTCTAGATTCTTGGATCCACTACAAACCTCTTTCCAACCCCTGGCACGAAGTCATTCGTAATCACTTCAAGCGGTTTCAATCGCCCAATCGCGTCAAACCTCTTTCCAACCATCGACAGAGCAGGAGTGAGCCTTATCTCATGATGAGTTTCAATCGCCCAATCGCGTCAAACCTCTTTCCAACCATTGGAATTGAGGCGTTTATAGATCGCCCCCTGGGAAGTTTCAATCGCCCAATCGCGTCAAACCTCTTTCCAACGCCGTAGGAGGGCCATTTTCCTGTAAATTGACCTGGTTTCAATCGCCCAATCGCGTCAAACCTCTTTCCAACGCGGCGTGCGCAAATCCACGCTCGGCGATCCTGCCGAAGTTTCAATCGCCCAATCGCGTCAAACCTCTTTCCAACTCAGCTATCCGACCGCGCTACGGCCTACACTACAGCCCCTAGTTTCAATCGCCCAATCGCGTCAAACCTCTTTCCAACAATCCCCTGGCTGGCGCTGCCGGAAGATCCGCAGCGCATGTTTCAATCGCCCAATCGCGTCAAACCTCTTTCCAACCTGTCTCGGCGAGCTTTTCCTCACCGACCTGGGCCGTTTCAATCGCCCAATCGCGTCAAACCTCTTTCCAACTGCTCGTGCCCTTCGTCTCAGTTGCTCTCTGTGCTGGTTTCAATCGCCCAATCGCGTCAAACCTCTTTCCAACCGCAGACAGGCGCGTGCAATCCTGGGGCCTTCCCAGGGTTTCAATCGCCCAATCGCGTCAAACCTCTTTCCAACACCGTCGCAGCGTATCAATACGCACCTGCCTGCCGCTGTTTCAATCGCCCAATCGCGTCAAACCTCTTTCCAACTTCCTTCGAGGTTCTGCGAGCGCGACTGTTCTATAGGCGTTTCAATCGCCCAATCGCGTCAAACCTCTTTCCAACTGCACCAGCTATGCCCCAGGTCATAGTAGCGCCAGGGAGTTTCAATCGCCCAATCGCGTCAAACCTCTTTCCAACTGTATGCGTACCTGCTCATGGAGCAGCCCAACCTGCGTTTCAATCGCCCAATCGCGTCAAACCTCTTTCCAACACCATACAAGTCGAACGAAAGGAGATCTGTATGCAGAGTTTCAATCGCCCAATCGCGTCAAACCTCTTTCCAACGGAAGCAGGCCATAGTGAGTTTCATCTGGCCAGAAGTTTCAATCGCCCAATCGCGTCAAACCTCTTTCCAACAAGAACCAACGTTAACGTTAGCAAGATCGCTGGAATCGTTTCAATCGCCCAATCGCGTCAAACCTCTTTCCAACCTGGCTGCCGGTTCCCAGGTGGCTCGCAGGTTCGCTGTTTCAATCGCCCAATCGCGTCAAACCTCTTTCCAACATCCTTAATGAGGACTAAAAGGAGGACTAACATGACTACGTTTCAATCGCCCAATCGCGTCAAACCTCTTTCCAACCTCTGCATATGCTTCTTAGCACGCTCAACGTTTTCAATGTTTCAATCGCCCAATCGCGTCAAACCTCTTTCCAACGGCAGTTCGTCGCTTCAGCGTCTCGACCGCCCGTGGTTTCAATCGCCCAATCGCGTCAAACCTCTTTCCAACACGTACTCAAACTGCTTGAACAGCAGCTTGAGCGTGCAAAGTTTCAATCGCCCAATCGCGTCAAACCTCTTTCCAACGGGGAAGCGGTCCCCCGCCTGAGCGGGCTGCTCCACAAGTTTCAATCGCCCAATCGCGTCAAACCTCTTTCCAACCTCGCCCGGCAGGTACAGCGCATGCTGGGCGTCTCTGTGTTTCAATCGCCCAATCGCGTCAAACCTCTTTCCAACGGGCGATGAAGCCGCTTACGAGGAAGAGGAGACTGGTTTCAATCGCCCAATCGCGTCAAACCTCTTTCCAACCTCACTGACATATTCCGGCAATTCTCCGGTCTGCAAGGTTTCAATCGCCCAATCGCGTCAAACCTCTTTCCAACATTAATAATAGTTACGCTTCACAGATATTAAACGGCGGTTTCAATCGCCCAATCGCGTCAAACCTCTTTCCAACGGCCTCATCGCGGCCCGGCGTGGCGATTTCAAATTTCAGTTTCAATCGCCCAATCGCGTCAAACCTCTTTCCAACTCCAGCCGCCCGACGATGCGCTGCTCGCTCTCCTGGTTTCAATCGCCCAATCGCGTCAAACCTCTTTCCAACCGCATCATGAATGCTCTTGGACAAACAATGATTGTGGTTTCAATCGCCCAATCGCGTCAAACCTCTTTCCAACAGCAGGTGCTGCACCAGTGCATCCGGCACATCGAACGTTTCAATCGCCCAATCGCGTCAAACCTCTTTCCAACCACCCGAAGAGGTAAAAGAACTTGAAGTGGTCATCGCAGTTTCAATCGCCCAATCGCGTCAAACCTCTTTCCAACGTCGAACGCCTGCTCGATCACCCCAACGAGTATAGGTTTCAATCGCCCAATCGCGTCAAACCTCTTTCCAACACGCCAAGCTTGGCGGGGCACATGATATGGATTTCAGGTTTCAATCGCCCAATCGCGTCAAACCTCTTTCCAACCATTGCTTAGTCCGCCCTTTTCTGGTGTACCGGGCAATGTTTCAATCGCCCAATCGCGTCAAACCTCTTTCCAACGCTGGAAGAGCAGCATCAGGCAGAGCTTCAGTATGAAGTTTCAATCGCCCAATCGCGTCAAACCTCTTTCCAACACTAGTGATACAGTACTACTACAGGAGATGCGGTTTCAATCGCCCAATCGCGTCAAACCTCTTTCCAACTCCTTACAGAAGGGCGGGTAACTATCGCTAGTAGTGTTTCAATCGCCCAATCGCGTCAAACCTCTTTCCAACAATGTATCATGTAGAGCGGTAAAGTTTTGTTGAGCCTGTTTCAATCGCCCAATCGCGTCAAACCTCTTTCCAACCTACGTGCAAACGCCTCTAGGCGGTTCAGTGCCGTCAAGTTTCAATCGCCCAATCGCGTCAAACCTCTTTCCAACTTGTGCTGCTCCACTGCCATATGAACCCACGTAAGGTTTCAATCGCCCAATCGCGTCAAACCTCTTTCCAACTCAGGCTATGCGCCGGGCGGCGTGTGGCGCTCGCTCGGTTTCAATCGCCCAATCGCGTCAAACCTCTTTCCAACGAAACTTTTTAAAGTATCTCTAGCTTCTACCAAAAATATGTTTCAATCGCCCAATCGCGTCAAACCTCTTTCCAACGGCCGCGCTCTTCCCCTGCCCTGCTCCATGTTGGATAAGTTTCAATCGCCCAATCGCGTCAAACCTCTTTCCAACGTTGTTCATGCTTGTAACTATCACTCCAACAGCCCTCAGTTTCAATCGCCCAATCGCGTCAAACCTCTTTCCAACGTCCTCTCGGTCGGATTGCCGAGAGGATGTTCAGCAAGTTTCAATCGCCCAATCGCGTCAAACCTCTTTCCAACACAATTCCGCGCTGTGCCGCCGCCCTCGATGGAACGCGTTTCAATCGCCCAATCGCGTCAAACCTCTTTCCAACAGCAAGGCTCACTCGAAAACGTCCCTCTATCCGATTTTGTTTCAATCGCCCAATCGCGTCAAACCTCTTTCCAACGTAAGTGGGTCCAGGCCGTAGTGCAGTTGGTACAGAGTTTCAATCGCCCAATCGCGTCAAACCTCTTTCCAACGGACTATCCAGTTACTGACATTCACGATGATTGGCACGTTTCAATCGCCCAATCGCGTCAAACCTCTTTCCAACGGTTGAATGGCGCGTAAACATGCGCCGGAGCCGCCCTGTTTCAATCGCCCAATCGCGTCAAACCTCTTTCCAACGTGTGAACAAGTGAGCGCCCATCATGGGGACCGCTATCGTTTCAATCGCCCAATCGCGTCAAACCTCTTTCCAACGAAACGACGGGTATATTGCTCTCGGCAATGGCTCTAGTTTCAATCGCCCAATCGCGTCAAACCTCTTTCCAACGAGATTGTTGCACCCTACTTTAAGCAGCACCCGTTTCGAGTTTCAATCGCCCAATCGCGTCAAACCTCTTTCCAACAGGAGTACAGCATCATGACAACGACTATCAATTCTGCGTTTCAATCGCCCAATCGCGTCAAACCTCTTTCCAACGGTTGTTGATGCACTCGAGGAAGATGCCTCGATCAAGTTTCAATCGCCCAATCGCGTCAAACCTCTTTCCAACAAGAAGCCGCGCTGCGTCCCTGTCCTGCTGCATCGTTTGTTTCAATCGCCCAATCGCGTCAAACCTCTTTCCAACAACGCGCTGCTGGCCTGTATCGAAGCGGTGAAGTGGTGGGTTTCAATCGCCCAATCGCGTCAAACCTCTTTCCAACCTTCGCAAAGCGCGAGCAGTGTGTGTAGCCCCGCGGGCCGTTTCAATCGCCCAATCGCGTCAAACCTCTTTCCAACCCAACGGGCATCCCCCGCCTGCGCCAGCAGGACGAACACGTTTCAATCGCCCAATCGCGTCAAACCTCTTTCCAACGTTCTGGGTACTGAACTTCCTACAGAACAGGGCGCCGTTTCAATCGCCCAATCGCGTCAAACCTCTTTCCAACGCTCGTTCGTCTTCGTCACGAAGCGTTAGTTCTGCGTTTCAATCGCCCAATCGCGTCAAACCTCTTTCCAACGCAATAGTGGCAATTGCCCTTATCTTTCTAGTGCTGTTTCAATCGCCCAATCGCGTCAAACCTCTTTCCAACGTAGTACACGTGTTGGCTGTCTTCCACTCATATCACGGTTTCAATCGCCCAATCGCGTCAAACCTCTTTCCAACGCCAGACAGGGGCATTGCAGCGCCCGACCCTTCCAGGTTTCAATCGCCCAATCGCGTCAAACCTCTTTCCAACGTGCAAACCGATTTAATGGAGTACTTAATAACAATAGGAGGTTTCAATCGCCCAATCGCGTCAAACCTCTTTCCAACGTGCTGGCTGTACAACTCCATTATGGAGTACCATATGTTTCAATCGCCCAATCGCGTCAAACCTCTTTCCAACCCTGTACTTCAACCGGCAAGGCCTCCCCTTGCCCTTGTGTTTCAATCGCCCAATCGCGTCAAACCTCTTTCCAACCACATTCAGGGTGTGCGGATCGATATCGACAAAGACGTTTCAATCGCCCAATCGCGTCAAACCTCTTTCCAACTAGGCGTGCTGAACCTCCAGAGCGGGAAATCGCGCTACGTTTCAATCGCCCAATCGCGTCAAACCTCTTTCCAACTGCGCGTGGGAGAGGCCTGCGTCTGCGCAGCAGCGCAGGTTTCAATCGCCCAATCGCGTCAAACCTCTTTCCAACCGGCCTCGATTTGACCTGTTGCCAGTCCGGTGCCAGGTTTCAATCGCCCAATCGCGTCAAACCTCTTTCCAACGAGGCGTGAGGAAAGGGTTTGTATCCATGTCGAAGAAAGTTTCAATCGCCCAATCGCGTCAAACCTCTTTCCAACCTCTCAGGCGGGTATACGTAAGTAAATAAGCCAGCCAGGTTTCAATCGCCCAATCGCGTCAAACCTCTTTCCAACCGGGCCGCAAATACCCTGTATCAACAATCCATTGAAGTTTCAATCGCCCAATCGCGTCAAACCTCTTTCCAACGCCCTTATCTAAAATTCCAGGTGTATTAGACATCAGAGTTTCAATCGCCCAATCGCGTCAAACCTCTTTCCAACTTGGGCAGATGCCCTGGTCGGATAGCTCCTATGATGTTTCAATCGCCCAATCGCGTCAAACCTCTTTCCAACAGCAATATTTTTCCAGTCTGGTTTATTATTGATTTTGTTTCAATCGCCCAATCGCGTCAAACCTCTTTCCAACTCCCTTGTGGCTCGGCTCGTGATGTCCGTATCTGCCATGTTTCAATCGCCCAATCGCGTCAAACCTCTTTCCAACCTCCAAAAGAGCGTTGCCATCCGGTGTGATTTGGAGCAGGTTTCAATCGCCCAATCGCGTCAAACCTCTTTCCAACCCTGAGAAGCCCTCGGCTTTAGCCGTAGGGAGTCGTGTTTCAATCGCCCAATCGCGTCAAACCTCTTTCCAACGATACGCTCGTAGAAGCGAATACACGCAAGCTGCGTACGTTTCAATCGCCCAATCGCGTCAAACCTCTTTCCAACGCAACGCGCCCGCCGTTGGCTAGTAGGAGGAGAAAGGTTTCAATCGCCCAATCGCGTCAAACCTCTTTCCAACTTTCAGGCGGAATCTGCTTTCCGCAGTGCTGGCAATGTTTCAATCGCCCAATCGCGTCAAACCTCTTTCCAACGGAATTGCAACCTTTCCTCAAAGAAAACGGCGAAGAGTTTCAATCGCCCAATCGCGTCAAACCTCTTTCCAACCCAAAGTGGCCTACCAGAACTGGAAAGCCTTTACAGCCTAGTTTCAATCGCCCAATCGCGTCAAACCTCTTTCCAACGAATTTTGACACGGGGGTGCCATTCGATGTGAATGAGTTTCAATCGCCCAATCGCGTCAAACCTCTTTCCAACGTAAACACCGCAGGCGCATCCTGCGGTGTTGTTGCTTGTTTCAATCGCCCAATCGCGTCAAACCTCTTTCCAACCGTAGATCATATCTACGCTGACGGTGCCTGTAACTGTGTTTCAATCGCCCAATCGCGTCAAACCTCTTTCCAACCGCTCAGACTGAAAATCTGAGAAGTCCAATAGCCAACGGGTTTCAATCGCCCAATCGCGTCAAACCTCTTTCCAACAAAAGCCGTAGGTAGGAATAAGGAATTGCTGTTGAAAAGGTTTCAATCGCCCAATCGCGTCAAACCTCTTTCCAACTTCCCACTGTTGGCTCGACTAAGCTCACGTTGAAATTGTTTCAATCGCCCAATCGCGTCAAACCTCTTTCCAACCTGGTCGGTCTGCTGAGGCCTCGGCGCGCAAATCGGAGTTTCAATCGCCCAATCGCGTCAAACCTCTTTCCAACACGCGCCGTTTCAAGCGGCTGCCCATTCCCTATAACGTTTCAATCGCCCAATCGCGTCAAACCTCTTTCCAACGCTGGAAATTGAGGGGGGTGAATCGAGCGACTTATTGCGGTTTCAATCGCCCAATCGCGTCAAACCTCTTTCCAACCGCAGCTTGAGATAAGCAACCCGGAGATCGGAGGGGGGTTTCAATCGCCCAATCGCGTCAAACCTCTTTCCAACATATAGGTCCTGACAAACTCGTAAATGAAGATCTCCTCGGTTTCAATCGCCCAATCGCGTCAAACCTCTTTCCAACTCGAAGCGAGCGAACTGGACAGCCACATTCAGAACATGCGGTTTCAATCGCCCAATCGCGTCAAACCTCTTTCCAACCAAGAAAAAATAGATGAAGTCACTCGCCGCTTCCGTGTTTCAATCGCCCAATCGCGTCAAACCTCTTTCCAACATGCCAACAACGCACACGCCGCCATCCTCGATAAAGGAGCGGTTTCAATCGCCCAATCGCGTCAAACCTCTTTCCAACTCCGGCTCATCGCTTATATAAAACAGCGAATCGATGTAGTTTCAATCGCCCAATCGCGTCAAACCTCTTTCCAACGATACGTTCGGAATCGGCCCGATTTCGACAACGATGTTTCAATCGCCCAATCGCGTCAAACCTCTTTCCAACGACGCGAGAATCTGTTTCTTTCGTTGGTGTAGTCTGTTGTTTCAATCGCCCAATCGCGTCAAACCTCTTTCCAACTGAATGGCTCTGAGGCACACGTCACACAAGCCAACTTCGTTTCAATCGCCCAATCGCGTCAAACCTCTTTCCAACGGTGTCGTAGGTCTCTTCAAACTGGTAGATGTTGACTTTGTTTCAATCGCCCAATCGCGTCAAACCTCTTTCCAACCAATAGACTCTACGCCCAATGGCTTTCCTTTACACATCTCGTTTCAATCGCCCAATCGCGTCAAACCTCTTTCCAACTATCAAGCGGGTCTTGCCCTCTGAGGAATGCGCGATAGGTTTCAATCGCCCAATCGCGTCAAACCTCTTTCCAACATTTCTTCATTCACTTCCAACCACTCCCATAATCCGCGTTTCAATCGCCCAATCGCGTCAAACCTCTTTCCAACCTCAAACCGTGAACTAGCACACATTGAAGAGTGGCAGTTTCAATCGCCCAATCGCGTCAAACCTCTTTCCAACTCCCTTAAGATCATCTCCAACTTTGCTATTTGCGCTGTTTCAATCGCCCAATCGCGTCAAACCTCTTTCCAACCATCGATTTTACGGAACGCTCCGGCGGAATCCTCCAAAAAGTTTCAATCGCCCAATCGCGTCAAACCTCTTTCCAACCTTGTGTTTCTTGTGGCAATTCCACAACATCACTAGCCAGTTTCAATCGCCCAATCGCGTCAAACCTCTTTCCAACAACTCTCCTTTGACGAAAATCACTATACATCCTTAGTTTCAATCGCCCAATCGCGTCAAACCTCTTTCCAACCGCCGACCTTGTGAGGCGAGTACTTGAGCCTCTTGAAGGGACGTTTTGCGAGAGGGTGGCCCTGAAAAGTATTATAACACATGGGGTTGAAAATAGGCAACCCCTGAATGAGCCTCCTGAGCGGGGGCAGCGTTGCGAGAGGCTACGCTCAAAAGTACTACAGCTCCGCCTCTCGCAAAATGATGGGACATGAATGTCTTTGCTTTTCTTAGACAAGATAGCTGGTTTCTTCAACTGGTTCGGGGATGCCTGCGGTTTCTATTTTGTCCAGGCAGGTTTCGCAGAGCGTGTAGATGCGCACGCGGTCCTCGCTGGGATCAAGGTGTTTGGCGAGTTTGGCTTTCATTTGCAGCACCTCTTTTTTTGTGAGAAAACATTCAAACAACGAGAATTCGGTCCAGGTGCCGAAGCCTTTTAAGATTTTATGTACCTGTGTGCGCCTTTTGTCATCAGGGATATCATAGGCAACGACGTAAAAGCTGCTTTGCCTGACTCCCCGCGCGTGTCCCCCGTTTCCCTGACCCATCTTTCTCTCCTTAACGAACGGTAAAGGGCATGTACTGCTCAATTTCACCTGTTAAATATTTGGCAAGCAGTCTGCCTTGCGTTTCAATACAATGGCGATATGTGGCTTTGTTTCCAAACACAGGATGAATAATAACTTCCTGCATACGCTCCTCAAATTTCTCCAGAAACAGTCGCTTTGTGCCATCGGTCATACGATAACTGTTCAGTTCAAACTCAAAATCTTTCGCCTCAAGCTGGCGATTATTGAGCAGGCTGAGTACGACCGAGTCAACAATTAAAGGACGAAATTCTTCCATCAGGTCAAGCGCAAGGGCGGGCTTGCCGTAGCGCGAGGCATGCAGGTAGCCTACATAGGGATCAAAGCCAACCAGCGCAAGCATGCTGGCAACTTGCGAGGCCAGCACCACATAGCCGTAACTTAAGAGCGCGTTCACCGGATCAGTCGGCGGGCGGCGAGAGCGCTTAGTAAAGCCATGCTGCCAATCACATTTGATAAGCCTGTCAAAGACGCTAAAATAGGCAGCACTACCCGCACCCTCGCATCCAATCAGCGAACCGAGACCATGCATTCTATCAGGCTCGCTCCTGCCATCCATCTCAGCATCAAGTTCGCTGGTCGCTATACCCTCCTCGTGATAGGCGGTCTGCTGAGCGGCAAGAATACAGCGTTTCAGGCAATCCACCTGTTCTCCAATCACCGGATCAGGATACTGGCGCTGGTAGCGCATTAACATGGTGCGCATATTACGCAGTTTGCCAATCACAAAGCGGCGCGCGATCTGATGCCGCATCGCGCCATTGGCATAGGCTTTGTGCTGAGCAATACGCAGCAGGCTATTGCGTGTCAGAGCAGGACTCAGTGTCCCGCGATAGTCTCCCCATTTGCTCAAGTAGGTGATCTGCACCTTCGCTTGTAAGAGGCTGGCAAGCGCTGGCGTGCTGATGGTGATATCGCCCATGACAATGACCTCTTCTACTTTGAAAAGCGGAATGGTCTTTTTTCGTTCTCGCTTGCCAGAGGCCTTTCCATTTTCATCGCGCACCGGAATATGCACAATCAGGCAGTCTCCCTCGCGGTTTACCCAGGATTGCTGTTCAGTCAGATACACTATCGCCATGCTCTGCTCCTACTTTATGTGATTGTAATGCCAGGACTTCGCGGGGAAGGCAAATTGGCTCAAGCGAGCAATCGCGGCACTTGCGCCAGTTCGTGATGGGCAAGGGCGGCGTATCGCGCAGGGCAAGCGCACGCGCTTCCTCAATGGTCGCCAGCGTGCCTTCTCGCAACGCGGCATCGATGCTTACTTCATCGCGGCGAGCGGAGCCAACATAAAACACGTAGCCACGTCGTATACTCCAGGCTGGAATCTGCAACACTTCTTCCAGTGCCAGCGCCTGCGCGCACAGCTGGGTATGATCGGAGAGCCACTTCCCCATTTTGCCCTTCTTGTACTCGACAGGATAGAGCCGATTTTGCATTGCCAGCGCGGCGAGATCATGCCCCGTTCCCTCTCGCTCGAGCAGATCGCAGTACCCCACAATGCCCAGAGCAGGGGCGCAAAGATAGATATGCCGCAGTTGCACCTTCTCGTCACGCCACGTATTTCCCGGCAGATCAACGCGCTCGTGCAGCATCTGTCCCTCAAGCACATGCTCATTCACTACCATCTCCGCCATCGTAAATTCATAGTAAAATCGACGCGGGCAATAGGCATAGGCATTGAGCAAAGAAATCGGCAGCCATTCACGCTCCTGTCTTGATGCTTCTCCGCTCATCTCTCCACGTTTCATTTCATTCCTTTCCTACTCGTTTTACGCTTGTTTGTTGACAAATAAACGCGACCGTACTACGATAGCGTAACGTTGTAGGGACGCGCTTCATCGCGTCCTGCCTGTCACCTGCCTTCAGGATCGGTGAACGCATGAAGCGCGTCCCTACAACATTCCGAATCATTTTGAATATTCACAGGCTAGAAGGCGCGCTTTTCATGAAAAGTGATACAGCCAGCGAACGGGCGGCGCGACGGCGTCTGCGTCTGCTCGTTTTGCTCCATACAGGCCCGCGCACCACTGATAACCTCATCGCTATCCTGGACAAAGAACGACTTTTCAGCGACGAGGCAAAGGATGGACCTGCCCATGAAAAGCAAAGGCTGTATCAATTTCGCCGTGATATCCAGGCTTTGCGAGCGCTGGGTTGCCAGGTCATATTTGATAAACAGCGCAAAGAGTATACCTGGCAAAATTCTCCATTCGGCCTCTCGCTCAACCAGGAACAGCTTACCGCGCTCGCAACCCTGTTCAACACCTTTGACCAGAGCGCCATCCTGCACGCGGATGAGATTCGCGCCCTGCTCACCTCCCTTGTCAGCCGCCTGCCTCTCGAGCAGCAAAAAATGGTGGAGTCGCTGCGGAATCCTTTCAGCATCGACCTGCACGAGACAACCGATTACCGCAACGCGGACCAGGAAACGGTTAAAAAAATCGAACGCGCCATTCGCCAGAGACAACAACTCGCCTTTCGTTACCGTTCTCCCAAACATGGCAAAGAACTGAATCATGTGGTCGAGCCGGAACCGCTCAAATATGAGCATGGGCATGTCTACCTGTACGGTTGGAGTCTCCGGCGCGAGAGCCGCCTGCAATTTCGCCTGGACTATATTGTTCCCGGCAGCGCCGAAGTGCTGCCAACCAGAATCGCAACCAGCCGACCTAAACCGGTCGCATACAGGTTGAAATACAAACTGCACGCGGTCATCGCCCGCAACAGTGTCAGCAAGCACTTTGAAAACCAGGAGGTGACGCATGCCGGAGATGGTTCGGCCACCATCACCGCCACCATCACCGACCTGTTCGAAGCGCGCCGCATCCTGATCGGTTACGCCGACCACTGCGAGATACTGGAACCGCCCGAACTTGTAGAGATTTTCCGCGCCATCAGCCTCAACCTCTACAACATGTATCATACTCCGAAGGAGTGAGCGCAATTGCGCTTATTGGGGATGGGTATAATGGGGATTGAGAAAGAAAAATTATTCTTGAAAGGTCGCAATAACAGATGTCGGAAATTGAACTAGCCTGGTTAGTAGATATCGAGGAAGCAGAACAGGTAGGCTTACTTGCAGCCTATTATCAAGAGGTAGCTAATGGTCCTATGACTGACTACCGACGCATTGTTCAGGGAGGCAATAAACAGGGACAAAACTATTATACACATATACTCGATGGCATTAATACGTTCCACAAATTGCGGCTGGCAGGGGTAGCCGAAATAAATGATCTTGAAGAACAGGTGCTTTTTGGAGCATTCACTATCCACGATATCAATAAAATTCCGCCTTATGGGGGCAGGGATGTAAAATTAAGCTACACAAATATTGCGACTCCTGAAAATATTCAAACCGAATTAGAGCGCATTGACTTCCGGCGTTTCTTTCCTGAATGGCAAGAATATCTCGAAGATATCTGGCTCATTACTATTCTTCACCAACACGATAGCGCCCCATTAATCGACCTCAATCAAAAGAACCATAATTATCGACTAAACTATCAAAGGCTACTTGAACTTGGGAAACTCATGTATGCTGTCGATAATCTTGATCTTTCCCACACATTGGCTGAAAACCACCACAAAGACAATTTTTTAGCACAAGTTAATGCTATCTCAGAAAGACGCTGGCGTTGGGTAACACACCGGCTAGGAGAAAATCGAGGGCTGCTTAGCAACCTCATCCACAATACTGTGGTTAAGTATCTCAAGGAGAGGCATACCCACAATAATCAAACAGTTATCGCGGATTTACTTTACTATCCAGATGGTGTTGCCTACTTGATACCAGAACGCGAGCCATTTACCTGGTCTCATAGCGATACATTGCATGTCGCAGAGCAACTCGCGCAGATCATCGCTGATAAGCAGAGAAATGGCCTTTATCAATTAATCAAGGCAAAATCATCTGGAATCAAAGTACCTGACTCTGCTATAGAAAGTGGAGCCAGTTACATTGACATATTATATGTACTGCGTAAGCGTGTTGAGCAGAAAAGCTGGAAGACAAAATGGCATGAAGAATATAACCAGCGGTTACTCCCAGATATTGAAAATGCGGCCAGGAATCCTGATCCTGTTATAGCATTGCAGGCTAATGCCCTAATTAACAGTTCAAAACCAATAGTTCCCCTTGAACAAAGTTTGTTCAAACGGGGAGAACTTGCTCTAGCATATCGTAACTTACTGCAAGATCACCTCAAGAAAGAACTAAAAAAGAAATATAATTGCGATCCCTGGACTCACGTGTATGGTTTACTCAACCTACCAGCAGATCATTATGCTCTCTACAATCAGGTGGATAGCTTTCGACGCGGCTACTTCATTGCACGTGACAGCACTTATGATATAGAAGTTCTTTTTGAGCGAATGCTAGCAGATTTATCTGCTTTGACAGGAGAGCAAGTTTCAGCAGTCCAAAGCGATGAGTACCTGAACTATCTCACTAACAATCTTGAGATCGGAGGTACCGGAATAGTACGAGATTTTGCATTGCATTTACGCCGGTATTCTAAAGATCAGTACAAACAATGTTGTACTTGTAGCTCATCCTTAAAAACTGTAGAGTTAATGGAATCAGAAGTGCCAGCAAGTATAGGGGTACAGGTATTTAGCAATCGTTTGAGAGGAGGAGCCAGAGACCCCAAAAGGAATGTTTGTCCAATATGCCGAATTCTATTCCTTCTTGAAAAACTGACATGTGTTACCTACAATAGGAAACAAAAAAGAGGGGAAAAAAAGTTACGGGAACTGTATACCAGTTTCTATCTCCACTTTTACCCCTATTCCTTTTTCACAGCGCCGTACCTGGATGCATTTTATTCCACTTTAAAAAGAGTTTGCCATGAAGATAATACGTCTTTCTTCTTAAAGAGGGAAAACTACTTCAAGCAGTGGGAAGTTCAACTTCAACGCAACCTCGGTTCTGAGGCGGTCAAAAGAGCCGAGCAAATCATTGATAACTCCACACAACCATTTACCGGTTATTCCACAAAAGTAAATGGCTTGAATGTACCGGATTTCAGTGAAGCTATATGTAATACTCCAACATTGCCTCTCAATGCACCAGGAGAAAATTATACAGAGCAATTTCTATTTGCGCTTACTCAAGCACTAATGATTGCTGATTTCTTTGGTTGTCGTGTGGCGATGTCACGTACTCCCATCCCTCTACTTACTGACGAATATATGGTTGAGCAAAAGCTCGCCTTCTTTGTCGATGGTGTGCCACTCAACTTGCGATGGTTATTGCCAGCAGACGCATACCGTAGTGTCGAAGTATACCGGGATGGGAAACAACGAGATGGCGGCGCGGAATACATCAAACGCAAAGATCATTGGTACAACGAGCGGCTAGATGATCAGGGTTATGCAGCTTATGAGAATATTGTCAGGCGCCTTTCCGCATTATTACAGCTATCTCAACTCTTGAATTTGAACATAGAAGACCGTGACAAATTTGTGGTGGAGGTGGCTGAGTCTTTGCTCGATGATCCTCTCTCGGTGTATCACATCGTTGATCTCACAATTGAAAAAAAGGCACAGGAAGCGAAGTCGGCACATAAAACAACCAATAAGAATCCTGTTCAACAAAACCAAATTGCAGGTAAACCAGTTTCTTCCGAAAACCTGGCTTTTTACCTGAGCAAGCGTGTAGCCCCATTATTGGCTGAAATTGTAAAGGAGTAAACGACCATGGAACCATTAAAACAAATGGCAACCGTTGCGGCTGGGGAGCGCATCAAAGGACGCTCAAACAAACGCAACTCCATCCTCAAGCCTCTAGATATCATCCTGGAGAATCTTGAGCGGGAGCCAAAAGAAGATGTTCGTGACCTGGTACGGAGGGCTTCAGAACGGCAAATTTTCGATCACATTGACGCTATAACTGAGCCAAAGTACAAACCAGGGAGAGAGAAACGAGAGCGGAAGCAGGACATCATCCGTGAGTACGTCGATTTATTCTTCGATGGTGTGCTAAACAAGGCAAATGGAGGTGATGTTAATCGATTACTCACACGGAACAAACTCATACGTAGCGCTTATCTCACCTACTACCGGGATGCCTTAACTGAGGGAGAAAAGGAAGAAGTCGATGCAGAGCAGGCAGAAGAGGTAAAGCAATTGTCAATGGATGTAGATGAATAGCTCTTAAAAGGTACACACAAGAAAGGAATATTCAGAAATGGCCGCGTTTGAAGACTATAAAGAATACCTGCTGGAAAAATACAGCAACATGCCCAAAGGCTATTATGTCAGCCTCTTTATTCTTCGGAAGACCGAATCAGAAACCATTTTTCGTACCGAGGGAAGCGGCGAGGAGTTGGTGAAAGAGACAGTGAGCGCTGGCCTTGTTGATACCACGCCAATCAGGCGAGTGGTCATCAGTAAGCGCAAACAAACTGCAGTGGAACGCCGAAAAGGACGCGAATTTTTAAATCGGCATGGGTTATTACTGCAAAACAAAGATGGCAAAATTTGTATGCTCAACACTAACGCTCCTTGCGAAAAGTGCATAGATTGCTACCTTTACGGATTTGCAGCAGGTGGCAACGGGGCGCAAAAAAGTCGAGTATTTACTGATGATGCCTATTCGCTTGGAGCTAGCGCTCAAGTAGCTGGACGCCGCACATTTAATGCTACATTTGATAATGGGACGATGCGTAATCCCGAAACTGGCGAGGCAAGCAGGAGCATTAACAAAGATGAGTATGTGCGTCCACAAGCACATTTCCTCGATATCGAAACCCTTAAGGATGTTACGCTGGTTGAATTACAGTATGTCATCGGCAATATCATCCGCAGCGAACGTTATGGAGCCATTTCAAGCAGACTTGGTAAAGTCAAAAACAAAATTGTGGCCGTAGCCTTTAGTGATTGTGAGTTGTTCAGCAACCTGGAACTTACTCAGGCTGTCCATGATATTCTCAAGCCAGAGAACAAGGATGAACTACCATTTCCGCTTAACGATCAGGAAGTTGAGAGAGCGATGCTCTCCGCTACCGATTCGCTACTCAAAGGCATATTCAGCCAAAAACCTGTTCTTTTAACGGGAGAAAAATTGGAAGCAGAGCTTCATGGAGTTGGTCAGCTTTACTATGAGCAGATGGGCTTCGTTGAGGCTCTGAAAAACCTTACGGCAAGTTACAGGAGATCATAGGAGGCAGTCATGCACATTTACCCTGCCAATCTGACTCTCTGTGAGCATACATTCTTTGCTAGTCGTGAAATTGACCCGCTTTATGCCAGCGAACCGCTCATTGGGAACTATGCCCTTACCTATGCTCTTGGGCTATGTAACTCTCCCTATCGTGGGCGAGGTGGTCCGCGCTACAAGGAAGACCTTACACCACTCAATGAGCAGGGTCTCTATATTACACCTGCTGATTTTAGTAGTTTGCGCATGGTTATCACAAGGTTTAACGGACAAACGGATAGTTACTACTTTCGTTTTGCTCAAAATGCCATTGCTACTACCCTTGAAAAAATCAGGGCAATGAATTACCCACAGGGCGGTCGTATTCGCATGCTGGGTTTAGGAAGCAAGGCATCTTTTTACTTGCTTGACCGTGACCATCTGATTGAGGAAGGCAAGGGTCCTCGACTCTTGCCTTACATCAGATTAGGAAAATTTATGAGCAAAGCAAAAATAGACTGGCAGACAAAAATGGTGGCTCAGTTAGTCCAACGTGAGCAAGTAAAAGTCAACAGCTTACTGAATGCGACTGATTTAGCTGACACAAACAATTTGCTTGTTTATTCCTCTTACAATATCCATCCAGCACCGATACTACGGGATGTACAGATGCGAGGACAATTCTGGCAGATTGATCAGAATACCTACTTACCCGCAGATATGCGCTACGGAGTGGAAAAACTATGATACAACTTGAGCTTGCACCTCACTACGAGCCATTAGCCAACCCTTTTGCCGAAAATTACACGAAATTAGCGGACGCATTAGGCTCACCGCCGCTCTATCACCAGTGGCTTACCTACCAGAACAAAACCGCACACATTGTTGTCAACAGTTTTAACACAGGCACAGGTAAAACAAAAGCAGCTTTACTTCGTCTTTTAGACCTGGATGAGACTTATAAAAAAGATAGATATACTACTAATGCCAATGTGCTATTTATCGCACCTACCAATGAATTGCTCCGTCAACACGAGGAGGATATACAGACTTTTATCAAACAAAATAATTTATCGTATATTGTCCTTCGTCTTGATGCTGCCACCATCCGCTCTTTAGCGCAGCAGCATTTAAGTGAAAAATTTATACGCCAGGGAGACCGTCTTCATCAAATGTTACAAGATCCACGGGTTGTTCTGACAGATAGCGAGGGATACCACATACAAGGCCATCATCCTTATATCTTAGTAATTAACCCTGATATCTTTTACTACGCACTTTATAGTTTAGGAAACCCTCACGATCAAAGAGTTCTTTTTCGGGACTTTATCTTAAATTTCAGCTATATAGTAGTGGACGAATTTCATTATTATAATGCAAAACAGTTGGCCAATTTTCTCTTTTTCCTCATGCTTTCACGTGAATGGGGATTTTTCAAGCAAGGGCGACGGGTCTGTTTACTCACTGCAACCCCATCAGAACAAGTGAGGCATTATCTCAAACAACTAGACCTTGATATTGCTTACATCGAGCCAGAGAATATTCCAGGTGGCTTACAAACTACACCTGCTCTTGCTCCAGTCCATCTACGACTGTATAGTACAGAAGTCCTCGAAAACGGGCTTGTGAGTTTGGCATCTCAAGTTAAAGCTACTATAGAAGAATGGCTTCATCAAAATCGAAATGGTGCATGTATTAGTAGCGCTCTGTGGCGTATCAATCAGATCTATCAAGAATATGGAGGGAAAAACAATACCCACTTAGGGCGGCTTACCGGAGCAGAATCAGCAATCTGGCGAGAACAACATAAACTTGCTCGTTTGCTATTAGCTACTCCAACAGTCGATATTGGCTATAACTTTTCGCGGCCAGGGATAAAACGACAAAGTATTGATTTTCTCGTATTCGATGCTCGTAGTTCAGATGAATCTATTCAACGGTTGGGCAGAGCTGGAAGAGTATTAGGCAAGGAAGAGTATTACTTTCCAAGCGATGTTTGGGCAGTAGTTCCTGACCAATTGTTAACAGAATTAAACGAGATTGCGAATCAACGCATTGAAAGAAGGCACCTGAACAAACTTATTAATAGTATACTTCCACAAAAAAATGGCATCTTTGCTTACATTAATAGCGGGGCAATTGCGGAGGCATTCCTACCTATTTTTAACATATGGAAAGCACTTCCAACTGGGCAAAAAGATCAAGCAGAAAAATTGTATCAAGCAATTGTACAGGCTTATGGAACAAAAAAAACAGCGAGCTTTAGAAATCTTCTTTCCAATACGCAGCGTTATTTAATCATAAAATCTCACCTGCCTGAACTCCTTCACGAAAAAAATTCTGAGAAATTCACATTTGGTCCTGCGAGCGTCATTATGCGCACGCTCGATGAACAACGGGACATTGATCTGGATACACTAAATACTATTGATCATAATCAGTCGAAAAAAGTAGAGCTGGCCTTGCTAAAAAGCCATAAAACGGTGGATGCAGAAAAAAAACGATGGGCTGAGTTAGAAGAGTTTTATACTGCTGATGTCCGATTTAATTTTCGTGACAATTTTCAGCCACCATCAGCATTGGCCCATGATCCGTCCGGATTTTTAGCTACGTCAGAGTATACTGTTTATTCTGCATTGCATATTGTGCAAAATTATATTGCTGATTGGCTTAATGTTGACCAACAGCAATTAGATAAACTTACAGAACGATCAGGAATAGCTCTTGATAAGCAAATAAAACTCTTTTGCAAAATCAAACAGCTACGTGAGCAGCCTTTAAACATACATTTCTACCTTAATGGTTCACCATCTACAAAAGCAAAATGGGAAGCACGATATTGCAGTAAACTAGCTGCCAGGAACGGCTTTAGACTACAGTCTGACTCTGGACTTATACCGCCGGAACTGAATAACCTATTCGAACAGAACTATATTACGTTTTATGCTGTGCCTGCCGTTGGCTCAGAAGCACTCGCATTAGCACGGTTACAAAAGACAACCTCATTATTCACAAACACTCTGAGAGTCGATTTCGCTAATGAAGGTGAACATACCTATACTATCGTGTTAGGTTCAGCAGCATTGCTCGTCTCATATGAAAGCAATATTATCAGAGCAAAATTCGTTGGCCGGAGAGCAGATAGTCATATTTTTGATTGGGATGACGATTAATGACCAACCTCCTCTACTCTATCACCCTCGAACTTCACGCCCTGGAAAGCACAAACATACCAGCCACAACGGGCCACCAGGCACACGCGCTCTTTCTTGATCTTGTGCGGCAGGTACAGCCCGACCTGGCTGCCCGTTTGCATGACGAACCGGATTATCGACCGTTTACCGTGTCCATGTTGAATGGGGCGCTGGTGCGCGATGGGCAGCTACAACTGCGGGCGGGGCAACCCTATCGCCTCCGAATCACCTTGCTTGATGGCGGCGCGCTCTGGCAGTGCCTGAGCAGCTATTTTCTTGAGACTTCTCCAATTACGCTCAGGATGGGGCAGGCCGAATTTCAACTGGCGCGGGTGTATTCTTCCGCCGAAACCGACCCTACAGGTTGGGCGGGACACACTTCCTGGCAAACACTGGCTGCTATACCTGCGCAACGTACTATTACACTGCGTTTCGCCAGCCCATGCGCATTTAGCATGGGCAATCGGCAATTCGCGCTCTTTCCTGAACCCTCTCTGGTCTGGGATAGTCTGATGCGCACCTGGAATCGCTACGCGCCCGAAATACTGCGCATTAATAAACAGGGACTGCGCGACTTTGTGAGCCAGCAGGTAGCAATCAGCGACTACGAACTCCATACTTCCTGCCTGCATTTTCCTCATGCCCTACAGAAAGGTTTTCTAGGCACCTGTAGCTATCAGGTGAAAACTACCAACGGCTACGCCCCACAACTTGCCACGCTGGCAGCGTTCGCGCAGTATGCAGGCGTTGGCTATAAGACAACAATGGGCATGGGGCAGACAAGGATCGAAGAAATGTAAAAGTATCTGCCCCAAAAACCGTTTTTGACGCTATGCTGCAAACTCGTTGTAAAAGCACTGTTGTAACACAAGAGAATATGGTATACTTCCTACTAACGGGAATCGCTTCATCACTCTGTGGGCGCGGTGACGAAGATGATGATATCCCGTTGTCTTTTCGTGGAACATCTTTTGTCACTCGATTTTTTCCCCAATTTGCCTTATTCTGCGAATATATTCTACATTTTAAGGATAGGATGTGTTATACTTGCATGAGTTAACATTGCAAGGGAGGTAATACGTCCATGACATCTGATTTTAAGCGCCAGGTGTTGCGCGTCCGGCTGAAAATTGAGGAAGAACAATATGACGAGGCGCTGGCAGACTTAGAGGCCCTGGAGCCAGCCACCCCAGAGGAGCAAAAGGAACTTCAATATTTACGCGCGTGGTATCTCATCCAGATGAGGCGTTGGGATGAAGCCATCCAATTTCTCGCGGATATTTGCCCATCCGAGGAGGTAGATAAGGAGTGGGATGACAAAGATCATTCGGAGCGAGAGCGCCGGGCCTACTACCTCCTCTGGCTTGGCCAGGCCGCCGTCAATCTCTCGCTCTATAATGACGCAGCTCGTCATTATACACACTGTCTCAAGATTTTGAATATGCGCCGCGTCCATTTACCTCGCCTGCGCATCAAGGCGCTGTATGGCCTGGGCATGACCTGCATTATGAATGGCCTGTTCACCGTCGCTATTCAGCATGATACAGAAGCTCTACGGGTGTGCCACAAAGAAAATCTCCTGGAAGACCTCCCAGATATTTATTATGGACTCTGTGACGCCTACCGGCAGGCGGGAAAATTCGAGCAGGCCTATGACTACGGGCAGAAGGCGCTCGCCCTCTATAAAGAACGGCTTGATCGCGAACAGGAGTGCCGCATACAAAATCTCCTCGGACGTGTTGCTTTCTTACAGGGAGAACATCAGCAAGCGACCGATCATTATATGGAGTCGATCTCGCTGGCTGTGCTGCTGAATATGCCCTCCATGCAATTTATTAACTTTGTGGCGCTGGCGGAACTGCGCAGGGATGAGGGGCGTCTTGAAGAGGCGCGCAGCTTCTGCAGCCGGGCAGAGGAAGTGGCCAGACAGATGCGCGACGATCACCACCTGTTCGGCATGATGCATATCGCCTGCGGCAAAATTTCGCTGACCGAGGCCGAGCGAGCGGAAGGCGAAGAGCGCACAAGATTGCTGCGCGAAGCGCTGAACGAATTTCTCCAGGCCGAGCAGAAATTGAAGCAGACCCAGGCAGGAATGCATAGCTCCGAACTGTACGGTCATCTCGCGCAAATCAACGAAGCGCTGGGTAACTCAAAGGAAGCCCTCGCCTACTGGAAATTAGCGTGTAACGTGGTGCCTCAACGAGAAATGTAGCACAGACACCGGGCTTCGTGGCGGTTCACGAAGCCCGGCCTTTTTTATTTTTCCGACAGGCCAATCTTCTCCTGCAACTCGCTTGCCACGCTGTAGGGGTCGCGCTGCCGCGAAGTGATATCTTCCAGCAGTTGTTGCCATTCCTCCTTTGAAACGGCATTGCGCAGCGCGCTCAACACCGAGGAAATCACCAGCGCCTCCACTTCGCTGCTGACCTGGCGATGCGAACGCTGCGTAAGCATGCCGCTCTCGTCAAGGTAGGCGCGGTGCTGCTCGATGGCGTCCACCAGTTGCGAAATGCCCTGGTCTTTGAGCGCCGAGGTTTTGACGATGGGAATGCGCCAGTAGGGTTTCGATTTATCGTGCAGGCGGCGCTGGGGATCAAGGCTGAGCAGCATCGCCAGTTCGGCTACCGTTTGTTCGGCCCCAGGGCGGTCGGCCTTGCTCACCACGAAAATATCGGCGATTTCCAGGATTCCGGCCTTGATAGCCTGCACCTCGTCGCCCATGCCGGGCGCGATTACTACCAGCACCGTCTGAGCGGCGCGCATCACCTCGACCTCCGCCTGCCCGGTGCCGACGGTTTCGATGATAATGGGGTCGTACCCGGCGGCGTCCATAGCGCGCACTACGTCGCGGGTCGAGGCAGAGAGGCCACCCACGCTGCCCCGGCTCGCCATACTGCGAATGAAGACGTTGGGATCGCCCGCCAGTTCCATCATACGAATACGGTCGCCCAGGATGGCCCCGCCCGTAAATGGGCTGCTCGGGTCAACGGCCACCACGCCGACTTTGCGCTCGCGGCGGCGCAACTCGCGCACCAGATGTGTCACCAGCGTGCTTTTTCCGGCCCCGGGCGCTCCCGTCACGCCGATGATATGCGCCTTACCGGCATGGCGGTGCAGCTCAGCAAGATAACGGCGGGCCTGGGGAGACTCGTTTTCAATCAACGTGACCATACGAGCGAGGGCGCGCCGATCACCATTCAAAAGACGTTCAGCCAGATTTTGCACCTATACCTCCGCCTTCAGGCGATCAGGATAAATATTGCTGCGCACGAACTCGATGATCTCCTCGGTGGACGTGCCAGGGCCGAAGCAGCCCTTGATGCCCATTGCCTTGATGGCCGGAATATCCTCGTCCGGTAGAATGCCGCCCGCCGCGACCAGCACATCATCTACGCCGTTCTGCTGAAGCAATTCCATCACACGCGGGAAAATCGCCATGTGCGCGCCGGAAAGAATGCTCATCAGAATAGCATCCACGTCTTCCTGAATGGCCGCCTCAACGATCATTTCAGGTGTCTGGCGAATGCCTGTATAAATAACCTCCATGCCAGCATCACGCAGGGCACGCGCAATCACTTTAGCTCCGCGATCATGCCCATCCAACCCTGGCTTGGCAACAAGTACACGAATGGGGCGAGTTTCACTCATATGTTTACGACTCCGTTGTCTCCAATAATCCCGTCATAGAGCCTGCAAATGGCCTGTTCCAACGCCTCTTGCAAGCGGGGAATATCCTGTTTCAATTCTACAACGGCCCTTGCCTCGCTGCAAGCCGACGCAAGCTCAATGACCTTCTCCCGCTCTTTTTGATCGACTAGAGGAACTGGCAGATTCGCCAGCACGCGCTGCTCAATCTGCGGCTGCACCCACTTATAAGCGGTGTGCAAAAAATAGACATAATCACGTAACAAACGCGAATTGAGCAGGGCCAGATAAAAATAGAGCGTTTCCACCGGCTCACTGGCATCGCGTAAGTGCAGCAAGTAGAGCGCCTGCAATGTCACATGCCCCCTTAAATCCAAAGTCGCCTGCAACCTATCTGTGCTTTTCACAACCAGCAGTTTGGGAGCAAGGTAGCGCTCCAATGGCTTTTTTATAGCTTCACATGCGATATACCAGCGCGCCTGTGGCTGGCAGTAGGGGCGAATATCAAGGCCGCCGCGCAGGACGGGATGATAATGGGTATATTCTTCAGGGCCGGTAGTGTTACCAGGGCGGGGCAAGCCCACGCCCCTACCATAGTCGCGTATGGTAGGGGCGTGGGCTTGCCCCGCCCTGGTACTTTCCGCCACAAGCAAACTACTTTCCCTGCCAAGTTCTTCCCCACGTGAAATTGTTAGGAATGCGCCAAGCGGAGCAAGACGCCGCTTGCCCTCCGGCGGAGAAGCAAGGCAGACTCGCAGACGCTCTATGTACGCGCCGCGCTCGCTACTCAAAAGGTAGCGCAATTCGGAGCCGGGCTGCTGCTGGAAAAGTTCCTGCTTGACCTGTTGTTGCTCTGAAGGCAAGGTATTACGCCAGCGTTCGCGCGACCAGGATACGAGATGCTGCCTGGGCGCGGGAGACTTCTGAGCGATCAGCACTACCGCGCCAACTTCGGCGGAAAAGACGCCGGAGAGATGCCAGAGGTGCTGAATGGTGCAGGAAGCGAGCAACTGTTCTCGTTCGCGTGTGGCGTTGGCGCGGGCAAGTACAGGATCGGGCAGAACCAGTCCCATCCAGCCGCCGGGACGCACCACCTGCAGCGCCAGCGCGAGAAACAACAGGTAACTATCGACCTGCCCGCGTTGCAGCGCCGAACGATAGCCGCTCAAGTCGTTATTTTTAGCGGCAAGGTAGGGCGGATTCGCCAGGAAGAGATCGACGCATGGCTCCCAGGATAGCGTAAGGCTATCGGCCTGGTGAATGTGCAGATTCAGATATTCTTGAGGGCTATTAAGTACGCCGCGCACCTGCATCTCAGCGAGAAAACAGGAGATGGGGTCGGGATCAAAGCCCCAGATGTTACGCGCAACCAGGGTCTCTGTTTCATATGAGGAAAGGCCAGCGCGTTGAGCAAAAGCCGCAAGTCGCCCTGCAGCACCCGCTAAAAAGTTGCCGCTCCCACAGGCGGGATCAAGGACGCGCAGAGCGGCAAGGTCCGCAGCCGGAATATACCCGCAGGCATCCAGGATGTATGAAACCAGTTGAGGCGGCGTCGAGAAGTGACCACGCTGTTTGCGCTCGTTCAAGGGCAGGCTGGTCTCGTACCAGTTGACCTGCTCGTCCGCTATCACTTCTATCTGCATAGGCTACATCAGGTCTTCCTGTTCGCGCAAGATTTCAAGCGCCTCGCGAGCCGCAAGACGACCGGCCTCCTTGATGCTGGAAGCCTGGCCCAGACCAAGCAGAAATTCGTGTTCAAACACGCCAACCGTGAAGATACGGTCATTGTTGCGCCCGCTCTGTTCCAGGACGCGATAGCGCGGCAGGCATCCGGCGCGCTGCAACACAATTTTCTGCAACCGTCCCTTCGGATTGGTATCGAGCGCCTGCAAACTCAGTTCAGCGACCACCGGAAAAATAACGCGAGCGACAAAATCGCGGGCGGCTTCAGGTCCCTGGTCAATCTGGATTGCGCCTACTATGGCCTCAAGCACATCGGCGCAGAGCGAGTCGCGGGAGCGTTCGTTGAAGGTGCGCAGATTGGCGATATCGACACGAATATAGGGGAAGAGACCGAGGTCCTGGCCAATTTTCGCAAGCACACGGCGGCTTACGGCCTCCGACTTCAGCGTCGTCATCTCGCCTTCAGAGGCTTCCGGGAAGCTGCGAAAAATATACTCGACTACATGCGCTCCAAGTATCGCGTCTCCCAGAAATTCCAGCGTATCGTAGGAATCGCGAATAGCCGTCTCCGGGCAACAGGAATGATGCGTGATCGCCCGCCGCAAAATCGAGCGGTCATGAAACTGTACCTGCAGCAGTGTCTCTAATTCAGCTAACTTATCCTCCGTCTCCATACACGATTATTATATCTTAGGAAATAATCAGGTGTCGAATTTGCCATTCATACTACTAGAGAACGGCGTATCGGTAACAAGTAGTTCCAACCACCCGCAAGGCGCAAATAGCACCTTAAGGTGGTGTTTTAGGGATATCTCCTAATAGGCAAAGGGAAAAAGTTGGCTTATACTGGATGCACAGTTGCCCTGCTAAATCATATAGTAGGCTGCTATTTTATAGAAAAGTGAGCGTTGATGTGATGTTCAACAAGTTTCGATTGCGCACCGCGCGCCTGATGGCATTGGGCATGGCTATGCTGTTTGCGCTGGCGGGAGTGGGTACTGCTTCCGCGCACACTGTCATACCTGCCCATGCCAAAGTCTACAAGGCGATACCGGCCATTGGCTCTACGGTGAATTCGGCCCCTACTTCGGTGACGGTATTCACATTAGAGAACATTAACCCTGACCCCAAAAAGAGTAACCTGTTCGTGTACGGGCCGAGCGGCGACCTGATTAGCCAGGGTAATGCTACTGTGGCATTGAACAACCCGCGCGAGATGTCGATTCCTATCAAGCCCGAGGCGAACAGCCTGAATGGCATCTACGTTGTACAATGGATAACGGTTTCAGCAGAGGATGGAGACCCTGACGCAGGCGCGTTTGCTTTCATTGTGAACACGAAAGCTGGGAATCCATCTGCGACCGCTACAGCGACGAGCAATAGCACAACGCCGTCCAATACGACTTCTAGCGGAGCGGGCGGAACGCCGGTATGGGTACCCATCCTGGTCGGCATTGTGGCACTGCTGGTTGGCCTCGGTGGCGGCCTTGCCCTCGGACGCAGTAGGCCCACAACCGCATCAACCATTAGCTCCATGCGCAGGGCTATTGAGCAATCGGAGGCTGACGAACAACCCGCCGAGCGTCCATAACGCAAAACTGCAAATTGTAGAGGCATCCCCTTGCGGGTGCCTTCCCTCTTTTTGAGAAGGAGCAACATGCGCGTTCGACCGATATTCTGGGGCTTGCTTGTCCTGACCTGTGCCAGTGTCTTGCTCTTCGCGGCAAACATCCATCTATCCGTACCCGCCACCATGCAGGTACGGATAGATCAGTCATTCCTTCAGGCGAATGCGCCAACAACCGTAGAATTGCATTTAACCGACCCGCAAGGACTGCCCATCGAACAGGCAAAAGTCATTCCAGACGCCTGGATGACCAATATGCAGATGACGACCGGGCACATCTCGGTCAAAGAGATGGGCCAGGGAAACTATGTGGTCAGCATGCAACTGGATATGGCTGGCCCCTGGGAAATTTCCATCATAGCGCGAGCCAGCGGATTTAATGACCTGCAAGAAACGCTATACGTACACGTGGAATAATAGCACGCTATGACAACCCTACCTTTACATGTCATCCTGAGCGCAGCGAAGAATCTCCGATGCGGGGGACGCTCCTGCCTGGCGACCGAGATTCTTCGCTGCGCTCAGGATGACATCTGGAGGCAGCTTGGTCATAGCATACTTAAGGAACGGTTGATGAGGAAGTGAGCGAACGATATGGCTAAAACAGCATCTCTGGCTACCGGCACGCAGCGGCAGCTTTCGTTATTCGAGAAGCTTATCCTGGTGAATACCCTGATTTTAGTGGGAGAAGCGCTGGCCGGACTCTGGATTACCAGCCACAACCTGGAGGCCCATCACTACCTCATCGACACCGCCTTTATCGTCGCCACCACGCTATTTACCCTCGCTATCAACTTTGTGCTGCTGCGCGCCAGCTTTTCGCCCCTCTTCAGCCTGATCCGCACCATGCGTGCCATCAGTACCGGGCAGACCGACAAACGCGCTTCGATTATTCCCACTGATTCGGAGATTGGCGAACTGGCGCAGGCGTTCAACACCATGCTCGATCAACTGGAAGCTATGAGACGGCAGCAGGCCATGCTCATTTTGCAGGCGCAGGAGGAGGAACGGCGCAGACTGGCCCGCGAACTACACGATGAGAGTAGCCAGAACCTCACGGCCCTGCTGGTACACATAGAGATATTGCGCCAGACGCTGCAACAGCTGCCACCGACGGCCATCCAACAAAGGGCGCGGGATAACCTGCAAGGGGGTCTGCAACACCTGGAGCAATTGGCGCAAAACACACTTGAAAATGTGCGCACGCTGGCATTACAACTACGTCCCGGCGTTCTCGATGATCTTGGCTTACAGGCCGCATTTCGCTGGCTTGCCGAGGACTGCCAGCAACGCCTGAAGTTGCCGGTCAAACTCGAACTCGATAACATCGAGCCAACCTTGAGCAAGCAGGACAATGCGTCACTCTACGAGACGACACTCTTTCGCATTGCGCAAGAATGCCTGACCAACGCCGCGAGGCACGCTCAGGCCACACATGTCACCGTCTCGCTGAAACAACAGGCAGATTCCATTCTATTGTGCGTGCAGGACAACGGACAGGGATATGATAAGGATACAACGCAAACCGGGCTGGGTATCGCAGGCATGCGCGAACGGGCGGCGCTGCTGGGCGGCAAAGTGTCCATCTCATCTGAGCAGGGGCGTGGGACAATTGTCGAGGCCATACTTCCCCTGGCAAACGTGAAAGATGTCACCCATGTCGGCTGAAAAACAGGGAGTGCGCATTCTTTTAGCGGATGACCACGATATCCTGCGCCAGGGATTGAAGATGCTGCTCGGCTTGCAGGAAGATGTCGAGGTCATTGGCGAGGCTCGTACCGGGCGCGAGGCAATTCATAAAACGCGCGATCTTTCGCCAGACGTGGTAGTCATGGACATTACCATGCCCGATATTGATGGCCTGGAAGCCTGCAAACTTATCCGGCATGAGCATCCCGAGACACAGGTACTGATTCTGACCATGCACGAAAGCGAAGAGTATTTCCTCTCGGCTTTGCGGGCTGGCGCGGCTGGCTACCTGGTCAAAAAGGCCGCGCCTACAGAACTACATATGGCGATTCTGGCGGTGGCACACGGCGGCGCTTTTCTTTATCCAGGGCTGGCAAAGGCGCTGGTACGCACATTTGTCGAAGGAGAAAAGGCCACCAGCCAGTCCCGGCAGGAAAGCGTGCCGGAACTGGATGCCCTGACTCCACGCGAGTTGGAGGTGTTGAAGCTCGTCGCGGAAGGATATACCAACCAGGAGATCGCGGACCGTCTGGTGCTGAGCATCAAAACGGTTCAGGCGCATCGAGCAAACATCATGACGAAACTGGGACTGCAAGATATCACGCAACTGGTGCGTTTCGCCATCCGCTACGGCCTGATCCCGCCTGACTAGCCTTTTCAGGCCCAAGCTTGACGCGCTAAAGGGATTGGCAGACAATATGATTCGGTTATTGGCAACGAATGATGATGAAATCGTGGTATCTTTTTTGCGTAACAATATATAGCGTAACAATATATAGAGGTAGATGATTGTTGACTGAACTATGGAACTCTGTAGGGACGCGATGATGCATGTTGACAAAAAAAGAGGGTCTACCCAGCAATGTCATCCTGAGCGCCGCGAAGGATCTCTGGCGTCGGTGTGCGAATCGTCGGGGAACGGAGCTCCTTCGCGGCGCTCAGGATGACAGGCCTGCATATTCTCTCTTTCATAATCAAAGTGCATTATTGCTTCCCTACAGATGGATGAGATAGATAGGAAACACACGATGGCATCCATTTTTACAAGGCGTATAGGCAAACTGATGAAACTGGCGGTTCCGCTGGCTTTTCTGCTGATGTTGCTCTTTCCGACGCTTGCCAGCGCGCACGCTATTTTGTTGCGTTCTGACCCGGAGAAGGACGCGCAATTATCAACGCCACCCAAACAGGTGAGAATGTGGTTCAGCGAGGCTTTAAATCCTGCTTTCAGCACGGCGGTGGTGATTAACGCGAATAATGTGCGCGTGGATAAACGCGACGCGCATGTTTCTGCCAGCGATAACACCGAAATGGATGTCAGTCTGTCGCCCAATCTGCCGCCTGCGGTTTACATAGTGATTTATCGCACCGACTCGGCTGTGGATGGACACGTGCTGCGCGGCTCCTTTATCTTTTACGTCAAAAATCCTGATGGCACAGTGCCAACGCTCAATCCTGGCTCCAATCCAGGCGCGAATGTCCTCGGTGGCGGCAACCTGACCGGATTATACACGGGCCAGATCGACGGGCCAACACTGGTCAACCTGATTATGGTAACGCTGGTCGAGCTGGGCGCAGTCTTCTGGATGGGCGCGCAGCTCTGGCTCAACTTCGTTCTCGCGCTCTCTTCTGAGAAGCACCAGGAGGAACGCTCGATCAACGAGGAAGTACAGCGCCGCTTCGAGCGCAAATTCTCGCTCCCCACGCTGCTTGTGATCCTGCTGGCAAACATCGGCGTCATCTTCGGGCAGGCACTGAACCTGACAGGCGGGGATGTCTCTTCGGCATTCGCACCCAACACACTCATAGGATTGGCAACGAGCGGGCGCTTCGGCTTCTACTGGATGGCGCGTGAAATAATCGTTTTGCTGGCCATTGCCATCACGCTCTACATGCTCTTTAGCAAGCGACGGCCAGTCGCGGTTAATTCAGCTTTGCCGCTTGTAAATTTGCTACTCGGCTGCCTGCTGTTCATTGCCATCACGATGTCAAGCCACGCGGCGGCGGTCAGCAGCAATATTCTGGCGTTCGCGATCATTGTGAACTGGCTGCACCTGATGGCGGCGGCGCTCTGGGTTGGCGGCATGTTCTATATCGCCACCACCTACCTGCCGGTATTGGGCAAGCATTCGCTAGGAGAACGAGCGCGTTCGCTGGCAACCGTCCTGCCATACTTTTCTCCCCTGGCAATTGCAGGTGTGATAATCATGGCTATTACCGGGCCGTTCAGCGCCACCTTCCACATGACTTCCTGGAGCCAGTTCATTGACACTGCCTACGGGCGCACGCTGGCAGTAAAAATCCTGCTGGTCGGCGCGCTGCTGGTGACGAGCGCGTATCACGTCGGCATCCTGCGCCCGCGTGTGAAAAAAGAATATAAGAAATATGCCTACGCGGTGGCTCGCTTACAGACAGTCGAGGAGGCCGAGGTAGAAGAGGGCAGCGTAACAGGCCAGGCAACCCTTGCCAGCCAGCAGGGAACAACGACCACCATTGAAACAAACCGCAAGACGCGGCGGCTTAGCCAGCAAGTCAAACTGCGCGAGAACCGGTTGGCGGGGAAAACGCGCCGCCTGGAACGAGTGCTGCGCTGGGAGCCGTTGTTAGGCGTCGCGGTGCTGGTCTGCGTGGGCCTGCTGAATGCCTTCGGCGGCACGCTCACACCTATCGGAGCGGCGGCGCAACAACAGCAGCAGAAAGGCAACAAAAACCAGCCCTACGTGACGACAGTGCGCACAACCGATGGCAAATTTACCGTTACGCTCAACGTCAATCCAGACCGCTTCGGCACCAATGTCTTCACGGTGACGGTAGTGGACAACAGCACCGGCAAACAGACAACCAATGTCGGCGTCGCGCTGTACGACACCATGCTGGATATGGACATGGGTACAAGCAACGTCAACCTGCAGCCGGATGGAAAAGGGCATTTCACCGGCACAGACGATTTCAGTATGGGTGGTGACTGGCAGGTTCGCATCCAGATACGCACTCCAGACAACACGCTGCATGAAGCGACTGTCAAGCTGGTCGTCCCGTTTTAAACTGGTTGATGGTAGAGAGGGCGGCTTCATCGTGCGATGAAGCCGCCCTCTACAAGGTTGTCCTCTAATGAACTTTGACAATGTTAGGGGCTATTGCTGTAGGGACGCGATTATGCATTTTGACCAAAGAATCGGGTTTTTCTGTAGGGACGCGATTCATCGCGTCCACCTCGGCGTATCGGCACGCACTACAGGCGTATGCATTTTGACCAAAGAATCGGGTTTTTCTGTAGGGACGCGATTCATCGCGTCCACCTCGGCGTATCGGCATGCACCACAGGCGGGGTTGGACGCGATGAATCGCGTCCACCTCGGCGTATCGGCATGCACCACAGGCGGGGTTGGACGCGATGAATCGCGTCCCTACAAGAGAATGAAAAATACGATGATGCCAGTTCTAGAAGGTTATGGTATCATAGCGAGGACTTTTAACTCAGGTGAATAACGATGAAACACTTCAAATTGGTGATAATACTCGCCATGCTGGCAATGGTAATTGCGTCATGCAGTAGTGATACAGGAGGGAATCAGGGCAATGCCACACCAACGCCTGTAAAGGTAAATGGCTTCGGCACAGCAGCCAACCATGTTCATGCGATGCTCATGCTGCCGCCTCAAGTGCTGGTGCTGGCAACTCACTACGGCCTGTTTCGCTCGCAAGACGATGGCGCAAGCTGGCAGGAGGTAGCGGCGGGACCTGGGCAGTTGATGGATGGCCTGATGACCTACGCCCTTTCAGTCAGTCCGGTGAATCCACAGCGTTTGTATGTCCTGACGCTGCCCGCCCTGGCCAATCATAAGGGCGTAGTTGGACTGTATACCAGCGCGGACCAGGGGCGCACATGGAAAATGGCGATTGCAGCTTCGAGTGTCTCAGCAAGCTCGATCTTTACGGCAGCAGCCGGTAACGACACGCCAGACGAAGTGTATATCTACCTCTCAGAGTTGGGGTCGCTGGGTCTGCGGCGCAGCCTGGATGATGGACAGCACTTTTCAAGTACGGGGCAATTGCCATTCGATACCATCTTTGGCATATTGGCAATCCCCGGCGCTCCCGGACACCTGCTTATTTATAGCAGCCAGGGTCTGGCGAGCAGCACCGATGGCGGCATACACTGGCAGGTCTATAAGAACATTCAAGGGGGCATCGAGGATGTGGTGACGGCGGGACCGCATAGCCCCATTTATGCCTCTGGAGACGCCGGGGTTTATGTCTCACAGGATAGCGGGGCAAGCTTCAAGCAGGTCTATTCGCAATCCGCGTACTTTTCGCTGACAGTTTCGCCACAACAGCCGCAGGTGATATATGGCAAAACAGGAACCGCCATTTATCGCAGCACCGACGGTGGACATAGCTGGCAATCGCTTCCACATATTCAGGGCAACCTGGGCAACCTCGCCGTTGATCTCAACAACCCATCAGTGGTCTACCTCTCGCTCTCCTATCCAACTGAGGTATACCGATTAAGCCAGGATGGCAAGAATTGGACATCGATCACGCCCCCAGCATAGAAATTGAAGGATGAAAGGCAATGTATCGTTCAAAGAACGCGCTCTGGCGGCTGTGCATTGGCAGTATATTCGCGCTGGCATATCTGTTCGCGATAACGCCAGCCGCGCATGCCGATGGTGGCGCACCCAATCTGGCATATATCGCGGGAGCAGGTAAAGGGGTCAGTGTGATCGATATTCAGCAGCAAAAGGTGACGAACTCGTTTACATTGGATGGCGACCCGCATACCATCTACCTCAGCCTGGATGGGCGCTTTCTCTACGTCACCCAGCCCTCTCTGAATCGCGTCACCATGCTGGCGGCCAAAACGGGACAGGTGGTCTGTACGGTAAACGTGCCGGGCCAGCCATCGCTGCTGGCCTATGACCCGGGCAGCAACATGCTCTACGCCGCCGGAAATGGCGCAAGCAGCATAACGGAGTTCGACCCGAATAACTGCGCCGTCAAGCAAACGCTGCAAACGGATGGGCCGGTCTATGGCATGGCAGTCGCAAATATTGGCTCCAGCACCAGCAGCAACCAGCTCTGGGTGACAACCGCTAACTCGCTAAGCATCTTTACTTCGAGCAGCCTGCTCGACAAATTGACGATTCCTGGCGGGCCGCAGTATGTCACCATTCCCCCCGGCACGATGGTCTACGTCACGACCAGGCAGGGTAGTATCTACGCGATAGACCTGAGTTCTCATAAAGTGCTGCCACCACTGGTCACAGGAGGCCAGTTCGGCCCAATGGATTATGATGCCTATTCCGACCAGGTGTACGTGCCGGATATATTGCATAAGCAGGTAGACGTGCTGGCTCCCGTTGTTTCCATCGCGCCGCCCTATCCACACGAGCCGGACCACATCATCCACCTGGGAGTTGAGCCGATCTCGGTGGCAATTACCAGCGATGGGCAGCTAGGCTTTATCGCGCTACAAGGCGGGAACGTAGCCATGCTGGACATACCGGGGCGGCAGATCATCAACACCATCTATGTCGGCGGCACGCCCCGCTTTATCATTACCGGCCTCTACCCGCCGGTCTTCGGCACAACTCCCCAGCAGGTCTCGATCTGGGTAACGGTCTTCAACATCGCGGCCTATATACTGGTAGCCGTGCTGTTGATCGTGCCACTGATCTTCCTCGCCAGACGAATGCGAGCCAATACAGCTACAGCGAAGCCGCCTGCTACTTCTGAAAAACCGCCAGTTGGTTCTGGCAAAAAGAAAGGATGAGCATTAAAAATGTTTTTCTATTCCCGTGTGGTAATCGCCAGAATCTCCGGGGCCTGATCGAGGATGCGGGGCGCAACCATGCGCGTGACAATCTGGTGGAAGACGATGCCGTAGATGAGCGAGAGCGGCATGGTAATGGCCCAGATCCACTGCGCATGATTGGCCATCGGCAGAAAAATGGCAAAGAACACGGGTGCGACCAGCAGGGCGGCCACAACCATCATCAGCAGGGACATGATGGCGCGCAGACAACCCGCCTGCGAGGTGGTGCCGGTGGTGCGAAAACCGCGCTGCATGGGACGCACATACTGCGGAAAGAAGACCGAGGTGAAGTTGCAGCAGCCCAGCATAATGCCCATTCCGGCCAGCCCGATCACCACGACAGGCAAAACGTATTCCCAGGCGTGGGAGACAAATGCGCCAACCGCCGTGAGCAAAACCAGTTCTCCCAGCCCGACAAGGAAGATGGCAAGATTTTTTCCCAGCAGCAGGCGGCGCGGCTCAATCGGAAACAGGAAAGTCATGGTTAGACTCTGCCTCTCCAGGCCAAGCTGGTTGAGCGAGAGCGTAGCCAGGAAGAGCAGCACCACCAGAGGCGAGACGAACAAGATGTAGTCGTTTCCCCCCAGGCGGCTGGTATCGGGATTGAGCAACGGCCCAATGATAAAAATGGCAACATAGACTACCGACTGGAAAAGCACAGCCTTCAACTGAGGGTCACGCCAGAAGTACTTCAAATCCTTTGTCGTGATGGCGCGAACCTGGGGGGAAATCAGCCTGCTCCAGGTATTCGTCGCAACAGGTGGGCTATACGTGACATGGCGAACCTGCTGCTTGCGTTGTCGCGCCCGCGCTGAACCACCCACTTCCGAGGCTGTCAGGCTGCGCTCGAGTACAAGCTGCCACAGGTAGAGCGCTATGATGCTGGCGACGAGCAGCAAACCCAAAAAGAGCAGGCTGCTTCCCCAGTTGCCCAGAGCGGCCTGCTGAATAGCGCGAGCGGCATAGCCAGATGGCAACCATTGCAGGTAAGGCGAAAAGTTACCAGCTTTGAGGTTTTCATAGAAATGCAGCACGCGCGTGCCGCCAAGCGCAAACTGCTGGATAAGGTAGCAGGACGACGAGAAGACAGCGATGATGATAATGCTCAAGTCGCGAAAACGGCGGCTCTGCAACGTTCGCATGAACAGCGCCAGGATAAGCTGGCTCACTCCAACCAGCAGCACGTAGAAAATCAGCATGGTGACAAACGTCAGGATGGCAACCGGCAGAGAGACGGCCCACCCGGCAATCACCGCGCCGATCATGAGTATCAGGCCGAGCGTCGGCACGTCGAGCAGCGAGGAGAAAAGCAGGCTGAGCATCATCTCGCCGCGAGTGAGGGGAAACAGGGAAAGCTTGGAAAGGTCCAGCCCTTCATTGCCCGCGTACTCCATCAGAGGCAGGACGATCCAGATCAGCAGCAGCGCTGTTAACACGAGGTAGAGTACCTCGGAATTGGCCGGAGCGGAAAGCGAGCGATAGGCCATGAACGTGCCAAAGGCCGCGAAGCCTGCGAATCCCAGCACGAAGATCAGGCCAATAATAAATCCAACCAGGCTGGCCTTGTTACGCGCAAATCCTCGCATGAACATCTTCCAGCGCGCCCAGAAAAGCCAGCGTACTTTATCGGCATGGACAACCATAAGGGTGATCCTCCATTATTTCAAACAGTGTATTTAAAGCACCATTTCGCGCTTCATTGCTAAAGTATGCCATGTTTTCCCGCTATACACATTAAACGCTCTAAGAAGCAAACGGTCAAATTTTTGTTTGGGCAGAATGGATTTTTTCTCGCATTTGCTTTTGGCCTGCCACGAAAAAGCCCCTCTCGCCTGTCATCCTGAGCGCCGCGAAGGATCTCAGGCCTCCACCGGCTCGACCCGGCACGCGCGAGATCCTTCGCGGCGCTCAGGATGACATCTGGAGGCAGGATTGTAATGGCTTGCCACATAATGTCGAAGCTTTGGTAAGAAATGTACGCAAATAAAAGTAATGAACTTTCTATTTTTCAGCCAAAAGCGCTGGATTTTTTAAATAATATTGAGTATACTCTTTCTGGGTGAAGTATTCATATACAGCTTGATTGTTCTACAACCATCTGGGGAAGTTTTTTCATCTCTGGCGTCCTTTTCCGCGCATCTACCCTAAAAAACATGTGGCCTGAAATTCTGGCATGAAGTGAAGAAGCCTGTGATGCAGGTTTGCTTGCTCATGTCATGAAGAGAATCCTTTCTCATCACTACCAGGAACCAGGGCCGCGCTTCCTGGTCGGATGAGTTTCGAGGAGATACTGCATAACTCCCGTTGCTTGATCGTGTTTGTAGCATTGTCAGCATTTGAAAACGTTCAGCACATTGATCGTCTGTATTGCTTCAAGGAGGAAGGCCATGTCTTTTATCTGGGGGTCCAGAGCCAGAGTGCCTGTAATTCTGGCTCTCATGTGTTCGCTGCTGCTGGCGCTCGGCTCGAGCGCACTGGTCTTAGCGGCGGAACAGCTCACCCAAATCAGCAGTGATCCTTACACCAATCCCACAAGTAATCACAAGACCCAGGTCGAGCCTGATGCCTTTGCCTTTGGCAACACCATTGTTTCGGCTTTCCAGTCTGGCCGCTTTTTCGATGGCGGCGCTTCCAACATTGGTTTCGCGACATCTACTAATGGCGGCGAGACCTGGACACATGGCTTCTTGCCCGCCAGCACTGTCTATGCAACACCGGCAGGGCCTTATGCCCGCGCCAGCGACCCCTCGGTAGCCTACGACGCCCGGCATAAAGTCTGGCTGATCTCCTGGCTCGGTATTATAAACCCCGCAGGCCCTGTCGATGTGGACGTCAGCCGCTCGACCGATGGCGGATTGACATGGAGCGCGCCAGTCAAAGTTAATGCTACCGGTCAATTCAACGACAAGAACTGGACGACTTGCGACGACACGGCTACCAGCCCCTTCTATGGCCACTGCTACACAGAGTTCGATGTCGCGAGCAATCTCAACCGCGTTCAGATCAGCGTCTCTACCAACGGCGGTGTGTCGTGGAGCGCGCCCAGGACAACCCCTGACCATACCTGCGTCATCGGCGGACAGCCGCTCGTACAACCCAATGGAACGCTCATCATGCCCATCGATGATTGCTTTGAAACGGCGATTTTCTCGATTATCTCCACTAATGGCGGTCAGACCTTGCAGAAGCCCGTACTCGCCGCGCAAATCTTCAACGACGGGAATCCGGGCAATCTTCGTTCTCCTGACCTGCCCAGCGCACAAATCGACAAGTCGGGTAGAGTATACGTCGTCTGGTCCGATTGCCGCTTCGAGAGCGCGTGCAGCGCTCCTATCGGAACGAACGATCTCCTGCTGACCACTTCTTCCGACGGCGTCCACTGGACATTGCCAAAACGTATCCCCACCGCTCCGGTTGGCAGCGGAGCCGATTTCTTCCTGACCGGGTTAGGAGTCGATAGGAGTACATCAGGCGGTTCTGCTCACCTCGGGCTTGTCTACTACTACTATCCTGACTCGACCTGTACTTCCAACTGCCTGCTCAATGTCGGCTTCATCTCCTCTACAAACGGAGGGAACAGTTGGAGTGCGCCGGAGCAACTGGCAGGGCCGATGCAACTGCCCTGGCTGCCGCTCACAACCCAGGGATTCATGGTCGGCGACTACTTCGCGACCGCTATCGTGCCGGGTGACGACGATGCTCAGCCGGTGTTCATGGTGGCTTTCGCGCCAACACCGCCACCAAGCTGTTCCAACCTTACCACAGGCGCTCCAGGACAGGGATGCCACCAGGCCACCTATACAACCCCTGAAGACCTGCTGAAGATAGTGGGAGGCAGTAACGCCGCGATTGATACCGGCGCAGGTAACGTCACGAAGAATAGGGGCCAGACCGCGCCTGCCACCGCCTACTAAAATTGTTATTGCGTTTTTAAATTGCTGATAGAGGCTGCCGCTCCGAAAGGAGTGGCAGCCTCTGTTTTGTGAAGTTGATCTCTTTTCCTGTTGATTAATAGCATGCATGCCATTATCAACCTGCCACCAGATGTCATCCTGAGCGCAGCGAAGGATCTCCGGTGCGAGCATGCAATGCTGCCCGGCGACGCAGATCCTTCGCTGCGCTCAGGATGACAGGCAAGCGGGTCTGTTTCATGGCATGCCATGAAACAGCTTCGCCCCGAGAAACGTGATTTTCTCAGAGAGACGTTTGCCTTTATTTGAGAAAGACGTGGATCATGACAAACATTCATTCAGATGCGCTTGTCTTCTTCGGGATCACAGGTGATCTCGCGTACAAGCAGATTTTTCCCGCCCTGCAGGCGATGATCGAGCGCAGTGAACTGGATATGCCAGTTATCGGGGTTGCGGGAAGACCGTGGAAAATAGAACAACTGCGCGATCATGTGCATCAGAGCCTTGCAGAGCATGGGAAGGTGGATACGGCGGCGTTTGAGAAGCTCTGCTCGCTACTCCAGTATGTCTCCGGCGACTACAACAACGCCGAGACGTACAAAAAATTGCGAGAGGCGCTTGGAGATTCCCAGCATCCACTGTATTATCTGGCAATTCCACCCAGTATGTTTGGGCCTGTTGTTGAAGGGCTGGAAAGCGCGGGCATCGCCAAAAACGCCCGCGTGATCCTTGAGAAGCCCTTTGGGCGTGACCTGGCTTCCGCCCAGGAATTGAACCAGATACTGCATACCGTCTTTCCCGAGTCAGCTATCTTTCGTATCGATCATTACCTCGGCAAGGAACCGGTGCAGAATATACTCTACTTCCGCTTCGCGAACTCGTTTCTCGAGCCAATCTGGAACCGCAATTATATCGAAAGCGTGCAGATTACGATGGCCGAGGATTTTGGTGTGGCAGGCCGGGGAAAATTTTACGAAGAGGCCGGTGCAATCCGCGATGTGGTGCAGAATCACCTGCTGCAACTGGTTTCTATCCTCGCTATGAACGCTCCCACCGATGAAAACTCAGACTCGGTGCGCGATGAGAAGGCGCAGCTCCTCAAAGCAGTGCGCCCACTCGATCCCTCGAACGTCGTGCGCGGTCAATATGAGGGCTACCGGCAGGAGAATGGCGTGGACCCCAACTCGCAGGTAGAGACATTCGCGGCAGTCAAACTCTTTATCGACAACTGGCGCTGGGCCGGTGTGCCGTTCTACATTCGAGCCGGTAAGTACCTGCCTGTGCGCGCTACGGAGATACAGGTTGATCTGAAAAAACCACCCCTTGCCGTGTTCTCAGGAAACGAGGCTGCTCTTACAAATTACTACCGCTTCCGCATCAGTCCGGTCGTGAAGATCTCGCTTGGCGCAAAGGCCAAGATTGCGGGGGAGCAGATGCGAGGGGAAGAGGTCGAGCTTGTCGCTGTACACCAGTCTCCTGACGAGATGGCACCATACGAGCGACTACTCAGTAGCGCCATGCGGGGCGACGAGGCGCTTTTCGTGCGCGAGGACTCAGTCGAAGAGGAATGGCGCATCGTCGATCCCATACTCGGGAACGTTACCCCCGTCTACCAGTATGCCAAAGGCACCTGGGGTCCATCCGAGGCTGATAAGCTCATCGCGCCCGACGGCGGCTGGTATAATCCGCAGCCGAGTGGAGACTCGGGCCAATCGGGGCCTCAGCCTAAGAAAGAGCAGGGGTAAGGGTTACTCAAGCCAGCTCAGATTATGATTCTCATCCCGCGCCCCCACAACCTGCAGGAAGATGTCTTCGAGTGTAGCATCCCTTCCGCCACTGGCGCGGTCGCGCAGTTCTTGCAGCGTGCCTTCTGCCACCAGGACACCCTGGTTAATGATGCCAACGCGGGTGCAGAGGCGTTCGACAACTTCCATGATATGCGAGGAGAAGAAGATGGTTGTGCCGTGTTGCGTGAGTTCGCGCAGGATATCGCGAATGGTGCGCGAACTGACCGGGTCGATGCCCTCGAATGGCTCGTCGAGGAAAAGAACCTGCGGACGATGAATGAGCGCGGCGGCCAGAGCTACTTTCTTGCGCATGCCAACCGAGTAATCGACGATCAGCTTATCGGCATCATCAGTCAGAGTCATGACCTGCAACAGTTCTTCGGTGCGGCGCGGAATTTCGGCCTCGGGGACGCCGTACATATGCCCGGCGAAGTTGACAAATTCACGGCCCGTCAGACGCTCGTAGAGATTGAGGTATTCTGGCAGCACGCCCATGAGGCTGCGCGCCTGCAAAGGGTCTTGCCAGACATCGACATCGGCCACCATTGCGGTTCCGGCGGTCGGGCGAAGCTGGCCGGTCAGCATTTTGATGGTCGTTGATTTGCCAGCGCCGTTTGGACCCAGAAAGCCATAAAATTCACCGCGCCGGACGTTCAAATTGAGATAGTTTACCGCTATTTTTTGCCCAAAAGCGCGCATGAGATCTCGTGTAGCTATCGCCGCCTGTGTACTTGTTGTAGTGGTGAATGGCATAACAGGACTGGCAGGCTGCATGGTACTCGCCTGCATAGGGGGAGTGCTAGATTCCTGATTAAATGACATCACATTCCTCTTATCTAAATTTTAGTGTTTTCGACGAGCTATAACAAACCTGTCGCCAGATGTCATCCTGAGCGCAGCGAAGGATTTCCAGCTGGTCGTGTCGAGCCACCGGTCGCCTTAGAACCTTCGCTGCGCTCAGGATGACAGGCGAGAGAGTCTTTTTCATGACGAGCTATAACTGATTGCTATACAGAAGATAGCATCAGAACTGCCTGTTTGTCAAGGGATTTAAACGCAGAAAGAGGGAGAAAATACAACGCGATTTTTACTAACATTTTAAAAGTAACGTACAGGTATAGCCAAAGACAAGAAAACGTGGTATACTATATAAACTTATGGTAAAGTTTAATGATGGCCTCCTCAGCCATCGCGGCAAACTGGTCTGCTAGAGACCAGAAAGGCCAGGGAAGGAACAATGGCAACGAAGCCAACCGAGACAATTCCAACAACTGCATATCGTTTGTGTCCCCGTTACGAACATGCTATATCGATTCTAGGCAAACGCTGGACCGGGCTTATTCTCGATTCCCTGATAGACGGTCCCAGGCGCTTTTGTGAGTTAACAGAAGCTGTGCCAGGACTGTCTGATCGCGTCTTGAGCGACCGCCTGCGCGAACTGGAGACTGAAAACATCATTGAGCGTGTGGTGTATCCACAAATTCCTGTCCGCGTAGAGTATCGCCTGACGGAAAAAGGCATCGCGCTTCAACCCGTTCTCGCCGCCATTCATACGTGGGCCGAGAAATGGGTAACGCTGCCCGAAGTCTCCAATGAAGAATGCTAATGTTTGGTAGGATAGTGCTGTAACCGCATGGATAATTTATGGGCACCCTGGCGCATGACCTTCATCGCGCCAAAGACTCCTCAACCAAAGGAGTGCATTTTTTGCACGCAGCCAGCCGCGCATGAAGACGAAAAGTATCACATTCTCTATCGTGGCGAGCGCTGCTACATGATGTTAAACCTCTATCCGTACAATAATGGACACTTGATGATCGCGCCCTACCAGCACGTCGGCAGCATCACACAACTCGACGCCGCCACGCTGGATGAATTGATGGCGCAGGCCCAGCTTGCCCTACGCGCCATACGCAAAGCCATGAATCCCGATGGCTTCAATATGGGCATCAACGAAGGCAAGGTGGCGGGCGCGGGTTTCGACGAACACATGCATTTTCATATCGTGCCGCGCTGGCAGGGCGACACCAATTTTATGCCGGTCATCGCCGATATCAAGGTCATGCCAGAGCATCTGGATAATGTCTATCGCCAGCTAAAAGAGGCGCTGAACTCCCTGACCACTCATGATTAATATCCCATTCCAAACCTGTCTCCAGATGTCATCCTGAGCGCAGCGAAGGATCTCAGGCGTCTGCGCACGAATCGCCGGGGAACGCAGATCCTTCGCTGCGCTCAGGATGACAGGCGAGCGGGTCTTTTTCATGACGGGTCAGAGTCCTGCCCTTATTCATTGTGAATTATTGTTTGCCGTAAGGATACCACCAGGGCTTTATGCCGCCCTCGAAATCCCAGTGAACATGCTTGGTTTCGCGGAACTCGTCCAGGCCCTCCTCGCCAAGCTCTCTTCCCATACCAGACATCTTGAAACCGCCAAATGGGCCAGCGTCGTTGTCCGTCAGAGGGTCGTTGATCCAGAGCGTTCCCGCCTCGACCTCCTCAAAGAAACGCTTGGCCTTGAGTGGGTCGTGCGTGTAGAGATTGGCTCCCAGGCCATAGGGGCTATCGTTGGCAAGAGCAATCGCCTCGTCGAAGTTGCTATAGGTCATGATGGGAATGACCGGGCCAAAAGTCTCCTCGCGCATGATGGTAAAGGAGTGATCGACATTGGTCAGCACCGTCGGCTCATAGAAGTAGCCGCGTTCAAATTGAGGCGGACGCCTGCCGCCCGCCAGCACCTGCGCGCCGCGAGCCTTTGCCTCCTCGACCTGCCCTTCGACTTTGGCCCGATAGCGGTCGCCGATCAGCGGCCCCATATCCGTTTCAGGCTCAAGGCCCGGCCCAAGGCGCAGGCTGCGCGCATATTCCGTAATCCGTTCGATAAATTTGGGAGCAATGGACTCCTGAACATAGACACGTTCGGTCGAAGTGCAGACCTGTCCGCTATTGAGCAGCGCGGCCCAGGCCACGCCCGGCACGGCAACATCCAGATCAGCATCCTCGGCTACAATAAAAGCATCTTTGCCGCCCAGTTCAAGGTGCAGCTTCTTCATCTGCGGCGCGACCAGTTGCGCGATGCGCTGACCGGTAGCAAGCGAACCCGTAAAGGCGATGACGCGCACGCGAGGGTCAAGCACCAGGGGTTCGCCGCACTCCTGCCCATAGCCGCTCACGATATTGATTACACCAGAGGGCAGGTGCGCGAACAGTTCGGCAAACAGCAGAGTGGTGAGGGGCGTCATCTCTGATGGCTTCAGCACAACGGTATTGCCCGCCGCCAGCGCCGGAGCCACTTTCCAGGCCATCAGCAAAATGGGATAATTCCAGGGTACGATGGCCGCCACCACGCCATACGGCTCCTTCAACACCATCGCAAGCTGGCTCTCTTCAATGGACGGTATCACACGCCCACGACTGCTTCTCCCAATTTCTGCATAGTACCGGAAGCAAGCAGCAGACCAGCCCATCTCATCGCGGTTCTCGACAAAAGGCTTGCCTCCCTCGAGCGTGAGCAGGCGCGCGAATTCGTCGGCGCGCTCCGTCAGTTTCTGAGCGACCTCATGCAGCATCTCCGCCTTCTGGCCTGCTGGCAATCTTTTCCAGGCCGGAAAAGCCGTCTGCGCTGCAAACACTGCCGCCTCCACATCTGCGGCGTTTGCGGCTGGCGCGGTATCAATTATCTCCTCGGTGGCAGGGTTGCGCACCTCAATCACTTTCCCGGATGTTCCCAACGTGTATTCGCCATTGATCCACATCTGATAGGGCATAGATACCTCTCCATGGTTGAAAATAGCATCAGGATCCTTGTGCCATGATACCATATCCGTTCAGCATAGGCATTATCCTCTCGTCATTTTCCTTGACAGCAGGCATAACATATGGCATAGTTTCTATAAGTGGAATAATCTTCCATACAGACACCACATCAATATCACAAAGGAACGCGCATGTACGGTCACTTGTGACTGGTTTAAAACGCCTGCAGCACCATCCTCCCTTGCGTCGGGTGGACATCTCATAGAGGTGGTGAAACTCTCCGAACGCCAGTTCCCACTGGCGTATATGGTGCTGCTCGCGCCCCTCCATGTGTTCGCAACCCTATCCCCTGACTTCTAAAATGCTGGACAGTTTCCTGCCCCTCTACGGGTTTGTTGTCACATCAAGAGGAGAAAACTACATGCTTTCTTTGAAAACACGTTTCCGGCTTCCCCGTCCAGCTCGCCTGGCGACACTGCGGGCCACTGTGCGTCTGCTCTACAGTTGCAATCCCCGCGCCTTTGTGACAAGCAGCGTCGCTTCGCTCTTCGAGCCGCTCTTTTATCCAGCTTTGCTCCTGCTCTTGCATCAGCTCCTGCAAGAGATCATCGGATCGAGCGGCACTGTGCATTTCACGCCAGCAACCGCGTTCATCGGAATTGGCCTGGTTATCCTCATTCTGGTGCAACGGCTGAGTATCATCCTGCGCGATAGCTCCTCTACCATCCTACGCCAGCAGGCATGGGTGGTAATCAGCAAGCGCATTATGCAGAAATTGCCAGCCATACCCTATCCGCTCTTCGAGAATAATGCCTTTCAGGCTCGCTATGGCCTGGTGATTCGCGAAGCGTCGGAACACTCAATTACCCTGGTAGACTCGCTGCTCTCTACCGCTCCCATCTTTCTGGGGCTACTCGGGCTGGCTTTGACGCTCTTTGCTCTTGCACCCCTGTTGGTGCTGGCAATGCTGGCAATTTCCATTCCCGCCTCGCTCGTCGAACGCCGCTTTAGCCGTGCCATGTACGAGTTACAGGAACATAACGCGCCCAATCAACTGCGTATGGAAGTCCTCACCAACATGCAAGTCGATGCAACCTGGCAGCGTGACGTGCGGGTCTATCAAAGCGATATCATTCCTCGCGAACATGCCTCGCTCGCCGAAACCTACCTCGCGAACCTGAAGCAATTGACAGCACGCTTCGCCGGGCTGCGCACATTAGCCGCCCTGGTGCAGGGCCTGGGCATCGCATTGACGCTGACCGCCCTCTTCGCGATCATCAGTCGCGGACAGATCAGCCTGCCCAGCCTCGCCATCATCATCCCTGGATTGGCCATGCTTTCCGGCATGATCCAGTCACTGATCTATTCCACGAGGTCCTTGATCGAGTCGCTCAATTATGCGGCTACCCTCTTCGATTTTCTGGCACAGCCCTTTGAGGAGCAGATAGCCAATCTGTTGCCAGCTATACAGGTAACGGCTAGACAGCGCATCTCGTCCATTCGCCTGCGTGATGTCAGCTATACCTATCCAGAAAACCAGAAGATGGCGTTAGTTGATGTTTCATGCGACTTCGCGCCCGGCCTCACTGCCATAGTGGGAACCAATGGAGCGGGCAAAAGTACCATAGTCAAATTGCTCACCGGACTCGTTCCGCCGACAGCAGGGACGTTGTACGCAGTACTTGCAAGCGGCGAGGAAGTTCCTCTCTCGGCCTGCACAAAAGCTGTCCTCTTCCAGGACCCTTCGCACTTCCACTTTAGCATCCGGCAGAACGTGACGATGCAGAGCGAGCGCACACCGGGAGAGGAAAAGAGGATTACTGAGGTATTGCGGCTGGCTGGCCTTTGGGAGGTGGTGGAAAGTCTGCCCGATGGGATCGATACTGTGGTGGGGGCGGGCTTCGGCGGCGTGTCTGACCTGTCCGGCGGACAATGGCAGAGGCTGGCACTTGCCCGGATGCTCTATCACGATGCGCCGCTGATCATTCTGGATGAACCAACGGCAAGCCTGGACCCGGTTGGTGAGCGGCAAATCTTCAATTTGCTGACTACCTTTGCCAAAGAGAAGATCATTCTGTTCACTACTCATCGCTACGATACCATCCGCAAGGCCGATACCATTATGGTGCTGGTAGATGGCCGCGTAGCCGAGATTGGCACGCACGAGGAACTGGCGAGCCATACGCGAGAGTTCTGGTCGCTCTTCCTCGCACAAGGATCACACCCCAACTCTTAGAAAGGCAGGAGCGATGGAAAAAGGCTATTGAATTGCAGACTTTGTTGCCAAAACACCCTCGTCTGCATATAATAGTGGTGGTCTCACTCACATGTGGATATATGAGGGGTTTTATGGCAATGCAACCAGGGCAGCAAGGCATAACGCTTGAGCAGTATCTGCTCCTTGTCAGAAATTCCGAACGGCGCTACGAATACTACGACGGCGAAGCACGCCTTATGGCAGGCGGAACGTCAAATCACGCCACGATTGCCCTCAATTGTGCGATCGCGCTTGACCAGGCATTGGGAGATGACGCTGTCCGTCGTCCCTATGTCGCTGATAAGCTGGTGCGTGTAGCCCCGTCAAAGATATTGATTCCTGATGTCGTCGTTTCCTGCGACATAGCAGATCATGGGGAGTCGCAAATCATCGATTCACCAATCCTGGTTGTCGAGGTTCTTTCACGGTCAACGGAGATGGCCAACCGCTTCATAAAGCTGGGGCTATATCAGGCAAAAGAAAGCATCCAGGAAATTATCTTTATCAGCCAGACAGTTCAGCGTGTCGAAGTCTTCTCACGCGCTGCAACGGACTGGCTCTATCAACAATATGGAGCAGGGCAAAGCTTTTTCCTGAAAAGCCTGGACATTTCAATTGAGGTCAGTCAGCTATACCGGCGTTTAACTATTCCCGCGCTTGTTGAAGAAGTCGAAGAAGAAAATTCATAAAAATATGCAATCACCAATCCAACCTCCCTGGCGCGTCCTATTGCTCGGCGGCAACGCAGGCGTCGGCAAGACAAGAGTATCAAGGGCGCTTGCTCACCAATGGGGTGTCTCTGTCTTGCTCGCCGATGATATACGTATGGCGTTGCAAGTAACAACATCAGCGCAGCAGCTGGATTTGTATTTTTTTATGACCGACCCGGCAATATGGCAAAGAACGCCCGAGGAACTATGTGAGGGCTGGATTGGAGTAGCGAAAGTCGTTTCTTCCGCGCTCAAAAAGGCAAGTCATCTCTATGGGCAATGGCTGCAACGAGAAGCACAGGCGCACAATGTTCCTGTACTTCCTGCTCACCCTTGGGAAACGCTCCATCAACGCATTATCGAAACCATCAATCCTCATTAAGCCTCAAAGCTTGACTGAGCGTAGGCCGCGACACGACGAACATCATTAGCGCAAGCGCGATAACACAAATGACAACCAGCACGCCCAGGGCAATCCAGAGAGAGGGCGGGGTGATGATCTGGATGGGCGGCGTGTTCTGCGCGGCGTAGAAATCCGCGCTGGTGGTCGAGACATCGCCCGCGAACTGGTTGGGCAGCACGCTTGAGAAAATCAGTCCGGGCAAGGCAAGGAATGCGAGCAGGAATCCAGATATTACGCCCAGGAGAAGCGCGGCGGCATAAATCATGCCCTGCTCCCAGGTGAGGACGCTGGCAATCTGACACGGAGTGGCTCCTAGAGCGCGCAGGATGGCGAAGCTGGTCAGGCGGGCGCGGGCACTGAGCCACGAAGAGACGAGATTGCCTATCAAGGCCAGTAGCAAGGCCACCAGCGCGCCAAGTTCGAGAATGCCGATCAGCGTGAGATAAAGCGGCTCGGAATAGAGTGTTTCGGCAATCGCGCGCCGGTCATAGAGCGGGGAAAGACGCAGCGCGCCATCGCTCAGGACTTTGCGCACACTCGCCAGGGAGCGAGCATCATCGCGGGTGCGCAGCCAGACATAGTTGATGGGTAACGACAGCGCGCCGCTGCTCAAGAAGCTGGAAAAGGTCTCGGCGAAGGTGCGATAGTCCGTCAATATTTCCGGTTCGCTGCTATCCCCGGGTGTTGGAATATGCTGCACTTCTGCCACCGCGATAAAATGCATCACCGCAGAATAGTCAATCGAGGGAAATTTAAGGGTGAAGCCGGTTCCGGCGGAAAGATGCAGCGTGTCCCAGGTATTGGCATCCACAATAGCAGGCACCACGCTACTTGTGATAGCCTCAGAACGCAAGTTGCGCAATTGCGCCATCAACGAGGAGAGCGATTGCGAGGCATCTTGAGATGTCCAGAGACCTGTACCGGCAAAGGTATTGGCGTCCACCGACTGCACATTGATATTGATAGGAGCCGAGGCACTGCCAGCTTCGGCCTGCACTACGTTGCCGAGCGTTGCTGAGGTGACGCCTGGAATCCGCTTATAGAGGCGAGTGACGCGGTCTATCTCCTGTGAGGAGTAGACGGTGACAGGGATGGGGCCGCTGAAATCCGCCCCGGCCTGATAACGCGAGACATCCTGCACGCGCTGCGTCTGTGAGGCGCTGAAGATCAGGGTAAAGATGGCGAAGGCACTCGCCAGGGCCAGCAGCAAAGTCATGCGCGTGGCCTGTTGTGGAGCGCGTGACACCTGGGCAAGGGCCAGCATAGAGGACGCGCCGCGCCGCCGATTCGCCAGCCATGCTCCCAGGCCCAACAACCGGGGGAAGCCGCGCAGCAAAAGCAATAAACCCGCCAGCAAGATACAGAGCGCTTCGGCTAACGTAAGCGGCGAGAGCAGGAGCAGGCGCAAATGTTGGTCAAGCACGCCCGAGCGTGTAAGATAGATCGAGACCCCGGCAGCGACCAGGGCAAGCACGACAGCCAGCAGATCCAGGTTTAGACGCTGCCACAGAGGACGGCGGGTCGAACGTGCCGCTTCGCGCCGGATAGCCAGCACATCTCTCTGTGTCGCGCTAAATACGGCAAAGACCACCGCGAGCAACGCAATACCTATAGTAAGCAGCGCAAATGGAACGATGAGCGCCAGGACAGCAGGCATATTCCCGGTGATGATGTTGAATGCGCTGGCATTTGCGCTGGACAGCAATACTTGAGCGAGCCAGTAAACGATCAGAATGGCTAATACTGGCCCTACAAGCAGGGCCAGTATTCCCAGGCCAATACTCTGCGCCAGCACTGAGCCAAAGACCTGGCGGCGGCTCGCTCCCCGGCTGCGCAAAACTGCAATCGTCTCACCCTGCCGTTCGACCAGCAGGGTTGCCATCATGCTGACGAATAACAACACCAGCGCCAGCATCAACACCGAAAGGGCGCTCACCGGCAACTGTGCGATGGAGAGCCGACTGTGAAAGCTTTGCAGAACGGGCAGCGAAAGCGTCGAAGTTGTGGTCTCCTGGAGAAAGGGCGGCTGCTGTAGCTGCGAGCTGTTGGCATTGTCAATCTGCACGTTTTGCAGCCCGGCGATTATCGTATCCAGGTCATTGACGCTGATGCGCGAAGTATCCAGGGAATAATACCACAGCAGGTCGGGCGATTCCTCAAAGGCCTGCAAATGCTGCGAAGCCTGGTTTGAGATGGTATTCAGCGCGTTCAAAATTGTCTGTGTCGAGACCAGGGCATAAAAATTATACGCGACAGAGAAATCATTGCCATGCCAGAAAGGATCGTTCTGGTTAGGAGTAAAAATGCCCACAATATGCAGGTTCAACACCACCTGGCTTTCATGCCCTGAACCGGTAATCAGCAGCAGGCTTACCGGGAGTATTGTTCCTACCGAGACGCCTAAATGTATGGCTGTATCTGGCGTGATGGCAATCTCGATGTTCTGGCCCAGCGTCTGTGGAAGCCGACCCGCCAGCACCTGCGCGTGAGCGGGCGCTTCATCCATCGATGAACTTATCAGCGCTATCTGTCCGCCAAAGGGCTGCAAGCCGCCAGTTGAGCTATTTCTCAGGATATTCAAAAGCTGCGTCTGAATGGAGATTTGCGGGGGCGCGAGGAACGTTCCCAGGTTGCGGCGCATTTCTTGAGCGAGCTGCTGTGTGGTGGCATCGATCACCTGGGTGGAGACCAGGCTGGGGCGCGTGCGCACTACGATATCATCGTTCTGCGAGAAAGAGGCCAGGACGCTGCGCATTCCGGCGGTCATGGCAACCTGCGAGTAGAGCGGAACGGCGCAGACCAGCACCACTGCCGAGAGCATACCAAGCCCGGTCACCAGCAACAGGCCCCAGACCTCGCGCAAACGCTGAAAGGCCAGCGTAATAGTTGGCGGGACAAGCGCCCGCGATGCGCGGGGAGAAAGAGCGGGGGCAGAAGTGGTTGCAGCCATTTACCTGCTCTCCTCTTGAACGGCGAGATTGCCTGTTTCCTGCCCGGCCCCATTCATCTTTCCCTCAAGCGGCCACAACTCGACGTGATCGGCGGCGTAGCGTACCTCGGCGCGACCATTAAATGGATACAGCTCGATGGCCTGCTTCGGCAGTTGCAGGCGTCCGGCGCGGTCGATGAGAATCGACTCGCGATGCGTCTCGCCGGGGAGTCCGATGATGGCGCTGGCCGCTGTCATATCCTGCTCAACGGCCTCCAATGGCTTCTCGCGGCGTACTGTTTCGGTGCTGGTGCGCCCATCGCGAATGGCAATAGTGCGATCAACTTCGGCGGCAATGGCCTGGTCATGCGTGACGATGATGATGGTCAGGCCAAGCTGGCGGTTGAGGTCGCGCAGCAATTGCAGGATATCATGGGCGGTCGCCGAGTCCAGTTCGCCAGTTGGCTCATCTGCCAGCAGCAGGCGCGGCTCGTTCGCCAGGGCAACCCCGATGGCCACACGCTGTTGCTCGCCACCTGAAAGCTGGTCCGGTTTTTTCTTCTCCATGCCCTTCAAACCAAGCAGTTCAAGCAACTCGTAGGCGCGCTGCCTGCGCCGTCCCAAACCTACGCCGCTCAGCATCATGGGTTCCTCGATATTGGCGGCGATACTTAAATCCGGCAGCAGGTTGCGCCCGCTCTGCTGCCAGACATGCCCCACCACAAAGCGGCGATAGCGAATGCGCTGCGCCTCGTTCAGCCGCGTCAGGTCGTTTCCATCAACGATGCATTTTCCGGCGCTGGGCGTATCCAACCCGCCCAGAATATTGAGCAGCGTGCTTTTGCCGGAGCCGGACGCGCCCACCAGCGCCATCATCTCCCCAGGCATAACCTCTAAATCAAGCCCCTGCAGCGCCACAACCTCAAGGTCGGCCACTTTATAAATCTTTACCAGGTTATCACAAATAATGAGCGGTTCCGGCATATCTAACCTCTTTACAAGCTTATTCTTCATCCTGTCGCATTACCTGCGCGGGCGAAGGGCGCGCAACAACGAAAATCATCATGCCCAGCGCAATTCCGCACACGCCGACCAGCAGCGCGAAGCCAGGGAAAAGCGTTGTTGGAATAATTACGCGAATGGGTGGTACGCTCTGGATGGCATAAAAGTCGCCTGTACCCACACCGCCCGTCAACTGGTTCGGCAGGACGGTAGAGAAGACCAGCGAGGGCAACACGGTCAGAGACAGTACTATGCCAAATAAGACGCCCAGGAGCAGAGCCGCACCATAAATAATCCCCTGTTCCCAGGCGAGAACAGCCACTAACTGCCTGGGTGTCGCTCCCAGAGCGCGCAGCAGGGCAAATTGTGCGAGGCGATTGCGCACGCTCTGCCACGAGGCAACCAGGTCGCCGATCAAGGCCAGCAGCAGCGCGACCGCGACCCCAGAGGCCAGCGTCCCAAACAGGGCCAGATTCAGCGGCTCGTAGGAGAGGGTTGCGGCGATGGCTCGCCGGTCGTAGAGCGGCGAGAGACGCAATGCTCCCCTCTGTAGTGCCGAGCGCACGCTGGCAAGGGCAAGTTCATCGCTGTTAGAGCGCAGCCAGACGTAGTTCAAGGGGACATCGTAGCCACTCGCAGTAGTGAAGTTGTGCGTGTAGACCCGGGCAAAGGACAAATAATCGGCGATGACCACCGGCATACTGGTATCGCCCGGCGTCGGAATATCCGGCACCTGAGCAATCGCCACAAAGTTCACCACGTCCAGGTTCGGATCGACCCGCGAGAAGCTGAGCGAGAAATGCGCGCCGCCCGCGAGGTGCAGGGCATTCCAGGTATTGGCATCAACAATGGCAGGCAGCGCACCACTATTCACCGCCGGGGAATGGCTGCTGGCAAGCTGCTTAAATAAAGCATTCGGGACGCCATCTTCCTGAGGCCAGAGCGTTGCCGAGGTAAAGGTGTTGCTATCAACGGCCCGAAAATCAACCTTCACACTCAGATTCGAGCCGCCCGTCACAACCTGGCGCGTAAAGCCAAGCGAAGCTCCTGTTACGCCAGGAATGCGGCGGTAGCTGGCTGTAACGGCCCCCAACTGCTGCGGCGTGTAGATGCTTGATGGAATCTCGCCGCTGAAATCCGCTCCCGCCTGGTAGTCCGCGATATCGAAGACGCGCTGGAACTGCGAGGCGTTGAAGACGAGCGTGAAGATCGCCAGGGCGATGCTCAGGGCAAGCAGGAGCGTAATGCGACTCGCGTGCCTGGGAGTGCGGGAGATTTGCGCCAGCGCCAGCAGAGATGTCGCGCCTCGCCTTCGCGCCGCCAACCACGCGCCACCCCTCAACAGCCGGGGCAGGATACGCAATAACAGCAGCGTCACCGCCAGCAATAGGCATACCGCCTGCAACAGGGAGAGCGGCGAAAGCAGCAACAGGCGCTGGCGCGTATCCTGAATAACGCCGCTTTCCAGATACACGATACAGGCAAAGCCAACCAGGGCAAGCAGCGCAATTCCCAGATCCAGGTTCAGGCGCTGCCAGAGCGGGCGCACTGTAGGACGAGCCGTCTCGCGTTTTAAAGCCAGCGTATCCTGGCGAGTCGCGCTCAAAACAGCCAGACTAAAGGCGACCAGAACCACCAGCGCCGCTGCCAGCGCATAACCAGACACTCCCAGGGCAATACTCCAGGGGCTTCCAGCAAGCAAATTTAGCGATCCCGAATCGCTCGCGGGAAGCGTTTGCTGCACCAGCAGGGTAGTGAGGGGAACAGCCAGGAATGGCCCGATTGCCAGGGCCAGCAGGCAGAGCAACACACCTTGCATACTCAGCGCGCCAAAAATTTGCTTGCGACTCGCTCCTCGACTGCGCAGTAAGGCAATCGTCTCGGCATGTCGTTCAACCAGCAACGAGACCATCAGGGCAATAAAAAAGAGGATGAGCAGGAAAACGAGTAGCAAAAAGCTGGCAATCGGCATCTGAGCAATAGAGATACGATCACTGTATGCCTGCAACACGTCAGACCCCAGAAATACCTGAGGCTGAAGCACAAAAGGCTGCTGGTACATGGCAATATCATTCGTCGCGTCAACTTCGACGTTGTGAATGCCACGCGTAATGCTGTTTAAATCATGAATGGTAATGCGTGAGATATCGAGATGAAAATACCAGAGCAGATTGGGGAAACCGCTATAATACAGGCGAACCACCGAGGGCGTAGGGCTTGATAGCTTGTAGAGATAGGAGAGCAGCGTCGAGGTAGAGGCCAGCGCGCCATAATAGGCCGTATTGTTATCGGGTGAGGAGCCGAGAAAATCGTTGCCATGCCAGAACGGATCATCGGGAGAGGCGAGGTTGAAAATGCCAACAACGGACAAGGGAAGAGGTACTTTTACAAGACCTGCGGCGTTATCCAGCATGTTCGCATCGACCAGGAGGGTCGAACCAACTGAGACGCCGAGACCCTTCGCCTCTTCAGGTCGCAAGGCAATCTCCAATGCGCTGCTATTTGCCAGGGGTAAACGTCCTTGCAAGAGATGGGCATGTGGGAGCGCATCCTGCATGGGAAAGCCGGTGAGATTGATTTTGTCACTATCATGGGTTGATGCGATACTAAGTGTCTGCGACTCGACCGCGAACTCGGCTGTGCCGCTGAGATATGGCCCCAGGTTGCGTGAAAATTCCTGGTCGAGATGCCTGGTTGCCTGTACGGTAGCAGCAAGCGAAACCGCTTTCGAGACGCTGCTGACGACTATATCGCCATTTTGCGCGTAACTGGCGAGGGTGCCGCGCAATCCGGCGCTCATGGCTACCTCTGCATACAGTGGAATGGCGCAGACCAATGTTATAGCGGACAAAATACCCAGCGCGATCAACAAAAGCAATCCCCAGGCCTGACGAACATGCTGCGAAGCCAGGGTAAAGACCGCCATCGTCAAAGACCAACCGCTACCACGTCGCGCTACGCCGAGAGCGTGAGCCATAACTCTTCCCTCTTCTTTTCCTATAATGCGCTTAGTATAAAGACGCGCCGGGAAGCCGATGTATTGCAAAAGGGGGATGGATCATCCCCCTGCGGCGAGATTATCGTTTGGCACCGGTGGCCGGCTGGTTTTTTCGGCGCGTGCCGGGACCGGTACGCCCTGCGCTGGCGGCGGACTGGTGCGCAACACGTGAGCGCGTTGATAAAGAGCATTGGCCGCTCGCAGCGCGTCATATGGAAAGGTTGATCTGGCTTCCGCGTCATTGGCAATCGCGTAAAAACGATTGGCCAGTTGCTCAATCAGATCAGGATTGGTGAGTACTCCAGCCCGCACCGACTTATAGGTCTCTATCAGGGAATCATACATCGAAGGACTGGGTACAGGAACAGGCGTGGGCATGATAGGAGATGGCGGCGAAGGCGCAGGCCTATCCGCCGCCGGTTTAGGCGCAGGCTGCTGTGCGGGCTGAGGTTGCGGAGCGGCCTGAGCAGCAGCGCGAGGCATAGTTGTATCGACTCCTCTTTGCGACATAACAGGGTGCAGGCCGGTTATCGGAGCAAGGCTGGGCGGTACCGTAATATCCTGCACATGCACCATATGGATAGCAATGCCTTTCGCTGCCACCTCATCCTGCAAACGAATAGTAAGCGCATCGTTGATGCGATCCCAGCGCGTCTCGATATTGGGATTGGTGATATCCGCAGCATCGTTTTGCGAAAGGAAATGATGCGCCCAGGCGACAAAATCCGAGGGAGACAACTCGCTGAGAACACTCTTGATGATAGCGATAAAATGCTTGTGCAGGCTCTCTTCCCAATCCTGCATCTGAAGCGCCACGAGATGCGCGTCTTCGGGCAATACCTGATACGTCACGACCACCACAATGCGTGCCTCCTGGTCGCGGCTGATCTGCATAGAAATCTCATTGCTCGTCCAGGTAATTTCTCGCGTGTTGACACGAGTTGCCACTTTCTCCCAGGGGAGCAGAAAATTGAGGCCAGGAAATAAGGTACGGGAATATTTACCAAAGCTGAGTACGATATCCGCCGCCCCCTCTGAGACGACATGAATGGCGCGCCGTCCTATAACCCCGCCAATAATCAGCAGAAAGGCCAGCATCAGCAGGCTGCCGAGCAGCCCACCGAGAGCAAAAGCCCAGATCAACAGGAAAAGGGCATAGCCAGAAACAACGGACAGCATCCAGCGTCCATCGTCCGCCCCGGCATAATACAAGGCCACTCCCTGGAGAACCACCACCACCAGCAGAGCGCTGACCAGCGGAATCAAGGGCAGATGAGAAAAGTTATGAAGCAGGGCGGGCAGCGTAAAAAGAAAGATCAGCAGGGCAAAAGGTATCGGAATGAGTACGGGAGAAAACTGACGGCCCAACCGTCCCAGGCTTTCCTTGCTGAAAAACGGGGGAGCAGCCCAGTCCTCAGCAGCTTCATCCTCCGAAGTCTCGGGATCAGCATCTGGCTGCTGGTCAGGTACCAAAAACGGGTCCGAGGTGTCAAACAGGTCATCCATGTCAGCCATGTCAGGTGGAGCATTCCAGCCTCCGGTTTTGGCATTTTGCCAGTCCGGGCCGGTATGCTGATTATCCATCTTCATATGCGCTCCTCTCATCCACCGTCAGTAGTGGATTGGCTCCGTCCATATCTTATCTATATCAAGACATTGTTTGAGGAGTTGTTTTGCGCTTTACACCGCACGAACCACATCCTCCTCCAGCCTTTGCTCCAGTGGCACAGCCGCCGGAACCACAACTACAAGCGGTACCACTACTTCCATTATTACCGCAGCCACAAGCCCCACCAGAACCGCAGCAACGAGATCCCTTGCGTGGAGACTCGGCCTGCTCTACAGGAACCTGAATAGTCACACCGCTTTCAAGCATCACCTCAACCGATGACTTTGGCACGTTGATGGAAACGACCCTGCCCGGACCGCTTGGCGTATCCAGCATCGTACCAATCTGCGGCATGTGCTGTTTGGCCTGAATGTAATTTTCGTTCTCATAGGAAAGACAGCAGAGCAGGCGACCGCATACACCCGAGATTTTGGCGGGATTGAGCGGCAAATCCTGCTCCTTCGCCATCTTGATCGAGACCACACCGAAATCGGTGATCCAGGAACTGCAACAGAGGGTTTTCCCGCAGATGCCGACTCCACCTTGCAGTTTGGCCTGATCGCGCGCGCCGATCTGGCGCAGTTCTATGCGCGTGCGGAACGTCGCGGCCAGATCGCGCACCAGGGCGCGGAAATCGACACGCTCGTCCGCCGTGAAGTAGAACGTTAACCGGCTGCCATCAAAGGTATACTCGGCCTCGACCAGTTTCATAGGCAGCTTGTGCTGAGCCACGTGGCGAGCGCACTGCACCAGCGCGTCCTTCTCCTTGCTTTTGAAGGAGAGCATCATGCGCAGCTCATCTTCGCTCGCCAGGCGCAACACCGGCTTGAGCGGGTCGCTCAAAGCGTTTTCCGGCAACTTCTTATTGGCAATGACCACGCGCCCGGCTTCAACGCCGCGCACCGTTTCAACAATCACAAACTGCCCCGTCGAATAGGTCGCTCCCTGTGGATCGAAGTAATAAATGCGTCCTGCGGGACGAAAACGAATTCCGACAATTGTCACTACACTGTCTACGGTCGTCGCTTGAGCCATGCTGCTCAAATCCTTGCTAGTGAAAGGAGAAATGCTCTCCTACATTTCATTTGCCAACAGGATTGCCTCTGCTACCTCGCGCATCGACTTGCGGTTATTCATGCTGGCCTTCTGTATCTTGCGGAAGGCCTCCTGCTCGGTCAGCCCCTGTTTCTCCATCAGCAGACCTTTGGCGCGTTCCACCACCTTGCGCGTTTCAAGCTGCTCGGTCAGCGTGCGCGCTTTCTCCTCCATAGCGCGAAACTCGCTATAGCGGGCCAGAGCCACTTCGATAGCAGGCGTCACCTCGCTCTCCCGTAGCGGCTTGACAATATAGTTGACCACCCCGGCCTCTTTGGCACGCTCCACTAACGGCTGATCGCCAAATGCGGTGAGCAACAAAACGGGAGCAATTTTCTCCTGCGTCAGGGTTTCGGCGGCGGCTATACCGTCCATATCCGGCATGCGAATATCCATAATCACCAGGTCGGGGCGCAGCTCGCGGGCCAGATTGACCGCGCTGACGCCATCGCCCGCCTCACCCACCACCAGGTACCCCTGCTTGGTCAGCACATCTTTCAAATCCATTCGTTGAATGGCTTCATCATCTGCAATAATAATTCGTGTTGGCATAGCGCGTTATCCTTTAACTCTCAATAAGTGCCAATTAGCTTCTCTCAACATCGCGTGAAGACGCTTTGCAAGCGAATGCCTGCTGAACAGGAAAAGATAATACCTGCATACTTAACAAGAAAAGTATACCATAAACTGGGAGTTATTGAACATAGGAGAGAAGCCAGATTGTTATATTCTTTCCAACATTAGCAGCGTGGGGCAGCCGGAAGACACCCGCAAGGGGTGCCTCTACAATTTGAATTGGCTTGTAGAGTCCTTGCGGGTGTCTTCCGGCTGCCCCATGTTTTCCTGTTGCCGACAACAAAAAATTTGGGCTTACTTTTTGCGTTCGCGGCGTTGGAGATAGCGCCGGGTTTCGCGATATTCCTGGTACAGATCATCGTCCGCGCCCTTCACGCCCTGTTTCATAACGGGAGGTGATGCTTTTGCAGCGCCCGCATTGCTCTGCGAGGTCGAGGTTTTGTTGTTTGACCGGGCTGAACTGGAACCGGACATCGCTCCCAGGCTGCGCGGAATGAGATCGAAGCGCGCCAGGACGATGAGAATGACCACCAGAGTCGCCAGGAAAAGCAGCGTCGAGGTATAGACCTGGACGGGGCCAATGGCGAATAGCAGGCGATCGGCTTTAGCGCTCAGCAGCCAGCTCCGCTCAAACAGGCCAACAAAGTCAGCAATAATCAGATAAAGAACCATGCCAAAGATGTAGCGCGTCTTGAAGCCGGAGCGTGCCGGAGGGCGAACAGGCGTGCCTTTCGGCGCGGGTCTGGCCTCGGCTTTCTTTGCCTCTTTGCTCTCTTTGACCTCTTTCGCCTGCGGCGCTTTATTCCGTGTGGCGCGAGCTATACGAGCGGCGGCAGGATCAACGGTACTGTCGGTGCTGGTCTCTTCCTTCTTCCCAACGGTAGAAAAGAACTTTGGCAAACCACGCCGGGCACGAGCCTGCACCGGGGGCTGCTCTGAAACTGGTTCAGTTGTTGTTGCCAGGTCGTCTTTCACAGGCTCGTCAGAAACGGGAGCCATTTCATCTTTACTGGTTACGAGTACGGGTCGGTGGCGCGCTTTGTTACGCTTATAGGCAGGTCTTCCACCCGCGTTTGTGCCCTGGGTCATTGTTGTCCTCCACGTGGGTCATTGTAATCATCGTATGGAATCTGCTCATCACTGCGCCCCTGTTCCTGGTCGGTACCCGATGATAAACCCGGTGAGGACTGGGGAGGCGGCTGCGGCGACAACGGCTGTGAATAAACCGGCGGATATGACTGAGCCGACTGCTGAATAGGCCGGGCAGGCGGCTGTGACATATAATTCGCGCCGGAAGGCTGCATCGCGGGTTGCACAGGCGAATAAGAGGTTTGCGGCGGAGGCTGCATGGGTACACCCGAACCTTCTACTGCTGCCAGTCCAGCACGCGCAATATCATCATCGCGTCCAGGCGCATTACCACCGCTTACACCAATTCCCCCGACCGTCGCGCCATTAACACGGATGGGCCAGCCACCGGCGGCCATGATAAAGCGGCCATTGGTCATCGACGCCATACTGGAGGCAAAGCCTGGAATCTCTGATCCCCAACGGGCCACCGAATCGGTTGACTGGTTGAACATCACGGCTGTCGCGGCCTTTGCCAGGCTGATGTTGCCAGTGGCCCAGCCATAGGGGGCCATCATGCGCTCAAAGAGGACCAGATGCCCTCCCGAATCTACTATCGCGATACTTACTGGACTCCGTAATTCATTGGCGCGCTGCTTGCACGCTTCAAGAATGCGGCGCGCCACCTCTATGGTTATGCTCACGGACAACTCCTTTTTGACGGATCACAATGAAACCGCCCACGAATTCTTTTATATATTGCTGCAAGTATAACCCATTGTGTACCCACTCACAAGAGGCATGCTATTACACACCTGTCATCCTTCGCTGCGCTCAGGATCTCGGTTGCCCAGCGAGACCGTGCATCGAGGCCGGAGATCCTTCGCTGCGCTCAGGATGACAGGCGAAAGGGTCTTTGTCATGGCATGCTACGAGGCACCGATAAAACTGATCCGTTCCTTGCGCCAATCCAGTTTCCGGTATTTCTCCTCAACCAGACGCCGGGTCAGTTCCCATTCAGAGGCCGTCAATTCTCCTGGAACAAATTCGACCTGCAATGCGCTGCTGAAACCCTCACGAAAAGCCTGCGCTACATCATTCCAGGTGACATCCGGCACGAAAGAATGCAGGGGCGTGGTCTTCTGGCGATATTGGGCGAGGGCTTCCTGACGGGCCTCTTCGCTGGGAAAACGCAACATCGCAAAAAATTCTGCGGAGCGGTCATCGAGCGGCAGTGATCCCTGTTGGAGCAGCGCATCATCCTTCCAGACCTGCGCGCTGCCGATCAACTTGTAGCCGCCGCTGGTCAAATCCGCCTGCGTCGAGGAGGCGAAACAGGCAGCCGAGGGGTTTTTACTCACTCGTTCGTCGCTCAATTCAGCATGCACGCCAAGCAAAGCCAGCGCGGCCATCAATCCCTGCGCCAGATAAGCGTAAGAGGCCACGATACCGGAGGGAACGCCATAGCGCTTGCCAATCACGAGGCTGTAGGTGAACTCATCGCGGTGATACACGGCGCGTCCACCCGTCGGACGCCGCACCAGCGCCACACCCTGCTGTTCGCAGTAATCGCTGAGAATTTCGCGTTCAATGCTCTGAAAACGCCCCAGCGAAATCGAGGGCTGCGACCAGCGAAAGACACGCAATGTCGGCGGAGCCTCACCGCGCAAATGATGCAACAATACCGCCTCATCAATCGCCATATTCGTGGCCGCGTCCTGCACCTGCGTATTGAGAAAACGATAGGTCATCGCCTTTGATCCTTTGCCTGTAACCATAAAACTTACGCCTTGAGCCGCGCCGCTTTCCACTTTTCGCGCTGCGCGTCTCGCACCTGTTCCGAGGCCGGAATGTAACGCGCCAGAAACTCGTCGCGGAAGGCTGGATAGGTGCCATCGAAAATGGACTTGCGCAAGTCACCCGCCAATCGCAGCATAAAGCGAATATTGTGAATGCTGCCCAGCCGGTAGTACAATTGCTCCTCGGCGCGCAGCAGGTGATGCAAATAGCCCGCACTATAATTACGACAGGTATAGCAATCGCAGTTCTCTTCAACCGGGCCGCGCTGCTCGCGAAAACGAGATGATTTGATATTGACGCGCCCAGATCGGGTGAACAGGCCACCGTGTCGCGCTACTCGCGTGGGCAGCACGCAATCAAACATATCCATACCGAGGCCGACGCCAATCACCAGGTCTTCCGGCGAGCCAACGCCGAGCAGGTGGCGCGGCTTGTCTCGCGGCAGTTCCGGCGTGGTATAGCTCAGCAACTCCCACATCATAGCCTTTGGTTCACCCACTGAAAGGCCACCAATCGAGAGGCCAGGAAAGGGCATATTGCCAATAAAACGCGCGCTCTGCTGGCGTAATTCCGGCTCGAACGCGCCCTGCACAATGCCAAACAGGGTCTGCTCCGGTCGATAGCGTTCCTTCGCCACCAAAGCCCGTTCCGCCCAGCGGTGCGTGCGCTCCATCGCCTCTTTCGCCTCACGGGGCGTACAGGGATAAGCGGCGCAAATATCAAGCGGGAGAATAATGTCTGCTCCCAGTTCAGCCTCGATCTGCATCACGCTCTCGGGCGTCAGCACATGGGGAGAACCATCGAGATGCGATTTGAAGGCCGCGCCCTCTTCGCTCAGCTTGCGCAAATGCCCCAGGCTAAACACCTGGAACCCGCCGCTATCGGTGAGGATTGGGCCATCCCAATGCATAAAGGAGTGCAGCCCGCCGAAATCGGCAATCAGTCTGGAGCCGGGGCGCAGCATGAGATGGTAGGTATTGGCAAGGATAATCTGCGCGCCCGCCGAGCGCAATTCCTCTGGAGAGACACTTTTTACGGTCGCCTGCGTCCCAACGGGCATAAAAATGGGCGTGGAGATCGCGCCATGCGGGGTCGTAATCGTCCCGGCACGCGCCCACGTCTGCGAACACTCAGCATCAATTGTAAACGTGAATGACGACATGCAACTTCAATCAATAACTGGCTTCAATAGAATCTGGGTTGTAGAGGCCCGGCGCAGCGCATTCCGAAACTTTTCCTGGGATGCCAGTCTCTGGACAAAGGAGAAGGATGCGATATATCGGGCCTCTACAATGGTTATTGTCTCACATGAGTCAAGCGTGAGGGTGGTTCCCATAAGCATCATAGGGCAAGCCCATAAGCCCGTCTGAGATACGCCCCATAAACAGGCCCATCAAACTGTTGGTAAAAAGCAGAGGCAAGCGTTGTCCATGCTGCAAAAGTTCCCGCGCCCGCGTGTTCCGCAGTTCCACCATCTCCCCCACGCATAATACGTGGCTCCTGGCAAAATTCCCAATGATAGGGATTGCACGCAATGAACAGGCCAAAGGCATTTTGTTGCAGATGTTTATTCCATAGACGACCTGCTGGCCTGCCCATACGAGGAATAGGCAGTGCAGGAATATCGTTCCCCCAACGAAAAAGTGTTCGCGCCCCCGCCGCACAAGCATACTCCCATTCATCTGAAGTTGGGAAACGAAACTCATCCCAGCGCGCAATACGCTGAGCTACCGCCTCACGGGATATCGGAACCATTGAGCGTTCCCACCCTCGCTTTGGTCCTAACCGCTCATTAAACACAGGTGCAGGAGCAAGCGGGTGGGCCACGACCTCCAATAGAAACGGCTCAATAAACACCTGTCGTAATGGTGTTAGCACCATATCCAGGTACTCATCCAGGGTTTTATGAATCATGGGCAGAGATTCTTGCTCCCAACTCGCCCGCTGCTGTTCATCAGGTTCAAAAGGATGCTCTCGATCATAGCCTAGTTGCGCTTCCCCACCAGGAATAAGGGCAAAGAATGAGTGGTCATACCCCTCCGGTGGCCCGTCCCATTCAAAAAAAGCTACTAGATGTTTTTGATCGCCTAACATGCTGGGACTGACTTTATGAAAACGAAATCGCTCTGGTAGATGACGCTCCAATTCACGCGCCATCTCTTCACATTCAGCGATACTTAATTGATTCCATCTTTGGAGCAGGAGAATGGATTTGGAAAATGATGGCATGTTTCTACCTGCCTTTTTTTCACACTGTTAACTTTTCCTGGTGAACTCCTCTCTTTCAGTCAACGAGTTCCCAGGAAAAGGCCACAAACTCGGTTGTCGTCTCGGCCAAAACAGCTATTTCGGTTCCCACATCATAGATGAGCCAACCTTGCTGAAATGGTCCATGTGGAGCAAAATCATGGATGTCTTCCACAAAATCGTAATGCTTCACGATATGAAGAAACTCCTCAAGGGAAATTGGCTGACAGGTGGTATAGCGTTCGCTTACTACCGTCTCTAAAAAGCGTTCTGCTTGTGGAGGAGCCATCGTACTTGCTTCATCCAGTAATACACTGATCCAAAAGTGTGCTGCGTTTTGAAAAGAGGATGTTGCCCCACGCTGAAAGCGAATAGTTTCTTCCGAAGAGAGATCGTGTTTTTGGAAGATGTTACAAGAAAATGGGGGCAGGGGGGTGGCTCTGACTTGGGCAAGCAATGAACAAAGTGTTTCTCTTGTCAACGTAGTTATCATTTCACACTCCTCCTTCAGAAAGAGTTTGTTGCTTTCATGACAAGGACTCCAAGAAGAGTCTTCTTGAATGTCCTTGTCATGAAACTACGGCTTACGGAAAACCAGGCTCATAGAGTGGAAATGCTGATATAATCTGATCAGCAGTATTCAAAAACATTTGTACAACCATACCTGATGAGGTTTCCCCCAAATAGGTATTTCCGGTTATATGTAACCTGTTGTTGTAAGCCTCCTCAATGCTATCTAGGACTTCCTGTCTCGTCATAGATTTTGGGAAAAAGCTGGAAAAACCACGTTTAGTAACCCCACTTACCCGTACCTGTGCTTGATATACCCCGCGAGCATCAGGAGGAGTTTCCGTTCCCGGTATTACTTCCCCTGGAGTTCCAGGGGTACCTTCCCAGTGGTAGCCAGTAGCGAGACCTCTTTTGTTTATCTCGCCTTCAAAAATGTGTTGCTCTGCTCCAGGAGCAAAATTGCAATTATGCACCACCCACTGCTCTACCCCCACCACAAAGGTGTGGTCGTGGGCCACTTCCAGATTATACATCACCTTCGTGCCGGGAACCACCTTCCAGCCCGTTACCACGCCATACTGCCCATTTGCCTCCAGCACATGCATGCCCAGTTTGATCTGCCCAACCGGCAGGAAGCCTTTTTCCTTCGTCAGGAAGGGATGCTTTTTGTTGGTGTGGATCAGCTCACTGGTCTTGCTGGTATGCTTGCTGTGCGCGTCGGTCTTCGTGGTGGTCAAGGTCAGATCAACCAGGTCATTGTCGTGGTTGATCCAGACGTGCAGGATGGGTTCAAGTTCCATCCGGTGCGTCTTGGGATTGTAGGCCCAGACTTTTTCACCGACATGTAGCGAACCAATGGCTTGCTCTCCACGGGCAGTTGCCACCAGCGTGGCAGAGGTAAAGCTGCATGCTCCGCCCAGCCCTTCTCCTCCATGTTCCAGCAAGTTCTCACCCTCGTGTTCGAGAAGATTCTCCCCTTCATGTTCGAGGATGTTCTCGCCCCCGTGTTCAAGCAGGCTCATGCCGCCTTTGAAAAGGAGTTCGGCTCCACGGAACATCTCGCCTGCGCCCATGAGCATGGAAATGTCCATGACGCCGTTGAAGAGCAGGTCGGCTCCCGCCAGCACCTTTTGCCACAGGCTGGTCTTGCCACTGAAAATGGTGCCCACGTCACTCACCATCGAGGAGAAGCCGGTGACGGTATCCAGAGCGTTCACCGTCACGCTGGCAACGGTGTGGATCACGGTACTGCCAATGCTGGTCACGGTATGCCAGGCACAATCCCACCAGCCGCTGCAGGCAGGCGCTGGAGGGGGAGGCGGGGGCGGAACGGTTCCCGACACGCCGCCACCAGCCCCGCCATGCCAGGTGAGCATGCGCCCGCTCGGGTCACTGGCCGTTTCAGGATTGCCATTGACGTAGGCATAGGGGTTCAGGCCCTCTATATTGCCCTGCATCGTATCGGCAGAGAGGAACACCCCGGCCACCGGGTCGTAGTAGCGGGCGTGGAAGTAATCCAGCCCACTGGCATCATGATACTGACCCGTAAAGCCCTTGGCGGTGTTGATATTGCCCTGATAGTAGCGGCCATTGCCGTAGGGGCCAAAAACCTGGTTGCCTTTGAGTGAGGCTCCGCCTGCCGCGTTGTTGAAGCTGGCGAGGATACTACCGAGGGCATCGGTCAGGTAGAAAGTGGTGCCGTTGCCATCCAGCGCGCCGATCAGCCGCCCGCCCAACGAGTAGTAGTAGGTGTTCCACTGGTTGGCCCCACTGCCGCTGTACTGGTGTTCTTCGAGACCGAAGGGGTAGACGATCATCGTGCTGCCGCTGCCGTTAGTGGCACGGCGCAGCACGCGCTCGCCGGAGGCATCGTAGAGGTACTGCTCCTGGTTGGTGCTGCTGGCGTACCACTGGGTCAGGTGGTCGAGCAGGTCGTAGGAGAGCGTCGCCGTCGTGCCGCTATAGGAACGTGAGGTGACATTGCCCCAGGCATCGTAGCTGCTGGTGTAGCCCTGTCCCGATTTGGAGGAGCAGGTGCTACCGATTGCGTACAATCCGGCCAACTCGTGCGGCTGGCTGTTGCAGTAGAGATACTGGTACTGCGTGCTGCCGCCATTGAGCGGGCCTTGCCAGAGTTGCCCCAGGTGCGTATAGACAAACGTGTTGCTGTAACTGGCCCCAGTGAGGGTATTGGAAAGCGTTCCAGTGCCACACGTGCCGTTACCTGCCGAAGGTTGCGTACCGGAGTTGCCAGCCCACACGAGGCGGTTCTGCTCGTCATAGCAGAAGTTTTGCGTCTCGCTGCCGCCGGAATTGCTCGCCCCTGGCACCGCCGCCTGGGTCGTCGAGAGACTGATCAGGTTGCTGGCCGGGTCATAGGTGAGCGATTGTGAGAAGATGGTACCGCTATTGCCACTGCCACCCTGCCACGTGGCCTGCATACTGAGCAGGCGCAGATTGCCATCATAACCAAACTGAGCAATGGCCAGCGCCCCGCCAGCAGTGGTCCGGAAGTTAATCGCGCTCACCTGCGCCTGCGCATTGAAACTCAAGGTTGCCAGGGTACCATTCCCATTGCCCAGACCCGTCAGCACACCGGTGGTGCTATCGTACTGGTTGACCATGGTATAACCCTGACCGGAAGGGTTGGTACTGGTTTGCAGTTGGGTCGCCTGGTCGGCATCGTTATAGGTGTATTGTGCCAGGTAGCTGGGAAGTGCGGTCGTCACGTTCCAGCCGGAGGGCAGACCGGTAATTTGCAATTGCTCTGCCAGTAGACGCCCGCGCGCATCATGCTCAAAGGACTCGGTCGTGGTCGCGGTTGTCCCATCCGGGAAGTAGGTTGTGGCGACACTCTGGGTAAGCCGCCCGATTGGATAGTCGGTCGTGCCGGAGACGGTCAGGGTATTCGTGTCGTAGGTGTTTTGCACATAGGGGTGAGCGCCGCTGGTCAACCGATGTTGCCGTCACATAATAGTTGCTATCGCCACTCACCTGCCCAAGACTGTAGTTCGTGCAGGAGGTATAGGTTCCCGAGAGGGTAGCCGAACAGGTGATGCCGTCCTGTCCCTGCCCAAACATGGGGTCCTGGACGGCAATTGCTCTACCCAGCGCATCGTAGAAGGTCGCTGTACCGCCGGGGGTGTTGTTCTGGTAGTCTTTGGCCCCGTTGGGATCGACCCAGCCGCTGCCACTGGTGACCACAAACGGCTCGCTCTGGAAGACGCTGTGATTCTGGTCGTTGTAGGTAGTGAAGACGATGGTATCGTACCCATTGGTCGGACCAGGTGTGCGCGTTTCAATGGCGCGCCCCTGGCTATCGTAGAAGGTACGTGAGGTGACAGTGTTGTACTGGTAAGAGACGGTGTCGATCTCGAAGCATGGCAGGGTGCTGCTGCTCGAGCAGTTTGAATTGGTAATGGACTTCTTCGTGTAACTTCCATGATGCAAGGGCAATTGCGCCTGCACGGTACGGTTGCCGCTCGCGTCATAGCTGTAGCTATAACTGGTCTGCTGATTGTTGGGATCGGTGACGCCTGTCACCGCGTCTCCCTGGCTCGTATCGTAGGTATAACTGGTAGTCTGCCCAAAGGCATTGGTGGCGCTGACCGGAACCGCGGAGAAATGGGTGCTATCATAGGCTGAGCAGGCCGTATAATGTCCGACAGTCCAGGCGCTGGAGGCAATGGCGATGGTACCACTAGAAACGGTACACCCTTTTCCGCTGTAGAGCGAGGGGGTAGCAACTCCATCGGGATCAACTGTCGCTACCACGTTACCATTCACATCATAATCGGTGTAGCTAGTAGTCAGTGGACCGGTCTGTCCCGAACAGTTGCTGCTCGCATAGGTTTTGACGGTAGTGGGCCAGCCTGCTGAAACCGGGCTGACACCCGAACCTTCATCATACGTGGTGTACTGGCACTGCCAGATGTGTCCGCTCTTATCGTCGATCTCGCTATGGGCAACTTTGTTCACGGTGTAGTAGGTCCACTGTGGAGATGAGGTCGTCTGATCGTTGGTGGCATAGGTCCATTTCTCAGTGAGAGGGTAGAGTGAAGTGGACAGATCGGTGCCACTGATTTGTTCCTGGATAAGATTGTGATAGACCTTTGATCCGATAGCAGAGATGCCGCCACTGCTACTGTAGTCATCGTAAGTGTAACTGGTGGTGGTAGATGGAGCATTGCTGTTGCTCATCCCGGTCAGTTCGTAGTCGGTCGTCTGCATGCTGTTCAGGACCACTTCACAGGCTGGATACGTGGCGGTCGAGCGGCAGGCATTGGAATTCGCGGCATAGGTGTAAACAGTCGAGCGTAGTTCCGCAGAAGAGGTGGCGCTGTTGCCAGCATAGACATCTTCCTGGGAGAGCGAGCCGCCCAGGAAGTTGGCCGGGTCAGACCAGGGCGTGTACCAGCCCTCGGTACTATAATAGGTGTCCACTGTGAGGTCCTGGGATGGACTGGTGATGTAAACCTGCCAGAAACCCTGGTATTCGGCATGGAAGTAGTCCTGCCAGGTGCTATCGCCCGATGGCTCCCAGTTATCGCCGACACAGTCTTTATCGGCCTGCGTCTGGTCGGGATAGCACCAGGTGGTCTTGCCATCCCATGTGCCGGTCTTGATTAAGCGATAGCTATACTGGATATTGGCCGGACTCAGGTTCGCATTACTGCTATCCTTGCCCCAGGAGGTAAGCTGGGTGACCACCTGCTCGCTCCAGGCCCGTTCGTCCGGGTTGGCATAATTGCCGGTACACTGTAACGAGGACTGGCTGTTCTTGTGGTTGGGACAGTAGAAAGGATCGTAGCGGTTATCAACGATGAAGCCTTGCGAATTGGTATCGGTAGGGGTGCCATGCGAGTTATTATAGGCGACGTAGTAGCTAATATGCTGCCCCACGCCCGTATCGTTGTCAAAGATGGAGTTGAGGTACTTCCATTTGGTCGTCACCTGATAGGGGTTGCCACCCACCTTATCCTGCCCATCAAAGTACGTGTCATTGGTGTTAGGATCAGTCGGGTCGGTATAGCCAAAGACGGTCCCTTTGAGTTGATGCGCGGTGCCACTCTGATAGATGGTGGGAGTAACGCTCATCAACACGTGATCGCCTGCGCAGTATCCAGGCTGACCTGATGCCGGGTCGGTGCAGTTAGAGTAAACGGTATCGCTGTAGGTGAAGTCGTAGCGATAGGCAGCATGATTCAGCGTTGAATCATCGCCTACATAGGTGGTCAGATACATCAGCGAAAGCGACGCGAAGGTATTGGGAGCAGTGAAGGTACCACTGCCACTTTTCTGAATTGGGTCATCACAACGTAATGTGGTCGTGGTATTATCGGGTGGCGTACCGGTACAGTTGTAGTTGGTGCCATAGGGGTCGGCCCAACTGCCCAGAGCAGTGGGAGCCTTATAGTGAAAATCAACGGTGCCTGCAATGGACGTAGGTGAGGTGTTAGGGCTGGGACTGGTGCCATAGATGATTTGCTTGATGCCTGAGTCACGAATGGTCGTATAGGTGTTCCCATTCGAGCTAAAGGTGTAACTATCTTGCAGGTATGAAATGAAGGTCACACGGTAGGTGCCTGCATTCGCGCCCTCGTTGGGAGCAACGATCTTATTGACCTGCCACAGATAGTTGTGTCGCCCACCGCCACTATCCGTCCAATATTCAAGCGAGTCAGATGTACATCCAACTTCGTAGTAGGTGCCTGACTTGTCCCATACGTGGAAACACTGGTTTGAACCAGGATTGACAAGTTGGATTTTGAGATAAGAGATATGCTGTGTGTCATACAGGTTGTTCGAACCTTGCGGAATCAGGCGGTCGCCGACGCCACCGACGTCATTCAAGAAATACCAGGTGGTGCCGCCGACTGTTTCGGTGCTGATCGAGCCAAGCGTCAGGTTCCAGCCATCTCCCTCATCCCCTGCTGGAGATGTGAGACTATGGCGCTCGTTGGGACCGGCACCAGAGTATTGGAGCGCCAGTTGAGGAGCGTAACCACCAGGGCCGGGCGCAACCGAAATCGGATAGCTATAGGAAAGCTGACCGTTGTTGCCCTGCATGGAGGCCAGGTGGAGCGGGGGCGGACTCTGATTAGAAGGATCACCAACACCGATATTGACGATAT
>Ga0209581_1000586_pt1 | contig 68450 bp, 61 predicted proteins | sample Coa_R2_FD_187160 | JGI IMG/M metagenome (GOLD analysis project Ga0209581, IMG submission 187160) | Surface soil microbial communities from Centralia Pennsylvania, which are recovering from an underground coalmine fire - Coalmine... | ecosystem: Environmental > Terrestrial > Soil > Unclassified ...
CTCCTCCAGGACCAGGGCGCGCATCTGCGGGCGATCGTCAAGGGCGGCGCCTTCCACAAGAACCGCCTGGCGGGGTAGCGATCGCGGTGACACCGAGCGCCACCTTTTCCGCCTTCCAATTGCCATTCCCTCTCCCGCTTGCGGGAGAGGGCAGGGTGAGGGTGTCTCCGTCCAGCACGCCGATGCCCTCACCCTCTCCCTCTCCCGCACGCGGGAGAGGGGGGCGGCCGGGGCAAAGATAGATGCGGCAAACACGCCGCCGCCCCCTCACCTCGCTCCGCCTCGGCGGCGCGGCGCTGCGCGCGGTGACCGCCGTCACCTACGCGGTCATGCTGCTGCCGATCGTCTTCGTCTGCTGGCTCAGCTTCTTCAAGAACGAGCTGCTGGCCTTCCCGCCCGAGGGCTACACGCTGCGCTGGTTCTCGCAGATCTGGGCGCAGAGCCAGTTCGCCGAGGGCTTCGCCACCAGCCTCGAAGTCGGGATCGTCGCCATGCTGGGCGGGCTCGTCCTCGGCGTGCCCGCGAGCCTCGCCCTCGCCCGCCACGCCTTCCGCGGCAAGGAGGCAACGGCGACGCTGCTGACGGCGCCTCTCATCGTGCCGAGCATCGTCATCGGCACGGCGCTCTACATCTTCTTCATCGAGGTCGAGATCGTGACGGGCTGGCCGTTGACCGGCTCCATCGTCGGCCTCGCCCTCGCGCACATCCTCATCACCATTCCCTGGACCGTGCGCCTCATCACCGCGAGCCTTCTCGGCCTCGACCCCGCGCTCGAGGAGGCGGCGATGAATCTCGGCGCCGACCGCTGGCGGACGCTGCTGCGCGTGACCTTGCCGGTGATCCGGCCCGCGGTCGTCGCGGCGGCACTCTTCAGCTTCGTCGTCTCCTTCGGCAATCTCGAAATCTCGCTCTTTCTCGTGGCGCCCGGCACGACGACCCTGCCGATTGCCATCCTGCAATATCTCGAATGGAAGATCGATCCGACGATCGCCGCCGTCTCGCTGGTGCAGATCGCGATCATCGCCGCCGGCATGCTGCTGACGAACCGGTTCGTCAAGCTGAGCCAGGTGGTGTGAGGGATGCGGCAAGATGCGGCGTCGCCCTCACCCCTCACCCTCCCGTTGCTGCGCAACGGGCCCCTCCCTCTCCCCCTCTCCCCGAGGGGAGAGGGGCGAGGGATTGCCTGGCCCGATCCTTCAGCCTCGTCCCTCCCCCCTCTCCCGCCGGGAGAGGGGAGAGGTTAGGTGAGGGGTGAGGGCTCTCGCCGACGGTCGCATGCCGACGCCATAATCCATGTCCGACCTCCGCCTCGAACACCTCGGCAAGAGCTTCGGCGAGTTTCGCGCCGTCGACGACGTGTCGCTCTCGGTGGCGGAAGGCGAGCTCCTGGTGCTGCTCGGCCCCTCGGGCTGCGGCAAGACGACGACGCTGCGGATGATCGCCGGCTTCATCGAGGCGACGACGGGGCGCATTCTTCTCGGCGGGCGCGACGTCACCTATCTGCCGCCCTATCGCCGCAACACCGGCCTCGTCTTCCAGGGCTACGCGCTCTTCCCGCACCTCTCCGTCTTCGAGAACGTCGCCTTCGGCCTCGAAATGCGCCGCCTCGACCGCACGACGATCAAGGCGAAAGTCGCCGACGCGCTCCGCCTCGTGCGCCTCGAAGCGCTGGGCCAGCGCATGCCGCGCCAGCTCTCGGGCGGGCAGCAGCAGCGCGTCGCCCTGGCGCGCGCCCTCGTCATCGCGCCCGACATCCTGCTGCTCGACGAGCCGCTCTCCAACCTCGACGCCAAGCTGCGCCAGGAGGTGCGGGTCGAAATCCGCGAGCTGCAGAAGAAGCTCGGCCTCACCGCGGTCATGGTGACGCATGACCAGGAAGAGGCGCTCTCGATGGCCGACCGGCTCGTCGTCATGAATGAGGGGCGGGTGCAGCAGATCGGGACCCAGCGCGAGCTCTACAACCACCCGCAGAACCGCTTCGTCGCCAATTTCATCGGCCGCACCAATTTCTTCGAGGGCGCGGTAACGGCGCCGGGGCGCTTCCGCAGCGCCGGCGGGCTCGACATCGCCTTCGCCGCCGGCGCCGCCGAGCGCCGGCTCCTCGCGGTGCGGCCGGAGAAGATACGGCTCGGCCGCGAGGCGTCGCCGAACTGCTTTCCCGGCGTCGTCGAGCGCGTCACATATCTCGGCTCGCAGACGGAGTATCAGGTGCGCCTCGCCTCGGGTGAGGCGGTCGCCATTCATGCCCAGAATGCGCAGAACGGCGCCGATGAGCCGTTGGCGCCGGGCCTGCCGGTGCACGTCGCGTGGGACGCCGAATCCTGTCAGCTTCTCGACTAGCCGCGTCCATGGCACACTCGACCGCAAAAGCATCATCAGGGAGGGTTCGCATGACCAAGATCCACTCGCTTTCGCCATCGCGTCGCGCCGTGCTGCAGGGCATGGCGGCGGCCGGCGCCGCCGGCCTCGTGCCGCTGCCGGGAAGAGCCGCCGGCGGCCGCGTCATCGTCGGCACCTGGGGCGGCGACTATCAGAACCTGCAGCAGAAGCACATCGTGACGCCGATCATGGAGAAGGAGGGCATCCAGGTCATCTTCGCGACCGACAATGATTCGCCGCGCAAGACGAAGCTTCTCGCCGAGCAGCGCCTGCCGCGCGGGTCGATGGATGTCGTCGCGCTCAACGGCTCGGGCATGTACGAGATGTACAAGAAGGGCACACTGCTCGAGCTCGACTTCTCGAAGCTCAAGAATGCGAAGCACATCCTGCCCAAGCTGAGGACCAAATATTCGGTGCCGCACATCTTCACCGACCGGGTGATCCTCTATAACCCGAGCAAGATCACCGAGGCGCCGACTTCCTACAACGACCTCTGGAACCCGAAATACGCCGGCAAGATCGGCGTCATCGACATCCAATACCAGACGACGATCGAATCGGCGGCGCTCATCAATGGCGGCAGCCTGCACAATTACGAGCCGGGCAAGCCGAAGCTGCTCGAGCTGAAGAAGATGGGCGTCAAGATCGTGCCGACCAACGAGGCGATGGCGCAGGCGCTGAAGAGCGAAGAGATCTGGATGTGCATCATGTGGAAGGCGCGCGGCGTGCAATGGCAGAACGCCGGCGTCCCCATCAAGATGGCCTCGCCCAAGGAAGGCCTCGTCCTCTTCATCTCGGAATTCGGCATCGCCAAGAACGCCCCGGACAAGGACGCCGCCTACGCCTATCTCGACGCGACGCTGGATCCGCGGCCGCAGCAGGGCTTCATCGAGGATATGGGCTACAACCCCACCGTCGACGACGTGAAGCCCGAAGGCGAGATGGCCAAACGCGTCGCCTTCTCGCCGGCCGAAGCCGAGTCGATGATGGTGCAGGACTACGACTACCTCGCCAAGAACGACGCGCAGCTCAAGGAATGGTGGGACAAGGTGTTCAAGGCGTGAGGGGTGGGTCAGCCCGCGCAGGAGCCCTCTCCCGGGTGCGGGAGAGGGCAGGGTGAGTGACCCTCTCCCCGTTGGGCGAGAGAATCTTGTGTCGTGACAGCGCTTACCAGCTCATCCCCGCGCCGCCGCCACGATGCCGCCGCCCTCCTCGCGCCGGCGATGGCGAGCGTCGTCCTCGTCCTGGTGCTGCCGCTCGTCCTCCTCTTCCGATACAGCTTCAATCACTTCGAGCCCGGCCAGTTCATGGTCGAGGCGGCGACGCCGGAGAACTACGTCAAATTCTTCGCCGACCCCTATTACCGCAAGGTCATGCTGGTGACGGTCGGCGTCGCCGCGATCAGCACCCTGCTCTGCCTCGTTCTCGGATATCCCGCCGCCTATCTGCTGGCGCGCAGCAAATGGCGGCACAAGAGCCTCCTCGTCATGCTCGTCGTCATGCCGCTCTTCGTCGGCAACGCCGTGCGCGCCGCCGGCTGGATCGTCGTCTTCGGCCATGAGGGCTTCCTCAACGCGGCCCTCCTCTGGCTCGGCCTCATCCGCGACCCGCTCGACATCATGTATACGCCGCTTGCCGTCATCATCGGCATCACCGGCTTCAACCTGCCCTTCATGGTGCTCACCCTGCAAAGCGTCATTGAGGGCATCGACGAGGCGCTCGAAGAAGCGGCGCTCGGCATGGGGGCGGGGCCGCTCCGCACCTTCCGCCGGGTGACGCTGCCGCTGTCGCTGCCCGGCATCATCGCCGGCACCATCCTCTGCTTCATCCTGGCGATGAATGCCTATGCGACGCCCGTGCTGCTCGGCGGGCCGCGCTTCCAGATGATGGCGCCCATCGTCTACGACCAGATCTCGAACCAGGCGAATTGGCCGCTCGGCAGCGCCCTCGCCTTCATCCTCATGGCGGCGACCCTCATCCTGACCGGCGCCGCCAACGCGCTGCTGCGGCGGCGCCTGCGCGCCTGAGCGGCGCCCCCGGGGCAAATTTCGCTTGCCTTGCGCGCGGGTTTGCCGGCGGTAATTTCCGCGTCACGGTTTCGCCATGCGGGAGTGCGGGGGCGTGTGGACCTATGTTGCGATCGCGATCGGCGGCATCGTCGGCTGCTGCTTGCGCTACGGCCAGACCGGCTTCGTCCAGGCGGTCTGGGGCCGCGATTTTCCCTATGCGACGCTCAGCATCAATGTCATCGGCAGCTTCCTCATGGGCTTCCTCTTCATCGCGACGGTGGAGCGCGTCACGATGGCGCCGGAGCTGCGCGCCGGCATTCTCACCGGCTTCCTCGGCGGCTACACGACCTTCTCGACCTTCTCGATGGAGGCGCTGCTGCTGATCGAGCAGGGCGAGGCGGGGTCGGCGATCCTCTACCTCGCGCTTTCGGTCGGGCTGGGGCTGTTGGCCGCGTTCAGCGGTGCCTATATCGCACGTAACCTCTGAATGGAGGGCGCGATGCCGGACGAGGTCACCGTCGTGCGCATCTATATCAGCGAGGCCGATCACGGCCGCCGCCACAACCGCATGCACGAGATCCTGGCGCTGCTCCGCGACCAGCACGGCATTCACGGCGTCACCGTCTTCCGCGGCATCGCCGGCTTCGGCAGCAGCGGCGAGGTGCATGCGGCGGATCTCCTGCGCCTCACCGCGGACCTGCCGATCGTCATCGAATTCTTCGACGCGCCCGACCTTGCCGAAGCGGCGCTGACGGCGCTGCGCGGCCTCGTGCCGGACGGACATGTCATTTCATGGAGCGCAAGGCGACGTTGAAGGAGAGCCATTCGCCCGACGTCGCGGGCTGGGTGACGGAGGCGGGGCTCGCCGGCCACTCCGAGCCCGATCTGTTGAGCGGCTTCTGCGAGCGCGCGATCGCCGCGGGATTGCCGCTCGCCCGCGCGACGGTCATCGTCGACACCCTGCACCCGATCTATGAAGGGCGCGTCTTCCGCTGGCAGCGCGGCGCCAAGGAGGCGACGCTCTCCGAATACGGCCGCACCGATGTGGGCGACGCGGCGGCGGCGTGGCGGCGCAGCCCCTTCTTCCATCTGCTGCAGACGGGCGGGTCGAGCTTGCGCGCCCGCCTGCGCCCCGGCGACAAACTCGGCTTCCCGGTGCTCGAGGAGATGCGCGAGGCCGGCATCACCGACTATCTCGCCCTGGTCAACCGCTTCGCGGCGGACGGGGTCATCGGCGAGATGGACTGCATCCTCTCCTCCTGGATGACGGACGCGCCGGAGGGGTTCGGCGAGAGCGCCCTCGCCGAGCTTCGCCGCATCGTCCCCTGCCTCGCGCTGGCCGTCAAATCGGCATCGCTGGGCCGCATCGCCGCGACCCTGGTCGAGACCTATCTCGGGCGCGACGCCGGCCGCCGCGTGCTCAGCGGCCGCATCTCGCGCGGCATCGCCGAGCGCATCAGCGCCGTCATCTGGTTCAGCGATCTGCGCGGCTATACGACGATCACCGACACGGCGGCGCCAGAGCACATCATCCCGCTGCTCAACGACTATGCCGAGGCCGTCATCTCGGCGATCGACGAGCGGGGCGGCGAGGTCCTGAAGCTGATCGGCGACGGCACGCTCGCCATTTTCCGCGCCGAGGAGAGCGGGCGCGCCTGCGCCGCCGCCCTCGCCGCGGCAGTGGAGGCGCGGCGCCGGATCGCGGCCCTCAACCAGAGCCGCGGCGCCAAATCGCTGCCGGTGACCGACCTCTATCTCGGCCTTCATGTCGGCGAGGTCTTCTACGGCAACATCGGCAGCAAAGACCGGCTCGACTTCACCGTCGTCGGCCCCGCCGTCAACGAGGCGAGCCGGGTCGCCGCGATGTGCCGCTCGGCCGACCAGACCGTGCTGCTCTCCTCCGCCTTCGCCGCCGCGGCGCGCGGAACGGGCTGGCGCCTCGCCTCGGTCGGGCGCTATGCGCTGCGCGGCATCGGCCGGCCGCAAGAGCTGTTCACGCTCGACGCCGCGGAGGAGGCGGCGGGCTCCGGCCTCCGCCTCTGAGGGCGTCGCTCCGTCCGGCGCGCATCGCCCGCGGATGACACGGACTTTCCTTCCGCTTTGTGGTTGAATGGGCGCCAGGATCGAGCAACCAATAGAAGCTCGAACGGAACCGGTCGCCGAGGCAACGGCGATCCCGAGGGGCACCGCCGAATGTCGAAGCTGCGCCTCACCCTCGCCTGCTGGGATTACGACCGCACGCGCGCGCTCGCCGATGGCAGCGTCGTGCCCGAAGGGATCGACCTCAACTACCTCACCCTGCCCGTCGAGGAGACCTTCTTCCGCATGCTGCGGAACCGCGAGTTCGACGTCGCCGAGGTCTCGCTCTCCTCCTATGTCGTCTCGCTCGGCGGCGCGGAGCCGCCCTTCATCGCCATCCCCGTCTTCCCCTCGCGCTTCTTCCGCCATTCCTGCATCTTCATCGCCGCCAAGAGCGGCATCCGCGAGCCGAAGGACCTCGCCGGCAAGAGAATCGGCGTGCCCGAATACCAGATGACGGCCCCAGTCTGGATCCGCGGCATCCTCCAGGACGAGTACGGCGTCGATCCGGCGAGCCCCGAATATCTGACGGGCGGCGAGGAGCAGCCCGGGCGCAGCGAGAAGGTGCCGGTCGAGATCCCGCCGCGCTTTCGCGTGCGCCCCATCGGTCCGGGGGAGACCCTGGCGGCGATGCTCGCCGCCGGCGAGATCGACGCGCTCTATACGGCGCGCGCCCCCTCGACCTACGCGACGCGGCCGCGGGCGGTCAAGCGGCTGTTCGAGAATTATGTCGCGGTCGAGCGCGCCTATTACCGCAAGACCAGGATCTTTCCCATCATGCACGCCGTCGCGATCCGCCGCGAAATCTACCTCGCCAATCGCTGGATCGCGCAGTCGCTGGCCAAAGCCTTCGCGGCGGCGCAGCGCGCCACATACGAGAGCCTCGCGACTACGGCGGCGCTGAAGGCGATGCTGCCCTGGCAGAACGCGCATGTCGAAGAGGCGCGGCGCGAGATGGGCGATGATTGGTGGCCCTACGGCTTCGCCGCGAACCGCCACGTCCTCGACACCTTCCTGCGCTACCACCACGAGCAGGGCCTGTCGCCGCGCCGCCTGCGGCCCGAGGAGCTCTTTGCGCCGGAAACGCTGGAGGACTACAGGATCTGACCCGCTAGTCGCCTGGATTCCGGGCTAGGCGGTGGTCGGCGCCGACGGCGTCGGCGACCGATGCGAAGCCGTCGGCGCGGAGGAGCGCCGCGAGCTCGCGCTTGATGCGCGCGGCGAGGGCCGGTCCCGCGAAGACGAGGGCGGAGTAGAGCTGCACCAGCGATGCGCCGGCGCGGATCTTCGCGTAGGCGTCGGCGCCGCTGGCGACGCCGCCGCAGCCGATCAGCGGCAGCCGGCCGGCGAGGCGGCGATAGGCCATCCGAAGGCAAGCCGTGGCAAGCGGCATGAGCGGCCGGCCGGAGAGCCCGCCCGCCTCCGCGCGGTGGCGGCTCGCGAGGCCCGGCGGCCGCGTCACCGTCGTGTTGCCGATGATGAGGCCGTCGATGCCGGCGGCGAGGGCGACCTCGACGATGTCCTCGATTTCGGCCTCGGAGAGGTCGGGCCCGACCTTGGCGAGAAGCGGCGGCGGTCGCGTCGGATCGGGCGCCGTCCGCCGCCGCGCCGCATCGACGCGCGAAAGGAGCTCGGCCATGGGCCGGCGCGCCTGCAGCCCGCGGAGGCCCGGCGTGTTGGGCGAGGAGAGATTGACGACGAGGTAGTCGGCGAGGCCGCAGACGGCGTCGATGCCGGCGACGTAATCCGCCGCGGCGTCGCTCGTCGCGCGGTTCTTGCCGAGGTTGGCGCCGACGACCCCCGTCGCGCCGGCGGCGCGGCGCCGCTTCAGCCGCTCGGCGAAGCCGGCGAGCCCCTGGCTGTTGAAGCCGAAGCGGTTGATGACGGCCTCGTCCTCGTCGAGGCGGAAGAGGCGCGGCTTGGGGTTGCCCGGCTGCGGCTGCGGCGTCACCGTTCCGGCCTCGACGAAGCCGAAGCCGAGGGCCAGCATTGCATCCGCGACCTCGGCGTCCTTGTCGAAGCCGGCGGCGAGGCCGATGGGGTTGGGGAACTCGATCCCCCAGAGGCGCGTCGCCAGGATCGGGTCGTCATCGCCGCGCGCGCCGCAGACGAGTCCCGCCTTCAGGACCCGGATCGCGAGGTGGTGCGCCGTCTCCGGCGAGAGGCGGTAGAGGGCCGGCCGCAGCAGGCGATAGGCGAGGCCGGCCATGCGCCTCCGGCGGGTCAGGACGTCCGGCCGGTGACGAGCCGCACCAGCGCGTTCCAGAGGACGCGCAGCATCAGCGAGACGCCCGAGATGGGCTTGGCGGCGGGCGGCAGAGGCGGCGGCGGGGCCGGCGCCGCCGTGCCCGGCTCGGCCGCCACCGGCGCGGGCTGCGCAGGACGCGCCGCGAGCTGCGCCTTGAGGCAGGTCGCGAACTGGCCCATGAGCTGCCCGGCGAGGTCGCGGATCATGCCGACGCCGCGGCCGTATTGGGCGACGGCGCCGGTCAGGGTGAGGTCGGTGCGGACGACGACGCGCGAGCCTGCCGGCGACGGCTCCAGGCGGAAGGCGACGAGAGCGTTGGCGGCGCCGCGGCCCTTGGCGTCGTTGCCGCGGGCGCGGACCTTCGCGGTGTGCCCCGCCGCATCGATCTCCTCGAATTTCGCCGTGCCGGCGAAGCTGAGGGCCACCGGGCCGAGGCGGACCTGCACCTTCCCCTTGTAGGTCTCCTTGTCGACGACCTCGGTAAGCTCGGCGCCCGGCATGCAGGGCGCGATCCGCTCGATATCCATCAGCACCGGCCAGGCCTCGGCGGGCGGCAGGGGCACCTCGAAGGAATTCTCGAACTCCATCCTGTACCTTCCTTGGATCCGGGCTCAGCGGGCCACGGCGGCGGCCGCGGAGCGGCCGGCGATGCGGCCGAAGACCGCGCCCGAAGTGAGGCCGGTGCCGCCCGGATAGTTGAAATAGAAGAGCCCGCCGACTAGCTCGCCGGCGGCATAAAGACCCGGAATGGGGCGGTAATCGAGGCTCACCACCTCGGCCTTGTCGGTGATGCGCAAGCCGCCGAAGGTGAAGGTGATGCCGCAAGTGACGGCATAGCCCTCGAAAGGCGGCACCGAGATCGTGTTCGCCCAGTTGCTCTTGTCGATGGCGAGTCCTTCCGTGCGCCGCCCGTCCTTGATGTTGGGATTGAAGGGAATATCGGTCCGCACCGCGGCATTGTAGGCGGCCACCTCCGCGAGGAACGCCGCCTTGTCGACGCCGTCGAGCTTGCCGGCCAGCTCTTCCAGCGAATCCGCCGTCACCTTGGTGATCTGCCGGATGTTGTACTCGCCGCGCTGGAGGTGCTTCACCTTGTTATCGAAGATCTGCCAGGCGAACTGGCCCGGCTGCTCCAGGATGACGCGGCCGTATTTCGCATAGGTGTAGTTGCGGAAATCGGCGCCCTCATCGACGAAGCGGCGGCCGCGCGCATTCACCATGATGGCGAAAGGGTAGGAGTGCTTCTGGAACTGGTCGCCGACGGCGAGGTCGCCGAATTCGGGCGCGTTCATGTCCCAGCCGACGGCATGGCAGCCCGACCAGTTGCCGCAGGGGCTGGCGCCGATGGCGAGCGCCATGCGGAGGCCTTCGCCGGTGTTGAAGCGGGAGCCGCGCACCTTGGCGAGGTCCCAGCCGGGGCCGAGATAGCGCGTCCGCCACTCGGCATTCGCCTCGAAGCCGCCGCAGGCGAGAATGACCGCCTTGGCGCGCAGCACGCTCACCCTCCCGCCGGCGCGGATGCGGCAGCCGATGACGGCGCCGTCCTCTGTGAGAAGGTCGAGCGCGCGGGTCTCGTAGCGGATCGGGACGCCTTCCCGCCGCGCCGCCTCGGTCCACATCGCGATGAGGCCGGGGCCGCCGCCCACGGCCTCGAGAGTGAGGCCGCCCCAGAATTTGAAGCGGCCCTCGACCTTGAAGGCCTGGCGCCCGTAGATCGGCACGAAGCGGATGCCCTTCTCGCGCATCCAGCGCAGCGCGCCGAGGCTTTGCGTCACCAGCAGCTCGACGAGGTTCGGATCGGCGCGGTACTGCGTCACCCGCGCCATGTCGTCGAAGAACTGGTCGCGCGTGTAGGTACCGAAATCGGTGGTCGCGATTTCCTCGGCCGAGAGGTCGGGGACGAGGCTCTTGATGTCCTCGAGCCCGTCATAGGCGACGCGCATCGCGCCCGCGGTGAAGCGGCTGTTGCCCCCGCCCTCGGCTTCGGGCGCGGCTTCGAGCATGAGGACGGAGGCGCCGCTCTCGCGCGCGGCGAGCGCCGCCGCGAAGGCGGCATTGCCGCCGCCGACGACGATGACGTCCCATTCCGTGGCGTCCATGTTATTCCGAGACCTCCGCGATGCCGCCATGTGCCTTCGACCAGCCCGGCGGGTCGCGCATGAATTTCTCGACCTCCTCCAGCATGGCGCTGCCGAACTGGCCGCTCTCCTTGGCGACGGCGAGGACGTCCCACCACGTCGCGAGGCGATGCAGCTTGACGCCGAGCTCGTCGAGGATCCGCGTGCCGCCCGGCATAATGTCGTAATAGAAAATGACGAAGCAGTGCTCGACCCTGGCGCCCGCCTCGCGCAGCCCTTTGCAGAAATTGACCTTGCTCCGCCCGTCGGTCGTCAGGTCCTCGACGAGGAGCACGCGCTGGCCCTCCTCGACATGGCCCTCGATGAGGGCGTTGCGGCCGAAGCCCTTCGGCTTCTTGCGCACATATTGCATGGGCAGCATCAGGCGCTCGGCCATCCAGGCGGCGAAAGGAATGCCCGCCGTCTCGCCGCCCGCCACCGCGTCGAACTGCTCGGCGCCGATGTCGCGCAGCACCGTGGCGACGCCGAAATCGATGAGCTGCCGGCGCACGCGCGGGAAGGAGATGAGGCGTCGGCAATCGGTATAGACCGGGCTCGCCCAGCCCGAGGTGAAGATGAAGGGCTTCTCGGCGCTGAAGCGCACCGCCTCCACTTCGAGCAGCATCTTCGCCGTCATTTCGGCGATCGCCTTCTTGTCGAAAATGCTCATCCTCTCCTGCCCGCTCACCTGCGCTCCGCGCGCGGGCGGGAGAGGTAGCACAGCTCGGCGCGGCAGGCCATGGCTCGCGCGGCGCGCGCCGGGACGAGGATCCCGGCGAGCGCTGCACTCATTCGCCGGGCGCGGCGGTCTCCGGATCTTTCCAGCGCTTCACCACCTCGGCGTCAATATCGAAGAGGTCGAGGGCGCGCCCCACGGTCTGCGTCACGACGTCGTCAATCGTCCGCGGCCGGTGATAGAAGGCGGGAACGGGCGGCATCACGACGGCGCCGTTGCGCGTCGCCGCCGCCATGGCGGCAATATGCCCGGCATGGAGCGGCGTCTCGCGGAAGAGCAGCACGAGGCGCCGGCGCTCCTTGAGGCAGACATCGGCGGCGCGCACGACGAGCTCGTCGGCAAAGCCATAGGCGATGCCGCTCAGCGTCTTCGCTGAGCAGGGCGCGATCAGCATCCCCGCCGTGCGGAACGAGCCGCTGGCGATCGCCGCCCCGACATCGCGGTAGCTGTGGACGCAATCGGCGAGCGCGCGGACCTCGTCGAGGCTGCGCGGCGTCTCCTCGGCGATGGTCCGGCCGGCGGCCGGCGAGAGGACGAGGTGAGTCTCGATCCCGCCGAGGCGGCGCAGCAATTCGAGCGCGCGAATGCCGTAGATCGCCCCCGAGGCACCGGTAATGGCGACGATGAGGCGCTTCATCGAAATTCGGCCCCGCGCATCTGGCGCATGCTGCCCGCCCCCCGAGCGCCGGCCGCGGGAGTTGCCGCCGCCGGCGGCCCGTTCTATCACGCGCCGAATCGGCGCGGCGACGGAAAACGGCGGGACGCGTCTGCGCCGGGTCCGGTCACTCGGTCTTCTGCTCGGGCTGCCCCGGATGGCGGCCCTTCCCCTGCTGCTCGTGCGGCTTCGCCGCTTCCTGCGGCTTGCCCTGATGCTGGGCGCTTTGCTGCGGCGGCGGTTGCGGCGGCTGCGGCGCCCGCACCCAGCCATGCTGAGTCGGCTGCAGCATGGTCTGCTGCGTCGGGTGCGGCACGGCGCGCTCGGGAACCGGCGCCGGACGGGCGGCAGCTGCGTGGCTTGCCTGCGGCTGCGGATGGGGCTGCGGATGCGGCGCCGCTTTCGCCTCGTTCTGCTGCCCATGGTTCGGCCGCAGCGCCTCGGAAGGCGGCGCGGGCGCCGGATGCGGGGCAGGCGTCGCCGTCGCGGCATGGTTGATGGGCGGGCCCGGAGAAACCGGGTGCGGGGGCGTCGTGGCCTCGGCGGCATGATTGATCGCCGGGCCCGGTGCAGCCGCCTGCTTGTGGTTCTCGGCGCCGGGCGCCGGCGGAGCGCCTTTCACCCGCTCGCTCTCCGGCAGCGCCTGCGCGAGCGGCTTGGCATGGCCGGCGATGGCCGGCCCGGGCGCCGGTTGCGGGACGGGCGCGGCGGTCGCGGCAGGCTTGACGGGCGGCCCGGGAGAAGCCGGATGCGCGGGCGTCGCGGACGCGGCGGCATGGTCGATGGCGGGGCCGGGCGCGGGCGCCTCCTTGCGCTTTTCGGCGCCGGGCGCCGGCGGAGCGCCCTTCATCCGCTCGCTCTCCGGCAGCGCCTGCGCGAGGGGCTTCGCATGGCCGGCGATGGCGGGCCCGGGCGCCACGGGCTTTGCCGGCGCCGCGATGGCCGGCCCCTGCGGCGGCCTCGGCTGCGCCACCTCAGTCCTCGCCACGGCATTGGCGCGCGTCACTGCCTGCGGGTGCCCGCTTTGCGCCGCGACCGCGGGGGCGAGCGGCGCGCCCTTGGCGACGGGCGCCGCGATAACGGCCTCGCGCGGCACGGTCAGCGCCGCCTTGGCGACCGGCCGCGAGGCGGCGAAGGCCGCCTGCGGCACCACCGTCGCGAATTGGCGGTTGGCGTAGTTGACCTTGGTCACGTTGACATTCGTGACATTGATGTTCGTCACATTCGTGACATTGGTCACGTTGACGTTGCGGATGTAAGTGACGCTCGTCGGATAGGGCGGGACATAGACCTCGCGCGGGGCGAGCGGGAACCAGCCGATCGCCGGCGGAGCGCCGACCGAGACCGAAAGGCTCCAGCCGCCGCCTCCGACGAAGGCGACGAGCGCCGGCGCATAGACCGGGCGGATGACGACGGTGCCCGGGCACCAGCCCCAACGCCCGTCGATGAAGGCCCAGCGGCCGTAATGGAAGGGCGCGAAGCCCCAGGGCTCGTCATCGACCCAGGTCCAGCCCCAAGGCGCGACCCAGCGCCAATGCCCCTCGCGATAGGGAACCCAGCCGACCGGCACCGCCTGCGGATACCAGACGGGCCCGTATTGCGGCACCGTCTGCCAAGTGCCGTAATCGTCGAGATCCTCGGCGCCGGTCATCTCGGGCGAGACGTAGCGCGCCGCCGGGCGCGGCGCGTCCTCGCGCCGGTCGCGGGCGAGGCTCGCATCGTCGAAGGGCGTCGGCTGCGCTTCCTCGATCGAATAGGAGAAGCGATCGGTCCCGGTGACGAGCGCGGCCTCGCCGTCGCCGAGCGTGAGCTTGGCCCCGCCTTCGATCATCTGCGCCGTGCCGTGCAGCACCGCGATGCGCGTCGGGCTGCCATCGGCGCCGGCATCGATATGGTAGGTCCCCGCGCCCGCCAGAACGACGGTGCCGCGCGGCGTCGCGAGGCTGTAGCCCTCGCCCGGACCGAGGCGGCGGATGTGGATGTTAAGGGTGCCTTGCGGCAGCCGGGCCGCGAGCTGCCGGTCGTCGAGCGTGTCGATGTCGAGCTCGGTCGATGAATCCATGTGGAGCGCCGTCGAGCCGATGCGGATCTCGGCATGGGCGCCGGGCTCGGTCCAGAAAGCATCCCCCGAGGTCACCGGCTCGTTGAGAACCGCCGGCGACCATTGCTCGTCGCCCGCCGCATGGAAGGAGACGGTGCCGGTCACCTCGCTCAGCCGGCCGACCCGCGCCGGCGGATCGGCGAGCGCCGGAACGGCGACGGCAACAGCGCCCAGCGCCCCGAGGGCAAGGGCCAACCGGCAAGCGAGCTTCGGCATGTGCGATATCCTCTCCACCCCGGCCTTGGTTCGGAGAACGGGTCAGGCGGCCCGTTTCATCCGGCGCCGCCGGAGCAACTTTCGCGACGTCAATTATAGAGCGGCGGGCGCGCCGAACGTGCCCGGGCGCCGAGCGCGCCCTGAAATTGTCATCCGGCGCCGGCCCAGATGAGGCCGAGGATGCGCTCGCGCGTCGCGACGAATTCGGGGCTCGCCTTGATGGCGCGGATGTCGTCGCGGGCGCCGCTCGCCCGCGAGAAGCCGACGGCGAGGCGCTCCAGGATGCGCCCGGGCCGCGGCGACATGACGACGACCTCGGTGCCGAGATAGACCGCCTCCTCGACGCTGTGCGTGATGAAGACGACGGTCATCTGCGTGCGCCGCCACACCGCATGCAGCTCCTCCTGCATCTTTTCGCGCGTCAGCGCGTCGAGGGCGCCGAAGGGCTCGTCCATGAGCAGCACCTTCGGATCGTTGACGAGGGCCCGGACGATGGCGAGGCGCTGCTGCATGCCGCCCGAGAGCTGGTAGGGGTAGCGGTTGCGGAAATCCCAGAGCCCGACGAGGCGGAGGTAGTGCTCGACCTTCTCGCGGCGCTCGCCGCCGAGGCCGCGCACCATCGGCCCGAAGCCGGCGTTCTGCGCCACCGTCATCCACGGAAAGAGCGCCGGCTGCTGGAAGACGACGCCGCGATCGGGACCGGGGCCGGCGATGGGCTCGCCGGCCAGCGTCACGCTGCCGCTTGTCGGGCGGATGAAGCCGGCGAGGGTCTGCATGAGCGTCGTCTTGCCGCAGCCTGACGGCCCGACGATGCAGACGAAATCCCCCGCCCCGAAGGCGAGGTCGATGCTGTCGAGCGCATGCACCGGCCCCTCCTTCGAGGGGTATTCGATGGTGAGGTTCTGAAAGGCGACGAAGGGGGACGTCATCGTCGAGCCGCAGCCCCTCGCCGCCCCTCAGCCCCCCTCTCCCGTTTAGGGGAGAGGAGGGCTCGGGAATGCTGGCGGTGTCCTCCGTTAACGACCGCCACTCTACGCCTTCGCCTTCGCCGCCTGCGCGAGGAAGGTCGTGTTGATGGCCTTCTGGAAGGCGGCGAGATCGGGCGCCGAGCGGATGCTCTTCTGCTGCACCAGGAAGTCGGCGGTGCGCTTCAGCACCTCGGCGAACTTGCCGGGCTTGCCGGGCGGCCCCAGCCAATCGGCGGAAAGCTGCCGCTCGAAGGTCACGAAGTCGTACTCCTCCATGTCGTGCTTGGCGACGTCGGGAGTGACGCCCGCCTGCTTGGCGACGATCGCCGCGGCATCGTTCGGCTTCGTCTTCCACAGATTGAGCGCGTTGCCATAGGCGTGGAGGAAGCCGGTCACCGCGTCGGGATAGGTCTTGCTGAACTCGGTCCCGGCGACGATGAGGTCGGCGATGACGTAGCCCTTGGCGTCGAGCTCCTTGTAAGTCGGGAAGGATTGGCCGCCCGCCGCCAGCATCTTCGCCTTGGCCGGGCTCCAGACATAGGCGGCGTCGATGTCGCCGCGCTCCCAGGCGGCGACTTCGGCGTCGGGCTTGAGGTCGAGCACGGTCACGTCCTTCTCGGTCAGATTGTTGACCTTGAGGAAGCCGAGCAGCCGGAAATGCGAGGTCGAGCCGAAGGGCGTCGCCACCTTCTTGCCCTTGAAGTCGGCGGGCTTCCTGATGTTGGCGGCCTTGCGCACGACCATGTCCTCGGCGGGGCCGATATTGTCGACCATGCCGATGAGCTCGTAGGGCAGCTTCTGGCTGATGCCGGCCGCCGTCGGCGAGGAGCCGATGGCGAGGCCGATATCGAGCGAGCGCGCCGCCATCGCCGTGTTGATCTCGGCGCCGGCGCCCGCCTCCGTCCAGGCGATCGGCGCGCCCGCCAGCTTGTCGAACCATTTCTCGCCCTTGGCGATCATCGTCGGCTTGGTCTCGAGAAAGAAGCCGACGCGGATCGTCTGCGGCGCCTTGCCGGCGGCGAGCAGGACGTGCGCCGGCAGGGCCGAGGTCAAGGCGGCGCCGCTGATAAGGGCGGTCTTGACGAAGAGGCGCCGGTTCAACGTCCCGGAGCCGATTCCACCCGAATTCTCCTCCGACATGATCTCCTCCTCTTTCTCTGAGGGTCTGTCCTCGCTCCGGGACCCTCGTGCCGGATCCGTCGATGATCCGATCAATCGCGTCCCGCCCAATGCACGATTCGATGCTCGAAGGTGAGCAGCAGGCGATCGAGCACGAGGCCCATGACGCCGATCATCAGAATGCCGACAAAGACGTAATCGGAGCGCAGGAAGCGCCCGGCATCGAGGATGACCCAGCCGAGCCCGGTGCTGCCGGCGATGATCTCCGCCGCGATCAGCGTCGCGTAGACGACGCCGATGGCAAGGCGCGCGCCGGTGAAAATCTCGTGCAGCGCCGAGGGGAAGACGACATAGCGGAAGACCTGCCATTCCGAGGCGCCCATCGAGCGCGCCGCCTGCATGCGCAGCACCGAGACGCTCTTCACCCCGTCCATCGCGGCGATCGCCGAAACCGGGAAGGCGGTGAGGAAGAGGAGGATGATCTGCGGCGTCTCGCCGATGCCGAACCAGACGATGAGGAGCACGAGATATGCCAGCTGCGGCAGCGGCCGGAAGAATTCGACGAGCGGGCTGAAGAAGGCCTCGATCTTCCGGTTGTAGCCCATGCCGAGCCCGACCAGCGTGCCGGCGACGGCGCCGGTCACGAATCCCGCCAGCACGCGCTCGAGGCTGAGCGCCGCATGCTCCCAGATGGTGCGGCTCTTGTAGCCGTTCTCGACGAGGTCGAGGAAGCCAGACCACAGCGAGGCGGGGCCCGGCAGGAAGAGATCGTCGACGAGCCCGCCCTCGGTGGCGCCGATCCAGGCGAGGACGAGAACGAGGAGGCTCAGCGCCGTCACGCGCCGCTCGCCGAGGGCGCGCCAGGCGGAGCCGAGGGCCGGACGCATGCTCATTCGACGCCGCGCCAATGGACGACGGCGCCGTCGACAAGGAGGACCATCTTGTTGAGCAGCATGCCGAGGATGCCGAGCAGAACGATGCCGACGATGATGATGTCGTTGCGCAGGAAATGGCTCGCCGAAAAGATCATCCAGCCGAGCCCGTCAGTCGCCGCCATGAGCTCGGCCGCGACCACCGTCGAGAAGGCGGCGGCGAGCGCGATGCGGGCGCCGGTGAAGACAAGCGGCAGGGCCGAGGGGAAGATGACGTAGCGGAAGATCTGCCATTCCGAGGCGCCGAGCGAGCGTGCCGCCTGGATGCGTTGCAGCTTCGTCGTCCACACCCCGGCCATGGCGCTCGAAGCCACGATCGGGAAGGCCGTCAGATAGAGAAGCGCCACTTTGGAGGCGTTGCCGGTGCCGAGCCAGAGGATCAGCAGGATGAGATAGGAGAGCGGCGGCAAGGGCCGCATGAACTGGATGATGTAGTCGCAGGCGGCGCGGACGCGCGGCTTGTAGCCCATGGCAAGGCCGAGCGGCACGCCCGTCAGGCAGGCAAGGAGAAACCCGGCGCAGCAGCGCGCGAGGGTGGCGGCGCTGTCCTGCCACAGCGTCGTCTCGCGATAGCCGTCACGGACGATCTCGATGAAGGTCGCCAGCACCTCGCCCGGGCCCGGCAGCAGCACCGCGGGAACCAGGGCGAAGGCATGGATGAACCACCAGGCGAAGCCGACGAGGGACACCGAAAGGAGGCTGAGCCAAGCGGGGCCGCGCAGCGTCGCTTCGCCTCGACGGCGCAGCGCGGCGATCGCTCGTCTCGCCGGCCGACGCCCTGCGACGAGCCGGCCCTTCACCGCCCCCGTCTCCAGCACCGCCTCCGTCCCGCCTAGCCAATCCTGGCGAGCGGCATGATAGGGATGCGCCGCGCGAGCCTGTCAAGCCGAAGCCCGGCCGCAGCGCCAAAGAAATCGTCGCTTGTCTCACGCCGTGAGATGCATTCCGCCCGCGCCCGCGGGCAAAGCTCGACAGAAACGGCGCGGATGATCGCCGGCGCCGTCTCGCCATTTCATTTGCGCAATGGTTCGGCCGCGTCGTCTCTGTCGGAAAACTTTACAAACTCGACTCACCCGTCCGTCGCTTGACCTTTCAGTTGATTGAGATCACTTTCTGCGCGCTTTCTGGTCTCGTTTTTGCTATGCCATAAGCATGACAAGGAGAATGCCGTCGATCCGGCCCCTCCTGGGGGGAGCTTTTGCCGTGGCGCTGGCCGTGCTCGCCGGGCGCGCCGATGCCGCCGGGACCGAGCCGCCGGGGCTCGCCCACGACCCCGCGGCGGAATTCGCCCTGGCGCAGCGCTACGAGAATGGCGAAGGCGTCGCGCGCGACTACGGCCATGCGCTCGCCCTCTACTGCGCCGCCGCCGAAGCCGGGCATGCGGACGCCGCCTACAATATCGGCTGGATGTTCCTCAACGGCCGGGGCGTCAAGCGCGACGACGCGGTCGGCGCGGGCTGGCTGCGCCTTGCCGCCGAGCGCGGCGCCGTCCACGCGATCCGGGTCCTGCGCCATCTCGGCGCCATCGAGCCGGCGGCGCCGACCGGATGCCCGGAGGCGGCGGAAGCGAAGGCGCCGCCGCTGCCGCCGAAGAAGATCGCCGAGATCGTCGCGCGGACGGCGCCCAAATACCGCGTCGACCCCAAGCTCGTCCTCGCCATCATCGCCGCCGAATCCGACTTCCATGCGAGCGCCGTGTCGCGGCGCAACGCCCAGGGCTTGATGCAGCTCATGCCCGAGACGGCGACGCGCTTCGGCGTGCGCAACAGCTTCGACCCGGCGCAGAACATCGCCGGCGGCGTCAAGTATCTGCGCTGGCTCCTCGCCTATTTCGAAGGCGACATCGTGAAGGTGATCGCCGCCTACAACGCCGGCGAAGGCGCGGTCGTCCATTACGGCGGCGTCCCGCCCTATCCCGAAACGCGGGCCTACCTCGCCAAGGTGCGCCGCCTCTACAAGGCAAGGCGCCACCCCTACGACCGCCTCGCCCTCGCCGAGAATTGACGCGGCGCACGCAACCGAATTGTGGTTATGGAGAGTTGGGCCTGATCCTTCGGCTTCGCTGCTCCGCAGCTACGCTCAGGAATGAGGCGCGTCCTCCATTCAGATCCGATTTCGCACAATCTCCCTCGTCCTGAGCGAAGGGCGAAGCCCGAAGTCGAAGGACAAGGCCGAAGCGCGAATTCTCCCTCGGCACCCCGATAGGCTCACCGCAGCGCGGCGTTGAGGCGCTGCAGCGCCTCGTTGCCGGGGCAGAGCTCGGCCTCGGCGAGGGCGTTGAGCGGCCGCTCGACGGTGCCGAGATAGCCGTGCAGGTCGTCGGAATCGGGATCGAGATAGAGGAGGCCGGTGACGATCTCGCCCGCCGCCTGGCGCTCCTGGAGATAGGTCATGGCCGCGATGCGGTCATGCGCATCGTAATCGGCGGCGACCTTGCGCAGGCGGAGGACCGAGCCGTCATGCTGCTCCACCGTCTCGACCGTGCCCGGCGCGTAATCGGCGGTGATCTCCTCGCGCTCGGGCATGACGTCGAGGCGGTTGACCGCCTCGTTGTGCTCGCGCACGTAATCGAAGCTCTTCGTCGAGCCGAGATGGTTGTTGAAGGCGACGCAGGGGCTGATGCAGTCGATGAAGGCGGCGCCCTTGTGCAGGATCGCCCCCTTGATGAGCGGCACGAGCTGCGCCTTGTCGCCGGAGAAGCTGCGCGCGACGTAGCTGGCGCCCGATTGCAGCGCCATCGCGACGAGGTCGATCGCCGCGTCGCTGTTGACGACGCCGCGCTTGTTCTTCGAGCCCTTGTCCGAGGTCGCCGAGAACTGCCCCTTGGTGAGGCCGTAGACCCCGTTGTTCTCGACGATGTAGAGCATGTTGACGCCGCGGCGCAGGCTGTGCGCGAACTGGCCGAGGCCGATCGAGGCGGAATCGCCGTCGCCCGAGACGCCGAGATAGACGAGATCGCGATTGGCGAGGTTGGCGCCGGTCAGCACCGAGGGCATGCGGCCATGGACGCTGTTGAAGCCGTGGCTCGCGCCGAGGAAGTAGGTCGGCGTCTTCGAGGAGCAGCCGATGCCGGAGAGCTTGGCGATGCGATGCGGCGGCAGGTCGAGCTCGAAGCAGGCCTGGATGATGGCGGCGCTGATCGAATCGTGGCCGCAGCCGGCGCACAGCGTCGAGACCGCGCCTTCATAGTCGCGCCGCGTGAAACCGAGCTTGTTGGTCGGCAGCTTCGGGTGATGCAGCTTCGGCTTGGCGATATAGGTCATGGCACGGCCTTCCTCAGCGGGACGATCCTCAGCCCCGCCATGCGGTCCGCGACGGCGCGCGCGATGAAGCGGGCGGTGATCGGCGTCCCGTCGTAATGCAGGATCGGCACCAGCCGGCCGGGGTCGATGCCGAGCTCGTTGACGAGCAGCGTGCGGAGCTGCCCGTCGCGATTCTGCTCGACGACGACGATCTGGTCGTGCGCGGCGATGAAGGCGGCGACGTCGTCATGGAAGGGGAAGGCGCGGATGCGGAGCGCATCGAGCGCCAAGCCCTGCCGCGCCAGCATGTCGAGCGCCTCGTGCATCGCCGGGCTGGTCGAGCCGTAGAAGATGGCGCCGAACTGCGTCGGCTCCGCCGCCGGATGCTCGATCGGCGCCGGCGCCAGGCGCTTTGCGGTGTCGAACTTGCGCAGCAGGCGCTGCATGTTGTCGACATAGGGCCCGCCCTCCTCGGTGTATTTGGCGTAGCGGTCCTTGGTCGTGCCGCGCGTGAAGAAGGCGCCGCGCCTGGGATGCGTGCCGGGATATGTCCGGTACGGGATGCCGTCGCCATCGACGTCGAGGTAGCGGCCGAACTCCTTGCCGGCTTCGAGCTCCTCGGCGGTCATGACCTTGCCGCGGTCGAAGCGGCGCGTCTCGTCCCAGGCGAAGGGCGCGGTCAGGCGCTCGTTCATGCCGATGTCGAGATCGAGCATGACGAAGATCGGCGTCTGCAGCCGGTCGGCGAGGTCGAGCGCCGTCGCCGCGAAGTGGAAGCACTCTCCCGGATCTTCCGGGAAAAGGAGAACGTGCTTGGTGTCGCCGTGGCTCGCATAGGCGCAGGAGAGGACGTCCGCCTGCTGCGTGCGCGTCGGCATGCCGGTCGAGGGGCCGCCGCGCTGCACGTCGAAGATGACGGCGGGAATCTCCGCGAAATAGGCGAGGCCGATGAATTCCTGCATCAGCGAGATGCCGGGCCCCGAGGTGGCGGTGAAGGCGCGGGCGCCGTTCCAGGCGGCGCCGATCACCATGCCGATCGAGGCGAGCTCGTCCTCGGCCTGGATGATGGCGAAGCGGTTCTTGCCGGTGGCGGGATCGACGCGGTAGCGCCGGCAATAGCGCGAGAAGGCCTCGGCGAGAGAGGAGGACGGCGTGATCGGGTACCAGGCGGCGACGGTCGCGCCGCCATAGACGGCGCCGAGCGCGGCGGCGCTGTTGCCGTCGATGAAGATGCGGTCGCCGACCTTGTCGGCGCGCCGCAGGCGCAGGCCGATCGGGCATTGGAGGTGCCGCAGCGCGTAGTCGCGGCCCATGCGGAGCGCATGGATGTTGGGCTCGATCAGCTTGTCCTTGCCCTTGAACTGCTCGCCGATGAGCTTTTCGATCTCGGCGACCTCGATGTCGAGGAGAACCGAGAGCGCGCCGACATAGATGATGTTCTTGAAGAGCTGGCGCTGACGCGAATCCGTGTATTCGCGGTTGCAGATCTCGGTGAGGGGCACGCCGATCGCCGTCACGTCATCGCGGAATTTCGAGGGCGGCAGCGGCTTCGTCGAATCGTAGAAGAGATAGCCGCCGGGCTCGATCGAGGCCACGTCCTTGTCCCAGGTCTGCGGGTTCATCGCGACGAGGAGATCGACCGTGCCGGCGCAGCCGAGCCAGCCCGCCTCGCTGACGCGCACCTCGTACCAGGTCGGCAGGCCCTGGATGTTCGAGGGGAAGATGTTGCGCGGGCTCGCCGGGATGCCCATGCGCAGGATCGACTTAGCAAAGAGCGTGTTGGCGCTGGCCGAGCCCGAGCCGTTGACGTTGGCGAATTTGACGACGAAGTCGTTGACGCGCTCTAGTGGCTGCGGCATGCGGGCTCTACCTGTGCCATCTCGAGGAGGAAGCGCTGCATGTCCCAGGCGCCGGTCGGGCAGCGCTCGGCGCAGAGCCCGCAATGCAGGCAGACATCCTCGTCCTTGACCATGATGCGGCCGGTCTTGAGGCCGGCCCCGATGTAGAGATCCTGCGTCGGGTTGGCGGCCGGCGCGTTGAGGCGTCCGCGCAGCTCCTGCTCCTCGCCATCCGCGGTGAAGGTGATGCAATCCATCGGGCAGATGTCGACGCAGGCGTCGCACTCGATGCAGAGCTTCGGCGTGAAGACGGTCTGTACATCGCAATTGAGGCAGCGCTGCGCCTCGAGGTAGGCGAGCTTGTCGTCGAAGCCGAGCTCGACCTCGACCTTGATGTCCTTGAGGACGACCTCCTTGTCCTTGAGCGGCACGCGATAGCGCAGATCGGTGGAGATGTCGTTGTCGTAGCTCCACTCGTGGATGCCCATCTTCTGGCTGAAGAGGCTCACCGCGGGCGGCGGGCGCTTCCTCACATCCTCGCCGCGGCAGAGGAGGTCGATCGAGATCGCCGCTTCATGGCCATGCGCCACCGCCCAGATGATGTTCTTCGGCCCGAAGGCGGCATCGCCGCCGAAGAAGACGTTGGGAATGGTCGACTGCATCGTCGTCTTGTCGACGATCGGCATGTCCCATTTGTCGAAGGCGAGGCCGATGTCGCGCTCGATCCAGGGGAAGGCGTTCTCCTGGCCGACGGCGATCAGCGCGTCGTCGCATTCCATGCGCACCGGCGCCTCGCCGGTCGGCACGAGGCTGCGCCGCCCCTTGGCGTCGTACTCGGCCTTCACCTTCTCGAAGAGCATGCCGGTGAGGCGCCCCTTCTCATGGAGGAACTCCTTCGGCACGAGGTAGTTGAGGATCGGGATGCCCTCATGCATCGCGTCCTCCTTCTCCCAGGGCGAGGCCTTCATCTCGTCGAAGCCCGAGCGGACGACGACCGTCACCTCCTCGCCGCCGAGGCGGCGCGAGGAGCGGCAGCAATCCATCGCCGTGTTGCCGCCGCCGAGCACGATGACGCGCCGGCCGATCTTGTCGACATGGCCGAAGGAGACGCTGGACAGCCAGTCGATGCCGATATGGATGTTGGCGGCCGCCTCCTTGCGGCCGGGAATGTCGAGATCGCGCCCGCGCGGCGCCCCGGAGCCGACGAAGATCGCGTCATAGCCTTCGGCAAGCAGCGCTTTGAGGCTGTCGACGCGCTCGCCGAAGCGCGCCTCGACGCCGAGATCGAGGATGTAGCCCACCTCCTCGTCGATCACCGCCTCGGGCAGGCGGAAGCGCGGGATCTGGCTGCGGATCATGCCGCCCGGCCGCGGATCGCTGTCGTAGACGACGCAGGTGTATCCCGCCGGCAGGAGATCGCGCGCGACGGTAAGCGAGGCGGGTCCGGCGCCGATGAGGGCGATGCGCTTGCCGTTCCGCGCCGTCGCCGGACGCGGCAGGCGGGCGCGGATATCGCCCTTGTAATCGGCGGCGACGCGCTTCAGGCGGCAGATCGCGACCGGCTCCTTCTCGACGCGCCCGCGCCGGCAGGCCGGCTCGCACGGGCGGTCGCAGGTGCGGCCCAAGATCCCGGGAAAGACATTGGAGCGCCAGTTGACCATGTAGGCGTCGGCATAGCGCCGCGCCGCGATGAGGCGGATATATTCGGGTACGGGCGTGTGCGAAGGGCACGCCCATTGGCAATCGACGACCTTGTGGAAGTAATCGGGGACGGTCGTGTCCGTCGGCTTCACCGGAGCGGCTCCTTCAGCGCGCGAAGAGACGGCGGCCGCCAAGGGAGCCAGGCCGCGGCAGGCGGCCAACCGCGCGCAACCGTCCGTCCGGGCGGTTCCTCAATCGCAACCGTAGCGGAAAATCGCGGGACAAGCGTGCTCGTTCGACGCACCATCAGGACCGTGAGGCATAGCTCGTTCGCGGCGCGCGATCAATAGCCTCAATCAGCTCATAAACGCCGAAAAGAAGCGCCGGTTCGTGGCCTCGCGCCCGCCCGCCGCGCCGCCTTCAGAGACCGTGCTTGCCCATCTCGAGGAATTTCTGCCGGCGTTGCGCCACCAAGGCCGGACCATCGAGGGCGAGGAGCGGCTCGAGGGCCGCCTCCAGCGCCGTGCCGAGCGCGGCGATCGTCTCCTCCCGCCGGCGATGGGCGCCGCCGAGCGGCTCCGGGACGACCGCGTCGACGACGCCGAGCTTCATCAGATCCTGAGCCGTGAGGCGGAGGGCCTCGGCGGCGTCCTGCGCGTTGTCGGCGCTCCGCCACAGAATCGAGGAGCAGCCCTCGGGCGAGATGACCGAATAGATCGCGTGCTCCAGCATGAGGACGGCATTGCCGCTGGCAAGCGCGATGGCGCCTCCCGACCCGCCCTCGCCGATGATGGCCGCCACCAGCGGCACGCGGATGCGCAGGCACGCCTCGATGGCGCGCGCGATCGCCTCGGCCTGGCCGCGCGCCTCGGCATCGACGCCGGGATAGGCGCCGGCGGTGTCGACCAGGGTGAGGACCGGCAGGCCGAAGCGATCGGCGAGCTCCATGAGGCGCCGCGCCTTGCGATAGCCTTCGGGCTTCGCCATGCCGAAATTGTGCCGCACCCGCGCCTCGGTGTCGGCGCCCTTCTCGTGGCCGATGACGACGACGCTGCGGCCGCGGAAGCGTCCCAGCCCGCCGATGATGGCCCGGTCCTCGGCGAAGGCGCGATCGCCGGCCAAAGGCGTGAACTCGGTGATGAGGGCGGCCACGTAGTCCGAGAAATGCGGCCGTTCGGGATGGCGCGCGACCTGCACCTTCTGCCAGGGCGAGAGCTTCGCGTAGGTCTGGCGCAGCAGCCGCCCGGCTTTGGCTTCGAGCCGCGCCACCTCGTCGGCGATGTTGATGTCGCCGACATTGGAGAGATGGCGCATCGCCTCGATCTGCCCTTCGAGCTCGGCGATGCCTTTTTCAAAGTCGAGGAAATGGCGCATGGCGGCGCCTCCCCTAGCACAGCGCCGCGCGGGGCTACAACCGATGCGTGGGAGGAACGAAGGTTAGGCGGCGCTTTCCGCTTTCACGGGCCCGAGCGGCAGCCTGTCGCCCAGCGCCCGGACGACGTCTTCCGGAGGCGCGAAGAAGCGGATGCCGATCGCCTGCGGATTGCTCCACACGACCTCGCCGGCGATGTCGCCGAATTGCGCCGCGGAGATGATGACCGGGGTCTTCGTCTCGAGGCTGTTCGTGAGCATCACCTTGGCGCCGTTCGCCGAGATGTTGAAGATGACGCATTCGAAGGTGTTGTTGCGGCAGAGCAGCGTCGCCGGCCACAGCACGGTGGTGCGATGGTACCTGCGGTCCTTGATCGTGCCGGCCATCGGCGCCCGTCTCCAAAGCTCGCCTGAACTTCGCCCGCGAGGGTAGTGGCCGAGGTGTTAATGCATGGTTGAGGGGGCTCCCCCGGCGGCCGCGGAATTGCCGAGAATTTCACTCGATTTCCGGCGAACGGGACCGGCGGCGCGCGGCTCAAGGCCGGCCGATCGCCTCGGCCTTCTTGACCAGCGCCTCGGCCTGGCGAATGGAGGCGAGATCGATGAGCTTGCCGTCGAGAGCGACGGCGCCGCGCCCCGCCTTCGTCGCCTCCGCCATGGCTTCGAGGATGCGCCGGGCGCGCCCCACCTCCTCTTCGGAGGGGCTGAAGCACTCGTTGGCGAGCGCCACTTGCGAGGGGTGGATCGCCCATTTGCCCTCGCAGCCCAGCGCCGCCGCCCGCCGCGCCGCGGCGCGGTAGCCGTCGGGATCGGAGAAATCGCCGAAGGGCCCGTCCACCGGACGCAGCCCGTTGGCGCGCGCCGCCACCACCATGCGCGCGAGGGCATAATGCCACATATCGCCCCAATGGACCTGCCGCGTCCCGGCGCCGTCCTTGTCGGTCAGCACCGCGTAATCGGGATTGGCGCCGCCGATGGCGACGGTGCGGGCGCGGATCGAGGCCGAGTAGTCGGCGACGCCGAAATGCAGCGATTCGTTGCGCGGCGAGGCGGCGGCGATCGCCTCGACATTCTGCATGCCGAGCGCCGATTCGATGATGAGCTCGAAGCCGATCCGCTTCTTCCAGCCCTTCGCCGCCTCGATCTGCGAGACCAGCATGTCGAGGGCGTAGACATCGGCGGCGGTCCCCACCTTGGGAATCATGATGAGATCGAGCCGTCCGCCGCCGCCTTCGACGACCTCGACGACGTCGCGGTACATGTAATGGGTGTCGAGGCCGTTGATGCGCAGCGACACCACCTTCTCGCCCCAATCGACCTCGTTGAGCGCGGCGATGATGTTGCGTCGTGCCTGCGGCTTGTCGTCGGGCGCGACCGCATCTTCGAGGTCAAGAAACACGATGTCGGCCGCGCCCTGCGCCGCCTTCGCGAAGAATTTCGGCGAGGAGCCCGGCACGGCGAGCTCGCTGCGGTTGAGGCGGGCCGGCGCCTGCCTGATCTGGGTAAAGCTCATCGGATCATCCTCAAATGCGTCGATCCTATTTCCGCCGCGCCAGGGGATGGTGGGCCTCGACGAGGCTGCGCAGACGGTCCTCCAGCACATGCGTATAGATCTGGGTCGTCGCGATATCGGCGTGACCCAGCATCTTCTGAACGCTGCGGAGGTCGGCGCCGTGCCCGAGGAGGTGGCTGGCGAAGGCATGGCGCAGCACATGGGGCGAGACCCGTGCGGGATCGATGCCGGCGGCGAGCGCCAGCTCCTTGAGGAGTTGGCCGCAGCGCCGGCGCGTCAAATGCCCGTCGCCGCCGCGCGAGGGGAAGAGGAAGCGCGAGTCTTCGCCCTGGCGCAGGAAGGCCCCGCGCACCGCGCTATAGGCGGCAAGGGCCGCGCGCGCCGGCTCGCTCAGCGGCACGAGCCGCTCCTTGCCGCCCTTGCCGCGCACGATGAGGACGCGCTCGTCCTTGAGGCGCGCGAGCGGCAGCGTCACCAGCTCGGAGACGCGCAGCCCCGTCGCATAGAGGAGCTCGACGATGCAAAGGAGACGGGCGCCCTCGGGCCCGCTCCTGCGCCGCGCCGCGGCGATGAGCGCCGTCATCTCCTCCTCGCCAAGGAGCTTCGGCAGGGGCCGGCCGAGCCGCGGCGCATCGAGGACGCTCGTCGGATCGTCGCCGCGCACGCCCTCGGCGAGGAGGAAGCGGTGAAACTGGCGGAGCGCCGAGAGCCGGCGGGCGCTGGTGCGCGGCGACAGGCCGGCGCGCGCGATGCCAGCGAAGTAGCGCCGCAGCGCGTCGGCGTCGGCGGCCTCGAGGGCGATGCCCGAGGCGGCGAGGAAACCCGCGAAATCGTCGAGATCGTTGCGGTAGGCGGCGATGGTGAGACGCGCGGCGCCGCGCTCGGCCGCGAGCATTTCGAGGAAGGCCTCGACATGCCGCGACGGCGGCGTCGCCGCGCTCTTGCCGCGCCGCCGGATTTCAGAACGGCCGGCGCGCATCTCGGCGTCTTCGGGGCGCCGCGCCGCTCTGCCCAAGGCGCATCAAAGCCCGCCCGCCAGCGCCGCTTCGAGGGCGAGCGCGCGCGCCTCTTTTTCGAGTCCGACCGCGCGCAGCGCCGCGACCGCCGGGACGAGCCGCGCCGGCTGCGCCGAGAGGCGGTCGCCCTCGCCCGCCGTGATGAGCGTCAAAAGCACGGTCTCGCCGAGGCGCTTCTCCGCCGCGGCACGCGGCAGGTCGAACCAGACGGGCGCGCCCGGCAAGTCGAGGGAGACGAGCGGCAGCTTCGCCGCGAGCGGCGTCCAATCCGCGGGCCCGATCGGCTCGCCCAAGGCGCCGAGGAGGCTGAGGGCGAGGGCGGCACGGCGCGGCCCTGCCTCGTCCTCGGATTTCGCCAGCGCGTCCATGGTCTCGGCGGCGCGCTTGGCGTTCCAACCCGGAGCCTTGTCGGCGAAGGCGAGGCGGAGTACGGGAGCGAGGAGCTGAACCGTCTCGGGATCGGCGGCGGCAAGCCAAGCCTTGGCTTCATCGCCATGGCCCGTGACGAGGAGGGCGCGCGCGGCATCGCCGGCGAGGAAGGCCGTGTCGCCGCTCGGCGGAACCTCGATCAGCAATGGTTCCGCGAGCCGCGACACCAGCACGAAATCGCCGTCCTTGCGCGCCGCATCGAGCATCGTGCGCAGGAGCTCGGCGCGCGCCGCGGCCTGCTTTTGCGCGGCCGCCGCGGCATAGAGGATGGCCTGCCCGCGGGCGCCCTTCACCTTGCCGGCCGCGCTGACGGGACTGGCGCGCTCATCCGCGGTGAGCTCGCTCTTCTCGTAAAGGCTGCGCAGATCGGCGATGGGCAGGGCGCCGAAAGCGGCCGCCCGCTCGGCGGCGGCGAGGCGCTGCCCGTCCGGCGCATTGGGCGATTGCGCCCAGGCGCGCGAGAGCGCCGGCGATGCCGCCGTCAGCGCCTCGTTCGGCAGCGGCAGCTTGGCGTTGCTCAGCAGCGCCAGCTCGAGCGGCGTCGGGTTGGAGAGCCGGTCTAGCTTGCCGCGCCGGCCGCTCTGGGCCGCGATCAGCGCATCGAAGGTCCCGTCCCGCGGCACTTTCTGCTCGCGCAGGAGATCGAGCCCGAGCGCCGCTTTGGCCTGGTCGCCCGCCATGGCCTGGCAGGCGATGAGCGCCCGCGTCCACCAGATGTCCTTGAAGCGCCGCACATCGTCGGTGATGCGCTCGCAGGCGGCTTTGCCGTCGCCGGCGAGGAAGGCGAGCTCGGCGCGCTGCCGCTCCAGCGGCTCGACCGTCTCGTGTCCCGGCACCGCCTCCAGCACCGAGCGCGCCGCGGCGACGTCGCCGGCGGCGATGAGCCGGTCGAGGCGCAGCGCGACGAGGTTCGGCTCGCCGCCGGCCGTCGAAGGCGACTCGCCGGCCGCGCCCGGCGCTACGGCGTTCGAGAGAAGGAGACGCCGTGTCAGATCCTGGAGCGCCGGCGAGGTCGTGACCGGAATGCGCGGCAGCAAGGCGGCGACGAAGCTGCGCGGCGTTCCCTGCCAGAGGTTCGGCGGAAACCCGCCTTGATCGACGCCGAGCGGCCCCGCCCAATTGGGATCGATCGGCGCGAGCTTGTCGACCTCGATCGGCTTGCCCTTCGCGTCGATCGGCGCCGGCGCGGCCGCGGGCTTCACCTCCGGCGCCGCCGGCGGCGGCAGCGTCAGGCGCTGGGGCGGTCCGAGCGGCGCCGGCGGGCCGATGAGAGTGCCGCTCCCTGCCGCCGCGGCCGAAACGCCGGAAGCGAGCAGAAGAAGCGGCGCGAGGAAGCGGAGCGCGCGCCTCCCGTCACTTCGGGAAGCGGGCATCGGGAATGACCTTCTCGACCGGCGTCGAAGGCGCCGGAATGTCCCAGACCGCGAGGAAGACGCCGCCGCCGATGAGCACGACGAAGACCACCGCGAGGGTCATCAGAACCAACTTTCCCATTGCTGCCGATAATCCTGAGCGAGGAGAAGGAGCGATCCGGTCTCAAACGACGGGCTGACGAGGCGCCCCGTCGGCATTAAGGTAGCTCGGCTTTGTGGCCAGTTTGCGGCAATCTAACGGCGAGACAGCATGGTTTCAACGCGCAGCCCTGAGTTGAAGCGGCACCGGACGGAGCGGCGATGACGCCGGCTCCGGTCTTGACGCCGCCGCGCAGCATCGTTCTCGTCGGTCTCATGGGCGCCGGCAAGAGCAATATCGGCCGCCGCCTCGCCGCCCGCCTCGACCTGCCCTTCATCGATGCCGATGCCGAGATCGAGGCAGCCGCCGGCGAAACCATCGAGGAGATCTTCCGCAATCGCGGCGAGGCCGCCTTCCGCGAGGGCGAGCGGCGCGTCATCGCCCGGCTGCTCGAAGGGCCGGTGCATGTCCTGGCGACGGGCGGCGGCGCCTTCATGGACACGCAGACGCGCGCCCGCATCGCCGCCCGTGGCATCTCGATCTGGCTGCGCGCCGACATCGAGGTGCTGCTCGCCCGCGTCGCCCGGCGCGACAACCGTCCCTTGCTGAAAGCAGGCGATCCGCGCGCCATCCTGACCGCGCTCATGGAGAAGCGGCATCCCGTCTATGCCGAGGCCGACATCGTCGTCGACAGCGTCGACGGACCGCCCGAGCTGACCTTGAACCGCGTCCTCGCCGAGCTGAAGCGCTTTCTCGCCGAGGGACGGCAGGCCCCGACGCCGGCGGCCGCGTCGTGACCGCGCCGGCGCGCATCCCCGTCGCCCTCGGCGCGCGCGGCTACGACATTCTCGTCGGCGCCGGGCTTATCGCCGAGGCGGGCGCGCTGATGCGCCCCCTCATGCGCCGGAAGCAGGCCGTCATCGTCACCGATGAAAATGTGGCGCGGCTTCACTTGCCGCCGCTCGAACGGAGCCTCGGCGCCGCCGGCCTCGCGCATCACGCTTTCGTGCTGCCGCCCGGCGAGGAAACCAAGAGCTTCGCCCACTATGCCCGCCTCGCCGAGGACATTCTGGGGCTCGGCATCGAGCGCGGCACGATGCTGGTGGCGCTCGGTGGCGGGGTCATCGGCGACCTCGCCGGCTTCGCCGCCGCCACCCTGCTGCGCGGCATTGATTTCGTGCAGGTGCCGACGACGCTTCTGGCGCAAGTCGACAGCTCTGTCGGCGGCAAGACCGCGATTGATACGCGGCACGGCAAGAACCTCGTCGGCGCCTTCCACCAGCCGCGCCTCGTCCTCGCCGACAGCGACGCGCTGGCAACCTTGCCGGAACGGGAGCTGCGCGCCGGCTATGCCGAGATCGTCAAATACGGCGTTCTCGGCGATCCCGCCTTCTTCGCCTGGCTCGAATCGCATGGCGAAGCCCTTCTCGCCGGCGACGCCGCGCTGCGGCAGGAGGCGGTGGTGACGAGCTGCCGCGCCAAGGCTGCCATCGTCGCCGCCGACGAGCGCGAGAGCGGCGCGCGCGCCCTCCTCAATCTCGGCCACACCTTCGGCCATGCGCTCGAAGCCGAGACGGGATTCGGCGCCGTCCTCCTCCATGGCGAGGGGGTGGCGATCGGCATGTGCCTTGCGCTCGACCTCTCGGTCCGGATGGGATGGTGCCCGGCCGCGGACGCCGCGCGGCTGCGCCGGCATCTCGCCCGGGCGGGCCTGCCGACCGCGCTGCCGCGGCCGAACGGGAAACCGCTCGACCCGGCGCGGCTCCTCGGCCACATGCGCAAGGACAAGAAAGCGCGGGACGGCCGCATCGCCCTTGTCCTCGCTCGCGGCATCGGCCGCGCCTTCGTCAGCGCCGAGATCGCCGAGGACGCCCTCCTCTCCTTCCTCGGCGAGGCGGCGCGAGAGGCGAATGCTGCGCTGCAAAAATAGCGCTGGCATCCCCGGCGCCGACGCCATAAATAGCCGCCATGCCTCTCTCCCCGCCGGCTCCCCGCGAGCATCTCCACACGCGCCAAGTCGAATGCCGCGGCTATCTGCGGTCCGACGGCCTCTGGGAGGTCGAAGGCCATATGACCGACGTGAAGACTTATTCCTTCCCGAGCGACGAGCGCGGCACGGTCGAGGCGGGGACGCCGGTGCACGACATGTGGATCCGCATCACCCTCGACGAGGAGATGGTGATCCGGGCGGTCGAAGCGGTGACGGATGCCGCGCCCTTCGCCCTTTGCCCCGCCATCACGCCCAATTTCCAGCGCCTCGTCGGCCTCGCCATCCGCCCGGGCTTCCTCCCGAAGGTGCGTCAGCTTCTCGGCGGCACCGAGGGCTGCACCCATCTCGTCGAGCTGATGGGACCCATCGCCACCACCGCCTTCCAGACCCTTGCCGCGGCGCGCCGCCGCAAGCGCAAGGATCCGGCCGCGGCCGCCGCCGAACGCAAGCAGCGCCCCCGCCTCCTCGAGACCTGCCACGCCTTCGCCAGCGACAGCGCGGTGGTGAAGCGCCTCTGGCCGGAGCATTATACCGGAGGGTAGATCCAACGCCGCCCGAGAGCCGACTTGATCGGAAGCGAGGCCCAAATCCTCACGTCTCGGACTGGTTGCGCAAACTTCCCTCTCCCGCTTGCGCGAGAGGGTTAGGGTGAGGGCGATCGTTGTGCTTCGATGGCTTGGAGCGCCGCCGCGGCGCCCCTCACCCTGCCCTCTCCCCGGAGGGGAGAGGGTTTTGCGAAGGGCCCTCTCCTCGGAGGGAGACGGTTTTACGAAGGCCCCGCCTCTTCCGGCGCCAGCGTCGTTAGCGACAGGGCGTGGATATCGTGCCGGAGCTCGTCGGAAAGCAGCCGGTAGACGAGGCGCTGGCGGGCGATGCGGCTCTGCCCGGCGAAGGCGGCCGAAACGATGGTGACGCGGAAATGGCTCTCGCCTTCCGGCCGCGCGCCGGTATGGCCGGCGTGGCGGTGCGATTCGTCCTCGATCTCGAGCCTCGCCGGGGCGAGACCCTCGGTCAGCTTGGTGCGGATGCTCTCGGCGACGCGGCCCATCTTGCGACCCATACGGGAAATGCGGCCACCCTCGAACGCCCTTCGCCTGATGTCAACGGCGCGCAAGCCTGCTTTGCGCCATCGCCGCGGCGGCGGCGCTTGTCAGACCCCCCTCCTCCCCCCATACTCTGAAAATGCCGCGAATCCGGATCGAGACCTCGGTGGATCCCAGCCCGCAGCCGCATTTGCGCGCCTGCGACCATCCGGGCTGCCTCGCCGCCGGCGACTATCGCGCGCCGCGTTCACGCGCGAGCCTCGATCTCTATTTCTGGTTCTGCCTCGACCATGTCCGCGAATACAATGCCGCGTGGAACTATTATGCCGGCATGAGCGAAGCCGAGATCGAGGCCGAAATCCGCAACGATACGACCTGGCAGCGGCCGACTTGGCCCTTCGGCAGCCGCTACAGCGCCGCGCAAGCGCAGCACATTCGCGACGCCTTCGGCCTCTTCGACGAGCCCGGCGGCTCCGCCGAGCGCCGGGACGACGCGCCGAAGAAGCGCCCGCTCACGGCGCAGGAGGCGGCGCTGCACATCTTCGAGATCGAGCCGCCCTTCACCCTCGTCCGCCTCAAGGCGCGCTACAAGGAGCTCGTCAAGGCACACCATCCCGACGCGCATGGCGGCGACAAGGCCGCCGAGGAGAAGCTCAAAGTGATCAACCAAGCCTACGCGACCCTCAAAGCGAGCTACTTCTCCTGACCTGACGCTCCGCACCGCAACTCCCAAACCGCAGGACCTCTCCGATGGCATCGGCCAAAAACTCATCCGCCGCGAAACCGACGCATGCCGACCTTCCCGACATCACCATCTCGGTGCGCCAGACTTTCGGCATCGACAGCGATCTCCAGGTGCCGGCCTTCAGCCAGCCGACCGAGCATGTGCCGACCTTGGATGAAGCCTACCGCTTCGACCGCGACACGACTCTCGCCATTCTCGCCGGCTTCGCCTACAACCGGCGCGTCCTCATCCAGGGCTACCACGGCACCGGCAAGTCGACCCATATCGAGCAGGTGGCCTCGCGCCTCAACTGGCCCTGCGTCCGCGTCAACCTCGACAGCCACATCAGCCGCATCGACCTCATCGGCAAGGATGCGATCGTGCTGCGCGAGGGCATGCAGATCACCGAATACAAGGAGGGCATCCTGCCCTGGGCCTTGCAGAGCCCGACGGCGCTCGTCTTCGACGAGTACGATGCGGGGCGGCCCGACGTCATGTTCGTCATCCAGCGCGTCCTCGAAGTCGAGGGCAAGCTGACCCTCCTCGACCAGAACAAGGTCATCCGCCCGCACCCGGCCTTCCGCCTCTTCGCGACGGCGAACACGGTCGGGCTCGGCGACACCACTGGCCTCTATCACGGCACGCAGCAGATCAACCAGGGCCAGATGGACCGCTGGAACATCGTCGCGACGCTCAATTACCTGCCGCACGACGCCGAGGTCGAGATCGTCCTCGCCAAGGCGCCGTCCTATGACACCGATGAGGGGCGGCGCACGATCAGCGCCATGGTGGCACTCGCCGATCTCACCCGCTCCGGCTTCATCAATGGCGACATCTCCACCGTCATGTCGCCGCGCACGGTCATCACCTGGGCGGAGAACGCGAAGATCTTCAACGACATCCCCTTCGCCTTCCGCGTCACCTTCCTCAACAAATGCGACGAGATCGAGCGCGCCACCGTCGCCGAATACTACCAGCGCTGCTTTGGCAGCGAGCTGCCGGAGAGCGGCGTCAAGGCGACGCTGGTGTGAGCAAGCGTCAGGCGACATGAAAGAATCCGATACCCCGACGGAGATCTTCAAGCGCTCGACTTCGGCGACGGTGCGGGCGATCGCCGAGCGCGGCGATTTGACGGTGAGCTTCGGCGCCGAGCCGCCGAGCGCGGCCGGGACCCGCGTCAAGCTGCCGGCGCCGGCGCGCGAGATTTCGGTCGAGGAAGCGGCGCAGCTCCGCGGCGCCGCCGACGCCCTGGCGCTGCGCCTGCGCTACCATGACGACGCGATCCACCAGCGCCGCATGCCGGGCGGCGAGATGGCGCGCGCCGTCTATGATGCGGTCGAGCAGGCCCGCGTCGAGGCGCTCGGCGCGCGCCGCATGGTCGGCGTCGCCGCCAATCTCAGCGCCATGCTCGACGAGCGCTATCGCCGGCAGGGCTACGAACGCATCACCGAGCGCAGCGACGTGACGCTCGCCGAGGCCGTGCGCCTGCTGGCGCGCGAGCAGCTCACCGGCGAGAGGCCGCCGCGCGCGGCGCAGCGCGTCGTCGAATCCTGGCGCCCCTATCTCGAAGGCCGGATCGGCAAGGATTTCGCCGAGCTCGAACGCTGCATCCGCGACCAGGAAGCCTATGCGCGCGTCGCCCGCAAGCTCATCCAGGACCTCGATCTCGGCGACGCCGACAGCGCCGAGGACAGCGAGGAGGCCGAAGGCGAGGGCGACGAGGCGGAGAACAGCGAGGGCCAGACCGAGGGCGGCGAGAGCGCCGCCGCCGGCGCCGAGGCCTCGCTCGAAGGCGGGACGCCCGAGGAGGGCGAAGGCGAGGAGGCGGAGGGCGAGGAATCCGAAGGCGAGATGATGCCGGGCACGGGCGATGAGGATCCGAGCAAGCCCGGCCGCCCCGGCATGCTGCCGCGCAACGCGCAGGCCGGCTCCGAGAACGAGCTCTATAAGGCCTTCACCACCGCTTGCGACGAGGTCGTCGAGGCGGAGGAGCTGTGCGACCCGGACGAGCTCAACCGCCTGCGCCACCTTCTCGACCAGCAATTGGCGCATCTCCAGAGCGTCATCGCCCGCCTCGCCAACCGCCTGCAGCGCCGCCTCATGGCGAAGCAGACGCGCGCCTGGGAGTTCGATCTCGACGAGGGCATGCTCGACGCGGCGCGCCTCGCCCGCGTCATCACCAACCCCGCCTACCCGCTCTCCTACAAGCGCGAGAAGGAGACGAATTTCCGCGACACGGTGGTGACGCTCCTCATCGACAATTCCGGATCGATGCGGGGGCGCCCCATTACCGTCGCCGCGATGAGCGCCGACATCCTGGCGCGGACGCTCGAACGCTGCGGCGTCAAGGTCGAGATCCTGGGCTTCACGACCCGGGCCTGGAAAGGCGGCCAGGCGCGCGAGCGCTGGATCGCCGCCGGCAAGCCGCCCAATCCCGGCCGCCTCAACGATCTGCGCCACATCGTCTATAAGCCCGCGGACGCGCCCTGGCGGCGCGCGCGGCGCAGCCTCGGCCTCATGCTGCGCGAGGGCATCCTCAAGGAGAATATCGACGGCGAGGCGCTGCTCTGGGCGCATAACCGCCTGCTTGGCCGGTCCGAGCAGCGGCGCATCCTGATGGTCATCTCGGACGGCGCGCCCGTCGATGACTCGACGCTCTCCGTCAATCCCGGCAACTATCTCGAGCGGCATCTGCGCGAGGTCATCCAGGAGATCGAGCGCTTCTCGCCGATCGAGCTCTTGGCGATCGGCATCGGCCACGACGTGACGCGCTACTACCGGCGGGCGGTCACCATCGTCGATGCCGAGCAATTGGGCGGCACCGTCATGGAGAAGCTGGCCGAGCTCTTCGACGAGGAGCCGCATCAGGCGCGCGGCCGGGCCGCCCGCCGCCGCGCCGGCTGAGGACGCTCCGCCGCCTCATTCCTCGATCGGCTCGGCGTAATAGTGCAAGAGGACGAGGCGGATGGTCGCGGCGACCGGGACGGCGAGGACGAGGCCGATGACACCGAAGACGACGGCCCCCGACAGGAAGCAGAAGATGATGACGACGGGGTGCACCGAGGCGGCCTTGCCGAGCACGATCGGCCCGATGAACTGATCGATCGAGAGCCGCAGGGCGATGGCGAAGCCGGCGAGCCCGGCGGCGATCCAGAGGCTGCTCTCCTGGACGGCGGCGATGCCGACGAGGCAGGCCGAAGAGAGCGGTCCGACGATCGGAATGAGCTCGAGCAGCCCGACGACGGCGGAGAGGAGCGGCGCATGCGGAATGTGGAAGATCGCCCCGAAGCCGATCCAGGCCACGGCCGTGGTGTAGAGGACGACGACGCAGAGCCCGACGAGGTAGCGCCGCAGCAGCGGCCCCACCTTCTTCACCATGGCCGCGACTTCCGGCCGGTGCTCGGGCGGCACCAGCCACAGCGTGCCGTTGACGATGCGCTTTCCCGAGATGAGGAAGTAGAGAACGAGGACCGCGCAGAGGAAGCTCCCGAAAACCGCCGTGATGCCCATCGTCGCGAAATACAGCGCCTCCCCGCTCATCAGGAAGGTCTTCGCGGCATTCATCGCTTCGTCTGAGATCTGCTTGGGATCGACGTGCTGTCCCAAGATGTCGAGGTTGTTCCCGAGAACGCTGCTCACCAGGCGCTGAATGATCTGCGGCGCCGTCTTCGAGATTTCCGCGATGTCGGCGGCGATCAGCCTGCCGACCCAATAGCCGGCGCCGCCGAGGAGGATGAGCACGGCGACATAGAGGATGAGCGCCGAGGCCCAGCGCGGCAGCCAGCGCAGGCGGCGGGCGATGAAATCGACGGCGGGCGTCACCACGAAGGCGATCGCCGCGGCGAAGACGAAGGGCAGAAGGATCGTGCGGACGATGTAGAGAAAGGCGACGACGATGACGATGGCGACGAAGATCGCCCAGCCGGTGACGGGAGCCCGCTTCGTTTCGCTCGGACGCGGCGCCAGCGCCGCCGTGCGCAGGACGTTCTCCTCCCGCGCCGGATTTTGCTCGGCCGGATCGGCGGCGTGCTTTCCCTTGCCTACGGCCCGCCGGCGCCTGCGCTCAGGATTTGCCATGGGCCGCGCCGCGCTGCACCCGACAGAGCCGCCCCTTCCACAACACGCGGCCGCGGGCCCGGGCGAGGACGCTGTGGAAGGCGAGGACCGCCGCGGCGACATAGGCGATCGGAAAGAGCATGCCGTAGCCCCAGGAGATCCCGAAATAGCGCGCCGCCGCGAGCTGGCTCGCAAGGACGACGAGCGAGGCGGTCGCGGCGAGCGCCAGCGCGGCAAGGGCGACGGGCGAGGCGGCCATCCCGGGATCGGCGGCGATCCATGCCGGAACGAGCGGAGCGGCGGCCGCGACGGCGATCCCGCCCAGCGCGACGGCAAGGGTGGGGAGCGCCCCGCCGAACACCTCGGAGGCGTTCTTGACGAGCCCCAGCCACAGGCTGCGCAGATCGCCATACATGCGGGTGCGGACGAGACGGTCGGTCCCGAACAGGCGGAGGCGGTAGCCGGCGGCCTTGATCCGGCGCGCCAGCGCGCTGTCCTCGCAGACCTCCGCCCGCACCGCGGCATGGCCGCCGACGGCGAAATAGGCGGCGCCGCGGACGAGCAGAAACTGTCCGTTGACGGACGCATCCGGTGCGCGCGGATCGGCAGTGCGGCGCAAATCCCGCGCGCAGGCGACGGCGAAGAGGCCCGCCGGCATGATGAGGCGCTCCCAGAAGCTGCCGAGCTCCTGAGCGGGTTCGAGCGAGATCATGTCGGCATCATGCTCCAAGGCCGCCGCGAGCGCACTGCGCATCAGCGCCGGTTCGGCGCAGGTATCGGCATCCATGAAGCAGAGCCAATCGCTTTCCGCCGCGAGCGCTCCCTGCCAGCAGGCATGCGGCTTTCCGGTCCAGCCAGGCGGCAAGGGGCGGGCGGTGAGGAGGGTGAGGTGCGCCGCCCCGCGGGCCATCCGGCGGACGATGGCCGCCGTCGCGTCGCGCGACTCGTCGTCGACGACGATGAGGCGCAGCCGGCCGGCCGGATAGTCCTGGGCCAGCAGCCCGGCGAGGCACCGCCCGATCACCGCGGCTTCGTCGCGCGCCGGCACGATGACCGCGAGGGAGGGCGCCGCCCCCAAATCGAGGTCCCGCCGCGGCCCGATCACCTCATAGGCGCGGAACTGCCGGAGCGCGCGCCACAGGAGGCAAGCGATCGCGCATGCCCAGAGGATGGCAATGGCGAGCCGCAGGAGCTCGCCACCGCCGGATACCGCCGTCATCTGCCCTCACGCCGGAACTCCGATGCGAGGGAAACGCCGGCGCGGCCAGATCAGTTGCGGCGGGGCAGGATGAGGGCTCGCTGCGCAGCCGCCGATCACGGCACAGGGGTCGGCGGCGCCGCGCTTCAATAATCGAGCTTGAAGTTGAGGCCGACGCTGTTGTCTCCCTGCGCGCCGGCCTGGGCGTCAAGGGTGATGTGCGGCGTGACGTCGGTCTCGACGCGCACCGCGCTCTGGTTGCCGCCGATCCCCTGCTCGACACCGAGATAGACGCCGGGGGCGACGTATTTGCCGGCCGAGAGCGTCGAGCTGCCGAGAGCATTCGATCCCTGCGTGCCCTGCTGGCCGGAGGACAAGCCCGCGGCGCCCGGAGCGACGTTCGTCGACAGCGCATTCAGCTCGTTGCTGGAGCCGATGCTGAGGCGGTCGAGACCGAGGCCGCGGCGGATCGTGCCGAGCACGTCGGGACCGCCGCCGCCCGCCAGCGCCGCGGCGGCCTGCGCGATCTGCAGGCCTTGCAAGGGGGTGATCTGCCCCAAGCCCTGCCCGAAGAGGACGCGCGCCAGGATCTCGTCTTGCGGCAGCTTGGGCTGCGAGGTGAGGCGCAGCGTCGGCGCGCTCGCCGTGCCGCCGACGAGGATTTGCGCCGTGACGCCGCCCGAGCTCGCCTGCGCCAGGATGTCGAGCAGCGGATCGGGCTTGGCGCCGCCCGAGAAGCTGAGGGTTCCGCGCGCGATGGCGAAATCCTTGCCGAGGAGGCTGTAGGTGCCGTGCACGACCTGAAGCCGGCCGGTGACGAGCGGCGCCGCGCTGGTGCCGCCGACGGCGAGGCGGCCGCGCCATTCCGAATCGAGGCCGTGGCCGCGGACGAAGACCTGCCCCGGCGCGTCGACGGTGAGAGCCAAGGCGATGGAAAGGCGGCTCGCGGAGTTCGCAGCCTGCGGCGGCGCCTCAACCTGGCCGGTGCGGCTGTTGATGCGCGTGACGGCGAGGTCGGGAACGCTCGCCGGCAGGCGTTCGGGAAGGGTGATCTCGGCCCGCTCGAGGGTGAGGTCGGCGGCGAGCTGCGGCGCCAGCAGGCTGCCCGACAACCGCGCCGCGCCGCCGGCGGTCGCGGTCGCGGCGTCGAGCCGCACCAGGCGGAAATGGGTGAACTCGGCGTGCAGATCGATGACGGGCGCGGAATTCGCCGCGAGCTGGATCACTCCCGTGCCCTGCAGTCGCCCGGCGCCGCCGTCTCCGGCGCTGAAGCGGCGCAGGACGAAGCGCTGGCCGTTGCCGGCGAGGACGAGATCGATATCCGAGAGAATCGTTCCGGCAGAGAGGCTCTCATAGTGCCCGCGCGAGACGGCGAGTTCGCCGCCGGCAATCGGCGCCACGACCGTCCCGCTGACCCCGGCATCGATGGAGAAGCGGCCGGACAGGCGATCTTCGCCGAGGGGCAGCAGATCGGCGAGCTGCCCGAGATCGCCCGCGCCTTCCAGCTTCACGGCGAGACGGCCATCGGGGGGGACGACGATCGCGAAGGGCCGGCGCAGCTCGAGAGGGACCGAGCCGCTGAAGCCGAGCGCGGCGCCGCGCGGCGCATCGACGCGGCCGCGGAAATCGACATGGCCCGCTTGCCATTCGCCGCGGGCGCTCATGGCGAGAGGCGGCAGGTCGGGACGGCTGGCGGCGGCGAAGCGCAAGGCATCGCCGGTGACGACGACAACGCCGCGCGGCGCCGCCAAGGTGCCGCTGACGGCGAGGTCGAGCCCGATGAGGCCGGTCACCTCTTGGTAGCCGCCGAGCCGGGCGGCGACTCCCAGCGGCAGGCGGCTGCCGCGCAATTGCAGCGACAGCCTCTCGCCCTCGATGCTGCCGGCGCCCGTCAGCGTTCCCTTGCCGAAGACGAGCGCGAGATCGGCGAAGGAGAATCCGCCCTTTCCTTCACTGACGAGCAGCGGCCGCTGCAGCGTAAGGGTCTCGCCGGCATAGCGCCCGTCGAGCCGCGCTAGGCGCAAGCTCGCGGCGGCGCGGCCATATGTCGCCTCGCCCGACAGGCTCGCAACCAGCGGCGCATGGGCCTCGCCGGCGAGGCGCGCGGTGAAGCGGAAGACTCCGGGCGCGCTCGAAGCGAGGCGGAGATCGGCGTCGCGCAAGGCATAGCCGGCCGCGGAGCCGCCGGCGAGCTTCACCGTCGCGCGTCCGCGCGGCGCGTCGTAGAGCCGGCTAAGCTGCGCCGCGACGCTGGCGCTGTCGAGGGTTGCGGAACCGAATGCGAGGTGCCGCCCGGCAAGATTGAGCTCGATCGTCTGCCCCTCCTGCATCCCCAGCGCCGCGCGCAGCGTGGCGGAGCCGGAAAGGCGCATCCCGGCCGCTCCAGAAAATGGCGCGAGATCGGGAATTTGGCCGGTGAGCGTCCCGCTCGCGCGCATCTCGGCCGGCACGAGTTCGAGGGCGCCCTGGAGGCTGGCCCCGCCGGCCTCGAGCTCGAGATGCGAGAGGACGATCCGGCCGCCGGCGGGAAGCGCGACATCGGTTCGCAGCGTGGCGGCGGGACCTCCGGCAAGGCGCAGCCGCGCGGCGATGCGTCCCGCGCGCTCCGCGAGATCGGGTATCGAGACGTCGATTTGCGCCGCTTCGAGCCGCCGGCCGGCGACTTGCAGCGACGGCGATGCCAGCGTTCCATCGACGCGAAGCGCCGACCAGGCCCCGTCGATCGTCGCCTTCGCCTCCACTTGCCCGGCGGCCGGGGCGATGGCGGCGATCTGCGGGATGTCGAGGCTCAGCACCGCGGCGATGCGGCTGAGATCGGCGGGCATCCGCGCATGGCCCGAGAGCTGCGCCCCTTGCGCCGCGATGCCGAGCTCATCGAGGTCGATGCCGCCGTCCGGCTGCCGCCGGAGCGTCCCGGACGCGCTGAGGCGATCGCCGAGGAGCCTCGCCAGGCGCTCGTCGGAAACGGCTATCTGGCCGAGTTCGACGCCGATTCGCGCCGTCGCCGCGCCGGAGCCGAGCTCAGCCCGGAAATCCGCATCGATGCGCCCGGCGCCGCGCAGCGCCCCGCGCGTCAGCGCGCCGAGAATGGCCGGATCGTCGGCGGCGAGGCTCGCCTGCCCTTGCGCCGCTCCGGCAGCGAGGCCGGCCGCGGCGTCGATTTCGGCGCCGGCGTCGCGGAGCTGCAGGCGCCGCAGATCGAGATGCGCCAGGTCGCGGTCGCCGGCGAGATCGATCGTCCAGTCGAGCGCCTTCTCGAACCCCGAAGGGAGGACGGCGTCCGCGACGCGCATCCCGGCAAGCTGCCCCTTGCCCGAGACCGAGAAGCGGCCATCGGGGACAGAGAGGTCGTCGGCGAGCGACAGGGTGAGGTCGGCATCGAGCTGCTGCGCCGAATTGCCGCCATAGGCGGCGTCGGTCATGTGGACCAGCATATGTGCCGCCGGCCGCGTCAGCATTCCGGACAGGTCGAGATGCAGCGTCCCGGAACCCGCGAGAGGGCGGTGCAGCCATTCGGCGACGGGCCGGAGGTCGGGCAGGGCGAGGTCGGCCGTCGCCGCGATGGCCCCGCCGGCCGCGCGCCAGCCCGACGCGCTGATGCGCGCGGTCGGATTGGCGAGGACGAGGCGGTCGAGGCGGAGACGGTGCGTGCTGCTCGTGTCCACCGTCGCTGCGAATTGCACCTCGCTGCCGATGAGCGCGGCCAGATCGGCCGGCAGCAAGGGCTGCGCGGCGAGCGTCCCCGTGGCCGCGAAGAGATACCCCTCGCCTTTGGGGGCGATGGCGAGATCGCTGTCGAGATGCGCGGCGCCGGCCGCCGCCTGCAGCCGACCATGCCAATCGGCAAGCGGTCCCGCGCCTTCAAGCTGCGCCGTCGCCGGCAGAGGGTGGCCGATGAAGCGTTCGAGGAGGAGGCCGCTCGGCTCGTCGAGCCGCAGCTTCGCCGAGAATCGCGCGGCCGCGGGATCGTAATCGGCGGCGAGGTGCAGGGCGCCCGGCCCGTCGAGACGCGCGAGGGCGACATCGCCTTTGATCCGCGCGCGCTCGATCGCCAGCCCCTCGCCGGAGACGGCGAGCGCGACGCTCTGCCCAAGAAGGGCGGGATCGAGGCGCAATTGCGCAAGATCGAGGCGGTCAATGCGCAAAGGCGGCATCGAGCCGCCGCCGCCGGACGGCAGGCGCAAGAGCTCGGCGGCGTCGATGTCGAGGCGCCGCAAGGCGATCTCGCCCGCGGCGATGCGGGCAAGATCGAGGGTTGCCCGCAGGCGGTGCACGCCGAGCCAAGGCCCGCTGCGGTCGCCGACCTCGACACCCTCGACCGTCACCATGTCGGGAAGCGCAAGGCCGATGCGCCCGATCGTGACGCTTTCGCCGGGGCGCGAGAGGAAGGCGGAGGCAAGGCGCGCGACCCAAGCTTGGCCGCTCGGGACCTGAAGCGCGACGATGGCCGCCGCCAGCAGCACGATGACGACGCCGACGATCGCTCCCAACAGCAGCGCCGCCCGGCGTATCCAGCGGATCATGATTGTCAGAACGCTTGGCCGAGGCTGATGTAGACCTGGATGGGCGAATCGACGGAGCGGCGCGAGAGCGGCGTCGCGAGATCGAGGCGGACGGGACCCACCGCCGTGTAATAGCGCAGCCCCAGCCCAGCCCCGTAGAAAAGCCGGCCGGTGAGGCGCGGCAGGCTCGTCGCATAGACGTCGCCCGCCTCGATGAACGGCACGAGGCCGATCGTCTGCGTGATCTTGATGCGCAGCTCGCTACCGAATTCGAGGCTGGAACGGCCGCCCAGCGGCTTGTCCCCCGCATCGAGCGGGCCGACGAGCTGATAGCCGTAGCCGCGGATGGAGCCGCCGCCGCCGGCGTAAAGACGCTTGTCCGCCGGAATCCGGTCGCGGCTCGCGCCGAAGATCGAACCCAAGCGGGCAAAGCCGGCGAGGACGTAGTCGTCATCGGCGCCGACCGGCTGGTAGAGGCTGCCGGAGAGGCGCGAGGTGACGAAGGCCAATCCCGAGCCGTCGATGCTGTGATAGGGCGTCGTCTCGAAGGCTTCGCGGTCGCCGCGCACCGGATTGAGAAGATCGTTCGTGGCATCGCGGCGCAGATAGAGCGGGACGCCGAGAAGCTGGTAGTGCTGCGTCACGTCATGGGCCGTGACGTTGCCGTGCTCATAGGCGAGGCCGCCGCCGAAGGTGACATCGCTGCCGAGGCGCCGTTCGAGGCCGGGGGAGAGGCGCAGGCGCCGGCTCGTATAGGCGACCGGCGATTCGTCGGCGAGCTCGGCACCGACGAGCAGATCCTGGCGCGGGGCGAGGAAATCGGGGCGGCGGAACTGGGCGGAGAGGCCGAGGCGCGACTGCGCGAAAATGCCGGTGATGCGCAGCCGCTCGGCGTTGCCGAAGAGATTGCGGTCTTCCCAGAAGGCACTGGCGCCGAAGCCGAAATGCGTACCGTATTGCACGCCGGCGCCGACCGAGTGCTTGAGGCGCTCGCTCAGCCTGATGGTCATCGGCACGCGGCCATCGGGATCGGGCTGGTCGGCGTGCCGTATCTCGACGAGGCTGAAGAGGTTGCTGTCGACCAGCGCCTTGCGCGTCGCCTCCACCTGCCGCTCGTCATAAACCGCGCCCGGGCGCCAGGCGATGCGGCGGTCGACATAGCCGGGATTCAACGTCTTCAGACCCTCGATCGCGGCAGCGCCGAACCGCGCCTTCGGCCCGACCGCGACCGTATAGGTGACGCTCATGGTGCGCCGCGCATCGTCGATGACGACGTGCCGGTCGGTCACTTTCGCATAGGGGTAGCCGCCATCGGCGAGGGCGCCGGCGATGCGCTTCTCGGCAGCGATGACCGGCGCGGCCATCGCCGGCCCGCCGAGATCGAGGCCGAAGGCGGCGGGCGCCGTCCCGCCGATGAGCGGCGGAGCGCCGCCCTCGGGCGTCGTCAGCGCGACTTGCGCCAAATGGTAGAGCGGCCCCCGATCGACGCGCAGCGTCACCTTGGCCGGCTGCGCCGCCGTATCGATGCCGATGCCGATGGCGGCGGCCCAATAGCCCGCATCGTGCAGGATGCGCAGGAGGATCGGCAGATCGTCTTCGGCCCGTCGGCGCAGCGCCGCCGCGCTCGGCGGCGGCTTGTCCTGCAATTTGACGAGCTGCGAATGATCATTGAGCTGTCCCGCGACGCTGTCCGGGGCGCCTTCGATCCGCGTCTCGTAGGGCACGTCCGCCCGCGCCGTGCCGAGCCCCGCGCCCAGCAACAGAACGGCGAGTGGAAGCGCCCGGAGCCCGATCATCCTGGTCCGCGATCTCCATCTCATTCCCTCCCGCATGCGGGAGAGGGTTAGGGTGAGGGCTGTCGGCCCGTCACGCAATCTCAGAGATCGAGACCCTCTCGGAACATCCTGCCCGCTCGCGCACGCGCAGGCGAGGCCTTTTCAAACCCTCTTCCCTCCGGGGAGAGGGCAGGGTGAGGGGCGTCGAAGCGGGGCCGGGTCGTTGCAAGACAGCGACTTGCCCTCACCCCGACCCTCTCCCGCAAGCGGGAGAGGGAGATTTGCAAAGTCCCCGCAGGCGGGAGAGGGTTCGGGCAGAACTGCTAAACGGAGAAATACTTCGCCTGCGGATGGGTGACGACAATGGCGGAGGTCGATTGCTCGGGGTCGAGCTGGTCCTCCTCCGTGAGGGTGACGCCGATCTCCTCGGCCTTCAGCAGGCGCAGCAATTGCCGCTGGTCGGCGAGGTTGGGGCAGGCGGGATAGCCGAAGGAATAGCGGCTGCCGCGATAGCCCTGGTTCAGCATGGCGTCGAGATCGCGCGCCTCCTCGGCGGCGAAGCCGAGCTCGGCGCGGATGCGCTTGTGCAGATATTCGGCCATGGCTTCGGCGAGCTCGACCGAAAGGCCGTGCAGGTAAAGGTAATCCTGGTAGCGGTTCTCGGCAAACCATTCCCGCGCCACCTCCGAGGCGCGGCGGCCGATCGTCACTACCTGGAGGCCGACGACGTCGCGGGTCTTGTCGCCGATGTCGCGGAAGAAATCGGCGATGCAGAGGCCGCCCTCCTTGTTCTGGCGCGGAAAGGAGAAGCGCGTCAGCTCGGTCGTCCCGTCGACATCGAAGAGGATGAGGTCGTTGCCCTCGGCGGCGCATCTCCAATAGCCGTAGGCGGCCTGCGGCACCAGGATATCCTGCTGGATCGCGACATCGAGGATGCGCTGCATGATGGGCCGCAGCTCCTTGCGCGCCCAGGCCATGTATTCGGGGAGCGAGCGGCCGTCCTTGCGGAAGCCCCATTGGAATTGGAAGAGCATGCGCTCGTTGAGGAACGGCACCAGCGCCTTCACCGGCACGCGGGCGATGATGCGCGGCCCCCAGAAGGGCGGCTCCGGCACCGGCAGATCGGCGGTGAGCTCGGCGCGGCGCAGGCGAATGTCCTCGAGGTCGATGGGGCGCAGCGGCCGCGCATCGGCGGCGCGCCCCAATTTGCGCTTCTCGTTGACGGTGCGGCCCTCGTTCTTGGCGCGGATCGCCGCGAGATGGCCGTCGAAATTGCCGTTCACCACCTTGTCCATGAGGGCGAGGCCGTCGAAGGCGTCGCGCGCATAGGCGACGCGGCCGCAGCCATAGGCAGCGACGCAATCCTCCTCGACATAGCGCCGCGTCAGGGCGGCGCCGCCGAGCATCACCGGAATAGAGACGCCCTGCCGCGTCATCTCCTCGAGGTTCTCGCGCATGACCACAGTCGATTTGACGAGGAGCCCCGACATGCCGACGGCGTCGGCCTTGTGCTCGTTCGCCGCCTGCAGGATCGAGGCGATCGGCTGCTTGATCCCGAGATTGACGACGCGGTAGCCGTTGTTGGTGAGGATGATGTCGACGAGGTTCTTGCCGATGTCGTGGACGTCGCCGCGCACCGTCGCCAGCACCACCGTCCCCTTCTGCTGCCCCTCGACGCGCTCCATGAAGGGTTCGAGATAGGAGACGGCGGCCTTCATCGTCTCCGCCGATTGCAGCACGAAGGGAAGCTGCATCTTGCCGGCGCCGAAGAGGTCGCCCACCACCTTCATGCCGTCGAGCAGGAAAGTGTTGATGATGTCGAGCGGCTTGTGCGCCTTCATCGCCTCGGCGAGGTCGTCTTCGAGGCCGAGGCGGTCGCCGTCGATGATGCGCTGCGACAGGCGCTCCTCGACCGTCTCGGCGCGCGCCTTCTTCGCCGATTTCTCGGCGGCGCGGTTCTCGAAGAGGGCGATGAAGGCCTGCAGCGGGTCGTAGCCCTCGCGGCGGCGGTCGAAGATGAGGTCCTCGGCGACGCGCACCTCCTCCTCGGCGATCTTGTGCAGCGGCATGATCTTCGAGAAATGCACGATGGCGCCGGTGAGGCCGCGCCGCAGGGCGTGGTCGAGGAAGACCGAGTTGAGGACGTGCCGCGCCGCCGGGTTGAGGCCGAAGGAGATGTTGGAGAGGCCGAGGATGATCTGGCAGTCCGGGATCTCGGCGCGGATGCGCTCGATGGCTTCGAGCGTCCACAGGCCGAGCTTGCGGTCGTCCTCGTTGCCGGTGCAGATGGTGAAGGTCAAGGGATCGAAGAGGAGGTCCGAGGCCGGCAGGCCGAAGCGGCCGCAGGCGAAATCCCTGAGGCGCCGCGCCACCTGGACCTTGTGCTCGACCTCCTTCGCCATGCCGCTCTCGTCGATGGTGAGAGCGATGACGGCGGTGCCGAAGTGCTTGGCGAGGCGCATGCGCTTCTCGGCCGGGCCCTCCCCATCCTCGAAATTGATCGAATTGAGGATGGGCTTGCCGCCATAGAGTTCGAGCGCCGCCTCGAGCACCGGCAGCTCGGTCGAATCGATAACGAGCGGCGCGTTGACGGCGCCGCGCATCCGGCTCACCACCTCGCTCATCTCGGCGACCTCGTCGCGGCCGACGAAGGCGGTGCAGATGTCGAGGGCGTGGCTGCCTTCCCTCACCTGCTCGCGCCCCATCTCGACGCAGCCGTCCCAATCGTGCTTCTCCTGGAGCTGCCGCCACTTCTTGGAGCCGTTGGCGTTGCAGCGCTCGCCGATGGCGAGGAAGGCGTTCTCCTGGCGCAGCGGCACCTGGCTGTAGAGCGAGGCGATCGACGGGACCCACACGCTCTTGCGCGGGCTCGGCGCCGGCCGCCAAGCCTCCCGGCCGAGGCGGCGCAGCATCTGGTCGAGGGCGGCGATATGCGGCGTATCGGTGCCGCAGCAGCCGCCCACCATGCCGACGCCGTCCTCGATGACGAAGCGCTCCAGCCACTGCGCGAGCTCGGCCGGGGTGAGAGGGTATTGCGTCTTGCCGGCAACGAGTTCGGGAAGGCCGGCATTGGGCTGCACGGAGATGCGCCCCGGCCAGTTCTCGCCGAGCCACTTGACGTGCTCGGCCATCTCCTGCGGCCCCGTCGCGCAGTTGAGGCCGATGACCGGCACGTCGAGCGCCTGGATGATCGTCGCCGCGGCGGCGATGTCGGCGCCGACGAGAAGCGTCCCCGTCGTCTCGATCGTCACCTGGACGAGGATCGGGATATCGCTCCTCGCCTCTTCCCGCGCGCGCTTGGCGCCGTTCACCGCCGCCTTGATCTGCAACGGGTCCTGGCAGGTCTCGATGAGGAAGGCGTCGACGCCGCCGGCGAGGAGCCCCTTCGCCTGGATCGTGAGGGCGTCTTCGAGAGCGCGGTAGGCGACGTGCCCCAGCGTCGGCAGCCGCGTGCCGGGGCCGATCGAGCCGATAACGAAGCGCGTGCGGCCGTCGCCCGCGAATTCGGCGACCGCCTCATGCGCGAGTTCGCCCGCGCGCTTGTTGAGATCGAAGGCGCGGTCCTGCAGCCCGAACTCGCCCAAGGTGATGGGCGAGCCGCCGAAGCTGTTGGTCTGCACCGCATCGGCACCGGCGAGAAGATAGCCGCGGTGAATCGCGCGGACGAGGTCGGGACGGCTCTCGTTCAGGATCTCGGTGCAGTTCTCGTGCCCGAGGAAATCGCGCTCGGTGTCGAGATTGCGCGCCTGGACCTGCGTTCCCATGGCGCCGTCGCAGAGAAGGACGCGATCGGCGAGGAAGTCGAGAAGATGCGGCATGGGTTCCTTCGTACGGGCTGCGACTTGCCCCTCACCCCGCCCCTCTCCCCGCCTGCGGGGAGAGGGAGGGACCCGCGCAGCGGGAGGGTGAGGGGCCGTCTGGGATCGATTGCACCTACGCCACCGCCGCCGCGACCTGCGGCTTGCCGCGCACGCCCAGCATATGGCAGATGGCGACAGTGAGATCGGCGCGGTTCAGCGTGTAGAAATGGAACTCGCCGATGCCATTCGCCTGGAGGCGCCGGCACTGCTCGGCGGCGATCGAGGCGGCGACGAGGCGGCGCGTCTCCGGGTCGTCGTCGAGCCCATCGAACTGCGCCGCCATCCAGGCCGGCACGCTGGCGCCGCAGGCGGCGGCGAATTTCTTCACCTGCGCGAAATTCGTCACCGGCAGAATGCCGGGAACGATGGGAACGGCGATGCCGGCGGCGCGCGCCCGGTCGAGGAAGCGCAGATAGATGTCGATGTCGAAGAAAAATTGCGTGATCGCCCTGTTGGCGCCGGCATCGATCTTGCGCTTCAGATTGTCGAGATCGGCGCCGGCGCTCCGCGCCTCGGGATGGGTCTCGGGGAAGGCGGCGACGCTGATCTCGAAATCGCCGACGCGGCGCAGCCCCGCGACGAGATCGGCGGCGTGCGGGTAGCCGTCGGGGTGCGGCGTGTAGCCGGCGGCGCCGGCCGGCGGGTCGCCGCGCAAGGCGACGATGTGGCGGATGCCGGCCTCCCAATAGCGCCGCGCCACCTCGGCGATCTCGCCGCGATCGGCGCCGACGCAGGTGAGATGCGCCGCCGGCTCCAGCGCCGTCTCGCGGCGGATGCGGACGACGGTCGCATGGGTGCGCTCGCGCGTCGAGCCACCGGCGCCATAGGTGACGGAGACGAAGCGCGGCTGCAAGCCGGCGAGGCGGGTGATGGTCTGCCACAGCTTCTCCTCCGCCTCCGCCGTCTTCGGCGGGAAGAACTCGAAGGAAACGAGGGGCGGGCCTTGGCGCCATTCCGTCTTGGGGTCGGCGGCGAGGATGGCGCGCGGCGCGTCGGGTCGCTGGAGGCCCATATGCTCCCCTTTCCTAGACGAGGCCGGTCGGATTGGCGAGGACGGCGCGCTCGGACCGCGCCGCCTCGTTCGGCATCGGCACCGCGCCGGCGCTCTCGCGCGCCAGCGCGGCGCGCGGCGAACGGCGGCTCGCCGACCACAGAACTACGGTGAGCGGCGAGCCCGGCAAATGGCGCACGCGGCCCGGCTCGAGGCCCGCCGCGCGGCACCAATCGAGGATCTCCTCGTCATCGAAGCCGAGGCGGCGATGGGCATGCTCGCTGCGCAGGCTTTCGACCGCATGCGGCGCGAAATCGACGATGACGAGGCGCCCGCCCGGCCGCAGCATCCGCGCCGCCTCGGCGATGGCGTCGCCCGGACGGTCGGCGAAATGCAGGACCTGATGGATGACGACGGCATCGAAGGAGGCGCCGGGCAGCGGCAGCTGGTACATGTCGCCCTGGCGGAGCGAGCAGTTGCGGAGCGCGGCGCGTTCGAGATTGACGCGCGCCACGGTCAGCATCTCGCGCGACAGGTCGACGCCGACAGCGTGCTCGACGCGCGGCGCCAGGATCTCCAGCATCCGCCCGGTCCCGGTGCCGATGTCGAGCAGATCGCGCGCCGCTCCGGGCGGCAGCAGCTCGAGGAGCGCCCGCTCCACCTCGCCGTCATCGACATGGAGGGAGCGGATGCGGTCCCACTGCGCCGCATTGGCGCGGAAATAGGCGGCGGCCTCCTCGGCGCGCTGGCGCTGAATTTGGCGCAGGCGCTGGCGGTCGAGCGCGATGATGGGGTCGCTTTCCGGCACGAGGCCGGCGAGCAGCGCCGCCAGGCCGCCGCCCTCGCCGCCGCTCCGCGCCAGGCGATAGAAGACCCAGCTCCCTTCCCGCAGACGGTCGAGCAGCCCCGCTTCGCACAGCAGCTTCAGATGCCGCGAGACGCGCGGCTGGCTTTGCCCGAGAATGGTGGTCAGCTCACTGACAGTGAGCTCGGCATGGGCGCAGAGGGCGAGAAGCCGCAACCTCGTCGGCTCCGCCGCCGCCCGCAGGCCGGCAAGAATGTTCTCCATGCGCCGCTCCGCTTAAACGCGAGAGCATATAAACATATCTTTATGTGCATGGCAACTCTTTCGGAAGTTCGGGCGGCGCCGCGCAACCGAACCAAGAAGTTTCGCGACAACGGAAAAATAACACTTCAATTGCAATCTGATCGCCGCGTCTGCGGGGACCGGGTGCCTTCGGCGTGTCCTCACGCGGAAGCTTCCGCGCCACGGAGCGGGCGCGCGGTATTGGCGGCTTGCCGCCATGGTTAACTGCGATTATGGTGCGCCTGCGCCCCGCGTACCTCTAGGTTGAGTTCATGATGGGGGTCGGTCGGGCAGCGATCTCCGCCAGAGCGGGTATATAAGAACGATGCGATCGATGCCGCTGCGTTGCGCCCTCCGAATCCTCGCCCTCACCGGCCTCGTCCTCCTCGGCGGGTGCGCCGGCACGAGCTCGTCGCCCGGCGAGGAGGCCGACGCCTACGCGGTGAACGATCCGCTGGAGCCGGTCAACCGCGGCGTCTGGGCCTTCAACACCACCTTCGATGAATACATCTTCAAGCCGGTCGCCACCGCCTATCGCGACTATGTGCCGGAGGTGGTGCAGAACTCGATCCGCAGCTTCCTCAACAATCTCCGCTCGCCCGTCATCATGTTCAACGACGGGCTGCAGGGCCAGGGCAAGCTCGCCGGCGACACCTTCGCCCGCATGTGGCTCAACACGATCCTCGGGCTTGGCGGCATCATGGATGTCGCGACCGATCTCGGCATTCCCTTCCACGACGCCGATTTCGGCCAGACGCTGGGCGTCTGGGGCGTCCCGGCCGGGCCCTATCTCGTGCTGCCGATCCTCGGCCCCTCCGACCCGCGTGATGCGGCGGGGCTTGCCGCCGATGTCGTCGCCGATCCCTTCAACGGCCTCATGCGCCGCGCCGATGCGGACTACGTCACCTACGGCCGCAGCGTCGTCAACGGCGTCGACACGCGCTCGCGCAACATCGACATTCTCGACCGCATCCAGAGCACGTCCCTCGACTTCTACGCGACGATCCGCAGCCTCTATCGCCAGCGCCGCGACGCCATCATCCGGCACGAGGCGCCGCCGGAGGGCAATCCCAACCCATGAGCCGCGTGGGGGCGCGCGGCGGGACTTCTTTCCGGGAACCCGGCGCCGCCCGTCGCGCGCGACCAGCCTGACGAGACGTTCATCATGTCCTTGCGCCCGCTTGCCCGCATCGCGATCCTCCTCCTTCTTCTCGGGACGCCGCTCGCCGCACGCGGCGCCGATGACGCCTCCGGCTTCATCTCCGATCTCGGCAAGCGGGCCATCGAAATCCTGACTTCGCCCGCGACCCCGGCCGATCGCGAGCAGAGCTTCCGCGCCCTCTTCGACGAAGGCTTCGACGTTCCGACCATCGCGCGCTTCGTGCTCGGCCCCTATTGGCGGACGGCCAGCGACGCGCAGCGCCAGGAATTCACCAAGCTCTTCGAGGCCTATATCGTCCACGCCTATACGGTCCGCTTCAGCGAGTACCATCAGGAGCAGTTCAAAGTGGCGGGGACGCGGCCCGAGGGCGACACCGCTGCGCTCGTCTCGAGCCAGATCATCCGCACCGCCGGCGCGCCGCCGGTCAAGGTCGATTGGCGCGTCTCCAAGACCGAGAGGGGCCTCAAGATCACCGACGTCATCGTCGAAGGCATCAGCATGGCCGTGACCGAGCGCCAGGAATTCGCCTCGGTCATCCAGCGCGGCGGCGGCCGGGTCGATGCGCTCTTGAAGCTGCTGCGGGAGAAGCTGGGCGAGGGGTAGCTGTCAGTTGCTGTCAGCTGTCAGCTCAAAGCTGACGGTTGAAAGCTGACGGCTGAGAGCTGAAAGCCGTCTACCCCCGCGTCAGCGGCTTGTACTTGATGCGATGCGGCTGGTCGGCCTCGGCGCCGAGGCGGCGCTTGCGGTCGGCTTCGTAATCGGCGTAGTTGCCCTCGAACCACACGGCGCGGCTGTCGCCCTCGAAGGCGAGGATGTGCGTCGCGATGCGGTCGAGGAACCAGCGGTCGTGGCTGATGACGACGGCGCAGCCCGGAAAGTCGACGAGGCCGTCCTCGAGGGCGCGCAGGGTATCGACGTCGAGATCGTTGGTGGGCTCGTCGAGCAGCAGCACATTGGCGCCGGTCTTCAGCATCTTGGCGATGTGGACGCGGTTGCGCTCGCCGCCCGAGAGCTGCCCCACCTTCTTCTGCTGGTCCGCGCCGCGGAAGTTGAAGAGCGCGCAATAGGCCCGGCTCGCCATCTTGCGGCGGCCGAGATCGATCTCGTCCTGCCCGCTGGAGATCTCCTCCCAGACGGTCTTGTTGGGCTGGAGCGCGTCGCGCGACTGGTCGACATAGCCGAGCTTCACCGTGTCGCCGATGCGGATCGTGCCGGAATCGGGCTTTTCCTGGCCGGTGATCATGCGGAAGAGCGTCGTCTTGCCGGCGCCGTTCGGCCCGATGATGCCGACGATGCCGCCGGGCGGCAGGCGGAAATCGAGATCCTCGATGAGGAGCCGATCGCCGTAGCCCTTGGCGAGGTGCTCCGCCTCGATGACGACATCGCCGAGACGCGGCCCCGGCGGCAGCACGATCTGGACGTTCTCCGGCGCCTTCTCGCGGCTCTGCGCGACGAGCGCCTCATAGGCGCTGACGCGGGCCTTCGACTTCGCCTGGCGGGCGCGCGGGCTCTGCCGCACCCACTCCAATTCGCGCTGCAAGGTGCGCTGGCGCGCCGCCTCCTGCTTGCCCTCGAGTTCGAGGCGCTTCTGCTTCTGCTCGAGCCAGCCCGAGTAATTGCCTTCGTAGGGAATGCCCTTGCCGCGGTCCAATTCGAGGATCCAGCCCGCGACCTCGTCGAGGAAATAGCGGTCGTGGGTGACGGTGACGACGGTGCCCGGGTAATCCTTGAGGAAGCGCTGCAGCCAGGCGACGCTTTCGGCGTCGAGATGGTTGGTCGGCTCGTCGAGGAGCAGGAGGTCGGGACGCTGCAGCAGCAGACGGCAGAGCGCGACGCGGCGCCGCTCGCCGCCCGAGAGCGTCGTCACATCGGCATCCCCGGGCGGACAGCGCAGCGCGTCCATGGCGATCTCGACGGTGCGCTCGAGCTCCCAGCCATTCGCCGCGTCGATCTTCTCCTGCAGCTCGCCCTGCTCGGCGATGAGCGCGTTCATCTCATCATCCGAGAGCTCCTCGGCAAACAGGGCCGAGACCGCTTCGAAGCGGTCGAGAAGCGCCTTCGTCGCCGCCAGCCCTTCCATGACGTTGCCGGCGACGTCCTTGCCGGGATCGAGCTGCGGCTCCTGCGCGAGATAGCCGACCGAGGCGCCCTCCGCCGTCCACGACTCGCCGACGAACTCCTTGTCGATCCCCGCCATGATGCGGAGCAGCGTCGATTTGCCGGCGCCGTTGATGCCGAGCACGCCGATCTTGGCGCCGGGCAGGAAGGAGAGCCAGATGTCCTTCAGCACCTCGCGGCCGCCCGGATAGGTCTTGCCGAGACCCTTCATGACATGGATGTACTGATAGGCGGCCATGGCTGCTCCGGCGGCGCGATCTGGATGGAAGGAGGCGGGTTCTAGCGCAAAGGCGCCGCCGCGCGCAATCGCGCAGCCGCCGTCCTCACGCCATCCTCTTCGACGGAAGTTTGCGGCGGGCGGTTTGCGTCCTTCGTGACGCCGCCTTCGGCGGCTCCTCAGGATGAGGAAAAATGCGAATGGCAGAAACGACTTACCTCATATGAGGAGCCCGCGCAGCGGGCGTCTTGAAGGACGCACGGCATCGATCCGGTCGAAGTGTCAGATCGATCGCCCTACTTCGCCGCCATCTTCTGCGGCACGAAGACATCCACCTTGTTGCTCTCGTTGCGGTAGACGAAGACGGCGTGCGTCTTGGGGTCGACCGCAAGGGTGTGGACGTTCTTCTCGGACGCGATCGTGTCGACGATCTTGTCGTGGTCGAGATCGATGACCTCCACCACCCCGGCCTTGTCGCCGACGAAGGCGCGGCGCGCCTTCTCGTCGAGCACAGTCTCGTCGACCGCGCCCTGCACCGGAATCTCGGCCAGCACCTTGCCGCTCCTCCCATCGAGGACGAGCATCTTCTTGGCGGTCGTGCCGAGGATGAAATGGCCCGTCTTGCCGTCATAGACGATCGGCTTCGCCGAGCCCTCGAAGCCCGGCTTCCAGCTGGCGGTCACCTTCCAATGCGCGGGATCAATCACGTCGACGACATTGTCGATCGGCTGGTAGAGGCGGTTCTTCGCCGGGACGTAGAGCGCGACATCGAGCCCGTCCTTCGGCGGATCGGGCGGCAGGCGGAAATGCGTGACCTCGGCGAAGGGCGGTTTCGCCTTGAAGATTGTGATATCGTCGCTCTCGGCGTTGACGAAGATCTCGTCTTCTTTCGCCAGGTAGTTGACGCTGTCGGGCTCCTTGCCTTGGGGGTGCAAGGTCGCGACCTTCTTCAAGCTCTTCTTGTCGACGACGACCACCACCCCGCCCTTGGCGTCGGCGAGGAAGCCGTAGCGCGGCGTCAGCGCGATGCCGTTGCCCTCCTCGATCCCGGGAATGACGCCCTTCACCGTCATCGCGACGGCGTCGATCACGACGACGTTGTGATCGGGCGATTGCGAGATCCAGACCGTGTTCGTTCCGGGGTCGAAGGTGGTCCAATCGCCGTGCCCGCCCTTGTCGCCGGGCAGATCGATCGTCTTCACCAGCTTGTAGCCGCTCTGCGCTGCGGCCGAGGCGCAGAACGCGACGCTTGCGACGGCCGCGAGCGCCGCACACCCAAACTTTCTCATGCGTCCCTCCTCCACTCTTCTTCTCACCCGCTTCTCACCCGGCGCGCGAGGCGCCGGACGCTCATTGATCTAGGGCGCGCCGCGATGCGGCAAAGCCGCCGCGCGGCTCAGCGGCCCGGCGCCTCCTCCTCCGGCGCGAAGTCGAGCTCGACCTTGGCGCCATTGGGATCATGGAAGAAGAGCTGCCAGACGCGCGTCTCGGCCTGGCGGCGGAGCGTGTAGTCGAGGCCGCGCCTTTCGAGCTTCGCCAGTGTGCCGGCGAGATCGCTCGCGGCGAAGGCCATGTGGTCGAGGACGCCGGCGCGGCTCTCCGGCAGGCCGCGCCCGGCGATGATGTGCAGCACGGCGCGGCCGCCCGCATAGAGCCAGGCGCCGGGAAAGCCGAGCGGCGGCCGGTAGCCTTCTTCGAGGCCGAGGAGCTCGCCATAGAAGGCGCGCGTCGCCTCGAGATCCTCGGCCAGCACGGTGAAATGCTCCATTCCCTGAACGGTCATCGCGACTCTCCGCTGCGAAGTCCCTCGCCACGCAATTAAAGCACAGAACGTGCGCGCGTCATCTCCGCCGTTTCGGCCACCGGTCGGCGCGGCCGCCCTAGCGCCACGGAACCCGGTCGAGATCCGGCACGTAACCATTCACAGGAACAAGGCAGCAGCAGGGATCGGACGGGCAAGATGGCTGAGACGGTGTGCGACCGCGTCGTCGCGGCGCTCGAAGATTGGGGTGTCGATACGGTTTTCGGCCTGCCGGGCGACGGCATCAACGGCTTCATGGAAGCCCTGCGCAAGGCCAAGGACCGCATCCGCTACATCCACACGCGGCATGAGGAAGCGGCGGCGCTCGCCGCCTGCGCCTATGCGAAGTTCACCGGCCGCCTCGGCGTCTGCTTCGCGACGGCGGCGCCCGGCGCCGTCCACCTCCTCAACGGGCTCTACGACGCGAAGCTCGACCAGGCGCCGGTGCTCGCCATCACCGGTATGACCTATCGCGGTCGGTAACTCCTCCGCCTCAGCGTGCGGTCCGTGCCCTTCCCGATGCCGATCCCTCCGCTTTGCTCCCGGCGGCCGCTGCCGCGATGGTGCAAATGGCGCGCGGCTCGTCGATGCGCAGAATGAGGCTCTCGGTCAGATAGAGCTGGTAGTGGACGCCGTCCTGCGCCGCGAAGCCCGCCTGCAGATCCTGCCCGATGATGAGGACGCCGACCCGCGGGTCAACGAGGACGCCGCCCTCGATCGGCGCCTTGTAGATGCCCTTGGTGCAGAGGCGGCGCAGATGTTCGAGCTGCAGCGTGTCGGTCCCGGGATAGAGGCGGAAGAGGCCGTTGTAGAGCGGCGGCGACAGCGCCAGCGCGTAGGGACCGCGGAATCCCGCCTCGTCGAGCCGAGTCACCGCCGCGAGCACGTCTTCGAGGGCGCGGTCGATGGCGCTCCAATCGCCGCCCGCGAGGTGCTGGCGTCCCTCGCTCGTCAACAGGCCGGGAACGCCGAAATCGGGCTGGCCGCGATAGACGAACTCCTCCTCGCGATCGGCGACCGCTTCGGCGGCGTCCTCGACCGGAGCGAAATCGAGCGGCTGGCCGTTTTCGAGATGCGCCGCGAGGCGGCGGATGCTGAGGCGAAAGCTGCGGCGGAGCATCGGCACCGAGATGCCGCGGCCGAGTATGGCGCCGGCCTCGTCGGGTCCGGGCTGGCGGCAGAAATCGTCGTTGCCGACCTCGATCGTCGTGAGCCCGGCGCCGAAGGGCCCCTCGATGTCGAGAAAGCGGCGGCCGGTGAGGCGCTGCCGCGCCGCCTCGACGGCGGCATTGTCGATCTCCTGCCAGATCTCGGCGCTGAACGGAGCCTGGCCGCGGTTGAGATAGTCCATGCTCAGTCTCGCTTCAGCGGGCCGACGGTGAACCCTTCATGCGGCCTTGCCGGTCCGGTGAAGCTTGGCCGTCCTTCGACCTCGCTGCGGGTCGCCGCCTTCTCGACGGCGAGGATCGGTCCCTCGCTGAAGAGGTATGTCTTGAGGTGACCGGCGAAATCCGCGTTGTTGCGGCGGATCCATTCGAGCACCATCGAGGCGTGCTCCATCTCCTCGCGCATGTTGTGGAGGAGGATGTCGCGCAGCGCCTCGTCCTCGGCATCGTCGGCGCGCTGGCGGTACCAGTCGACGGCGTCGAGCTCCTCCATCAGGGAGACGATCGCGTGGTGCAGGGCGAGCGTTTCCTTGGACAGCCTCTCGCGGGGAGCATGCAGGCTTTCGCTCGACATGGCGCCTCGAAACTCGGGGGAGAACCACGGCTAGAACAGGAAGCCCCCCGGCTTGGTTCCGCGCTGCGGCGCTCAGGCACCGGCGCGTTCGACGAGGCGCGCGCCATAGGAGGTGAGCAGGATGGCGGCGACGAAGGGGAGGATGGCGCCCGCGCTTTGCGCGTCGGCGAGCGGCTGCGCCTTGATCGCGAAGATGGCGAGGGCGAGCACGAAGACGTCGAGCATCGACCAGCGCGCGATCGCCTGGAGCAGCGCGGGCAGCCAGGCCGCCGGCCGCCGACCCGCCCGCCGCGCCGCCCAGAAGGCGAGCAGCAGCGCGATCTTGGCGAGCGGGAACGCGACCGAGAAGGCGAAGAGGATCGCCGCCAGGACGACCTCGCCGTCATCGTACAGCGCGGCGATGCCGCCGAGGAGCGAGATTTTGTGATCGAAGATGCCGAGCCAGCGGACATGCATGATGGGGAGGCTGAGGCCGGCGATAAGCGCCGCCATCGCCGCGACGAGGGTCAGAGGCGGAAGAACGTAGGAGCGCGCCGCACGGCGCGGCGCGAGGGCTTCCTTCAGGCGAGAGGCCGTTCGGCGAAGCCGGGATCCGAGCGGCGGCGGGGGCGTCATGGCGGACATATCCTGCCCTGCGAACGCAGCGTCGCGCCCGAATGCCTCTCGACCGGGCTGACGAATCGACGGCCGATGCAGGAAGGAGCGGACACCGCCGAGAAAATCTGGTCTCCTTGTCGGCCTCGGCCACGCCCGCACGTCCTTGGGTCGTAACCCCATGCAACGGAGCATGACATGAAGATCAATCCCTATCTCTCCTTCAACGGGCAATGCGAGGCCGCCTTCAAATTTTATGAGAAATGCTTCGGCGGCCGCATCGTCGCCAAGATCACTTTTGGCGAGATGCCGATGGCCGAGCAATGCGCGCCGATGCAGCGGGAAAAGATCGCCCATATCCGCCTCGTCATCGGCGATCAGGTGCTGATGGGCAGCGACACGCCGCCGGAGCACTACGAGGCACCGAAAGGCACGCAGGTCACGCTCAACATCGAGGCGCCGGAAGAGGCCGATCGCGTGTTCAACGCGCTTGCCGACGGCGCGACGATCACCATGCCGATCCAGAAGACCTTCTGGGCGAAGCGCTTCGGCATGCTGGTTGACCGATTCGGCACGCCGTGGATGATCAACTGCGAAGAGGCGCAGCGCTGAGCTGCGCCCGGACCACGGCACGGCGGGAGGCGCAGTCGGCCAACACGCGATCGCCGCGCGCGGGCAACGCGGCATCGCCCGTCAGGCGCTTCTCGTCACGACGAGCCGCCGAGGCCGGCGGGCGATGCGCTCGCCGCTCACCAACGAGAGTATCGAAACTCGCGACGCAGCGCCGGCACTCATGTCACAGGCGGGAGGTCTTCTTCGTCTTTAAGGCGGTGATCCGCTAATACGAGGAGAACATCCATGCTGAGATGGTTTTTGCGCCGGCAAGTGGCCGCCTTCGAGCGCGCCTGGAAGTACGACGCGAGCTATTTGCGTCGGCTGATCGACGTCGATCCGCGCGCCATGCTCGCCTTCGGCAAGCTGCAAGCGATCGTCGGTTATCGCAGGGACGTGCCGCCGGCCGTCTATGCCGCTGCCGGCCTCGCCGCGGTCATCGAGGAGGATTGCGGGCCGTGCACTCAGCTCGGGATCGACATGGCGCAGCAGAGCGGCGTCGATCCGGCCCTCCTGCGCGCCATCGTGATGCGCGATTTCGCGGCGATGCCCGAGGAGGTGGCCCTCGCCGTGCGCTTCACGGAGGCAACGCTGGGGCGCAGCGGCGAGGCCGACGGGCTGCGCGAACAGGTCGTGCGCCGCTTCGGCCAGCGCGGGCTGATCTCGCTGGCCTTCGCGATGCTGGCGGCGCGGATGTATCCGACCTTGAAATACGCGCTCGGCCATGGCCAAGCCTGCCGGCGCCTGACCATCGGCGGCAAGACGCTGCCGGTGCTGCGCGATGCCCGCCAACCGACGCGCGCGGCGACTGCGGCATGAGCGAGGCCGCCGATCCCGGCGCCGCCAGCTTCGCGGCGCATCGGCGCGCGCTGATCGGTCTCGCCTATCGCATGCTGGGCTCGCGCAGCGAGGCCGAGGACGTCGTGCAGGACGCCTACCTGCGCTGGCACGCCGCCGACCGCGCGGCGATCACCGAGCCGCGGCGCTATCTCGGCACTGTGGTGACGCGGCTCTGCCTCGACCGCCTGAGATCGGCGCGGGCGCGGCGCGAGCTCTATGTCGGCGCGTGGCTGCCGGAGCCGGTGGTCGACGAGCGCTTCGACGAGCCCGGGGCGGACGAGTTGGCGCAGGACATCTCGGTCGCTCTGATGCTGTTGCTCGAGCGGCTGTCGCCGCTCGAGCGCGCGAGCTTCCTGCTGCATGACGTGTTCGGCCTCGAATTCGCCGAGGTGGCCCGCGCGCTGGGCCGCAACGAGGCAGCCTGCCGCCAGCTCGCGGCCCGCGCCCGCGCCCATATCGAGGCCGGCCGCCCGCGCTTTCCGGTCTCGCCCGACGCCGAGTCGCGCCTTGCCGTCGCCTTCCACGCCGCCGTGACGTCGGGCGACACGACGGCGCTCGCGCGGCTGCTGGCCGAGGACGCGGTCCTGCATTCGGACGGCGGCGGCAAGCGCGCGGCGGCGCTCAATCCGATCCGCGGCGCCGACAAGATCATTCGCTTCTTCGCAGGCATCGCGCGCAAGCAGCCCGCGCTGGTCGCCAGCGAGATGCGGCCCGCCACGGTGAACGGTCGCGCGGGCTTCGTCATCCGCGAGCCGGACGGCTCGGTCGACACGCTCGCCTTCGAGGCGCGCGACGGCCGAATTGCCGCGATCTATTTCACCCGCAATCCCGACAAGCTGCGCCACGTCCGCTTCTGAGACACCGGCCATAAAGGCGAGATCAGCATCGGCGGGCTCGTCGCGCCGGTGGGCGGGCGATTGCGCCTATCCCGTCACAAGGACCCGCCGTTCTGTCGCCGCCCCGCGGCGATCGCCGCCCACACCCGCTCCGGCGTCGCCGGCATGTCGAGATCGCGGATGCCGAGCGGCGACAGCGCATCGAGGACGGCGTTCATCACCGTCGGCGGCGCGGCGATGGCGCCCGCCTGCCCGGAGCCTTTGACGCCGAGCGGATTGGCGGCGGTCGGCAGCTCGGCGAGAGTGAGATCGAAGGCGGGGAGGTCGTCGGCGCGCGGCAGCGCGTAATCCATGAAGGAGCCGCTCAAAAGCTGCCCCGATTCCGCATCATAGACCGTGTGTTCGAGGAGCGCCTGGCCGAGCCCTTGCGCGACCCCGCCATGGACCTGGCCCGCCGTCAAGAGCGGGTTGACGAGGCGGCCGAAATCGTCGACCGCCGTGTAGCGCAGCAAGGCGATCGTGCCGGTCTCGGGGTCGATCTCGACCTCGGCCACGTGGCAGCCCGCGGGAAAGGTGATGAGATCGCAGACGAACATGGCGTGAGTGTCGAGACCGGGCGACACGCCTTCGGGGAGATTGGCCGGATCCCGCGCGGCGCGCGCCAATGCCAGCAGCTCGATGCCGCGATCGGTCCCGGATACGGTGAAGCGGCCCGCCGCGAAGCCGATCTCGGCGGGCGCGGCTTGCAGCAGGTGCGCCGCGATGAGGCGGCCCTTGGCGATGACGCCTTCGGCGGCCTTGACGAGCGCGCCGCCGCCGAGATGCAGCGAGCGGGCGCCGCCATGCCCGGCGCCGGTGCGCACGGCGCGCGTATCCGCCTGGACATAGCGGAAGGTCTCGATCGGCAGGCCGAAGAGGTCGGCGGCGATTTGCGGAAAGCTCGTCTCGTGGCCCTGACCGTTCGACTGCGTGCCGAGCAGGAGCGTGACGCGCCCATCGGGCTCGAAGCGGATCTCGGCGCCTTCATTAGGCGTGCCGCGCGCCGTTTCGAGAAAGCAGGCGACGCCGAGGCCGCGCAAGCGGCCGCGCCGCGCCGATTGCGCCCGGCGCGCCGCGAATCCGGCCCGGTCGGCGCGCGCCACCGCCGCCTCGAGATTGGCGGCGAAGCGCCCGCAATCGATCAGCGTCCCCATCGCGGTCCGATAGGGGAACGCCGAGATAAGGTTGCGCCGGCGCAGCTCGACCGGATCGCGGCCGAGCGCGGCGGCGGCACGGTCGATGAGGCGCTCGATGAGGTAATTGGCTTCGGGCTTGCCGGCGCCGCGATAGGCGTCGATCGGCACCGTGTTGGTGAAGGCGCCGCGCACATCCATGAAGATGACGGGAATGGCATAGACGCCGCCCAGGGCCGTCGCCGGCGCGCTGGTCGAGCTGAGCGGCCCGGCGGAGGAGACATAGGCGCCGAGATTGGCGACCGTCGCGACATCGAGGGCCAGGAAGCGTCCGTCGGCATCGAGCGCGAGGCGCGCCCGCGTGTGGTTGTCGCGCCCCTGCGTCGTGCCGGTGAAATCCTCGGCGCGATCAGCGATCCATTTGACCGGCCGGCGAAGGCGGCGCGCCGCCCACAGGACCAGCACCCATTCGGGATAAAGGAAGTTCTTGACGCCGAAGCCGCCGCCGACATCGGGCGCCATGAGCTGGACGCGCTCCCTCGGAATGCGGAACACGGAGTCCGCGAGCTGATCGCGGATGCCGTGGACGCCCTGGCCGCTGAGGAGGAGGTGGAAGGTCTCGGCGTCGGGATCGTAGCGGCCGATGGCGCCCCGCGTCTCCATCGGCGACACGACGACGCGGTTGTTGACGAGCGCGATCTCGACGACATGCGCCGCCGCCGCGAACGCGGCTTGCGTCCCCGCCTCGTCGCCCTTCTGGAAGCGAAAGGCGCGGTTGCCGGGCGCCTCGTCCCAGAGAAGGGGCGCGCCCTCCGCCAGGGCCGCCACCGCGTCGACCACCGCCGGAAGCGGCTCGTATCCGACCTCGATCAGCTCCGCCGCATCGCGCGCCGCCTCGCGGCTCTCGGCGAGGACGAAGGCCACGGGATCGCCGACATGGCGCACGCGGTCCCGCGCCAGCGCGAAGCGCGGCGGCACGACGAGCTTCTCGCGCATCGGCACTTGGGCGATGCAGGGCAGCGGGCCGACGCCATCGGCGCGGAGATCGGCCTCGGTGAAGACGCCGCGGACGCCGGGCGCTCGCCGCGCCGCGTCGGCGTCGATCCGCTCGATGACGGCATGGCTGTGCGGCGAGCGCAGGACATAGGCGTGCAGCTGCTCCGGCAAGTGCAAATCGTCGATGTAGCGCCCCTGCCCCGTCAGGAATCGCTCGTCTTCGAGGCGGCGGAGCGGCCGCCCGATCTGGCTCTCCATCGCCGCTACTCCGCCGCGAGCGCCACCGGCTCGCGCCTGGCGCTGACGCGCGCGCTGCCGATGAAGAGGAGGCTGGCGAGAAGAATCGCGGCGACCAGGGCGAGGACGAGGTCGGGCCGGCCGGAATCGATGAGGAAGCCGAAAGGGACCGGCGTCAGCGCCTGGCCGAGCGGCAATCCGGCGCTGACGAAGCCGAACACCTTGCCGACCTCCCCGGGCGGCGCCGCGTTCTTCACCATCACATCGCGCGGCGTGCGGCTCGCGCCGACCATGATGCCGGCCGCGAAGAGGACGCCCACCGTCGGGAGCTGCGCCATCGGCACCACCGCCACGACGAGGATGACGGCGGCGGCGATAATCGTCATCACCACGGTGAAGGAAAGGTGGCGCTCGGTGCGGTCGGCCACCCAGCCGCCGAGGAGAACGCCCGCGGTCGAGCCGACCATATATCCCGTGAGCGCCGAGGACGCCGCCGCCAGTTCCATGCCGTGCACCTGGTGGAGCACGGTGATAAGCCAGGCCTGAATGCCGGCCGTCGCCATCGCGCTCAGCAGGAAGAAGCCGAAGAAGAGCAGCATCGCCGGGGTCAGCAAAAGTCCGGCCGCGGAGAGGGTCGGCCCCGCCTTGGCCGCGCGCCGGCCGGGCTGATCGTGCAGGATGCGGCTCTGCCACAGAATGGCGAGCACGGCGGGAATGCCGACGACGCCGACGACAATCAAGGCGGGGCGCCAGCCCAAGAGCGTCATGAGAAGCGCGGTCACGGGCGGCGACGCCGCCGAGCCGAGATTGCCGCTGAAGGTATGGAGGGCGAAGGAGCGGCCGATGCGCTCGCGATTCACCGAGCCCGAGAGGATGGCGTAGTCGGAGGGGTGAATGACGGAATTTCCGATGCCGGAGAGCAGCGCCAGCGCGAGCACCTGCCAGTAGGCGCTGGCGATGCCCATGGCGGCCATGGACAAGGACATCAGCAGCGTGCCGCCGATCAGGAACGGGCGGGCGCCATAGCGGTCGACGAGAAAGCCGACCGGCGTCTGCAGCACCGCCGTCGCCCCCGACATCAGCGCCGCCGCGAGGCCGAGCTCGGCAAAGCTGACGCCGAACGAGGTCTGCCAGGCGAGGAACATCGGCGGCAGGCAGAGAATGTAGAAATGCGAGAGGAAGTGGCCGATGCCGATCAGCGCATTGACGCGCGCGTCCCGGGCGAAGGGCAAGGCTCGAACCATCCGGCAATCGCTCCCCTCAATCCGCCGCACGGGCGCGGGCACGCGCCCTATCGCCGGGCGCCGCCGATTTTAACAGGAGCTTTCGGTCAAAGGCGATGACCTAATCGGCCGTGCCGCTGCCCGCCCGGAACGGCGCTGCTGCCGGACATCGCGAACGGCGTCCCCGTCGCGGCGCTCGCGGCGCGGCATGCCAAGCGCCACTTCGCTCTCGCTATGGGACGGATCTGCCCCGAGAAGGGCTTCCACATCGCGCTCGATGCGGCGCGCGAGGCGGGCGTGCCGCTGCTTCTCGCCGGAGGCGTTTTCGCCTATCCCGAGCACCGGCGCTATTTCGCCGAGGCGATCGCGCCGCGGCTCGGCCTCGTCGGTGAAGGCGGAGAGCAGCTCGGCGGAGCCCAGCGAATAGAGAGCGACGCCGGCTTCCGGCTGCTGCCGCGCGAGGCGGTCGAAGAGCGCACGGCAGGCAGCGAGCCCGACGGCTCGCGAATCCGCAGCCTTGTCGTGGTCGATACCGTCACGCAGCACCCGACGCTGTGCCGCTCGAAATCCGGATCGAAGCCGCTGAGGTAAGCGTAGTGGCGCCCTTTCGCGGCCATGCCGTAATAGACCGCGACGATGCGGCCCGCGATGCGCAAGGCGTAGAGGCGCAGGAGGCCGGCGGCGGCGAAGCCCGGCAGCGCCGCGCGATGGAAGCGCTGCACCGCCGGATCGGCGAGGACGCCGGCTTCGCCGCGCTCGCACCAGCGCCGCGCATGGAGGCGGGTGAGAGCCGTGAAGAGCGTTTCGCAAGTCTGCGCGTCCGCGGTCTCGATCGCCACCTCGCCTGCCGCGGCGCAGCGCCGCTGCGCCTGGCGCCAGTCGCGGAAGGCCTTGCGCGGCAGGCAGTGCCGGAGATCGCCGCCGCGCGGGAGGGACAGCCCCGGACAGGCGCTTTGCTGCGACATCTCGCTCCGCCAGCCGCGCGGCGGCGGCGCCCCGACGAGGGGCGAGGAGGGCGGCAGCTCGTGCAGCTCGATCGCCTCGCCGGCGCGCGCCAGCGCCACGAGATGGTCGAGCAGGGCCGAGGCCGAGACCGCATCGGGATCGAGGAGGACATCGAGATAATCGCTGATGCCGATGCCGAGCGGGAGGAGCGGCGTTCCGCCGCTCGGACGGAAGAGCGGCGCCAGCGCGACGAGGCGTCCGCCTTGGCGCAAGGCGAGGGCGATGAGCGCGCCGCCGCCGAGATGGCGCCACCAGGGCAGCAGCCATAGCGGCGACTGGACGGGCGTCGCCGCAGGAGAGCGCTCCCACAGCGCGCTCCATTCGGGCGCCAGCGCCTCGAGCGCCGCAAAGTCGCGCAGGCATTGAGCGACGATCCCAGCCGGCTGACCCGCCGCCGGGGCGCGCGCCGAGGACGCGCGGCTCACGAGCGTCGCTTCGGCCGACCCGCGCCGTCCTCCGTTTCCTTCTCCTCCTCTTCGACCTCGCGCGCGGCGCCCTCCATGCCCGCTTCCTTGATGTCCTTGTCGCCTTCCTGATGGACCGGCTTGTCGCGCCAGCCCCGGGGTCGCGGCTCGCCCTTTCGTTGCTCGGCCATGGCAGCTTTCCGTCGCGCTGTTCCCTCTCTCAACGCCGCGGCATCGCAAGAGTGCCCGCGAGCGCGAGCGTCGTGCCTCAGAAGAGCCGGGTCAGCGCATAGCAGCCGGCGCCGACGAGGGCGGCCGCCGGGATCGTCAGGATCCAGGCGACGAGAATGTCGTTGGCGACGCGCCAGCGCACCGCCGCCGTTCGATGCGCGGCGCCGACGCCGATGACGGCGCCGGTGATGGTGTGCGTCGTCGAGACCGGAATGCCGAGCCCCGTTGCGAGGAACAGGGTGATGGCGCCGCCGGTCTCGGCGCAGAAGCCCTTGATCGGCTGCAGCTGGGTGATGCGCGAGCCGACGGTGCGGACGATGCGCCAGCCGCCGAAGAGCGTCCCGAGGCCCATCGCCGCCTGGCAGGCGAGGACGACCCAGAGCGGCACGTGGAACTCCGGTCCGAGATAGCCTTGCGAATAGAGCAGCACCGCGATGATGCCCATCGTCTTCTGGGCGTCGTTGCCGCCATGGCCCAGCGAATAGAGCGCGGCGGAGACGAGCTGCAGGATGCGGAAGCAACGGTCGACGGCGTAAGGGGTGGCGCGCAGCGACAGCCACGAGACGTTGAGCGCGAGAAGCTGCGCCAGGACGAAGCCCAGCAGCGGCGAGAGCACGATGGCGACGGCGATCGGGCCGAGACCGCCCCAGACGATGACGCCAAATCCGCCTTTGGCGAGGCCGGCGCCGACAAGGCCGCCGATCAGCGCATGGCTGCTGCTGGACGGGAGGCCGAAGGCCCAGGTTATCGCGTTCCAGACGATGGCGCCGGCCAAGGCGCCGAAGACGACGGCGGCATCGATGATGCCTGCGGCGACGACGCCCGTGCCGAGCGTCCGCGCGACATGCAGTCCGAAAACGAGAAAGGCGATGAAATTGAAGAAGGCGGCCCAGATCACCGCCGTGCGCGGCTTGAGGACGCGGGTCGAGACGACGGTCGCGATGGAATTCGCGGCATCGTGGAGGCCGTTGAAAAGGTCGAAGAGCAAGGCGACGGCGATGAGCCCGACGAGCGCCGGCAGGCCAATCGTCATCGCCATTTCGCCGCCCGCCCCGCCGCCCGCCGTCAGACGTGCTTCGCCGTGATCGTCTCGAGCGCGTTCGCCACGTCGTCGCACTTGTCGACGACGCGCTCCAGCAGATCGTAGATCTCCTTGCGGTCGAGATAAGTGATGGTGTCGATCGCGCCGGCGCGCAGCTCGGCGCGCAGCGCCGTCAGCCCCGCTTCGAGGCAATCATCGGCCTCGCCTTCGATCTGGCCGACGCGCTGACAGAGGTCGAGGATCGCTTCGAATTTGCGCGTGATGGCCGCGAGCAGCGGGATCGCCTTCTGCAGGAGCTCGACGCTGTGCAGGACGGCATCCGCCATCGCCTTCATCTCTTCCGAGAAGGCGCGGAGCTGATAGCGGCGGATGCCGATCGCCGTATCCTCGATGAGGTCGATGACGTCGTCGAGGTCGTGCGTCAGGCCGAGGATGTTCTCGCGGTCGATCGGCGCGTTGAAGGTCCGGTTGGCCGCGACGAAGAGGCGCCGGGCAAAGCCATCGGCCTCCGCTTCCAATCGGCGAATGGCCGCGACATGCTCGTCGAGCCGGCCGTCCTCGGCCAGGATCTGGCGGAGCTCGCCGGCCGCCGCCAGGATCTTCTCCGAATGCCGACAGAAAAGGTCGATGAAATCCGCCTCTTTCGGCATCAGGGCGGCGAAGAGGTTGAGCGCCATGGTCCTCCTTGCGTCCTCCGCTCGACGGGGCGGCGCCGGCGATTACCCCCTAAGACGCCCCGCGAGGAGGCGGGTTCCAGAGGCGGCGGCGCGAGGGCGAAGATCGCTCGCGATGGCCGCATGCCCGCGAAAGGCGCGACCTCGGATTTTGAGAGAGTGGTTGCGGGGAGAGGATTTGAACCTCTGACCTTCAGGTTATGAGCCTGACGAGCTACCGGGCTGCTCCACCCCGCGGGGATGGGAAGAGAGAGGGGGG